>Ga0157380_10001471_pt1 | contig 15425 bp, 7 predicted proteins | sample S35metaG_FD_119757 | JGI IMG/M metagenome (GOLD analysis project Ga0157380, IMG submission 119757) | Switchgrass rhizosphere microbial communities from Kellogg Biological Station, Michigan, USA - S3-5 metaG | ecosystem: Host-associated > Plants > Roots > Rhizosphere > Soil | place: USA: Michigan... | reverse complement strand
CTAATTTGTTTTCGTGACGGTAGTTGGGGTGCGCAGACTTTAGAGCAGCCAGGAAGTCGCAGAAGTATTCGTCGTTATCTGCGGTAGACACGTCGACTCGCACTGTACGCCGCCCGGATGCTTCCACCACTCGCTTGAACCGGGGGATGATTTCCTCATCGATCCACTCCATTTCGACAATATCACCCTGCGAAACTACGTTGGTAAGTAACGGTGGCTCCCCAACATAAAACAGGAGCTCATACTGCCAATTAACTGTTAGTAGTTCAACGTTGCCATCGGCAACCGGAAATGCTCCTTTCTCGTAATACACGGATGCAATGTAATCAAACCACGCAGGCGGAGGCACTTGTGAACCAGACTCGGCCAGGCGCGGATCACCGCCTGCTACTGCGGGTTGGTCGTTCTCATCTTTGCCAGCAATGGCCGGCTCAATCAGCGGAAAGGGAATCCTCCGCTCTTTGAGTGCTGCGGTTTCCACCAATGTCCGGGCAAAGAAATCGGTTTCGTTGCGTTCATCAAAACGCCCGGCCAGTGCTTCAGCTGCCTGTTTGAACCAAGTAGCAAGTCGAACCAGGTCATAGTCGCCGCCTGCCACATAGAGAGGGGCCGAGTGCGGCATATTCAACACAATAGATTCTTGCCGCTCGGCCATCACTTCGAACAACAGCCAGGACGCGCGGAAGAACTGGAAGCAACCGAAAGCATCTCGAGACTGGTCTGTCCAGCGGTAGTGATTCTCAAACAGCACGACCGCCTCTCGAAGGTTTTCGGTTAATGCCAAACAGATCATGTGGTCGGCGATCTTAGCGAGGAATACTTTGTTATTGCGGATCAGTCTGTATCCCTTAAGGTGAAGACGCAGGGCGTCGTCCGGCCTACCTAATCGAATCAACGGTAGGAGCAAATTCGCGTAGGTTCGATGCGGCACACTGCCACACTTCTTACTGTCATTGAGAATGGGCACAGCAAGGTTAAGCGCCTGTTCGTCATTCCCACAGTAGATTGCAAAGCCGACACGCTCGTTTATTTCACAAGCCGCACAATCGTTCAGATCGTCTGACGAGAGCTCGGTGAGCTTGCGAAAGTAAGCACCTGCCTGCTCCTTATTATCCCAGAATCTTTCCGCCCGATAGCGTAGATTGTTAACCGCGCGCAAGCCATAACCAGCCTTTAGGGAACGCCGCTCCAGGTCGTCAAGCATTGCGTAGATTCGGGACTTTGGCACTTGCGGAAATTCACAGACTACCGAGTTGATCCATTTGTATTTCCATAGAATCGCCCACTGATTGAACCTGCCCGGGTTGTTGTCGAACTGCGCCAGGAGCCACGCAAAGGCTACCAACGCCTTCTCAGGAGCGCCTCCCACGATGCAGGCGCGGACGAAAACCTCGCGCGCGTAATACTGGATCTCGAGATCACCACCGAGGTCAGCGAGCCGTACGGCCTGTTCGCTCAGCGAAATCTGTTCATCGCCCTCGTCCCGGTCGAGGGATTGCTTGATAAGATTCTGGACTGCTTCAGCCTGGCTCATTCAATCGATCCTTCGCGGACGTCCGCCAGCCCTTCAACAAGCCGCAATAGTCTTTCGTTCAAGACGGTCATCTCTTTCGCAGTTCAAGCGGCTATGGCTGAGCAGAAGGGCCTGCACATACAATACCCGGATTAAGAGGCACTCTCTCGGCGAAGCTGGCAGCGACTTCGAGCGCCTCCGTCAGGATCATGTTAACCCAACCGGGCCAGGTCGCGAGTGCAGACTCTGAGGTCTTGAGTTAGTCAGACAATTAGAAATGTCGAATCGTCAAAACTCTCCCGTTGAGATGCAAACTCGGTTAAGCGGTCGCGACCATTTCTTTCTTTCCTGTTTATGGTTTGGTTTCAATGTCCAATGGGGTGCTCTGCTTCCGATCGTACTGCCAGCGCAGGTAGCCGACATGGCTGGATCGCGAAAGGAACTTTACAACGGTTTGTTGCTCGCCATCGGCGCTCTTTTGGCACTGGTAGTTTCGCCCCTTGCGGGCGCGCTTTCGGATCGTTGCACGAGCAGGCTCGGACGCCGTCGGCCGTATCTCTGGCAAGGAATCATCACCAATTGTATCGGTCTGGCGCTGATGGGAATGTTTGGCAAAGACAGCAATCTCTTTCTTTTCCTGCTTTGCTTTTTGATTGTCCAGTTCACCGCCAATTGGTGGGGCGGGCCTTATGCCGGTTTGGTTCCAGATTCGGTTCCGTTCGCCGAGCGAGGCCGTGCGAGCTCGTGGCTGATGTTCATGACCATCCTCGGGACCATCACCGGCGCCGGAGCCTCGGGCCAATTGATCGCGATCGGTGGCTACAAGCTCGTCTACGCGTTCCTGATCACGTCGTTACTGATTTGTTTCATTTTGACTCTATTCGGCGTGCGCGAAGTCCCGTTGTCAGAGTCGCCGAAACGAATTTCTGCACGCGAGTTCCTACGCTCGTTCTATCTCGATCCGCGCAAGCATCGTAACTTCTATTGGGTGTTAATAACGCGAGCGATGGTGACCATGGGAGTATTCTCTGTTTACAACTTCTTTCAATACTTTCTCGCCGACGTGATTGGCCTTGCGAATCCAGCGCAACAGGGCTCGATTCTGTTAGGCACCGCAGCTTTAGTTAGTCTTCCATTTGGTTTCCTGGCTGGTCGTCTTTCGGATCGGTGGGGGCGAAAGCGCACTGTGATGTTGAGTGGCAGCATCATGGCAATAACTTCGATCATTTATGCTTTCACCGCCTTCCGCGCGAGCTGGACCTGGGCGATTGTGCTGGCGATAGCTTTTGGAATCGGCAGCTGCGCCTATCAAACCGTTGATTGGGCACTTGCTATCGATGTTCTGCCGAGCATGGAGAACGCTGGTAAGGACATGGGGATATGGCATGTGGCGCTGGTGCTTCCGACTGTAATCGCACCCGCAATTTCTGGGGTGGTGTTGCAGGAACTGAAGCCTATTTCGCTGGTCATGGGCTACACAGTGGTGTTCCTGATGTCAGCATTCTGGTTTTCGGTCGGCACGGTCCTGGTGAAACAGATTCGAGGAGTGAGATAGGCGAGTCCGACGAACTTCAGTTTGTCGTTCACCAGAAGGAGAATTCTGCGTGGGCCAACGACAAACTGAAGTTTGTCGGACTATCAAACGGGCCGCTCACGTCTTACGGTAACAGCCAAACCTGCGGGACTTGGGCACGCCGGGCTTCGTCTTCGAGCACCGACCACTGCGTCGCCAGGGCAGCACGCTTTGTAAGCAGATCATCGAGACGGCCGATCAATTCCGTTCGCTGAGCAGATCTTTCATTACGAGGATTGCCGTACGTTTGATTTGGATACGGGTATGAATTCGGATATGGATATTGATTGGGATAGGGATACTGGTTGGGGTACGGATACTGATTGGGATAGGGATACTGGTTCGGATACGGAAACTGGTTAGGATATGGCAATGGGTATGCTTCCGTAATCACGAGGTCGTTTAAAGAATTTTGGCTAACCTCGTTGACCCTGCTATTAACGTAGTTGATTTGACTATCTAGCATAGCGATTTGCGTACGTAACTCGCGCGCGCGCCCTCGCCAGTAATTTTCGTCGCGCGCGTTCGCTGCGTTTTTCGCGCGAATGTGCTCAAGCCAGGCGGCTTCTTCCTCTGCCTGACGCCGGCGCGCTTCTTCGACTGTCGGCAAGCCTAATTCTTTTCGGCGCGCCTCATAGGCGCGGGTGCTCTCGAGGCGTCGCTGACGAATAGCCGCAAGATCGCGATTAGTCACAGTTCGCACAGCTTTTGGCACAGCTTTAATGTCGACGGGGACTTCTACTTTGTGTGTAAAGAAACTGCCGGGAGCTTCACGGTTAGCACGCTCGGTGGCCGCTACATCAATCATGCTCACCTGGATTGTTCTGGAAAAGCCAGGTGACATCTCATATGTCAGCGTAATTCGCGTCACCGTAAACTGGTCGGGTATTTCGATTCGCCGCGCGTCACGAAGCACCAGCGTGTAGGCGCTCGCGGGGACTGCAAACATAACAATCATCACGACCACCACTAACGGGCTGGTGAACACCTTAGTTAAAGATTTCGTCAACATTGAAAGTGCCCTCCTGGGTATTTTCTCGGTTAGGAATTCGCGGATTGTACTCGGACCAAATGTTCTCCTGTTATCGCTTGTCCGGACCGGGTGATGACTTCGTGTAACTATCACGCGCCTTTACGGCCACATTTGGTTGCCGCACTTTTACTCTTAGCTGCCGCCGAACGCTTCCGTCCCCACCGTCGTTCTTCGGGTAGTAACCGAGGCTATATTGGCGCCGTAACTCTTCAGCGATTCTTGCGAACGCCTCCGAAAGTTGGACAGTGTCATTGGCTTCATACAGCCGGCCGCCTGTTTCATCAGCCAGCGTGTGTAGATATCGATCCGCACGGTCGTAATCTTCTTTCTGCGTCCCGGGAAGCGGCAAGCCGCCATTCAAAGGAGTGTTGTACGTTCGCTGAGAAGTAGTCGTGCCAAACGGACCCCGATTGGTGGTGACGACTGTCACGGTGCCACCCCCGGCATTTTGCATCGCGCGCAAGTAATCCGTCGTGTCGTATTTAATCGGATAGATGAGCGCGTCTAATTCTTCCGCTTCGGCCAGGCTGCTGTCGTAAGTCGCCTGCTGGCTAGCAGTGTCAACGCCGTCCGTGAAGAGCACGATTGCTTTGCGTCCCTTAATCTTGTTGAGGCGTTCCTTGATCGTAAGATCCACGGCATCGTAAAGGCGCGTGGCGTTGCCGGTATTTGCGTTCTCCTGGACAACGGTCTCGATGACATTCAGATCATTCGTTACTTCCGTCAGAAGTAGTACTTCTTCATTAAAGCTGACGATAAGCACACGATCCTGTGGCCGTAATCGTTTTGCGAACTCAATGGCAGCTTCCTTGATCTGAGAGATATGAAAATGAGTCGAGGGCGACGTGTCAAGAAGGAGCGCCACCGTGAATGGTTTTTCCGCCGGCTCGAAATAGGCTATTGACTGCTCGACCCCGTTTTCAAAGACAGTGAAGTCTTCGCGTTTGAGATTGGGAATAAAACGTCCCTGTCGATCCAGAACGCTGACGGGAATCGTGACAATCGAGGTATCCACGCGTATCACATCTCCTTCGCCGACTTCTTCAGGTCCAGTTGGAGTGGCGGCGTCAGAGTCAGAAGACGAGATCGATGGTGACGAAGGGGACGCATCACCGGGGCTGTTCAAAGTCGGCGGGCGCGACGGTTTAGGCGGGTCTCCGCCGATCAATGAAGGCGGCCCTTCCGGCGAAGACACTTCTGCCTGCGACTGCGATCCTCCGACCGGTGCCGCCGTGTTCTGCGCCAGGGGCCCAACTCGACGGGCCCGGGTAGCGGAGGCGGACATTCCTGCCGGGTTCGTAGAATATCCGCTCGGCTGCGACAGCGTCCTCGATGATCCACTAAGAGGGTTCGCTTGCGGTCCCAACGGTTTGGTTGGTTGCGTAAACGTTCCCACTGGCTGCGAGCGCGAGCCTGATGACTGTATAGACGTGTTTCCGGCTACTGTTGATGAAGCATCGCTAGCCTGTCGCACGCTGTCGTTCGGTGCTAATGAACTTTCATAATCAGCTTGTCTCTTGAGAACGTACGCGCCGTGAGGGCAAGCGGACGAGGTCATGTATGCAATGATGACGTAGCCTTCAGGAATCGCAACGCCTTGACATATTCTTATCGTTGAAATGCGCGGTTTGCTAACCGCACTCGGACTAGATCGCCGGGAGGGAGTTTGGGTAACTGCTCCCGAACTGAAGGCGGTCAAGACGAGTAAGAACGCGACATACGATTTCATGGTCGCTGCCCCCTCTCACGCTGGCTCTTTAGAATTGGGGGCGCATTATACCCCTCAGCCAGCTTCAAAGATCAAGGGGGATTTTGCGGCCAGCAACTGGTAGTTTTTACGGGTTTGATCGTTCCGAGGGGTGGGGACTAGTTTTCAGCCTACGCAAGACGCGGCAAATTTCGGTTATTTCACTGATCCGACTGATGCTCGAGGAGGCTGGAGTTCGGGCTGCAAAGGCGCGCCTTATCTTTTCCAGAAATGCTTGATTCTTTCGCCGAGGAGCGGGAAGGGAACGAATTCCGCGGAACGTCCCGAGCGCCGAAGCTCCTCGACCATTCGTATTGCCCCGTCGGCATTTCTCGTATGCACAACGATCGTTGAGGCTCGTTGCAGCTCCGGGTTAGCCGCCAACCAAAGTGCGATCGCATAGCCGGTGCGCTCGTCGTCACGTTGTTCGGAATTATAATGTTCGGGGTGCAGGTCGTGATCCAGAAATAGAGCGTCGTAGGCGTTTGCGCTCAATAGCTCTCGCGCACCTGAGACGGTGTCGGCAATGTCGATATGGTCTCCGGCGAACCGTTTTACGAACCACTGATGCCTCCGCTTGTCATCTTCAAGCAGGAAAACACGGATGGGATTACGTTCGGCGGCGACGTGGTTAAGACCTAATTTGTTTAATAGTGAGCGAATGAGATTCATGGCCGGTTAAGAGTTCCATCACTTCATAATCGAGAAAATGTAGCTTACTCAAAACATTTATCGCTGACAAAGCGCGAATCCTTTGATTAGAGGATTCGGATGATATAATTTTCCGAACTTACTTGTAGTTTTCTTAGTTTTCTCAACGATGCCTTCAGAAACTCCACAAAAACCGCCATTGGAGCTGGTGAAAACCGACGCTGCCAATCGATTTGGCGGCCAGCCTTCCGATAATGACGAAGTCCAGTCGGAAGTTTGTCAACTTTGCTTTGGTACGGGTGTCGAGATTATTCGAGGCAAAGGCGCTCGGCCATGTTCGTGTCAAGGCACGGATTCTCGTCGATCGTTTATGGAGGCTGCTCGCATTCCCAAACGATACGCGAAATGCTCGCTCGAGAATTTTGAATCGCAAAATGAAAGTCAACGAAATGCACTGGGTAAGGCCAGAACGCTGGTTGCTGAATATCCATACGCGACTATCGGTCTGCTGCTCATGGGATCTGCCGGGATTGGCAAAACTCATCTAGCAGTGGCTATTCTGCGCGGCTTGCTAGAGAAGGGGGTGCCGTGTCTGTTTATTGAATCCGGATCTCTGTTAAAGCGTATTCAGGATTCTTACAATCCAATTTCAAAGACCTCTGAGTCGAGAGTGTTGGCACCGGTCTATGATGCTGAGGTTCTAGTGTTAGACGAACTCGGAGCGACCATTCCAACCGAATGGGTTCGGGATACGCTTTATCAGATCATCAATACTCGCTATAACGACAAGAAGCTAACCATATTCACTACCAACTTTCTTGACGAGCGGCCTCGGAAAATTGATTTTGACAACGAGGAAATACCCAAAATGGATAGAAATAAATCCAAAAAACGTGAGGCCGAGCTGACGGACACGCTTGAAGACCGAATCGGAGTACGGCTTCGGAGCAGGTTATATGAGATGTGTAGGAAAGTTGAGCTGAAGGGCAAGGATTATCGCAAGCGCTTTGACGAGCAACTGACAGATAACTAAGATTTTCTTGATTTCTGAGATGCGATCTCGAGATTCGTGTCTCAAACCCAATGTCATTGCTCGCCACCCCGAAGGGGTGAAATGTTTATAGCAGAGCTGTGCTGCCACCATCCATATTCGTTCGGCGGGGCGGAAACTCCGGTTGACAAATCCTTCTCACGTTTCACTCCGCCCCGCCGAACGAAACCGAATCTTTAGTTTGGCCAGGTGACTATAGACATCTCACTCCTCCGGAGTGGAGGATCTTTCCTGTTGGTAAACTCAAATTGAATTCCTTGGTTGGTCCTAAGGTATTCTGCGTAATCGGTGTAATCTGCGGATAATTCTTACGGACTCGGGCGGTGGAGTTTCTTCTCAATGTAGTGCTTGTGAACTGACCTCAAACTTGGATCCAGCTGAAAAGCTTTTTCAAAGTCCTTCAGTGCCTCCGCATTCTTCCCCAACTCAGCTTCAACGACGGCTCGATTCGCAAAAGAATTAGCTGAAGAAGGATCCAGCTGAATCGTTTTCGAGTAATCCACAATCGCGCCATTGAAGTCACCCTTTGCCTGCTTCGCCGTGGCTCGCGCGTAATAGGCCCCAGCGTCGTCAGGTTTTAGCTCAATCGCCTTATCATAATCTGCAATTGCGCCCACGAGGTTGCCCGCCTCCTGGCGCGCGCCTCCGCGATTCGCATAAGCGTCAGCGAACATCGGCTGCAAGTCTATTGCCTCCGTGTAGTCTTTCATTGCTGCGTCCAACTGGTGTTGAGATTGCAGCGCCGCGCCACGGTTGTAGTAGGCTTCGGCATACCTGGGCTGCGCTAGAATCGCGCTGCTGTAATCACTGATGGCGCCGGCAATATCTCCTTTGGCCCTTTTGGCGTTACCGCGATTAACGAAAGCAGGACTAACGAGAGGCTCCAACTCGACCGCCTTTGAAAAGTCCGCGATCGCACCATCAAGGTCGTTCTTGGAGAGCTTTACGACACCACGGTTGTAGTAGTGCTCAAAATTATTGGGTTGAATCTCGATTGCTTTACCGTAATCTGCAATCGCGCCGTCTAAATCGTTCTTGCTGGTGAGGGCGTTTGCGCGGTTGTTGTAGGCAGCGGCCATTACTATCCCCGGACCGCGCATTGTGATTGCCTTGGTGTAGTCCTCGATGGCGCCGTCAAGATCTCCCTTGCCCTGCCGCTCCAGACCACGATTGTTATAGTCCTGTGCCGATCGCGGTGTTTGCCCCGGAACTGAAGCACTACAAACCAACAGTAGGATTAGAAGATGATTGAGGTTTAGTCGTAGGAACGTGGGACGAATTCTGGAATTCATATGACTGTTTTGCGAGTTAACAGCTGGACAAAGTACTACTTCAGTTTGAGAGTTGACAGTCTCATTCACACCCGGTTTCAACCGGGTGGACAAAAGCACTACAACACCTTCTAACCGTTTCAACGGTCTTTGTTCTCAAATTGTTGGGGAAACCGTTGAAACGGTTACTTTCCTCCACCCAGCACTTTCACACCCGGTTGAAACCGGGTGTGAATGAGAGAAGCTCGAAACTGAACCAGTACTGAACAAGATGCTGATTCGATCCTCTGAGACGTGCTATGTATAATGCTCTGACTTCATCCCGTCAATACACTATGGTCAAGGTAAGAATAAGCGCGAATGCCCAAACGCACCGACCTTCGTAAAATTCTAATCATCGGCTCGGGCCCCATTGTCATCGGTCAGGCTTGTGAGTTTGATTATTCCGGAACTCAGGCTTGCAAAGCTCTGCGACAGGAAGGCTACTTAACCGTCCTGGTTAATTCCAACCCGGCGACAATTATGACGGATCCGGAAACGTCCGACGTCACCTACATTGAGCCGCTCACAGTGGAATCAGTTTCAGCGATCATCCGCAAAGAGCGACCCGACGCGTTGCTTCCGACGGTTGGAGGACAAACAGCGCTGAATCTCGCCATCGCACTCGCCGACTCGGGCGTACTCGACGAATGCGGCGTCGAGATGATTGGAGCGAAGCGGGAGGCAATCAAAGTCGCCGAGGATCGCATGCTCTTCAAGCAGGCTATGGACGAAGCCGGCCTGCAAATGCCCCGCGGGGGTTTCGCCAAATCCTGGGACGAGGCAGAAGCCATCGTCGCGACAACCGCGTACCCAGCCATCATTCGGCCTTCATTCACTCTCGGCGGCAGCGGCAGCGGCACTGCCTATAACCCGGAAGAATTCGAGGAGATTGTCCGCGGCGGGTTGGCAGCTTCGCCGATTCACGAAGTATTGATCGAAGAATCCATTCTTGGTTGGAAAGAGTTCGAGCTCGAGGTGATGCGAGACCTTGCGGACAATGTCGTCATCATTTGTTCGATCGAGAATTTCGATCCAATGGGTGTACACACCGGAGACTCGATCACAGTGGCGCCGGCCCAGACACTCACAGACGTCGAGTATCAGCGGCTTCGCGATATGGCGATCACCATTATTCGCAAAGTCGGTGTCGAGACTGGTGGTTCGAACATTCAGTTCGCGGTGAACCCGGACAACGGCGACATTCGCATCATCGAGATGAATCCTCGCGTGTCTCGCTCTTCCGCCCTCGCGTCCAAGGCTACGGGTTTTCCGATAGCGAAGATCGCGGCCAAACTCGCGGTCGGCTACACGCTTGACGAGATACCTAACGACATCACGAAAAAGACTCCGGCCTCGTTTGAGCCTACCATCGATTACGTCGTAGCTAAGATACCCAAGTGGGACTTTGAGAAGTTTCGTGGCGCAGATGATGTGCTGGGAACGCAGATGAAATCTGTCGGTGAAGTGATGGCGATTGGACGCACTTTCAAGGAAGCGCTGTTCAAGGGACTGCGTTCGTTGGAAGCCGTCAAGCCGCTTCGTCTCGAAGATGTTTCGCCGGACGAATTGCAGCGAAAACTTGCCCGACCTAATTCGCAGCGCTTTTCATACGTGACCTATGCTCTGCAAAACGGAGTGCCTATCTCTGAAATCTATCGGTTGTCGCGAATAGATCCATGGTTCCTTGAGCAACTCCAGGATGTGATGGAGATTCAGCGCGAAGTAGAAGGACTCAAGCTGGAAGAGATTCCTCAGCAGTTGTTGAGAACGTTTAAGGAGGTCGGTCTGTCCGACCGGCGACTCGCTTATCTGACCGAGCGGACTGAAGACGAGGTGCGCTCTTATCGCAAGAGTCTGGGCGTGGTTCCCGTCTACAAACGCGTAGATACTTGTGGAGCTGAGTTTGAATCCTTCACTCCGTATTTGTACTCGACCTATGAAGACGAGGACGAGGCGGCACCGACCGATCGGCGGAAGATCATGATCCTCGGCTCTGGGACGAATCGAATCGGGCAGGGAATTGAGTTTGATTACTGTTGTTGTCACGCAGCTTTTGCTTTGCGCGAGGCTGGCTTTGAAACGATCATGGTGAATTGCAATCCGGAGACCGTTTCTACGGATTACGACACGTCAGATCGCCTTTACTTCGAGCCGCTCACGTTCGAAGACGTCATGAACATTGTCGATCTCGAAAAGCCCGAAGGAGTGATTGTCCAATTCGGCGGGCAGACGCCTCTCAACCTTGCGATGCGACTGCACCAAGCAGGCGTGCCTATCATCGGTACAGCTCCCGACTCGATTGACCTTGCCGAAGATCGAAAACGTTTTGGCGCTCTCCTGGTTGATTTGGGAATTCCTCAGCCCGCGAATGGAATGGCCGCGACTGGGGAAGAAGCCAAAGAAGTAGCCGGGCGTATCGGTTACCCAGTGTTAGTCCGCCCAAGCTACGTGTTGGGCGGTCGCGCGATGGCCATTGTTTATGACGAGGAGAGCCTCGATCAATACGTTCGTACGGCTGTCGGGTTCACGCCGGATCGGCCAGTGCTTATCGACAAGTTTCTTGAGCAGGCTGCAGAGTTCGATGTAGACGCCCTAGCCGACGAATCAACTTGTGTAATCGCCGGCATCCAGGAACACATTGAAGAAGCCGGTATCCACTCGGGTGACTCATCGTGCGTGCTGCCGCCGCTGCGAATCGATCCGGACCACATTGAGACGATGCGTCACTACACTCGCAAGCTGGCTGATTCCTTGTCGGTGCGCGGATTGATGAACATCCAGTTCGCTATCAAAGATGATCGAGTCTACGTGCTCGAAGTGAATCCGCGAGCTTCGCGAACAATTCCCTTTGTTTCTAAAGCGACGGGAATTCCCGTGGCTAGAATCGCGGCGCTAGTGATGGCAGGCAAGAGCTTGAAAGACTTTGGACTGCCGCAGGATCTAACGGTCAATCGTTTCTTCATCAAGTCACCCGTCTTCCCATTTGCGAAATTTCCTGGCGTCGATCCAATTCTCGGTCCAGAGATGCACTCGACTGGCGAAGTCATGGGCATCGGCGAAACCTTTGGCGATGCTTATGCCCGGGCAATGACTGGCGCCGGACTGGTCCTACCGAAGAGCGGCACTGCTTTTATCAGCGTGAATGAATCGGACAAAGGTCAGGCGGTCTTGTTAGCCCGCCGCTTGATGAGACTTGGTTTCAAAATCATGGCGACTCTAGGAACTGCGGCACGTCTTCGTGAAGTTGGGATCGAAGTTGAAAATGTCTTCAAAGTTAATGAAGGCCGGCCAAATATCGTGGACCAGATCAAAGGCGGCGGCGTGGCTTTGGTTATCAACACACCGTTGGGTCGGGCTTCACACTACGATGAGCAAGCCATCCGGCAGGCGGCTTTGCAGTATGGCGTGCCCTGCGTGACGACGATGACTGGCGCTCAGGCGCTGGTGGAGGCTCTGGGCTCAAAGAACTCGTCCGATGTTCACTCCCTGCAGGAACTCCACGCCGTTAGCACGAGCGCTTAGATTACAGGCGTTCAGAGTTCAAACTTTAGTTTGTGGTTTCGTAGCCACGCAATCTAAAGATTGAACTCTGAACGCCTGTTTGGCTGCCTTGTTTACTGGCAGTCGTTGTTGCTGCGAGTGTGTTGCGAGCTAAACCGGTGCTGGTACTCAAACGAAGTGATGAACGAGCACACCATTCCGTTGAAATTCTGCGGATTCTGATTCAGTATATTTAGCCAGAAGTCATAACCGTTCTGGTCAGGATTGCGCCGCAGATAACCAAAGTATTGCATCAAGACAAAGGCGCGGTTGTACTGTGATTGTTTGAAAGTAGGATTGTCTGCGATCTCCATCACCACTGCGGCGCGACTTTGCGGGATGCTTGCCTGGTCGTTGTAGGTTGCGATCAAGCCCTCACGCAGGTTGTCGTTATCGGCGCCGGACAAGCTGGCATTTTCGAGTAGTGCATCAACAAAGGACTCTGCCGTCGTTACCGACTGGTACTTTGCGACGAACTCGTCTCGAGTTACAAAGCCTTCCACAAAAACAGTCTTGGCTGATTCAAGGCCACTGCCGCCGACCACGGTCTTTCGGTCAAGCACATATTCCTTGTAAGCCGGTCTCCGCCCCAGCGCACTCGAGTAAACGTCATAGATGAACGAACCGGATTGTTGAAACTCCCGCTCGATAAAGAAGGCTGCGGCAACAGCGTTCCGTTTGGTGGTAACGCAACCGGCATCGTTGCCGCACGCGAGTATCTGATCGCTCCAGTAGTTGAACCCGGCTTCATCCGGCTCGCGCCCAAGGATGTCGAGGTATTGTTGCCGGACAAAATACTCTGGAGTGTCGATGGGATTGAATTGCTCGCCGAGATAATTGCCGGTGAACGCGACATCAGTTTGATTACCAATCAGGCTGAGTGACCTCTCCGCAGGGCTAAAGCTGAAGTTTGCCCGTGAGATCTTGACCGTGTAGAAACCGCCGGTTTCCACTCCATTGAAGTGATAGTTTCCGTCCGCGTCGGTGATCGTCTTTCGTGTTTGCGCGCCGGAGAGTTGAATGACCGCTCCGCTTAGCGGTGTAGTTCCATCGCTGGTGGTGACGTGGCCTGCAATCACGCTGTCGTTTGCAGTCGGAGCCGGACAGTGGGAAAACTCTGATGTGTTATTGGCGGAGTCAGTTGCAGTTGAAGTGATCACGTGACCAGAAGGAACCGTTGCGCTAAGCGTGGCGCTGAAACTGGCATTTCCGAAAACGTCAGTCGCGACGTTAATAGCGCCCAAATAATCTTGTCCCTCGCCGTTGCCTGAATTGTCGCATGACGGGTTCGAGTAAAAATCAATCTGGAAATTTGCGTTGGGCTTACTATTAAGCGTGCCAAAAATATTTACTCCGCCGCCTGGGACACCGTTAACGGCACTGGTAATGACCGGGAAGTTCTGTAAGTTATTGGGGCCGGTATCGGGATCGAGATTGTCATTAGCTTGGATCTGGTTATCGTTGACGAGGTCAACTCCTCGCAGATTGTTCGAGTAAATCGAGTTGCCGATAACCTTATTTCCTAGCCCGTTAGCGATGCTGACGCCATGCTGGCCATTGAAAGCGATCACATTGCCGAGGCCAGCCCCACCGCCGATCAAGTTGTTGTCTGAGGAGAGGAAGATGCCTGATCTGGAATTTCCAAGCGCTCCTGTGCCAGTTATGTTGACACCAATGTAGTTATTTTGAATGGTGTTGTTATCAGCATTTGTCAGAAGCATATCGATGCCGATTGAATTGCCGGAAATGACGTTCCGATCTGCAGCGTTTGGTCCACCAATAAGCTCATTGATATCGCCTATTGAAACACCCGAACCGAGATTATTTCCTTCGCCATTCCCCCGATCAATCATGCCAGTTGCGTCTGTGCCAATTAGATTTCCCTGGACAATGCAGCCGGGGCCCTGAAGATCGACGCCCGCGGTTGTGTTTCCAGAAATGACATTTCCGGCTCCCGGAGCGGATCCTCCGATCAGAAAGTTAATGCCACTATTGATGAAAACACCAAGGGAATTTCCGAGCCGTGTATTTCCGTCTGCGCCCAGACCAAAGTAGTTGCCCTGAATTGTTCCCGTAGTTGTATTACCAACGGTTTGGATACCTACTGCATTTGCCGAGATTACATTTCTTTCGAGCGCGTTTGTACCCCCAAGGATAATCGAAGCATTCGTATAGATACCTCTGTCGGAGTTTCCCGCATCTGTGTTGCCACCGGAACTGACACCGATATAGTTACCTTTCACAACCGTTCCGGTAGCATCGACTATTTCAATGCCATCGTCTCCGTTGTTGGAGATGACATTTCTCACGCCTGAAACGCTTCCTCCAATTAAGGTGTTAGACGCCTCGTCTCCTTCAATTCTGATTCCATCTTGCAGGTTGCCAATGGCTGCGGCATTTCCTTGTGTATTGACTCCAACAAGATTTCCCTGAATTACATTGTTCGGCGCTGGCGTCTCTCCATCGATAAAGATTCCATAGGTTGTATTGCCGGAAATCAAATTTCCGTCGTTGTTGATGCCACCGATAAGGTTGTCACCGGTGTTGTTTATGAAGACGCCTGTACCATTCGCTAACGGCGCCAGGCCGTCTGGTGTTGTTCCCAACCTCGAACACCTTAATGTGTTGTTGCCTTTCGAGTTGAACTCAATACCATCGCCGTCGAAGCGATTGATAACTAGACCCTGAACTAACGAGTGACCGCCGGAAATGATGAGCCCGTCAGCGTCTACGCCTGCATTGGTTCCGTCTAATTCGACCAAAGGTGAAGCGCAGGTTGCTCCCGTTTGCGAGAGCCCGTCTATGATTACGATGTTGGTGAGGGCTGGTAATGGAGTAGAGGGAGCAATGTGGAAGGGTGAGGCTGGAAGATTAAATGTGATTCGATCGGGCAAAGTATCGCTGTTCGCAGTTGTAATGGCCTGTCGCAAACTACCTGCACCAGAGTCATTGGTATTCGTCACTACCAGCGTGTTGGGAATGTATGGAGTGATAAGCCTGCACT
>Ga0157380_10001468_pt1 | contig 15436 bp, 13 predicted proteins | sample S35metaG_FD_119757 | JGI IMG/M metagenome (GOLD analysis project Ga0157380, IMG submission 119757) | Switchgrass rhizosphere microbial communities from Kellogg Biological Station, Michigan, USA - S3-5 metaG | ecosystem: Host-associated > Plants > Roots > Rhizosphere > Soil | place: USA... | reverse complement strand
TCCGCATGATGATGCGAAGCCCGGTATATCGCTACTGCAAGGAAGCCAGTCCGTCACACTTGCCGCCGAGCAGATCAACAATCCGCTCGATCAGATTGTGCGCGTCGTCGTGCCGGTAGCGAGCGGTCAGCTTGGGCTTGAGATGCGGATGCCCGCGCCGCCGCTGGGCACGGTCGACATTTTGCTGATCCTGCTTCCGATCCTGATGTGGGCCGGTGGCGGCGTGATCGGCTGGCTCGTCATGGATCGGCTGCTGCTCCGGCCGCTCGCGCAGATGCAGCGCGCGATTGGCGTGTTCTCGCGTGGAGAAGGCCCGCTCACCTTGCCCCGTCTCAAGACACCTTCCCGCGAGATTCGCGAGCTCGGCGATTCCTTCCGACGCGCCACCGAAACACTGACCGCGCATGAAGAGGAGCTGGCCGAAGGCCTCGCCAATCAGAAACGCCTGACCCGCGAAGTGCACCACCGGGTCAAAAACAATCTGCAAGTGGTTTCCAGCCTTATCAACCTTCATGCGCGTGGCGCGACGGGCCCCGAGGTCGCGGAAGCTTACGCTTCGATCCAGCGACGCGTCGATGCGCTGGCGGTCGTGCACCGCAATCACTATGCCGAGCTTGAGGAGCATCAGGGCGTATCGCTCCGCGCGCTGATCGGCGAAATCGCCTCAAATCTTCGTGCCTCCGCCAATCCCGCCGCCGGGCATATGGGAATTACGCTGAATATCATGTCGGGAACGGCCACGCAGGATATCGCCGTACCGATCGCCTTTCTTATCACCGAGATCGTGGAACTGGTGATGATTTGCGGGCCAAATACAAATATCGCGATTGCTCTCACACCGGTTCCCGGGAAATCCAACGCCGGATTGTTGAGCATTTCGGCGTCGTCGCTGGCGTCCCATGATTGCCTCAATGGCCCCTTGGCAGAACGATTCCAGCGTATTGCGGGCGGGCTGGCACGCCAGCTCCGATCGCCGCTCGATCACGATCTGGCAGAGGGCCGCTATGCAATCGAGATCCCGTTCATCACTCCGGAAAAAATTTGAAGTTTTTTTCTGAAGCCGTGGAACCCGTCTCATCCAGGCACGTTCTGCTCGTCGGATAGTGATCTTCTTGCCCCCCCGCTCTCGCTATCCAAATCATGGGCCCGGCCAGATACCCTCCCCCCAGGTTATCCGGTCGGGCCCTCAATTTTTCTAACAAATTGAATGTGAAAATGGCCGGGGAACCTTGTTCCGTATCCAGCATTGACCGCCTGCGGGCCTGATGGGCTACAGCAAAGGGAATTGAAAAATGATCCGCAAAATTCTTTCTCTCGCGATGATTTCAACTGGGCTTCTGGCCGCGGCGTGCAACACGGTCGAAGGCGCAGGAAAGGATGTGTCCTCGGCTGGCAAAGCTGTGTCGGAAACCGCCCAAGACGCCAAGTAAATGGGCGCGGGCGCTGCTTCAGGGCAGCGCCCCGGCCTCGGTCGGTTTCCGTCGGCGTTCCGTGAACCAGATCCCGATGATCGCCAGTTCGTAGAGCATGACGAGGGGGATCCAGAGCAACAGCATCGAGCCGATATCCGGCGGCGTCAGAACAGCGGCGATCATCGCTGTCGCTACTATCGCGTAGCGGCGTGAGGAGATCAGCTGCCGCCGCGTCACGATCCCCGCCCGTTCGAGCAGCATCAGCAGCACTGGGAGCAGGAACGCCAGGCCAAAGCCGAACAGGAATTGCATCACGAAACTGAGATAATTGCCTACTGCGGGCAGCGCTTCCTGCTGGATGCCGCCAAGATTGCCCTGGAAGCCCAGCAGGAAATGCAGCGCAACCGGTATTGCTATATAATAGGCCAGCGCCGCGCCGGAGAGGAACAGGATGGGCGTGGCCCACAGGAACGGCAAAAGCGCCTGTTTCTCATTGCGGTAGAGGCCCGGCGCCACGAACTGCCAGATCTGGTTGGCGATGATCGGGAAAGACAGCATCGCCGCCGCGAAGAAGGCGACCTTGATCTCGACGAAGAAGGCTTCGAAGATCTGGGTATAGATGATCTTGCCCTGCCCCGCCCGCACCAGCGGCTGCACCAGGAAGGCGAAGATCGGGCGTGCGAAATAGAGGCAGATACCAAATGCCACCGCCAGCGCGCCGATCGACCGTAACAGCCGGCGCCTCAATTCCAGCAGATGATCGAGCAGCGGTGCGCGGCTCTCGTCGATATCGTTGATCATGGCGCCGCGGGCGGCTTGGCGTCCGCATCAGGCGGCGGCAGCGGCGTCATCTCGCCATGGTCGATCGTCTGGGGATGCTCGGCCATGATCCGGGCATTCTCGGCCGCCCACTTTTTTTCCATTTCCTCAAGCTCGGCCTGGCGGACCATTTCATCGAAGCCGGCGCGGAAATGACGCGCGACGCCCCGCGCACGGCCGACCCAATGGCCGACAAACCGCATTGCCTTGGGCAAATCCTTCGGACCGATGATCACCAGCGCGATAAGCGCGACGAACAGCAGCTCGGTAGGGGCGACGTCAAACACTAATCCGTTTCCCGCGACGCTCAGCTATGCGGGCGATCGTCCTGCATCGGCTGCAGATGCGCGTCGGGATTGGGATCCATGCCCGGCTGGTTCTGAAGGCGCGGCGCCGGCGCGACCGGCGCAGGCGGCGTGTCCTCTTCGGACATGCCCTTCTTGAAGCTTTTGATGCCCTTCGCGACATCGCCCATCATATCCGAAAACCGGCCCTTGCCGAACAACAGCATCACGACGACGCCGACCAGCAGCCAGTGCCAGATGCTCAAACCACCCATTTCGAATCTCCTCGGTCTTCGCTCTATCTAGGCGTCGGACTCGGCAGATTCCACCTCGATCTCCATTTGCTCCAGCGCGACGTCCACGGGATCGAGCAAACCGGCGGCGCGCAGATCATCGATACCGGGGAGGTCACGGCGGCTTTGCAGGCCGAAATGATCGAGAAAGCCCTTGGTGGTGGCAAAGGTCAGCGGGCGACCCGGGACCTCGCGGCGGCCAGCGGGACGGATCCATCCCGCCTCCATGAGCACGTCGAGCGTCCCCTTGGAGATCTGGACGCCGCGGATCGCCTCGATCTCGGCGCGGCTGACCGGCTCGTGATAGGCGATGATCGCCATCGTCTCGATCGCGGCGCGGCTGAGCTTGCGCGGTTCCTCCTTCGTCCGGCGAAGGATATGGGCAAGATCGGGCGCCGTCTCGAAATGCCAGCGGCCGCCACGCTCGACCAGATTGACGCCCCTTCCCGCATAATCGGCCGCGATCTGCTCGAGCACTGGCTTCAGATCGGCATCGGAGCCGATCACTGTGGCCAGATCAGCCGGGCTGAGTGGCGCTTCGGCAGCAAACAGAGCGGCCTCGCATGCGCGGGCGATCTGGTCGGTCATCGCGCCGCCCGCAACATAAGTGGCCCATATGCCTCGTCCTGGGCGATTTCGATCCGCCCGAGCCGGGCCAGTTCGAGCGACGCGACGAAGCTCGAGGCGAGCGCCGAACGGCGGTAGGCGGCATCCGCGGTGGGGGGCAGGAAATCCTCCAGCCGGGTCCAGTCCATCTTCACGCCCAACATCTTCTCCATCCGCTCGATCGCCTGATCGAGCGTCAGCACCGGCCGGCGCTGAACCATATGAAACACTGGCCGGGTTCGCGCCTGAACGACACCATAGGCCGCGATCAGATCGTAGATATCATCCTGCCACCGGGCCTTTTTCACCAGCCGCAGGCCCTCTGGGGCGCCACGCAAAAATACATCCCTGCCGATCCGGTCGCGCGCCATCAGACGCGCACCCGCTTCCCGCATCGCATCGAGCCGCTGGAGGCGAAGCTGAAGCCGCAGCGCCAGTTCCTCGGGGCTTGGATCGACCTCGGCCTCGTGAGGCAGCAACAGGCAGGATTTGAGGTAGGCGAGCCACGCCGCCATCACCAGATAGTCGGCAGCGATCTCCAGCCGGAGCGCCTTCGCGTCCTCGATGAAGGCGAGATATTGCTCGACCAGCGCCAGAATCGAGATTTCGCGCAGATCGACCTTTTGCGCCCGCGCCAGCATGAGCAGCAGGTCGAGTGGCCCTTCCCAGCCGTCGAGCGCGAGCGTCAGCGTTTCGCTGTCGCGGGCGGGCGGCGAGTCTTCCTCGAAAGCGAGGGCCTCGGTCGTCATGGGAAGGAAGTGTCGGCAACGCGAAGCGGCATGCCTCACTCTGGCATATTGCGTTCTGGCTGGAAAGCGCTGCCGCCAGCTTAATCAGCGTTAACCATCCTTAAAGGCGGAGCACGCTAGGCCCTGATCATGGCGACCGCCGCAGTCTCAATCCCGACAACGCCCGCATCCGCGCGGCCTTTGTTCGTCGCGACGATCTTTGTCGGCTCCTTCCTGCTGTTCCTCATGCAGCCGATGATCGCGCGCATGGCCCTGCCCCGCTTGGGTGGCGCGCCGGCGGTGTGGAACAGCGCGATGCTGGTCTATCAGGCGCTGCTTCTGGGCGGCTATGCCTATGCCCACTTGATCGGACGGCTGAGCGCGCGCTTCCAGGCCGGATTGCACCTCTCGGTGCTGGCGCTGGCGGCGCTGTGTCTGCCGATCGGTCTCACCAGTGCCGTGCTGCCTGCCGACGCCTCGCCGCTGATCTGGGTGCCGTGGCTGCTGCTGTCGTCAATCGGACCTTTGTTCTTCGCAGTCTCAGCGCAGGCGCCGCTGATCCAGCGCTGGGTGGCGATCCGCGCGCCGGACGCCAATCCCTACGCGCTCTATGTCGCATCCAATCTCGGTAGCTTTGGTGGACTGATCGCCTATCCGCTGTTGGTCGAGCCGATGATGCCGCTCGCGTCGCAAAGCCTGATCTGGTCGGTCGGCTATGGTCTGCTGATCGCTTTGATGGCGGGATGCGCTCTGCTGCTGCCTCGCGATGGGCGCGCTCAAAGCCAGAAGCCGGTGACGTCTGCAAAGCCAACGCTCCGCACCCGCCTGCTGTGGATCGCACTGGCAGCGGTGCCCTCGGGGCTGATTCTCTCGACCACCACCCATCTCACCACCGACATCATCGCGATGCCGCTGATCTGGGTAATCCCGCTTGGCCTCTATCTGCTGAGCTTCTCCTTCGCCTTTTCGGACCAAAGCCGGCTCGCCGCGATCACCACCCGCTTTTTTCCGTTGATCCTGATCATCGCGGGGACGATGGCGGGCAGCGGCATGATGTTCAGCCTGTGGTCGTCGATCGCGGCCGACATCGTCCTGCTGTTCGGCACAGCGATTGTCCTGCATCACCGCCTCTATAAGCTGCGGCCCGATACCGCGCATCTGACGGATTTCTATCTGTGCATGTCGATCGGCGGCGTGATCGGCGGGTTGTTCTGCGCGCTCATCGCCCCTGCGCTGTTCGACGCGCTCTATGAATTTCCGCTGCTCGTCGTCGCCGCGGCTCTTTTGGCGCCGTTGCGACCGGATGCACCGACGCTCAGCCCCTTCCAGCGGCGGTGGACCCTGCTCACTGCGCTGGTCCTGTCAATGCTCGCGGGAGGGCTTTTCGGCCAGCATGGAATCTGGGCGCTGGTGATTCCGATGATGGTCATCGCGGTGCTCGCCCGCCGCGCGATCGGCCATCCGATCCTGTTCGGGGCGATGATGGCGACGCTGCTGCTTGGCCTGGGAGTGTGGAACAGCATCCTGATGTCGATCGGCGCCGACATGCGGACCCGCAGTTATTTCGGCATTTATACCGTCGGCATCGCAGATGGCGCGCGTACGCTGTTCCATGGCACCACCATCCACGGCGCCCAATTGCTGACGCCGGGGCTGCAGACCTATCCGACCAATTATTATGTGCCTTTCTCCGGCGTCGGCCTCGCGCTGCGGGACGCCCCGGCGCTGTTCGGGCCGAACGCCCGGATCGGCGTCGTTGGGCTGGGGGCCGGCACGCTCGCCTGCTATGCCGAGCCGGGCCAGCGCTGGCGCTTCTACGAAATCGACCCGGCGATCGTGAAGATCGCGCGCGATACCAGCAAGTTCACCTTCCTCTCGCGTTGCCTGCCCGATGCGGAGATCGAGATCGGCGACGCGCGGCTCAGCCTCGCACGCGAATCCGATTCCTCAGCGGACGTGCTGGTGATCGACGCCTTCTCGTCGGACGCGATTCCGATGCATTTGCTGACCCGCGAGGCGATCGCCAATTATGGCCGGGTGCTCTCACCGGACGGTTTGATCCTGTTCCACATCTCGAACCGCTATATCGATCTGAAGCCGGTGCTGGCCGCCGCCGCCCAGATCGACGGCTGGCACGCTGTCATCCGGGATTATGACCCGCCGAAGAAGGACCTGAAATATCGCGCGGGGCGCTCGATCTGGGTCGCCCTTACCCGCTCGCCCGATACGCTCAAGGGACTGACCAACTTTGGCCCGGAAAATGGCTGGGCGCCGCTGAAGGAGCGTCCGGGCTTCGCGCCGTGGACCGATGATTATGCGAGCATCCTGCCGCTGCTCGATCGCCCCTGAAAATCAGGCGTTCACCGCCGCTAGAAACTGATCGCGTGTGGCCAGCAGCTCATCAAGCGGGGGAATGTCCGCGGGTGTAGCCACCGTCGCCATCGCCCGGTCGAGCCGCACGCGCGATGCAACGCCGATTTCATCCGCCGCGGCAATACAGGCTTTCATCTCATTGAAATCGCCTGAACAATGTAGCACGACATCGACCCCGGCCTGAAGCGCGCGCCGGGTCCGTTCGCCGAAATCGCCCTTGAGCGCATGCATACCGAGATCGTCGGTCATCAGTAGGCCATCGAAGCCGATGCCGTTACGGATCACCTCCTCGATCACCTTGGGCGACAGCGTGGCACAATTCTCAGAATCCCAGGCGGTGTAGACGACGTGCGCGGTCATCGCCATCGGCGCATGCTTGAGCGCGATGAAGGGCGCGAGATCTATCTCCAGCTCTTCCAGCCCCGCATCGACCACCGGCAGCTCGTGATGGCTGTCGACCAAAGCGCGGCCATGGCCCGGCATATGCTTGACGACACCGACCACGCCGCCATCGCGCAGCCCCTCGATCACCGCGCGCCCAAGCGCCGCGACGCGCAGCGGCTCGGAACCAAATGCGCGATCGCCGATGATGTCGCTGGCGCCCGGCTGGCGCACATCAAGCAAGGGCAGGCAATCGACGGTGATACCGGCTTCGGCGAGCGTAAGGGCGATGGCACGGGCATTGGCGCGCGCTGCCTCGATCGCCGAGACCGGCGCGACCTCATAGGCCGCATCGAAGCGCACGGCCTTGGGAAACTCGGGCCATTCCGGTGGCTGCATCCGCGCGACCCGGCCACCCTCCTGATCGATCAGAATCGGCAGGTCGGCGCGGCCCGACAAGGCCCGGAGATCGTCCGTCAGCGCGCGAAGCTGAGCACGATCGGCGATGTTACGTTTGAACAGGATGTAGCCGGCAGGCTCGACGTCACCGAACAGCGTCCGCTCGTCATTGGTCAGGCGCTGGCCGGCGAGGCCGAAGAAAAACGGCGTCATCGCCCGATCCGGGTCAGTCGACCACCGAGCAGGCCTCGCCCGCAACCTTGAGCTTCGCGCATGTCGCCCCTGCCTGACCGCCGGCATTGGCACGCAGCCGGTACAGTGTCTTGCCGCCGACCGTCACGTTATTAACGCTGTGGTCGAGACCGGAGAGGAAGCCAAAGCGGCCGGAGAGCGAGCTCCAGGCCTTGTTGGCTTGCGCGGCGCTGGAGAAGGCGCCGAGCTGGATCGCGCCGCCGGCCGGTGCCGCCGAGGGCGTCGCAGCGGGCGGTGCTGGCTTGGGTGCGGGGGCCGGTTTGGCCACAGGGAGCGGTGTCGGCGCGGCGGCGACAACGGCGGGCTTGGGCGGAGTAGCCGGAGCGGCCGCCTTGGGAACATTGGAAGCCGGAATCGGCGCGGTCTTGACGACACCGCCTTCGGTAACCGGCGCTTCAGGAAGCGCACTCAGATCGATCATTGAATTGACGTCCTTGCCGATGCTCGCGTCATAAGCGACGTCGCCGGTCCCTTCGACGGTCATGCCGCCCGCATCGCCGGGCTTCTCCTTGATCGGGCCTTCCTGCGCCGTGATCAGCGTGCCGTCGCCCTCGCTGCCGCGGTTGCGCAGCCAGAAGATGCCGCCGATCACCAGACCCAACGCGACGAGCCCCACCACCACTGCGCCGATCAGGCGGGCGATCGAGATTCCTTCCTCGTCGTCATATTCATCCACCGGCTCAAGCCAGGGCAGGCGATCCTCATCGTCGCTGAGGCTGTCCCGCTGAAAATCCGACATCAGTGCATCTCCTCTGCGGCCGTAACACCCATGACGCCGAGCCCGTTGCGGATAACCTGTCCGATCGCATCCGCCAAGGCAAGCCGTGCACGGCTGACCTCCGGCGCATCTGCGATCAGGAAGCGGCGCGACGGATCGTCATTGCCCCGGTTCCAGAGCGCATGGAAGGCGGCGGCGAGATCGAACAGATAGAAGGCGATCCGGTGCGGCTCATGTGCCGCCGCCGCCTGCTCGACGACGCGCGGAAACTGGGCGGCGAGCTTGACGAGGCCCAATTCCTCGGCATCGAGTAGCGACAGATCAGCGACCCCCGCCAATCCTTCGGCCTCAGCCTTCCGCTGGAGCGAGCGGATTCGCGCATGCGCATATTGGACGTAAAAAACGGGATTGTCCTTGGAAGCCTCGACCACCTTGGCGAAATCGAAATCCATCTGCGCGTCCGAACGCCGCGTAAGCATGGTGAAGCGCACGACATCCTTGCCGACTTCCTCGACCACGTCCGCGAGCGTCACGAAATTGCCGAGCCGCTTGCCCATCCGGACCAACTCGCCATTGCGCATCAGCCGCACCATCTGCACCAGCTTGATATCGAGCGGCACCTTGCCGCCGGTGAGCGCCTGCACCGCCGCCTTCACCCGCTTGACCGTCCCGGCATGATCGGCGCCCCAGATATCGACCAGCATGTCGGCACCTTCGGCCTTCTGGGCATGATAGGCGAGATCGGTGCCGAAATAGGTGAGGCCACCGTCATTCTTGCGGACCGGTCGATCGCTGTCGTCGCCGAACTGGGTGGCGCGGAACAGTGTCATCTCGGTCGGTTCCCAATCGTCAGGAAGCTCGCCCTTGGGTGGTTCCAGGGTGCCCTGATAGATCAGTCCCTGTTCTGAAAGCCGGTCGAACGCGGCATCGACCCGCCCCGCACTCTGAACCGCCGCCTCCGAGGAAAACACATCATGGTGGATACCGAGCAGCGCGAGATCGGCGCGGATCATGTCCATCATCGCCGCGACCGCCCGCTCACGGAACAGGTCCAGCCACTCGCTTTCGGGCGCGGCGGCGTAGCGATCGCCATACTCCACAGCCAGCGCCTCGCCGATCGGGATCAGATATTCACCCGGATAATAACCCTCCGGGATCTCGATCGCCTCGCCCAGCGCCTGCCGGTACCGCAGATGCACCGAACGGCCCAGCGTCTGCACCTGCGCGCCGGCATCGTTGATATAATATTCGCGGATGACATCGTAGCCGGCAAACTCAAGCAGGCCGGCCAGCGCATCGCCGACCACCGCCCCCCGGCAATGCCCCATGTGCATCGGCCCGGTCGGGTTGGCGGAGACATATTCGACATTCACGCGCTGCCCTTGCCCCATCCTGGAGCGGCCATAGTCCGCTCCGTCAGCGCGGATCGCCTCAAGCTCGGCGATCCAGGTCTCAGGCGTCAGCCGCAGGTTGATGAATCCCGGACCGGCCACCTCGGCCGAGACGATGCTTTCAGACCCACTTAGTGCCACCGCGACTTTCTCGGCCAGCGCGCGTGGATTGGCACCGGCAGGCTTGGCCAGCACCATCGCGGCGTTGGTCGCGAGATCGCCATGCGAAGGATCGCGTGGGGGCTCAACGGTGATAGCATCGCGCTTCAGCCCGGCGGGCAGGTCCCCGCCAGCGACGAGTTGATCGAGCGCCTCGTTGATAAGCGCGGAAAAGCGGGTGTAAAAGGTCAATCGATTCAATCCGGAATCACAAGGAAGTGGCGCTTTAGCGGATGCCCTGCCCGGCCGTCCATGCCCCGCGGAAAAGGTTGATCCTTGCCGCTCAAACGACGCGTCAAGCGATTAACCGGAATTTTCCCCAGGAAAATGACGAGGGAGTTAACTTTTCGCGTGCGTCGGCTTTGCGCTTGGGGCAGATTCGGGTCGCGTGAAGTCTGATATACCAGATTCGGTGTGTCGGGCGCGGGGCACCCACTGGGGAGAGTATCCATGACGATCGAGTTCATTCGGCCGGAAGTCGACGAACTGAAGCCGCGCATCAGCGTGATCGGCGTCGGCGGCGCGGGCGGTAACGCGATCGCCAACATGATCGCCTCGGACGTGCAGGGCGTGGACTTCATCGTCGCCAACACCGACGCGCAGGCGCTCAACGCCAGCGCCGCTGATCGGCGCATCCAGCTCGGCCTCAAGATCACGCAAGGCTTGGGCGCTGGGTCGCGGCCCGAGATCGGCCGCGCCGCCGCCGAGGAAACCTTCGATCAGATCGAGAAGGCGCTGGACGGCGCGCATATGTGCTTCATCGCCGCCGGCATGGGCGGCGGCACCGGCACCGGCGCGGCCCCCGTCATTGCCAAGGCGGCGCGGGATCGTGGCATTCTCACGGTCGGCGTTGTCACCAAGCCGTTCAGCTTCGAGGGCAACCGCCGGATGCGCTCCGCCGATGCCGGCATCGAAGAATTGCAGAAGCATGTCGACACCCTGATCGTCATCCCCAACCAGAACCTGTTCCTGATCGCCAACCCGAACACGACCTTCAAGGAAGCGTTCAAGATGGCGGACGAGGTGCTCCAGCAGGGCGTCCGCGGCATCACCGACCTGATGGTGATGCCGGGCCTGATCAACCTCGATTTCGCCGACGTCCGCTCGGTGATGAGCGAGATGGGCAAGGCGATGATGGGCACCGGCGAATCGGCCGGCGACAACCGTGCGATCGAAGCCGCTGAAAGGGCTATTTCCAACCCGCTGCTCGACGGCGTCTCGATGCGCGGCGCCAAGGGCGTGATCATCTCGATCACCGGCGGCGAGGACATGCGCCTGATGGAGGTCGACGAGGCCGCCAACCATATCCGCGAACTGGTCGATCCCGATGCCAACATCATCTGGGGCTCGGCGTTCAACAATGATCTCGATGGCCGCATCCGCGTTTCGGTCGTGGCCACCGGCATTGAGGCCGAAGAGGGCAAGATGGCCGAACCGGCCAAGCTTTTCACCTTCCCCGGTCGCACCGCCAAGGGCGAGGTCCACGCCCCCGCCTCTGCGCCCGCCACCGTGATTGAGCCCGAAGCCACGCCCGAGACGGAAGTCGCCGCCGAAGTCGAGCCAACGGCGGAAGCAGCCGAGCCGACGGCGGAGCCCGAAACCGCGCAGGCTTCGAACGTGTTCGAGGGTGGCGACACCTTCGAGCTTGACGAAAGCCTGATCGAAGCACAGCCGGAAATTTCCACCGCTGCCGCGGGCGACGAGCTGCTACTCGGCGATGATGCGATCCTGACGTCTCCACCCGAGCCCAATCCGGTACCCCCGTCGGAGGCCAGCGGTACCCGGTCCTGGCTTTCCCGTTCGCGCGAGACGCCTGCCGAACAGCCCAAGGCGTCGAAGGCCAAGAACGAGGGCGGTACGCTGTTCGAGCGCATGTCGAGCCTCGCGCGGGGCGCTTCGAAGGCGCAGGTCGAGGAAGAGAGCGACAATCTGCGATCACGCGATCCTCTGGATATCCCGCGCTTCCTCAACCGGCAGAACAATCCGTAAGGCGGTCGCAGACCGGCGCCGGTCTCGCGTTCATGGCAGGGCAAGCACGCATGCGCCATGCGGTGCTCGACAGCATGCTCATGATTTCTCGTTATACCCGGCCGCTTCTCGGCGGCCTGCTGCATATCATCGCGGCCACGGCGACATTCGCGGCCATTCCTGCCAAGCCGCTGCTGACCCCGCAGGCGGTTCAGACGGACGACATGGTGCTCGCCCAGCAGGCGTCGGCCGCCAATGATCCGGCCGAAGCATTGGCGCGCTATCTGCGTGTCCTCGCGCATGATCCGCGCGATCTCGATGCGCTGACGGGGGCGGGACGTGCCGCGCTGAAGATCGGCGACGCCAATGCCGCCGTCAGCTTCTACGCCCGAGCCGAGGAAGTCTCACCGCGTGACGGCAGGATCAAGGCCGGGCTGGGATCGGCGATGGTCCAGCTCGTCCAGCCTCGTCCTGCGCTGAAGCTGTTCGAGGAGGCAGTGGAATATGGCGTGCCGGTCGCCGAGATCGCCTCCGACCGGGGGCTTGCCTATGCCTTGCGCGGGGACAGCAAGCGCGCGCGGGCCGATTTCGAACTGGCGCTTGCCGTCCGCCGCGACCCGGAAACGATTCGCCGTCTGGCCGTCACCCAGGCGATCGACGGGGACCTTCCGGGCGCGATCCTAACGCTGGACCCGCTGTTGCGCCAGCAGGACAAGGCCGCCTGGCGTGACCGCGTGTTCCTGCTCGCGATCAGCGGCGACGTCACGGCCGCCCGGAGCATCGCCTATGCCATGCTTCCGAGGATGCAGGCCGATGCACTCACCCCCTTTCTGGAACGGATGAACAAGCTGAAGCCGGCGCAACAGGCAGCGGCGGTGCATTTCGGGCAATTCCCCGCTGACGGCCGCAAATATAGCGAGACCGAATTGTTCGCGGCTGCCGGGCAAACGCCTCCCGTGGCAATTCCGCAGGCCCCGCCACCCCGCAAAAGCTCGCGGGATAGAGATGCGATGGCTGATGATCAGGGTGATGGCGTCACCGACCATGATGATGAGGGCTCCCGCAAACGATCCGCCCGCGACGTAAAGAACGACAGCAAGGATACGGTCCTTGTCGCGAAGAAGCCTGAACTGGCGTTGGCGAACAACAGCAACTTTTCGCTGACACCGTCTGGCGGCAAGGCTGCGAGCAGCGACAAGGCGTCGTCCAAAACGACGGCCGCGGTCGAAGATACAGGTTCGCGGCCGGCCAAAAAGGACCTGCAGGACAAGAAAAAGCCGGACGACAGAAAGAAGGATGAAGCCAACAAGGCCGATACGAAGAAAACCGATCCCAAGGCAAAAGCAGGGAGCTCAGGCAAGAACAAGCTCCCCGAGCGCTACTGGGTTCAGGTCGCGACCGGATCGTACAAACCCGATCTCGGCAAGGAATGGAGCAAGCTGAAGGCGAAATACCCGGCCCTGCTCGGTCACCGCAGCGCCTGGACGGTGCCGCTCAATCATACCAATCGCGTCGTAATTGGCCCGTTCAGAACGAGCGACGAGGCCCAGGCCTTCGTCAACAAGGCAGCGGGTGGCGGCTTCCTGACGTCACGATATACCAGTTCCGCTGGACAGGCGGTCGATCCGCTTCCCTGACGGCGCCCTCTCGACTTCGGCGACGTCAATCTGCATTGAGCGCGGCATGATCTCGCGTCATCCTTATGCCTCCGATCCCGCGCGGAGCCGCGGACGCCTCCACCCCAATCGGAACGGCGGAACACGGGGGCCGCGCGATGATTTCCAGCGCGATCGCGATCGCATCATCCATTCGATTTCGTTCCGACGGCTGCGCCACAAGACCCAGGTGTTCGTGGCGCCCGATGGCGACCATTTCCGCGTCCGCCTCACCCACAGCCTTGAGGTCGCGCAGATTGGGCGAACGATCGCCCGCGCGCTGGGCCTCAACGAGGATCTGACCGAGGCGCTATGCCTTGCCCATGATATCGGCCACCCGCCCTTCGGCCACGCCGGCGAGGACGCGCTGCGCGTCGCAATGGCCAAGGCGGGCGGGTTCGATCACAATGCGCACACCTTGCGGACGCTCACCCGTCTCGAAACACCCTATCCCGATTTCAACGGCTTGAACCTCTGCTGGGAAACGTTGGAAGGATTGGCCAAACACAACGGCCCGGTGTCCGCCCCCACCTGGGCACTGCGCGAGGTGGACGAGGAATTTCCACTCGATCTTTCGACCTGGCCTTCGCTGGAAGCGCAAGTGGCCGCGGTGGCCGATGACATTGCCTACGATAATCACGACATCGATGACGGCATCCGCGCGGGGCTGCTCTCGCTCGATGAGGTGCTGGACGTGCCGTTGGTCGCCGAAGGCTGGGCGGCGGTTCGGGGCCGCTGGCCCGATACCCCGCCCCAGCGGCTCACCGGCGAACTGATCCGCGAGCAGATCGGGCGCATGGTCAATGACGTGATCAGCGAATCGAGTCGCCGGATCGCGATCGCGCGGCCCGAGGACAGTGATGAGGTCCGCCAGATGGAACAGCCGCTGGTCGATTTCTCGCGCGGTATGTCTCAGGAAGAGCGTACCCTCAAACGCCTGATGTATGCCCGGCTCTATCATCATCCCCGCCAGATCGGCATTTCCGAACAGGCCGGGCTGATCATTTCAGCTCTGGCCGAAGCCTATTTTGCTGATCCCGCGCTGCTACCCGAGCATTGGCTGGGCACCCTTCCCGACATCGAACCAGCACGAACCCGCCATATCGGCGATTTCATTGCCGGCATGACCGACCGTTACGCGCTGGCACGCTATCGCGAGATCATCGGCCCGATCGAGATGCCGGACGGATTCTAGTCCGTGGTGTTATAATACCACTCAGCAAAACGGCTTCCAGCCTTGACTTGAGCGGGCCGATCGCTCAATAGCCGCCTCCATCAGCGCGCCTCCTCGCGGGGCGCGTCTTTGTTTTTGGATAAGAGGTCAAGGCTCCATGAAGGCGCTTCTGAAGACCACCAAGGCGGTCAAGCCGGCCGAGGTGGAAAAGAAATGGCATCTGATCGATGCCGACGGGCTGGTGGTCGGGCGCGTCGCGACGATCATCGCGAATATCCTGCGCGGCAAGCACAAGCCGAGCTTCACCCCGCATGTCGATTGCGGCGATAATGTCGTCGTCATCAATGCGGAGAAGATCCGCTTCACGGGCCGCAAGATGACCGACAAGGTCTATTATCGCCATACCGGCTATGCCGGCGGCATCAAGGAGCAACGCCCCGTCAAGATCCTTGAGGGCCGTTTTCCCGAGCGCGTCCTTGAGAAGGCGGTCGAGCGCATGATCCCGCGCGGCCCGCTCGGGCGGGCGCAGATGCGTGCGCTTCGTGTCTATAAGGGCGGCGAGCATCCGCACGAAGCCCAGAACCCCGAATTCCTCGATGTCGCGGCCCTGAACCGCAAGAACAAGGTGGGTGCCTGATGTCCGATACCCGTCAATCGCTTTCCGATCTCGGCCAGATCGCCGACGGTGCCGCTACGGCTCCCGAGGGCGGTTTCACGCCGGCCCCGGCCGCTCCCGAAGCCCCGCTTCGCGAGCAGCAGCTCGACAAGCAGGGCCGCGCTTATGCGACCGGCCGCCGCAAGGATGCCGTCGCCCGCGTCTGGAT
>Ga0157380_10001467_pt1 | contig 15451 bp, 10 predicted proteins | sample S35metaG_FD_119757 | JGI IMG/M metagenome (GOLD analysis project Ga0157380, IMG submission 119757) | Switchgrass rhizosphere microbial communities from Kellogg Biological Station, Michigan, USA - S3-5 metaG | ecosystem: Host-associated > Plants > Roots > Rhizosphere > Soil | place: USA... | reverse complement strand
TCCCCGTCCGCTTCAGCTTCGTAGGCTGGGCGGCGTAGTACGCCTTCTCGAAGGCGACGCTGGGCTGACGCAGCACCACACCGACAGCCACGGGAAACTCCGGTTGAGGCATCGTGAGCAGCAGCTGCGCGAGCGTGCGATTCGTCTCATCGTGCACGAGGAAGTCGCTCGCATTCGCCTTCGCATCGACGACCTTGAGCGTCATCGTCTTCGCATCGAAGCCGAGCCCCTTCGAACCGCCCTCGCCGAACACGAGCGGTTTGCCGTGCTCGACGCGCAACTGCGCCTCGCCGGCTTTGTCGCGGTCGGTGAACGAATTGAACACGCCGTCGTTGTAGACGATGCAGTTCTGGAAGATTTCGACGAACGCCGCGCCCTCGAAGCCGTGGGCGGCCTCGAGCACCGAGCCCAAGCCCACTTTGTCGACGTCGATCGCCCGCGCTATGAATTTCGCACCAGCCCCGATCGCAAACGCACCGGGAGATATCGGCGTGTCGAACGAGCCGGCCGGAGTCGACGGCGAGCGCGTGCCCGGCCGCGAGGTCGGCGAGTACTGGCCCTTCGTCAGGCCGTAGATCTCGTTGTTGAACAGCAGAATCTTGAAGCCGACATTGCGCCGCAACGCATGCAATAGATGATTGCCGCCGATCGACAGGCCGTCGCCGTCGCCCGTGACGACCCAAACGTCGAGGTCGGGATTGGCGAGCTTAAGCCCCGTCGCAATCGCGGGCGCGCGGCCGTGGATCGTGTGGAAACCGTACGTCTCGAGGTAGTACGGGAAGCGCGACGAGCAGCCGATGCCCGACACGAACACGGTGTTCTCCGGCACGGCGCCGACGTCGGCGAGCGCTTTCGTCACCGACTTGAGCACGGCGTAGTCGCCGCAGCCGGGGCACCAACGCACTTCCTGCGAGGAAGCGAAGTCTTTGGCTTGCAGCTCCGCACTCATGCTCGTTCTCCGCGGACGGCACGCACGGCCGGCTTCGCGCCGACCAGGCTGCGGATCTTCTGCACGAGCTCGCTGATGAGGAACGGCTGGCCCGTGACTTTGTTGAACTGAATCGTCTCGACGCCGAGCTTGTCACGCAGCAGCGTAGCGAGCTGCCCCATGTTCATCTCGGGGACGAGGATGCGGTCGAATCCGCGCAAGAGCTCGCCGAGATTGTCCGGAAACGGGCTCAAGTAGCGAATATGAATGTGCGCGACGCGATCCTTGCTCGGCATGGCGCGCACGGCCTGATAGAGGGCGCCGTACGTCGAGCCCCAGCCGACGACTGCGAGCGATCCCTGCTCCGGACCGATCTCGACCTTCTGCGGCGGAATGAACTTCGCGACCGACGCGACCTTCGCAGCGCGCAGGTTGGTCATCGCTTGATGGTTGTCCGCCTCGTAGGAGATGTTGCCGGTGCGAAGGTCCTTCTCGATGCCGCCGACGCGGTACATGAGCTTCGCCATGCCGGGGGCCACCCACGGCCGCCCCAACGTGTCGGGATTGCGGTCGAAGATCACCGAGCTCACCGCCTCCCCTTCGGCCGGCGCGCGCGGCGCGTTGATCTCGATGCGCGGAATGTCGTCGATGTTCGGCAGCCGCCACGGCTCGGCCGCATTCGCGAGATAGCCATCCGTGAGCAATATCACCGGCGTCATGTGCCGCACCGCGATACGCACGGCTTCGATCGCGACCTCGAAGCAATCGCTCGGGCTGCGAGCCGCAATCACGGGAAGCGGCGCGTCAGCGTTACGGCCGTAGACGGCCTGATATAGATCGGACTGCTCCGTCTTGGTCGGCAGACCGGTCGACGGACCGCCCCGCTGCGAGTCGATGACCACGAGCGGCAGCTCGGCGTTGATCGCGAGCCCGATGGCTTCCGTCTTCAGCGCAATGCCGGGGCCGGAGCTCGACGTGACGCCGATGGCGCCGCCGTACGACGCACCGATCGCCGCGCAGACAGCGGCGATCTCGTCCTCGGCCTGGAAGGTGCCCACGCCGAGGTGGCCGTAACGGGCCAGCTGATGCAGCAGCGGCGACGCGGGAGTAATGGGGTACGAGCAGAACACGATCGGCTTGTCGGCGAGCTCGCCCGCCGCGGCCAAACCGAGCGACAGCGCTTCGCTGCCGCGCACACCACGATACTCGCCGGGCGGGAACTGCGCGTGCGTTGTGCCGACGTGTGGCAGTGCTGCCGTCAGCTCGGCGGTCTCGCCATAGGCGTGGCCGGCGCGCAGCGCGGCGACGTTCGCATCGCGAATCGTCGGGTCTTTCGCGAACTTGCCGTTGATCCATTTTTCGATCGACGCGACGTCGCGGCTGAACATCCACTGCACGAGACCGAGCGCCCATAAATTCTTGCAGCGGCCGGCGTCGCTCTTGCTGAGCCCGAATGCCGCGGTCGCTTCCATCGTGTGCTTCGTGATGTCGACCTCGACGACTTGGTACCCGTCGAGCACGCCGCTCTGGCGCGGATCGGTCTGGTAGCCCGCTTTGGCGAGGCCGCGAGTCGTGAAGCTGTCGATATTGAGCACGATCAGCGCGCCGTCAGCGATCAACGGCAAGTTGACCTTCAGCGCCGCGGGGTTGAAAGCCACGAGCACGTGGGGCGCGTCGCCGGCAGTCGTGATCGGACGCGCGCCGAGGTGGATCTGGTAAGCGGACACACCGAACGTCGTACCGGCAGGGGCGCGAATCTCGGCCGGATAGTCCGGGAACGTCGCAAAATCGTCGCCGGCGAGCGCCGTCGCGGCCACGAATTGAGTGCCCATCAACTGCACGCCGTCGCCCGAGTCGCCGGCGAATCGAACTACTACTGATTGCGATTCCATGCTGCCATCGTCACTCGTCTGATACTTACTGCAGCGGCGAGAACCGTGGCTGCTAGCGTATTCACCGTCTACCTCTCCGCCTGCGCGCGAGCGGCCGCGGTATTTTCAGCACGCGCAGCAGCTCGGGTTCTTTGCCGGGGTCTCCTCGCGGCTCGACACGCCCCAGGGAGCGAATTGAGCGGGTATTATAGCCGCCCAGCCGAAGATCCAGACAATTGAAATGCATAAGCATATTGCCCAGGCAGAGCGAGCCTCTCGCCATGCCTAAGGTGACCTATATCCAGCCCGACGGTACGGTCAAGGTAGTCGAGGCTCCCGCCGGTACGACGCTCATGGAAGCGGCGGTCGACCACGACGTCAAGGGCATAGTCGCCGAATGTGGCGGAGCCTGTTCTTGCGCGACTTGCCACGTCTACGTCGACCCGGCATGGGCGCCGCAGCTACCGCCCCCCGATGCGCAAGAGGACGGGATGCTCGGCTGCGTCCTCGATCGGCGGCCGACGAGCCGCTTGAGTTGCCAGGTCGTCCTGAAGCCCGCGCTCGACGGCCTGACCGTCGAGGTGGCGCAGGAGCAGATCTAGCGCCTGCGCCTTGCGGAATCGGGCTTGGCCCTGGTCGCCGTTTGTAGCAGAATTCCGCCCCTTCGAATCCGCGCCTTCGGCGGCGCCTCCTGGGAGCAGAGCATGACCTTCGTCGTCACCGAGGCCTGTATCAAGTGCAAGTACACCGACTGCGTCGAGGTATGCCCGGTCGATTGCTTCCACGAAGGCCCGAACATGCTCGTGATCGATCCCGAGGAGTGCATCGACTGCACTCTCTGCGAGCCCGAGTGCCCGGTCGAAGCGATCTGCTCAGAAGACGATGTGCCGGCCGGTCAGGAGCAGTTCACGAAGCTCAATGCGGAACTGTCGAAGAATTGGCCCGTCATCACCAAGGCCAAGGCGGCGCCGCCCGATGCCGACGACTGGAAGGACATCAAGGAAAAGCTCCAGCACTTGGAGCGCTAGGTCGCGCTCACGCTTGGTACTTGAGCGGCAAGAGGTTCAGTAGGAACTCGATCGCGCGCTGACCGAAGCCCTTGGCGGGTTGCCGCCGCACGACCTCGTCGGCGTTGCCCCACCGCAGCCAACCCTCCTCGTCCATCGTCACGCGCCACGCGTTGGCGGGCGAAATGTCGCGCTCGATGAGCGCCGCGACGCGGGCCGTGAATTCGGGCCCGTCCCCGACGATACCGATTTCGGTGTTGAGCACCATCGAGCGTGGATCGACGTTCGGCGAGCCGACGAACGCGCGTTCCCCGTCGACGACTACCGCTTTCGTGTGTAATCCAAGGCGGCTCGATTGCGTTGGCGGCGTAACGTACGTCGACAACGCCTCGGCATCGGAGCGCAGCTCGTAGAGCTCGACGCCGGCGGCGAGAATCTCGCGCCGCCAACGGCGATAGCCCGTGTGCGCGACGACGTGGTTGTTCGTCTCGAGTGAGTTCGTGACGACGACGACGCGCACGCCCCTCGCGACGAGCTGGCGCAGGAGCCCCCGAAACTCTGCGTCCGGAATGAAATACGGCGAGCTGATCATGACCTCCGAGCGCGCACTCGCGACGAACGCCTTGAAGTCGTCGTAGAGCCGCGGGCGCGCGTCGTCCAGGATGTCGGGCGACTCCCACAGGAGCTCGCTGCGCGCCGGCGCGAAGGTCGCAACGAGCTCTTCCAGATACCCCGACCAGTCCGACGGCTCGAGAGTGAACGGCGCGAGCTTCTCGGCGCTCTGTGCGATGCTTTCGTGCAGCTCCTGCTGCGTGACCGCCACCGGACCCTGCGGCCGCGGATCGCGCGGGAGCAGAATCACCGGGAACGCCTGCTCGCTGTTCCAGTAATCGTCGAACGTTGCCGCAACGGCTCGCGCCATCGGCCCTGCAACCATGACGTCGAGATCGTTCTGCACGAACGGCTCGTAGAGGCCGAAGTAGCGGTCACCGATGTTGCGGCCGCCCAGGGCCGCAAATCGGCCGTCGGCAATGAACGTCTTGTTGTGCATGCGACGGTTCAACTCCTTCGCACGCACCATGAACTCCACCGCCGTGCCGAAGCGGTTACCGCGCGTGACCCAGGGATTGAAGGAACGTACCTCGACGCTGGGATGCGCATCGAGCTTCAAGACGTCGCCGCCGCGGCCCGCGACACCGAAGTCATCCACGAGTATCCGCACTCTGACCCCGCGGTCCGCGGCGTGGAGGATGCGGTCGGCGAGCAGGTGCCCGCTCGCGTCGCTTTGCCAGACGAAATACTGGATGTCGAGGGAAATGGCCGCCTCGTCTGCGAGCGCGAGCCGTGCCGTCAGCGCCAGTTGATTGCGGTCGAGCAACCAGTGCGCGGACTCGCCGCTCCCGAGCATGGCCTCGATCCGGCCAGCGAAATCCGCCAGCGAGCCATAGCGTGCAACCGGGAGAGCCTCCTCGCGAGGTCCCGCAACCCTGGCCGGTAGCCTCCCGCAACCGGCGGCCGCCACGCTGCAGAGGGCGATGAGATAGCACGCCGCCCGAATCACGCCTCCACGACTCGCATACGCTCCCTGTGCGCTTTGCTCATCCACCCCACTCGTTGTCTATACTAAAGCGACCAAGCCCATCGGCATTAAAAACCCAGGGGACGGGCGAGTCGCGCCACCCCGACAAAATTATCGCCCGAAAAAATCGTCGAGGAGAAGCTCATGAGTGGTAAACGAGATCTATTCATCGGCGGCCAGTGGGTGGCCGCGAACAAGAAGGCCACGTTCCCGGTATACAACCCCTCGACCGGCGAAGTCTGGGCGCAAGTCGCAGACGCCAGCCGCAACGACGCAGCGGCCGCCATCGCTGCAGCCGCAGCCGCACAGCCGGCCTGGGCGGCCCTCACGCACTCGAAGCGCGCCCAGCTCTTGTCGAAAGTAGCCGACGTGCTGGCCGCGCGGCAGAAAGAATTCCAAGAATCGCTGATCGACGAAGGCGGCGCCTGGGTCGGCAAGACGATGTTCGAGACGGGCTATAGCATAGGCGTATACCGCGCGGCAGCCGCGGCCGCTTATCAAGTCACCGGTGAGATCCTGCCGTCCGACCACGGCAAGATGAGCCTCGTCGTGCGCGAGCCGCTCGGGGTCGTCTCGGTCATTTCGCCGTGGAACTTCCCCCTGATCTTGTCCTCGCGCGGCTTCGCCACGGCGCTCGCCGTCGGCAACACCGTAGTGCTCAAGCCTTCGGAGGAGACGCCTGTCTCGGGCGGTCTGCTCATCGCCGAGGTGCTCGAGGAAGCAGGCATTCCGCCGGGGGTGTTCAACGTCGTCACGTGCTCACGCGACAACGTCGCCGCCGTCGGCGACGAGCTGATCTCGAACCCGGCCGTGCGCGGCATCAGCTTCACGGGCTCAACTGCCGTCGGTAGCCAAGTGGCGGCCAAAGCCGGCGGGTTGTTGAAGAAGTGCTGCGTCGAGCTCGGCGGCAAGGACGCACTCATCGTCCTCGACGACGCCGACATCGAGCATGCCGTGAATGCCGCGACGTTCGGCTCGTTCATGCACCAGGGGCAGATCTGCATGTCCGTCGAGCGCATCATCGTCCACCAAGACGTCGCCAAAGAATTCACCGAGAAGTTCGTCGCCAATACGAAGAAGCTCAAGGTCGGCAACCCGCGCGAGATGGCGAACTGCATCGGGCCCATCATCAATCAGAAACAGCTCGACAAGATCCGCGACCAGGTCGACGACGCCGTCGCCAAGGGTGCCAAGGTGCTCTGCGGCGGCAAGCATCGCGGGTTGTTTTTCGAGCCGACGGTGCTCACCGACGTCACGCGCGACATGAAAGTGATGCGCGAAGAAACCTTCGGCCCTATCGCGCCCGTCATCACGGTCGGCAGCGTCGACGAAGCCATCGAGATCGCCAACGACTCGGAGTACGGACTGTCGGCCGGCATCATGACGCGCAACGAGGAACGCGGGCTCGCCATTGCGCGCCGCCTGAACACGGGCATGGCGCACATCAACGACAGCTCCGTCAACGACGAGCCCCACGTACCGTTCGGCGGTGTGCGCTCGAGCGGCCTCGGCCGCCACGGCGGCCGTGCCGGCATCGATCAATTCACGGAGACGCGCTGGATCACCCTCGAGCGCGGCGGCCGGCACTATCCACCGCCTTTCTTGATGAATCCGAAGCACTGATATCCAACCGCGGTAGGCGCAATACCAGGGTCCCGTAGACCGGCCAAACCGGCCGGTCCGCGGCTACCCCGGCCTCATTTCGATGGCGTATACTCCGGCCCCTTACACGGACCCTGGCGCTGATTAGTAGGAGAACAACAGAATGCCAAAGCAAGTCGTAAAACAAATCCTCCCGACGACCATGGTCGGGTCCTATCCCCGACCGGGTTGGTTCAAACAGCAGCTGCTGGGTCGTGATGTTCGCGTCGCGTTCAAGGAGGTCTCGCACGAAGAGGCCTACCAGGACGCTGTCAAAGCGGTCATCACTGATCAGATCGAGGCCGGCCTCGATATCGTGACCGACGGCAACATGTGGTACGACGACTACGTCGGCGTCATCGGCTCGTTCTGCTGGTATCCCTATGAGCGCATCGCCGGCTTCGAGCCGACGCGCAATCCGCACCCGAGCTACCTCGAGGCCGGGCCGAGCGCGGGCAAGACGTTCATGGACGATTGGGGCGGCGTGATTTGCAACGGCCCCGTCGATGCCAAACCCGACGCACTGCGTTGGACCGACCTTTACGATATCGCCGCGAAGGCCGCCGGCAAAGTTCCGGTCAAGGTGTCGATCGGCGCCGGCCCGGCCAACCTGGCCTGGCACGTCTACTTCAACAATCAGTCACACTACAAGAGCGCCAAGGAACTGACGTTCGCGCTCGTGCCCATCTTCAACAAGCAAATGAAGGACCTTGTTAAGCGGGGCGCGAAGTACCTGCAGATCGAGGACCTCGGCGCGTGGATGCCGCTGTTCTCGAACAACAAGGACGACTACAAGTGGGTTCGCGAGAGCATCGAAGCGATGTGCGACGGCGTCGACGCGAGGATCGGCTGGCACTTCTGCTTCGGTAACGCCTGGGGCAACGACATCCTGAGTGGGAGTTTCCCGGAGGGGTACCAGACGGTGCTGCCGCACTACTGGAACACCGAAGGCGTCGACGAGTTCGTGCTCGATTACGCGAACCGCCATATGGCAGGGGTCGAGTTCCTGAAGAATTGCCCGAAAGACAAGGGCGTGCAGGTCGGCGTGCTCGACATCCGCACGAGCATGGTCGAAACACCGGACATGATCGCAGATCGCATCCGCAAGACGCTCAAGGCCCTATCGCCCGAGCAAGTGACGCTGTCCACGGACTGCGGCATGAAACCGCTGGCGCGTATGGTCTCGAAGCTCAAGCTCAAGGCGTTGGCCGAAGGCGCCGCGATCGTCCGCAAGGAGATCAAAGCCTAGACCGGCACAAGTCTTCAATCGAAGCGAGTAACGGGCCGGCCCTCAAAAGCCGGCCCGTTTCTTTTTGGGCTAGATGTTCGCTCGCCGCCGAGGGCGCTCGGCGCCCAACAGCCGCCCGACGAGCGCCTGAAAACGGCTTTCCATACGAGCCTCGAACCGCTCGCGCGGCACGTCGATGGCTTCGCGCACACGCCCCCGGCCGAGCTCCTTGCGCAACCTGGCCGGCAGCGCCGCGCCATGCCACGAGAGCCCGCCGCGGGTCGCGCGATGAATTCCAGCGAGCGCGCGCAGGCACCCGTCTTGCGTCGGCGAGCGAAGATGGAGCTCGACGAGCGCAGCGATGACCTCGGCGCGATCGGCGTCGTCGAGTACTTCGCTTCGGCACACCGTCTCACCCCACACGTCGAACCACGGGCCGACCGGCAACAGCAGCGCGCGGCTGCGCCGCAGCCCGCGCGGCTTACGCAGCGCCAGGAACCGGTGGTTCTCCAAGGCCATGAGCTCCTTATTGAGGGTGCCCGCAAGCAGGAAGCTGTCGCGATGCCGCGGGCCGTCGGCGTGCCCGAGGCGCGAGTAGCGCGCTTGGAACTCCTCCCTTCTGGCGGAGCGAGGCCAGGCGTCGACGACGCGCGATAGGTCGCCGAGGTTATGCGCGATTGTCGTCGCAAGCGCCAAGGCCGTCGTCGCCGGCGCGCCGCCGTCGAGGGCCGCCGCGAACGCGTGGTGCTCGCGGTCGAGCTCTGCGTCGATCTGCGCCGCCAGCACACCGGCCTCGTCGTCGAGACCGAGCACGAGCGCGCGCCCGAGCGCACCGGCTCGCACGGACAACCACTCGCCGTTGTGCCCCGACAGGCCCTGCGTGACTCGCTCGGAGACGACGCGCGCGTCGCGCGCCACCGCTTCGTCGACGCATGCGCGCGCGTGCGCGAAGGCTGCGGCGTCGACTACCGACACCCAGGTGTGATGCCGGATGTGTGCATCGACGTCGGTCGGAACGAAAGTGGCGACCGTCGCGTAATGCGCTGCCAGACGCAACCTAAAGGCGCGCACGAGCGCATCGGCTTCCTCTAGAGGCTCGTCCACTGCTGCGTCGAACAGTGCCGTGAGCGGCGCACATTGTGAGTCGAGCCACAGCCACGCCGAGGTGTTGCGGACTTGCTCGACGAGCACCGAGTTCAGTATTCCGTGCTTCAAGGATCCCTGCCGCTCAAAAAAAAGACGCCGCCGTTAGTACGGCGGCGTCGATTCGCGATCGAGGTCCGCGCGTCGCGGACCCGAAACCGATCGGTTAGACCGAGAGGCGACCCGTGGCGATGCCGATCGTCTCCACCTCGGCGCCGAGCAGGTCGGCCATGCCAAGCAGCAGGTTCGAGGTCGGCTCGTCGACAGCGGCTTCGATGTGACGGTTGCCCTTTAGGCGGCCGTTGGCACCACCGATCATCGCCGCCGGCACATTGTGCCGATCGTGCAACAAGCCGTTGCTCATACCCGCTCCGAAGTAGACGAGCGAGCTGTCGAGCAGCGACCCGTCGCCGTCCGGCGTGCTCTTCAGCTTCTCCACAAACTCGCCGAGTTTGACCATGTGGTACGCGGTAATGCGCGCGTACGCCTCGATGCTCTCCGGCGTGTTCTTGTGATGCGAGGTCGAGTGATGCGGCTCTTTGACACCCACGTGCGCGTAGCTGCGGCCGCTGCCCTCGTGGCCCAGCATCAAGCTGAATACGCGCGAGATATCGCCCTGGAAGGCGATGTGCAGCAAATCGTACGTGACGGTCATGTGCTCGTTGAAGTCCTCGGGAATACCGACGGGACCATCGGCCGCACTGGTGAGCGCACTCGAGCGCGCTTGCATCTTCTGCAGCTGCTCTTCCACACGGCGGATGTTCGTGAGGTACTCGTCGAGGATCGCGTTGTCTTTCGCGCCGATCACTTTCTGCAGCCGCGACGTCTCGTGCATCACGGAGTCGAGCATGCTCTGCTTCGTCCGCAGACGCGCCAAGCGCTGCTCGGGCGTGCCCGGATCACCGAACATGCGCTCGAACGTGGCTTGCGGGTTGACGGACACAGGCAGCGGGCTGCTGTCGTCGTACCACGACATCGTGTTGAAGAACACGCACGGGTAGCCGTCGCAAGCGCCAGCCGAGGTGCCCATGTCTTCCGTTCCGAGCTCGAGCGAGCGGAGCGGCGTGTCGCCCGCAATCGCGTCCGCGATGTACTGGTCGATCGACTTCTTCGATTCGATGAGGTTGAAGTCGCCGTTGTGGGTCAGTGGACCCGTGCCGTTCAAGAACGCGGCGCTGGCACCCATGTGAATGCCACCCATGTCTTTCTTACCATCGGGAGCCTTGAGTTTGCTGACCGTCGTGACGTAATCACGATACGGCTCGAGCGGCTTCATGGTCCGGTTGAACTCGAAGTCCTTGCCCGCCTTCGTCGGATGCCACGTGCCCGGGTACACCCCGTTTGGCATGTAGATGGCGCCAAAGCGGAACCGCTGCTGAGCTGCCGTCAGTGTCTGGGCCGTCGCGGCCGGCACCATGGCATCGAGCAGTGGCAAGGCGATCGCAGTGCCGACTGCACCACGCAAAAACGTGCGGCGATCCAAGTGCTTCTTCGTAATGAACATTGGCTACTCCCTCGTTTGCGCGATAGTGGCCGCGCCTGCGACGCCATTCGTCCGCATCTGGAACGGATAGCTATCTACTATACCCAATACAATAGAGACAAGGCTGTAATCGTTCTCCGCCGCGTTTCTCACGATCTGGCGGACGATTGGCATGTCGGCCGGCTCTAAACCACGACCGAGTGCATAAATGAGCATCTTTTCTGTGACGGTGCTCGCGAAAAGTTCAGGATCGGCCAGCAATGCGCCTCGTAGCGCCACCGGACCGTCGACAGGCGTGCCGTCGGACAAAATGCCCGCCGAGTCGATAGCGAGCCCCTCGCGGGTCGCGTCGCGCCAGCTGCCGTCGACGTCGAAGTTCTCGAGCGCGAACCCAACCGGGTCGATGTTGTTGTGGCAAGAGGCGCAGACCGGGTCGGCGCGGTGCCGCTCGAGCTGCTCGCGAACCGTCGAGGGCCGATCCTTCGGTGCGCTCTCCTCGAGAGCCGGCACGTCAGCGGGCGGCAATGGCGGCGGGTTATTCCAGAACTCGGTCATGATGAACTTGCCGCGTATGATCGGCGAGGTTCGGCTCGCCGCCGAGGTCAAGGCGAGCAGGCTGCCGTGACCGAATACCCCGTAGCGGTTTGGATCCTTAACGTCGACCTTGCGGAAACGGGCACCATAGACACCGTCAATGCCGTAGTGACGCGCCAGCCGCTCGTTGACGAACGTGTAGTTCGCATCGAGCAACTCGTGAACGGGACGGCCATCGCGCAACACGTTCGCAAACAGCAGCTCCGTCTCGCGACGGAATGACTTGCGGAGGTTGTCGTCGAAGTCGGGGAACAGCAGAAAGTCCGGTTTGACGCGCGACTCCAAGTTGCGCAACTGCAGCCACTGACCGACGAAGTTCTCGACCATAGCGTCGGCACGTTGATCGGCGATCAAGCGCCGCACCTGCGCCTCGAGCACGTTCGCCTCGCGCAGCTCGCCCTTCTCCGCGAGACCGAGCAACTCGTCGTCGGGGATGCTCGACCAGAGGAAGAACGACAGTCGCGACGCGAGCTCGACATCGGTGATCTCATGGTTGGAACCGGCCGGCACGTCGGGCGAGTCGCCCTCCACGCGGAACAGGAACCAGGGGCTCACGAGCATGCGCGCCACGGCCGCGCGAATACCGTTATCGAAATCGCCGCCGTCCGCGCGCGCGTCAGTGTAAAACGCGAGCGACGCGGCAATGTCCTCTGAGTCGACGGGCCGGCGAAACGCGCGCCGCGCCAGGGACGATAGCACTTGCTCCGCGCAAGCCGACTCCTCGGCTGCGCTGGCAGGCCGGCACACGAACAACCGCTCGCGCGTCGGCGTGTCGCTGACGCCGGTCACGTTGTACGGGCCCTCGACGACGCCGTCTTCGAGCCGCGGCATACCGGAGGGATTGTGCGCCTCGAGCGAAGCGCGGAGCCCCGGCTCCCAGGCGTTCTGCTCGCGCGGCGCACGCTCGGTCCACGTAAATGCGACTTCGTGCGGTCCAGCAGTCACAGGAACTGGGGGCGAAGTCATTCTCTCGTTAACGACATCTTGCGCCGCGTTGAAGCCTTCCGCGACGCTGAGCTCGTGAAGCTCGGCACCGCCGATCTCGGCCGAGTAAACCGTCTTGCCGTCGACGAGGATCAGGAACTCGTGCGGGCGATCGTGCCCCTCGACGCCGAACAAACCCTCCTCGACACCGCGGACGAGACGCCCCGAGAACACGTATTCGCCGTCGGCGGGGAACGTGTGCAGAACCCGCGTGCCGCCGCGAGTGCCGAGCGGCATACCGTCGAGATGCTTGTCTTGAGTCAGCTCGAACGGAATGCGGTAGGCCGTTGCCGTCACCGGGGCGTCGGGGTTACCGACCGCCATGTCGGCGACGCGCAGCGCCACCGTAAGATACCGCTCGAGCAGCAGCGGCGAGGTCGTCAGCACCTCGGCAATGTTGTCGAAACCGAAGTCGCCGCCGTCACTCGGCAGCAACGAAGACAGATCCGCCTCGACACCGAGCATGTCGCGCACGGCATTCGCGTATTCGGCGCGGTTGAGCCGATGAACCGTCGTGCTACCGGCGTAGGGGTTCGCCGCAGCAGCAGCGTCGAGCGTGCCCTCGAGTCCCTCGACGAACTCGGCGACCATCTCCGCCGCCGGCTGCCGCTCCTGGCGCGGGGGCATCGCATGGATCTTGAGCTTGCGCAGCACCTCTTCCCATACCGCCGGATCGCTATGGACGTTGTCAGGACCGCGGCCCTCGAACGACAGGTCGGCGGTGAACTCGGCGTTGTTGTGGCAGTCGACGCAGTAGCGATCGAGCATCGCCCACTGCTCTTGCAGCACGGCTTCGGGCGACGGCTTCATCAACCAAAAGGCCGCGGCGCCCGCCGCTGCAACTCCGACTCCGCCCGCGATATAGACCCAGCTTCTCACTACTACCGGCTCCCTGCGTTATTCGCCGCTTGCGCGTTGCCGCTCGCCAACTCACGCAACAGCGCGGCGACTTCGGTCGGCTGCGCCGGTCGTTCGGAATCGACTTGCGCGCCAGCCGGCGGCGGCGGCGGCCGCGGCGCCTGCTCCGACACGACTTGCAGCGCGGTCTTACCGGCCGCGTCTTTCAAATTCATGTCGGCACCGCCCTCGACCAGGGCGCGCACGACCTCGAGCTTGCCTTCCCAAGCCGCGAGATGGAGCGCCGAATCGCCGTCGGGCGTCTTCACGCTCGGATCGGCTCCGGCCTCGAGCAGCAGCGCCACGGCATCGACGGGGTTGCGGTTGCTGACCTCGCGGAACGGCGGCGCGATGCCCTCGCGGATGTCGCCGGGGCCGCCGGCCATGCCGACGCCCTTGCCGCCGTTCATCGCGACCATCAGCGCCGTCTTGCCGCCGGTGTTGCCCGGCTGGCGGGGGCCCGTCTTGATCGACGACGGCACCCACGCCAAGTCCGGCTCGTACGCCAGCATCAGCTTCAACGCCTCGACGTCCGCGGCGACCGCAGCGCGATAAAACGGTGTCGCGTTGGCCTTCGGATCGCAGCACATCGACGCGTTGTGAAGTTGCGTCTCGGCCGGCTTATCGGGATCCGCGCCGGCTTCGAGCAGGACCTTGGCGAGATCGAGCGCCGTAAGCTTGTTCGGATGATCGACACGCAGGCGAGACCCGTCGCGAGCGCGCCAATCCGTGGTCGCGTCGCGCATCTCCATCGCGTAGTAGAGCGAGCCGTCGTTGGCATCGGCGCCGAGCTCCACTAGCTTGGCGGCCAGATCGAAGCGATCGTTGACGATGGCGAGCATCATCGGTGTCGCGCCATCGGCGTTGGTGATGTTGAGATCGGCGCCGCCTTCGACGAGCCGGCGAACCACCGCCTCGTCGCCGTTGCGCACGGCCCAATGCAGCGCAGTGAAGCCGCCGCTCGGGTAGTCGGCGCGCGTGCTGCGCGTCGTCAGCTCCGAAGAGCGGGCTTTGAGATTTGCGTTGGCACCCTTGTCGAGCAGCGCATCGACGACGTCGAGATGACCCTCGGCCGCCGCCCACATCAGGGCCGACTGTTCTTGCAGGGACTCGACCGCATCGACGTCGACGCCACTGTCGATCAACAGCTGCACGGCCGCGACGTTGCCGGCGCGCGCGGCTGCCATCAACGGCGTTTCACCCTCGCGTGCGGCGACGGCGGGATCCGCGCCACCCTCGAGCAGTGCTTTGATCGTGGCAGCGTCGCCATAGCGGCTTGCCTCGAGCAGCGGGGTAACGCCGAAGTTATTGGCTGCATTCGGATCGCCACCTGCTTCGAGCAACAAAGTGACGAGCTCAGGAGAGCCTTGGTGTGCTGCCCACAGCAGCGCGGAGCTGCCGTCTGATTCCGGCTGGTTGACGTCCGAGCCCGCGGCGATCAGCTTGCGCACTTCCGCGACGTCGGCGTCGCGAGCAGCGGTCGCTATGTTGGCCGACGCGGTGTGCCAGGCCATGCCTGCCAGCAATGCGGCAATCGAACTAGCCAACGCCGTGCGAACCACCCGATTACGGCGATCCAAACCGGTCCTTGCGCGCATCAAATTCTCCCCTCGTCTAAGCCTAGTTAGAAATGGCTTGCGCCATTCCGTTCACGCGTCGGGGGAATGCTCGAAACCCCCAAGGATCGCGCAAACTTATCCGAGAGAAAGATACCCCGAGTAGACCTAATCTACTAGCCTACCCAATACATAATTTTTCTTGTGGCGTCATGGTGCTACAGGTACTACCTGGCTGCCACCTGGCTGCCGCCACACGCACCGGCCCGCTCGGTTCGCAGGGCCACTTGCGACTCGTGTATCGTTGACCGAAATCTCGACGCACTTCTAGTATTCGTCAACAAATATAGGCGCGTCATGTCGGCGCCGGGGGATCTCATGAAAGTCACGACAGGCCTATTACGATGGGCCGGAATTGGCACGCTCGCGCTCGCCGTTGCGCCCGCCGTGTTCGCGCAGGCAGGCGCGTTCGGCGGCGGCTTCGGGCCGCCGCTCCAAGCCACCAAACCACCGCGCGAATTCGCGACTTCGGAAGAGCAT
>Ga0157380_10001466_pt1 | contig 15451 bp, 12 predicted proteins | sample S35metaG_FD_119757 | JGI IMG/M metagenome (GOLD analysis project Ga0157380, IMG submission 119757) | Switchgrass rhizosphere microbial communities from Kellogg Biological Station, Michigan, USA - S3-5 metaG | ecosystem: Host-associated > Plants > Roots > Rhizosphere > Soil | place: USA... | reverse complement strand
TGGGGTGTTCTATGGGAGGATTTGGAGCCCTGGTACTCCCCATGAGGCATCCTGATATCTTTTCGGTTAGCGTTCCTTTAAGTATATCCGTCAGGACAGATGCGCAGTATATGGTAGAGGATGGATCTGAATGGAATGAGCAGTGGGGTAGATTGTTTGGAGGCGTAGGGACAACCGGACATGAAAGGATTACTGATTATTATAAGCAATACTCTCCATTTCATTTTTTTCCTGATATGGATCCGGAGCAAAGAAAACATCTGAAATTGTTCATTGATAATGGTGATGATGAGTATACCCTTTGCCGGAGCAATGAAGAATTACACATATTACTTCGTGATCTGAAGATTCCACATGAATTCAGAGTCAGAGATGGTGGACATGAGTTTTCATATTGGAGAGAAGCTTTACAAAATGGACTTCATTTTATCAGCGATAGTTTTGAAGACAAATCTTACCGAGGAGATGTGGTCTCGCCAAGGAAGAAGGAAAAGTATCCGAAGGTGACTTTTATTGATGAAGCAAAATATTCATTGGCATTACCTCCAGGATATGACCAGGCATCAAGGCAATATCCGGTCATATATGTGTTCGGCGATCTGGATAAAGATCGTAGGCAATCAATTGCTGGCCTGGCACAAAAGAAAATGATGGAGGGATCTTTACCACCTATTATCCTTGTTTTCTTAAAAACCAATGAAAATAACCTTGCTGCTGCAATCATTCCGGAGCTGGAATCAAAATACAAGGCCCGTAATGGTTATCGATTTCGCTCTTTGATAGGTTTTGATGAAAAAGGGGCAGCTGCATTGCAGAATGCGATGTTGGCTGAAACATTCACTTCCTGTGTTCTCTTTGATTCACCTGTTGATACGACCCTATTAAAGACTGCAATTACGTCTAACAAATCTTCCATGAAGAAAACATGGTTATTGCTTAGCACATCAGATACCAGTGATAATTATAAAACAAACGGCATGGCCCATATCCTTTTACGAGAAGAAGACGTCTATCATGAGTACAGGGTTGTCGATGGAGACCAGGAAGGGAGTTTGGAGAAAGGAAGATTATCCGAAGCATTTTACTTTACAAGCGAAAAGATTCACAGATAAAACAAACCAACTAAATAGCTGACTATGTATATTATTGAAAGTTACTCTCTTGCAGTCGTCTTCACGATCGTCACCATGCTTTGCTGGGGATCCTGGGGAAACACGCAGAAACTCGCTGCTAAAAACTGGCGATACGAGCTCTTTTACTGGGACTATGTCATCGGGGTAGTATTACTTGCCCTGATTGTAGGTTTAACATTAGGAAGCAACGGGGACCAGGGAAGAAGTTTCATCACAGACCTGGGACAAGTCAGCAGTGCAAACATCTGGAGTGCCGTCATAGGTGGAATCATTTTTAATGCTTCCAATATATTATTGTCCGCATCTATTTCCATTGCCGGTATGGCGGTTGCCTTTCCATTGGGAGTTGGTCTTGCTTTAGTACTTGGAGTTATTATCAATTATATGAGTTCACCTAAAGGCGATCCGACCATTTTGTTTGCTGGAGTTGGCTTGGTGATGCTTGCCATCATATTCAATGGAATTGCTTCCGGAAAAATGAAAAAAGCTAATCCTGCATCTTCCTCAAAAGGAATTTGGCTTGCGGTGGTAGCTGGTATCTTGATGTCTGTATTCTATCGCTTTGTAGCAGCCGCCATGGACGTGAACAATTTCGAATCACCAACTCCAGGCATGGCAACACCTTATTCAGCATTTTTCATCTTTACACTTGGTATGCTAGCCAGCAATTTCGTTTTCAATACGTTCATTATGCGTAAACCATTCGTTGGTTTGCCAGTGACATACAATGAATATTTTAAAGGTGGATTTCCCACCCATCTCGTTGGTGTCATTGGAGGTTTGATATGGGGGCTTGGAACGGTATTGAGTTTCATGGCTGCAGGTAAAGCAGGAGCAGCGATTTCCTACGGTCTTGGACAAGGAGCAACAATGGTTGCTGCGCTTTGGGGCGTGTTTATCTGGAAAGAATTTAAAGGTGGTGGAAAAAATGTCAACTTGCTTCTTTTCCTGATGTTTTTGCTTTTTATTGCAGGCCTGGTGCTAATTATTCTTTCCGGAGGTAATTAAAGCTCACGACCTTTTTATAATTTACTATGGTTACTAAACTATATACTGACATTCACTTATCTAAAATCACCTAACTAAATCTGTTTAACAATGAAAAAGAATCTATTTTATTACCTGTGCATGGTCATGATTATGTCCATAACAGTCTCCTGCGATGATGATGACGATGATAATCCACCAGTAGTGGAGGCTTCACTTATCAAAACCATCAACATTGATTATGATGGCACTGGTGCTGATGTTGAAGGATGGGAATTTATCTACAATGCCTCCGATAAAGTAACCAGTATTGTCAATACGTACAATGGCTCTATCGAGGATACCATCTTATACGATTATTCTCAGACTGGAAAGCTGATCATCACTAAAAGTGGTTCTCCAACTACCTACGAACTTGATGCCAATGGCCGTGTAAGCAAGGAATTATGGGTGGCAGATGGTAGCGAATACGAAGGATATACCTACAATGCAGACGGTATTCTTTCCAAAATCGTAGAACACTATGGTGGTGCCGATCATCTAAAGTATGACTTGACTGTAGCTAACAAAAATGTGACTAATCGGATTCGTTATGAAGACGATGGTGTGACCGTTAGAGAAGACAGAGAGTTTACGTATACGCAAGGCGACAATGCCAGCAACATTCAGCAGATTTATGCAGTAGACTCCGAATGGAAACCAGTTGGTGGCCTTTTTGGAAAAGCCAGTGCTAAACTTGCCGATGGATTTGTTCGCCACATCACTGCCGATCCATTATCCACTTATGGTGTCAATTTTGTTTATACGTTTGATGCTGAAAACAGACCTGCTACTATCACCAAAAGTGGTACTGCATCAGGCGGTCCTTACACAGAAATCTTAACCTACTCTTACTACGAATAACTCGTTTACAAAGTAGTGTAATTTAAAATCCGGCTAAGGAGCAAGATGATTATCTCCTTAGCCGGATTCTTTTTATAGCCCCCTGCTCCTAGTCTTTAATTTCCACATCCATCTTCCCCACCAGATCGAGCAGAAATGAATACTCAAGCGCTGTTTCTTTAAATTGCCTGAACCTTCCGGAGGCACCACCATGTCCCGCTTCCATATTTGTGTAGAGAAGTAATGGATTCTTATCCGTTTTCATTTCTCTTAATCGTGCCACCCATTTCGCAGGTTCCCAATATTGAACTTGTGAATCATGTAAGCCTGTAGTAACCATCATCGGGGGATAGTTCTTTGCTTCCACATTATCGTATGGTGAATAACTCTTGATGTAATCGTAATAGAGCTTATCCTTTGGATTTCCCCACTCGTCAAATTCACCAGTCGTCAAAGGAATGCTCTCATCCAGCATGGTCGTAACTACATCCACGAAAGGGACAGCGGCAATGATACCGGCCCACATATCAGGTTCCATATTCACTACTGCACCCATTAACAAGCCTCCTGCGGATCCACCCATTGCATACAATTGCTTTGGATTTGAATATTTCTTTTCTACAAGTGCCTTGCCGCAGTCAATGAAGTCCGTAAATGTATTTTTCTTGTTCAGCAATTTTCCATCTTCATACCACTGTCTTCCCATTTCTTCTCCACCACGGATGTGAGCAATCGCATAAACAAATCCCCTGTTAAGCAAGCTAAGCCTGGTCATGCTGAATGCAGGATCCATGCTGGCACCATATGAACCATAACCATACAAGAGGCATGGACTCGTTCCATCAAGTGGGGTGTCCTTGTGATACACGATGGAAACAGGTACATCTACACCATCTCTTGTTTTTACCATGATCCGTTCACTGCGATAATCAGCTGCATCAAATCCACCCAAGACTTCCTGTTGTTTCAGCAAGATCTTTTCCTTCGTGTACATGTTATAATCATAAGTAGTATTCGGAGTAGTCATGGATTGATAATTGAACCGAAGGATATCCGTATCAAATTCAGGATTCATGGCAACAAATGCTACATAAGCTTTCTCTCCAAAATCAATATAGTGTTCATCGCCTTTGGAGGGAATAATTCTGAGTTGGGTTATACCAGCTTTTCTTTCGGATAAAACCAAATAATCCTTGAATACTTCCATACCTTCCAGTAACACATCAGTTCGATTAGGAATCACTTCTGTCCAGTTATCTTCTCCAGTGGATTGAACAGGTGTCTTCATTAGCCTGAAGTTTTTAGCATCCTTATTCGTCCGGACATACCAGATATCATTGTAGTGTTCGATGCTATACTCGAGGCCTCTTTTTCTTTCCTGGAAAATAGAAAAATCACCATCTGGCTTGGTTGCATCCAGGAAGCGGTATTCCTGGCTTACTGTAGAATAGGAACCGATGACGATGTATTTTTTGGATTTTGTTTTATACACGAAGGTGCCATACGTCTCATCCTTTTCTTCAAAAACAAGTTCGTCTTTTGAAGCTGGGGTGCCGATGGTGTGTTTCCAAATTCGATACTCACGGAGTGTAGTATCTTTTGTTGCATAAAATACCGTCTTATTATCCTCAGCCCAAGTTGCGCTTCCACCAGTATTTGGAATAATATCAGGAAGCATCTCACCGGAAGCAAGGTCTTTAAAGCGGAGCGTGTATATTCTTCTGCTTAAAGTGTCTTCTGCATACACAAGTAGCTTATTGTTTGAACTTACACTTCTACCACCTACTGCATAATAGTCATGGCCTTGGGCAAGTTGATTTACATCAAGCATGATTTCTTCTGGGGCATCCATGGTTCCTTTTCTCCTGCTGTGGATCGCATATTCTTGTCCTTCTTCGTAGCGGGTGATATAGTAATAACCATTTTCCTTGTAAGGGACAGACATATCGGTTTGCTTGATCCTGCCGACGAGTTCATTGTACAATTTTTCTCTGAAGCCACTAGCATGTGACATCATCGTGTCCAGGTATTGATTTTCAGCCGTTAGGTAATCGATTACTTCCGGATTTTCACGTTCATTCAACCAATAATATGGATCCATCCTGGTATCCCCATGAATGGTCAACTCTTTCGGTTTCTTGTCGGCTAATGGGGTAGGAATCTTGCTATTTGCCATACTTAGTAATGTACTGGATGAAGTGTCTGATGAATTTGAAGATGAGTTACAGGAAGTGAATAAACCTGAGAAGGCCAGGATCATGCTGCATCCAGCAAAGGTGAGGAATTTTCTTTTGGCAATAAATTGGAATAATCCAGCAGGAATACCGGTAAGTGACATAGTGATGATATTTAAGTGGATGTGAATTGGAGAGTAAACATAACTGATTAAGTATAATGGATTGGAGCCTGCTGGTAGTAATTCCCTTACTTTTCTTCCAATGAGCTCACTTTCAGGATGATGTTGGCCCGGATTATCGACCAGATTAGGTTGAAAACAACATCACTAGAAAGTCTAAAGAATGTGATATTCACTGCAAAGCAAAAACAACCGCTGATCTGCTACCTTTGCACCCTATAATAAAGTGACAAACTATGTCCATTCAGACAACATCCAGGATCATCATGGTAAGGCCTGCCGCCTTTGGGTATAATATAGAAACTGCTGTCAATAATACCTTTCAGCATGTACCTAAATCCGGCCAGGAAGAAATCAAAGCCGCAGCCCTGAAAGAATTTGATCAACTCGTTTCAATCCTTCAAAATGAAGGTGTAGAAGTTGAAGTAGTAGAGGATTCAGCATCCCCAGTTAAACCCGATGCCATTTTTCCTAACAACTGGATTTCCTTTCATGAAGATGGTACGCTAGTGACCTATCCGATGTATGCCCCTTTACGCAGACAGGAACGAAGAGAAGAAATAGTAACTGATCTTCAAGAAAAATACCAGGTGACCAGGAGAGTTTCTCTTGAGCATTTTGAAAGTGAAGGAAATTTTCTTGAAGGGACTGGAAGCATGGTACTTGATCGGGTAAATAAAATTGCCTATGCATGTTTAAGTCAACGCACTGATCCCTCTATCTTGAATGAATGGGCCGAGATTATGGGATACACCCCGTTTACTTTTGCTGCAAGATTTGATGGTCAGGATATCTATCATACCAATGTTATGATGGCCATTGGGGATGGAGTCAGCGTAGTTTGTCTTGATGTCGTAGAAGAATCCAGGCGTGATGCGTTGTATCAAAGTCTAGCTTCACAAAAAAGAGAGGTTGTAGTGCTGAGAGCTGACCAGGTTGGTTCATTTGCAGGAAATATGTTAGCCATCAGGACCAAAGATGGCAGACAACTCATGGTGATGTCAAGGACCGCTCATGAAAGCCTTGATGAACAACAGCGCAATACGATTGAACGCTATGCACGTATTATATCAAGTGATGTGAATACGATTGAGACGATTGGAGGAGGGAGTGTACGATGTATGATTGCTGAGAATTTCTTACCAGCGGTCTAAAGACTAGCTGAAATTTTCACTGCAGTTAAAAACTGCCAACGGTGCTCGCTACCTAGTTAAGCCCTTTTTGATCCGTAGCACGCGAGCTTAGGTACAACCTAAGCTCAACTTGGCTTTTTTATAGCGGCCTGCGGCCGCTATAAAAATTAACAATAGATGCACTGGCTTACCTCCTTACTTTCTTACTTTCTTACTTTCTTGCTTCCATAAGCGTATCCTTATACGCTTTTATGAACTCCCCTTTTCGCTTCAGCCGGTACTGCATGATCCAGCGAGGATGGGGTAGGGGGACGACACTCTCCCACCAGTGGTATTCATCATTGAGTTTTGACAGGTATTCAAAGTTCTTTCCTTGACCCAAGCAAAACACTTTAGTACGGTCAGCTCCAAATTGCAATTGCGTTTCAATATTCTTAATGATAAATGGTCTGACAATACGACTCAGTTCCTTGTCATCATAGTAATTGTAATTGATACCATCTTTGATAAATCCAAGCGGACTTAATGATGTGATATAAAATTGCGCGTAAAATTTTTGAGGACCACCAAGTGCATCAATCATCTCGTAAACAAACACGCTGGAAAGTTCGGGTTTTAAAGGAAAGGAATTTTCTATGCCTAATTGCTTTAAGCGAATGGGATCTGTAAAAGGTACACCGGTAAGTCCGGCACCAAAACGACCTGGATTAATTCCGAGGATCAATGTGCGTGGTTGGTGATCATCGTAAAACTTCTCATAAAATGCTGTCATGCATTTACGGGTTTCCAGATCATCATATGGCATCAGCCAATCTACGCCTGAAGGCAAATTGATATCTGGCCGAAGTGAAAAGTGATAATCCAGAATATGCTCTTTGAATTTTTTCACTTCAAGTAACCCTTTAAGTTTATTATTTGATGGAGATTGTATCAGGTAACGTAAAGATATTCAAACCTTTCGGCGTGGATGATGGATATTCGGACTGGAAGTCGTTACTTTATTGCCAATTCAATTGACGATTATGTCAAACCTGGTTTTCACCTCCTTTATAATTCTTATCCTATCAGGTTGCGCTTCTTCCCAGGATGCTTCTGAATTAGAATTGGTTCCATTCACTAAACTCCCTGACCAGCTAAAAGAATGTTCAGGAATGGTTTATTTGGGCGATGGTCTTTACCTCGGAAATAACGATTCTGGAAATCCACCAGATTTGATTCTGTTTACCATGGATCATGGGGATGATATTAAGAGAATCAGGATTAAAGGAACTGACAACGTGGATTGGGAAGAATTAGCCTCTGATAAAGAATTTGTCTATATCGGTGACACTGGCAATAATAACGGATCGAGAAAAGAGCTTTCCGTATACAAAGTGAAAAAGGCAGAGATCCTTGATGGGCTACAAGCTAGTGCAGAAAGGATTCGATTTACCTATCCAGGTCAGAAAAGCTCGGGCCTGGGTAAAAAGCATAATTTCGATTGTGAGGCCTTGATCTGTATTGGTGATAGCCTTTATGTTTTCACAAAAAATCGAGGCAATGGGAAAACAGATATCTATAGTTTTCCAAAAATCGCTGGGACTTATGAGGCCAGGTTCATCAGTTCATTTGATGCCGGAGGATTAGTTACCGGGGCTGATTTCCGAATGAATGATACGTCCGGCGAACTTGCTTTAGTCGGATATCTGTTCAAGGACAAAGGTTATCATCCGTTCATTTTACATTTCACCAACATCACAGTCCCAGGATTCTTCAATTCAAAACCAACTCGCTATACCTTTTCCGGAAGGCTTCAAACGGAGACGATCTTGTTTACTGAAGGTGCTACAGTGTTCGTCTCAAACGAACAAGAACATGGGGATCCTGGGTATATTTTCCGGGTAAATTTGGACTAACATTTTGCCCATAATTTATATTATGTTAAGTAGCATATTTCCGCCACAGCCTACTGCACGATGACAGAAACTGAATCAAAATAGCGCATGTAGCCAATTGGCATTGAATTCAATCCTTCAGCTTTGAGCAATGCCTCAACCTCAGGCATAGCAATTGGGTTAACCGCAATCAATAAGCCTCCGCTGGTTTGCGGATCACAAACTAAATCTCTGTATGCAGGATTCTCCAGGAAAAGATCTTTTCCATAGCTCTCATAATTCCTGCCTGTGCCACCAGGAATACATCCATCCATGATGTATTGATTCAGATCAGCATCAATCAATGGCAATGATGCAAAATCAATAATAGCTGTAGTCTGACTTGCTTTACACATCTCAATCAGGTGTCCCGCCAAGCCGAATCCCGTGACATCTGTCATAGATGAAACACCCTTTATTTTACCAAGCTTCTCACCTGCTGAATTCAGTTTAGTCATCACCTCGATAGCTAGACTTCCATGCGCTGCAGACAGTTTGCCTTGCTTCTGTGCAGTGCTCAGAATCCCTACACCTAAAGGCTTTGTAAGGATCAACAGATCATCTATCTGGGCGCCTCCATTCTTTTTCAAGTTTTTGATTGGCACCCGACCGGTAACAGCCAGTCCAAAAATGGGCTCTGGAGCATCTATACTGTGCCCACCAGCTAAAGGTATTCCCGCCTCTTTACAAGTGATCTGGGCTCCCTTGATGACATAACCAGCGATTTCCGGCCTCAGTTTATTGATCGGCCATCCCAGGATAGCAATAGCCATTAAAGGCGAGCCTCCCATGGCATAAATATCACTGATGGCGTTTGTTGCGGCTATCCGCCCAAACGTCTCAGGATCATCTACAATCGGCATGAAAAAATCAGTCGTACTGATGATGGCTGTACCATCTCCAAGATCCATCACGGCTGCATCATCTCTTTCTTCATTTCCTACCAATAGATGCGGAAATGAAGTGCCTGATTTTCCGGCTACATTCAGGATACTATCGAGCACAGAAGGCGAAATTTTGCATCCACACCCTGCCCCATGGCTATATTGAGTCAGTTTTACTGAAGCTGAATTCATTAAGAAACCTTATATGAAGTATTACCTTATAAAATATAAAGCAATACACTGTAAATCAAATGTTTATTATTATTTTATTCAATTGCAAAAGCCTTTCGGCAGTTTGTTCCACATCATTACAATCTTCCAATTGTACAACCTTATCCTTTGGCCAGTGAGTGAGCTGAAAGATATAGGATTTATCATAGTAGGATAACGCGATATCTGCAGCAGTTCGTAAGTCGCCTTGATCAAGTGCTTTGATCGCCAATTGATAATCTAGACCACCTAGTCTCTTTTTTATTCTTTCAAAGGAGCTTTTCAGTTGATCGATATCGATCGGTTCGCAATAATAACGTAGGGCCCTATCGAGTCGAACGTCCTTATCCACATCTATGGTGTACAAAACGGAATTTCGCATGTCACGCCAGATACCTTCAGGAATATAAACCTTACCAATACTCTTTGATTCATTTTCGATCCACACAGGTCGATGAGGATCCATAGACCTCAATTTCAGAAAGAGTTCATTCTCAAATTGCTCAGTACTGGGTGGTTCATCCTCGCCGATCGAACCGAAAGCACTCCCCTTGTGTCGGGCTAATTTTTCCAGGTCAATAACTTGCTCGCCTTTCTTTGAAAGCGCTTCAAGGATTTCAGTTTTCCCTGCTCCTGTACATCCCCCAAGAATATTAAATGTAAACGGGCTATTTTCAAATAAAGAAAACGCTCTACCCCTAAAGCTTTTGTATCCATCTTCCAACCGGAAAATTTCAATACCAGAAAAAGAATAAAGCCATTTCACAGCCTGACTTCGTTTTCCTCCACGCCAGCAATGAATCAGTAATTTTTTTCCAGGCTTATTCTTGTATGGTTTAACCGCATCCACCAGTTCAACCATTTTTGAACCAGCAATCTTAAGTCCTTCACGGAAAGCAGCTTCAGGAGATTTTTGTTTGTAAAGCGTTCCAACAACGGCCCTTTCTTCATTATCAAATAAAGGAATATTGATCGCCCCGGGGATATGACCATCTGAGAATTCACCCGGAGACCTGACATCGATGATCCGCCATTCGTCCAAATGCAACAATACCTCATCAATGGTGACTACTTCCTTCATGCAGGGCAAAGATACAAGGGACCTGCAAGAAAAAAGGAAGCTAACTTCTTAGCTTCCTTTAACAAAAGACCAGATTAGTATGAAAAAACTCTACTTCCTATTTGTGTGCAATTCGTAATGAAATATGATGCTATAACGTAAACAAGGACACCGTTTAGTACGATAGGTCCCGCCCAAATCGGGATATGTCGTCTAACGCATGCCTGTTTTCGACAGACAGATAAATAAGAAGTGCTAAATCAAAAAGGAGGATTCAATACTGCCATCGATCAAGCAATCGCAGAAAGAGTTTTGTAGTGTTAAAGGCATCATCCAATGCACGGTGGTGAGAACCCTCGAATTCAATATCCAGAAACTCCAGGGCCTTAACCAAGCCAACTTCCTTCGTAAGTTTCTGCATGCGGGCATATTGGGTCTTTAGATTGATGCAAGTCGGTAGGAATAAGTGATCCAGGTCATGTCTTAAGCATTCATCCTTGATCATATCCATATCCTTACCACCCCAGGTGCATAGGAGGTGTGGGCCATCTTCTTTATAAAACCAATCTTCAAATAAAGGAAATACCTGGCCAAAGGTCTTTGCCTTGCTTACCTGGTCCTGTGTAATGCCAGTCAAATCAATGCAATAAATGGAAAGCCTTGGATTCATCACCGGCTTTATGAAGGCCTGGAAATGATCGAGCCATTCTCCATATCCATTTACTCTATAGGCACCAATCTCAATGATCTCTTGTTGCCTATCCATGCTATTTCCCTGCCAGCAAGTAGCCTCAAGGTCGAATATGATAAAATGCATGTGGTCGCCGATTATTCAGATTCCTGTAATCGGTCCTGGGCCTGGTGAATACTATCCATATCCCAGGTTATTCGGTCTTCAATATGGTAGCCGGATAAACGGTTATGATAATAGAAGACCAGCATAGGATTCTTTGCAATGATATTATCTTTCTCACCAAATTTCAGTGGCCACACCGCGTGGAAGGATCCAAGGTATTTCACTCCATTACGGATCATCTCATCCGGTTCGAGTGTATGCAATTCGTCTTGCAGCCTGATCATTTTATTCGCTTCCATATCTTTTAGGATACCAAGTATGGTCAGATACGTTTTGCGAAAAACATTCATTGGAATGGAAAGCATATCAACTGGTAGCCGGAGAATCGCATACAAATCCATGGATGGATGCATTTTGCGCAGAATCTGGAAAGCTGTATAAGCCACAAGGTGACTGGTCAATACAACATAATACCGCTCATAATTCTCCACTACTTTTTCTGCGAGTTTGCGCGTATAAACGGATTCCCGCTGCCTATTGGCTTCTATTTTACCATGAAGGGAAAAATATTCCTTGGTATCTACTTTTTGATTCCGCTCATCAATACTATTTGCATCAGCATCCAATCTATATCCGAGGACATCCATTGGCTCGCCAAAGGAAAGATGAAACTCACTTGATTGGGAAAAGAACTTCCATGCAAACGAGAGCAGGTTGCGCACTTTGAATCCTCGTTTACTTGAAGTGACATATTTCTCTTCACCAGTGGATTTGAGATAACCTGAAATCAAGCTCTGGGCTTCCAATGTACAGTGGTAACCAAGTATGAGGGGTACAACAATTATTTTCTGATCACCTCCATGCTCATATACGGACCGCTGTGCAGACAACAACGAATTTAATAAGCCATATTTCAATTCACGTTCAATCTCACCAGATCTGGATCTTGTGCCCCCAGGGAAAAACAAACTATTGGTTCCACGTTCAAGCATTACTTGAGACATGATCTTAAGAGCATCGAGATAGATTGGGTTTTTCTTGCGGCGATCTACTTTATATGCCCCAAGACGAGACATGTAGAAAGCGAATATCTCCGATTCGAATAAATTTAATCCTGCCCCATAAGTAAATGAAGGCAAGCCCACAACAGCATCAAGGGCGTAGCCAATCATGATACTATCCAGGTTGGAAAGGTGTGTAGGTAAAATCACAACCGTTCCATGTTTGAACATATTCCGCACATGCTCTACGTCACCATGAATCCTGATACGTTCGTACAATTCCAGTTTTGTGCTCCACAATCTCCTGTGACTCTTTCCTGCAGCAGCATTTAGCAAACGCTTGAAAAAGAGTGTAAGAAACTTACGTGCAAATAGGAAAGTACTCTCTTTAAAATTTCCTGCAATCTCAGTGGTGTAGCGGTGAATAATCCGCTTCAGAACTTCTGTATTGTTTTGTAATTTTTGTTCAGGCTTTAGCTTGTCGTTAGCAGTAATTTCCGTCCGGATCTTTTTCCAGAATTGTTCTTCATTCGGTGGATCAATTTTCCAGTGGTTTTCTTTGAGGCGAATGAGTTCGAGATAACATACTCTCGAAATAAGATCCCCGATCCGGTCCCCATGTTTCTCCAGGATATAATCCACCGTCTGCTCATCTACCGCATCAATCAACCCATCCCTATCCTGGTAGAGTTTATTGATTGGCCAGTCCTTAATGTCTGGAATGAGTTGCGGGTAAATCTTCATTTCGGTTTACTGAATATGCTTAGTAAAAATAGCATTCGTTTTATGGATATAGTCCAGGATTTCTTCCCTTCCGGTCTCCCCTACACTACTGGTAACAATAAATGGAGGTAAGGTTTCCCATTCTTTAAGAATTTCCTCCTTATAGGTTTCGAGCGCAATCGGTAATTCAGCCGGCTTAAGTTTATCCGATTTCGTAAATAATATCGTAAAAGGGACATGGTTTTCGCCAAGCAGATTCATAAACAACCTATCGTTTTCCTGCCTGGGATGCCTGATATCTATTAAAAGAAAAGTGCAGGTCAGGTTTGATCTGTGTAGAATATAACGATCAATCAGCCTGGACCATTTCTTTCGCATGGATTTGGATACCTGGGCAAATCCATAACCTGGAAGGTCTGTGATATACCAAGTTGGCTCCTCATTCACTTTGAAAAGGTTGATAGATTGGGTTTTACCTGGCTTTTTAGAGGTCCGGGCGATTTCCCTGTTTCCTGTGATATAATTGATGATGGACGATTTGCCCACATTCGACCGGCCGATAAAACAGTACTCAGGAGATTGATATTCAGGGCACTCCTTAACGTCGGAATAGCTCCCTATATAATGGATATCTAAAAAATTCTCTCCCATAGCAGCCGGTCTTCCGTCTTTCGGGGCTAAAGTTACGATTTAGTGAGACGAACGGAGATTTAAGCCGCCTCTAGGTTGGTCAAAGAAGTTGAAGTAACCGAGGTAAAAATTTGTTTACAAGCCTTTTTCTTTACAACTGATCAAAATTTGGTGGGAACATCAATAGCTCCGTATTTAATTCTTCATCAATCTGAGGTGTTGCTTTATTGTTCAGCAAAGCGCCATATCAACAAATTTTATTTGCCAAGTGGTTTGCCCTCAACTGTTAAAATATCTTAAAAACTACCCATATTGAACGAATTACAAAATACTAAAACAGTTTTTCGACGTTATAGGGGCATTAAAACTCATTGAACTATGAAAAAGACCCCATTCTTTTTAGCGATCGCCTTTTTGAGTATTCTTTCTATTTCGGAAATGAATGCACAGTTTTCCATGACTGCATCCATGGGTATATCCCCCCAGCAGTCCCCTGGCAGTGACTACATTTTTGTCAATCGCTCAACACCAAGATCCGAGTTTACTTTCAACATCTCACAAGTGAAAGCTTCTTATTTTGCTGGTGTCGGAACACGATATGATATCTTCCCATTCTTCTTTACGGCGGAGGCTTTATATAATAAGCGGCAGTTTGTTTATGATGTTGCTTATACCTATCCAGAATTTGGACGTTCAGATGAAACTTTAGAGTATTCTGAAACGATGCATGTTATTAATGTACCGATTTCAGTAGGTGTTCAAATTGGAATCATGGAAGTATCAAGTGGTTTCCTTCCACAAGTGGTAGTTGGACATGAAACAGATCTTGATGATATCAATGGCTATTCGCAAAAACTAAATCCAATACGATTAGGATGGCATACAGGTCTTGCTGCTAGATTGTCTGCACTGCGAATTGGTCTTGATTGGCAAATGGATACCAATACTTATGCAGATCACATCTATGTCAACAATCAAAATCTTGATCTGAGAGGCAAATCCAGCAGGCTTGTTGGGACACTATCCTACCAGTTTTAAAACGGGTTAATGGTTAGCGGTAAATGGTAATTGTAAAATGTTAAATGGCAATTAAGTCTTAACGCCTATTTACCATTTTTCATTTTTCATTTTACATTTATTTCATTTTGGCCAGCATAAGCGAACTGGTAAAGAAGGAATGATCGTTTTTTTGAACAGTGGATTCAAGTAATTCTAATGTTTCAATGGCTCTCGTCAGTGTCCATTCGTATAACTTGTCATGTTGTCCATGATCCCCATGTTTACAGAAATAGTTATCTGCTTTCTTGACAATGGTGAGTAGTTGATCCCTGTAACGTTTCGATGATTTTTTAATTCCTTTCCTTAGGATAGATATAAGAAACCTGTTTCCGTTGTATGTATGCAGGTCCTCCTGGAGATCAGTGATATCATCATTGACTTCTGTGATAAGGTCATAACATGCCCAGGCCTTTTCTTTCCAGATTGCTTTGAGTTCAGGCTTGGCCAGGTAAATCAAATGCCTGATGAGACGTACATCACAAGATTTGGTGGTATAGAATTTTTTAAACGGCTCCCTGGTAGGCCATTTATTCCTACGACAGTTTAACTCGATACGCTCGTATTCAATAATCTCAGCCAGCAATGGATGTAAATCTTCAGTTGCTGGAAGGAGCTCACTTAACGCATCTTCGATGTGCTTCCAAAGTTCTTTTAACTTTTCTTCTTCCAGCGACCATGTACTTT
>Ga0157380_10001465_pt1 | contig 15454 bp, 9 predicted proteins | sample S35metaG_FD_119757 | JGI IMG/M metagenome (GOLD analysis project Ga0157380, IMG submission 119757) | Switchgrass rhizosphere microbial communities from Kellogg Biological Station, Michigan, USA - S3-5 metaG | ecosystem: Host-associated > Plants > Roots > Rhizosphere > Soil | place: USA: Michigan... | reverse complement strand
GTTCTCGTCGAGCGACCGAGACACGTTGAGGAAGCCGTCGCCTAGGGTGAGCAGGAGGTGGAAGTGGAAGGTGCCCGCCTCGTTGTCGCGGAACTCGGGCAGGAGCAGCGTGAACACCGGCCGATCGACAATCGCCGACTCCACGAGCGCGCTGGTGTTCAAGCCGATCACCGCCGCCGCGTGGTACATCGAGTCGAAGTAGTCGGCGCGGCTCTCGGGGTCGATGGGGTTCGAGCCGTGGAAGGCCGCCCCGGCCCTTCGCAACTCGGCCACCGCGTCGTCGGGCCACTCCTCGACGCGCTGGGGATGCGGGCGGATCAGGATCGCCACGCCGCGCACCGCCGGATCCGGCGACTGCCGGAGAGCCGCCAGCCAGTCGCGCACGAAGCCGGCCTCGGGCGGGCTGTTCTTGAAGAGCGCCGAGCAGACGTAGAGGACGAACGGCCGCGACGGGTCGAGGCCGACCCGCGCGCAGAAGGCGGCGCGATCCCGCGCCGGCGTGCGGTCGAACCATTGGTCGAAGCATTGCGCGCCGGTGACCAGGACGCGATCGGGCGCGATGCCGTGGAAGCGTTCGGCCTCGGTCCGCTGCGTCTCGTTCCAGACGATGACCTTATCGGGCACGACGCGGATGAGCGCCTTGCTCGACAGATGGTCCCAGCTCCAGACGCAGAGGGCGCTGCGCACGCCGAGCGCCCGCGCCGAGCGCAGGTAATCGAGCTGCGGCGAGCCGAGCTCGATGAGCGGCGTGATGAGCAGCAGGTCGGGCCGCTGCCCCCGGATGAAGTCGTCCACGCCGGCCTGGCGCGGCACGGCCTGCTCGAGCCGCTCCAACAGGCGCGTGACCAGCCCGCGCCACGGCAGGCGCGCGAGCACGAGCACGGCCAGCGGCGTCCGCTCGTAGGCGCGGGCGCGGATCTTCGGCGTCGCCTCGTAGCGCGGATCCGAGTAGCGCAGGTAGTCGAGCCCGAGCCGCAGCGCGCTCGACAGGCGCCGGTAGCGTCCCCACTGCAGGATCGGCGTGAAGCCGACGGTCACCCGCTGGGGAAAGCGGGCCGCGAGGCGGTCGACCATCTCGCGGCCGCCGAGCGCCTCTTCGCGGTCGGCCGCCAGGTGCACCGTGTGGCCGCCGGCCGCGAGCGTCGCGATCACCGACTCGAAGTTGCGGAAGTAGGTGAAGTGGCGCGCGATGAAGAGCACGGTCATACCGGCGCCGTCACGCACGCGAGTCCACCGCCTCGCCAGACGTGCGGGCCAGGGCGCCGAGCGGATCGACCGCCCGGAGATCGGCCACCGAGAAGCGGCCCGCGCCGAGCCGGTGGTAGGCGCGCATGGCCACGGCCAGGTGCGCGTGCAGCCACTTCGGATCGACGAAGAGCGCCGACGTGTCCACGCCAAGCCGCGGCGCCAGCCATGCGATGCTGCCGCAGGTGCCGACGAACGCCTTGGCGCCGGCGACGATCTGCGTCTGCACGCCGAGGTTGTTGAGCGGCGTCATCCAGCCGCGCGCGCTGATCACGCGGCCGCGCGTCGCGAACGTATAGTCGGCGTGGTCGTCTTCGAGCACGAGCCCGGTGTCGAGCAGCACTACCGGCAGCCGTTCGGCGAGCGTGGCCACGGTGCGGCGCAGCCACTCGCGAATCTCCGGGGTGTCAGGCAGCGAACGCGCCGCGTAGAACTTCACCGCGATGTACTCGGACGGAAGCAGCGACGGATCGATGATCGTCGGCGCCTTCACCGGTACGAAGCGCGCGTGCGCGTCCATGAACCCCATCGCCCGCTGCCCCGACCAGTAGAGCGTGAACAGCCGGTACATCAGGCCCGGGTGCAGCACGTCGAAATCGCGCGTGCCCAGGCGCCGCGCCACCGACGCCAGGATCTCCTCATCGAGCGGGCCAGGCTCGTAGTGCTTGGTCACGCCGCGGGCGGCGTTGCGCCGCGCGAACTCGGCCGGCTCCATGTCCTCCCACATCTCGACGTAGCGGCCGGCCACGCCTTCGTACCAGCCGCCGACGCCGCCGCGCGACACGGCGACGACGCGCGAGGGATCGACGTGATAGGCCGTCTTCAGCCAGTGGAGGAACGGCACCCAATAGAGCGTCTCGAAGCCGACTTCCGAGAGCCACGGTCCGGCGACGAGCAGGCGGTCGCGCGTGACAATGGTCTCGATCTCGCGCTCGATGCTCCACTCGGTGCGGTAGAACCCCCAACGCTCCTGCAGGTGGGACTTCCGTTTCGACGCGGCCCGCACCGGGCGCCTCACCAGGCGCACGAGCGCCTTGTAGGCATTGACGACGCGGTTGCGGCCGGCTTCGAGCGTGCGCCGGCCCGCATGCCACACGCTGCGGATCTGCTTCTGCGTCACTTTCCAGGCCCAGCGCCCGCCGTTGACGAGCCAGCGTGCGCGCGCATAGCCGCGGCGCACCGCGAAGCGCGCGAGATTCGCCGCGGCGGCGGCCCGGCTCATCGAAGGTTCCGTGCCCTGATCGTCATTTGACCGCGCCAACCTCGGGCCGCACCCCGCCGAACCCGAGCCGGAGGGCCTCGGCGGCGCGCAAGTCGACCTCGGTGAAGGTGCCGCACTTCAGCGCCGAGAACACCCGCTTGGCCACCTCGAGGTGGTCGAAGCGGAACCCGCCGGCGTGGGAGTAGAACGCCAGCGTGTTCACACCGCAGAGCGGCGCCAGGTACGAGAACCCGCCGTAAGTGCCGACGAACGCCTGCGCGTTCCGGATCACCTCGGTCTGCACCGCCAGATTGGTCTCCGGCGCCATGAGGTGATCGATGGTGTGCAGCCGGCCGCGCAGGCTTGGCGGAAAATCGGAATGGTCGTCGAAGCGCTGCGCCGTGTTGAGCAGCACGACGTCGACCTGCTGCGCGAGATCGCTCAGATAGCTGGTGACGAACTCGCGGTTCTCGGGCGTCGGCGGCAGCGCCGCGTTGCCGTAGAACTTGGCCGCGACGTAGCGCTCGGGCAGATGGCCGCGGATGCCGGTCGGCTCGCCCGCCGGAATCGGCGCGAACATCGAGAACGCCTCGACGAGCGTCACCGGCGTGCGCTGCAGCCAGAAGTTGTCGAACAGCTGGTACATCTGCGACGGATGCAGCACCTCGGCGCCATGCAGCCCTCGCTTCGCCTGCACCCGCGCCAGGATCTCGCGGTCGAACGACGAGATCTCGACGTGCTTCTGGCGTCCCTGCTGTTCGACGATGCGGCGGTCGTTGGCCTGGCGGAACTCGTCGGGCGTGAAGAACGAGAAGATCTCCTCGTAGTGCGGCGTGATGTGCCGGTACCACGGCGCCGAGCCCCCGCGCGAGACGACGACCAGCCGCTCGGGATCGAAGTTGCCGTAGGCCTTGGCCCAGGCGAGGAACGGAATCCAGTAGAGCAGCTCGAACCCGGTTTCCGACAGCCACGGCCCGAGGATGATCGGGCGCCCGCTGCGGCCGAGCACGGTGACGAGCTCGCGCGTCTCCTTCGACTCCTTGAACTCGGTGCCGGCGAGCGTCTTGGCCGGGTCGCGCGGCTTGCCGGCCTTGGGCGTGAGCACCGAGCCGGCACGTGGCGTCGACACCTTGCGCCGCTTGCCCGACGCGACGAACTGGTTGGTGACCGACTGCTTCACCCAGCGCAGCACGGCGAGCTTGCGCCGTTCCCACTGCTTGCGCAGCCGGGTCCGCGTGCGCTTGCGCCACGGCTGCGTGCGCAGGTTGAGCGAGAGCGACACCGCCAGTGGAAAGAGCGCGGCGAAGGCGAGCGCCGCCAGCGGCGAGCGCCGCTCGGGAACCGGCGCCGGCTGGGCCGCCGCCGACTCGATGGCATCGGCAAAGCGCGGCGTCGCCGCCTCGTCACGGCCGAAGGGACGCACGAACCCGGCAACGAATCGGGCCGCCTTCTCGTCGCCGCCGCCGTGGCCGCGGAGCGAGCCCGCGAGCTGCGGCACGTGCTCCGCGAAGCTGCGCGACGTGTAGAGCAGGCCGCCGTTCACGTCGAGCAGGTAGTGGAAGTGCAAGGTGCCTTCCTGGTTGTCCGCGGAAATCTCGGGCAGGAGCACCGTGAGCACCGGCTTGCCGACGACCGCCGCCTCGATGAACGCGCTGGTGTTCAGGCCGACCACGGCGGCGCTGTAGAACATCGAATCGAAGTAGTCGTCCTTGGCCTCGGCGTCCACCGGATGCGCGCCCCAGAACGCGACGTTGCGGTAGCCCGACAGATCGACGCCCCTCCACTCGTCGAGCCGGGCCGGATGCGGCCGCACCAGGATGCCGATGCCCTCGAGCCGCGGGTCGGTGCTCGAGCGCACCGCCTGGATCCACTGCTCCACGAACGCGGGCTCGTTGGCGGTGCCGCGAAAGAGCGACGAGCAGGCGAACAGCACGAACGGCCGGTCGGAGCGCAGGCCCACCTTGGCGCAGAACACCTCGTAGCTCGCCGAGGGCGCACGGTCGAACCACTGGTCGTAGCACTGCGACCCGGTGACGACGACGCGGTCCGGCGGCACGCCGTGCAGCTCCACCGCCTCGCGGCGCTGCGCCTCGTTCCAGACGACCACGCGATCGGGGACGGCGCGCAGCACCGCCTTGCTCGACAGGTGATCCCAGCTCCCCACCGGCAGTACGGTGCGCACGCCGAGCCGCCGGGCGGCGGCGAAGTGATCGAGCTGCGGCGAGCCGATGTCCACGAGCGGCGTCATCAGCACCAGATCGGGCTGCTGCGCGCGAATGAACGCTTCGGATTGATGCGCTCCGGGCAGGCCTCTTTCGAGCCAGCGCAGCACCGGGCCGAGCCGGCCCGCGCCGAACGACGACTCCGACAGCCGGACGATCGAGCGCGGCGCGCGGTCGCGCGCGCGGCGGCGCAGGTGCGGGGTGCGCTCGTAGCGCGGGTCGAGGAACCGCAGGTAGTCGAGGCCGAGGCGCAGCCGCCGCGCCACCTCCGACCAGGCGCCCGCATGCCGGCCCGGAGCATCGGCCAGCGTCACCGACGGGTGCGCCGCCGCGAGCCGCTCGACCATCTGCCGCCCGCCGAGCGCCTCCTCGCGATCCGCGGCCAGCGTGAGGGTGTGACCGCGGCGCGCCAGCTCGGCGATCGCCGACTCGAAGAGCCGGAGGTACGAGTAGTGGCGCGCGATGAACAGGATCTTCACGCCCGGCCCTGCCCTATCGACGCGGCGCTGGACCCGAGCGCCAGGCGCACCAGATCCGCGTCGCGCACGTCGAGAGGCAGAAGCGAGCCCGCGCCGAGACGGCGGAAGACGCGTTCGGCCAGCTCGAGGTGGTGCGCGAAGAACCCCTCGCGCACCGAGTAGAAGGCAAGCGACGGCACGCCGCAGAGCGGCGCCAGATAGGAGTAGCCGCCGTAGGTACCGACGAACGCCCGCGCGCCCGCAATCACCGCCGTCTGCACCTCGAGGTTGCGCTCGGGAGCCATGAGGTCGCCGATGGTGTGGATACGCGCCGACTGCGCCGGCGAGAAGTCACGGTGGTCATCGAGGTTGAACCCGGTATTCAGCATCACTATGTCGGTGGAGGCCACGAGCGACCGGACCGTGGACTCGACGAAGGCGCGGTTGGGCGGCGTGTCGGGAAAGCTCGAGCTGAAGTAGAAGCGCACCGCGACGTAGTCGGCGGGCAGGCGCCCCGTGAGCTCCGGCACCGAGGGGCGCGACACCGGCACGTAGTCGGTGTAGTCCTCGACGCGGCGCACAGTCGCCGTCTGCTTCCAGTACGGGATGAACAACCGGTACATCAGTCCGGGGTGCAGCAGGAACGGCCGCTCGATGCCGGCCCGCTCGATTGTCCGGCGCACCACCTCACGATCGAACGGCCCGAGCATCAGCTGTTTCTTGCGCTCTCCGGTGCGGGTGCGGAACTCGTCGGGGCTCACTTGCTCGAGCACGTCGAAGTAGCGGCCGCCCAGATGCGCGTACCACGCGCGCGGGCCGCCGCGCGAGACAATGACCGTGCGTTCGGGCGGCACGCCGGCCTTGCGCAGCGCCCAGGTCACGAAGGGAATCCAGTAGAGCAGCTCGAAACCGACTTCGCCGGTCCAGGGGCCGACCACGACCGTTTGCGTGGGCTGGGCGAGACGGCGCAGCCGCGCCTCGAGCCGGCGCTCGTCCACGCGCAGGCTCTCGGCCCACTCGGCGTAGCGCAGCCCCTGCTGCAGCATGCGGTGCTGGCGCCCCGAGGCGTCGCGCAGCTGGTCGACCTGCTTGTGCAGCCCACGTACGTCGCGATCGAGCGCAAGCTGCGCCACCTTGTCCGCGAGCCCGTCGAGTTGCCGGCGGATAGCCTGCGCCTCGTCGTGGGAGCCGGCGGCACTCGCCGTCATCGCCTTGGCGAGGCGATCGATCCGTGCCTGCTCCTCGGCGTGCTGCGGGTGCACGAGGCGATGCAACGCGAGGAGCAACCGCGCCACCATCCCCTGTCTCGACGCACCGGCGCCCGCGTCGCTCATCGCGTCGGCGCCTTTCTGCTGCCACGCAGACCCAGCCGGTGCGTGAGCATCAGCACCTCGTAGACCGCCCGCCGCCCGAACCGCTTCGTGCGCCCCCACGCGGCGCGGCCGCGCACGAGCGTGTTGTAGACGGCGTGGTGCCAGTAGTGCTTCGTGATCTTCTTCGTCCAGATCGCCTGGTCGATGCCGCGGCCGATCGCATGCGACGCCTCGGTCTTGCGGAAATGGCGCCAGCCGTAGGTGAGCTGGTAGCGCACCAGCATGCACGCCCAGGTGACGCGCGAAATCGCCAGCGGCGGCGCCTCGGGCGCCGCGTAGATCCGCCACAACATGCGCGCGTGCTGCAGCCATGGCGGCGCGCCGAACCCGGGCGGCTCGTCTCCCGCCAGCACCAGGGTGTGGCGCTGACGATCCACGCTCGCAACGTCCGACTCGCGCCGGAACCACAGCACTTCGGCCACCTGGCGGAAGCGGCCGTAGAGCGAGAGCTCCGCGATCAGGAGCCGGTCGGGCCGCAGCACGCGGCGGAAGATGCCGGCCTTCTTGAGCGCGTCGAGCCGCATCAGGCCGTAGACCATGTCGCCGGCGCCAATGCCCTCATGGCACATGTGGCGCCAGCGCTCGCCCAGGCTCTGGCAGGCCGACGTGTCGAACAGCCGGGGCCCCTTGTCGAGCTGCGTCCCCTGCTCGTCGATGCGGCAGGTGATCGGATAGGCGAGAACGGCGGATGGATCCCGATCGATCTCGGCGACGAGCCGCTCGAGCCAGCGCGGATGCCAGCGGTCGTGATCGCTCGCCCACGCGAAGTAGCGCGCGGACGGAAACTCGTTCTCCGCAATCTCGACCACCTCGTGCCAGGTCGCCACCATCGCCTGACGCTGAGCGTGGCGGTGGTAGCGCACGCGCGGATCGCGGGCGACGTACTCCTTCGCAATCGCCTCGGTGTCGTCGGCGGACGCGTCGTCGAGGAGCACGAGGCCGAAGTCCGCGGCCGTCTGGCCGAGCAGCGAGTCGAGCGCTTCGCGCAGGTGACGCGCCTTGTTGTAGAGCGTCATGCCGATCACGACGGTGGGGCCGCCTGCGCCAGACGTCGATGCCGAGGCACCCGCCGCCGTGGTGCCGCGAGGCGTCGCGGTACTGGTCGTCGCGGGACTCACCGCGCGACCCGCCAGCGCGGGGTCGAGCCGGCCTACGAGGTGCCGGTAGTTGAACTCCGACCGCTCCACCGGCTTCCCCGCCTTGGGCGGCTTCTTCATCGCGCTCGTGTAGTCGGTGCCGAGCACGGACACTTCGGTCAGGGAGTACCGCTCGGCGAGCGCCGCGCTCACGGCGTCGAGCTCGGTATTGTACGGCGACCGCTCGCGGTTCAGGCTGTAGAGCAGCGGGCAGCCGGCCGCCGAGGCGTGGCCGGCGTAGGCCCGCACCTGCGCGCCGGTCATCTCCTGGAACGACACCATGTTCACGGTGAGGTCCAGCGCCACGCGCTCGATCTCGTGCGCGCGCGTGTGGGGCACGAACACGAACTCCGCGTCGCCCGCCGCCGCGAGCGTCGGCGTCTGCGCCGTGCCGACGAATGCCATCCGGGCTGCCGGGAAGAGCGTGCCGAGGTAAGTGGCCGAGAACAGGAAGACCTCGGCGAAATCTACGATGATGTAGCGGGCGCGCGGCACGAGCGTCTTGAACTGCCAGGCGAAGCCGCCCCACCCGCCGCCGATCTCGCACACGACGGGCGCGCGGCCCGACGCGTCGATCGCCCGCATCGCCGGCAACACCCCGCCCCGCTCCATGCCGATGAGGACCTCGTAGAACTTCAGCGTGTCGACGTTGACGAGGCGTCCGCCGATGTCGTAGCCGAAGCCGCCGAGCGCGGGCGACTCGGGCACGAGCAGCGCGTCGCCGCCGAGGTCGCGCAACGCGGCGAGCCTGGCCTCGAAGAGCTGGCGGCGCGAGGCGTCCTTGGTCCGGTAGTCGTAGGGCCGGATCCCGGTGAGGTTGAACGAGTGGTGCCGCAGCTTCCTGACGATGAGCGGCGAGGCCTCGATCATGTAGTCGATGTTCTCGAGCTCTTCCGACCAGTAGGCGCTCGGGCGCAGCGAACCGGCCGCAGCCGGCGGCGCACCGGTGATCTCGATGACCGCATCGCGCACGCGCTCATAGACGCGGAACGCCAGATCGTCGCGGCGGGGTTCGCTCAACTGGAGCCTCGCTCAGACGGACGGCTCGCCGCGGCCTCTTTCTCGGCACGCTCGCGGTCGCGCCGCGCCTGGCGGTGCCGTTGCAGCGCCGCCCGACGCTCGGCGACCTGCACCGCCTTGGCCTCGACGCGCGCGCGGATGCGCGCCTTGTCCCTGGCGAGCTTTTCCTGGCGGAAGGCCCGGAATCGGGCGATCGACTCGAGCTCGCGCTCGGAGTGGAGCCAGCGCTCCCACGACTGGTCCTGGCGGCGCGCGATGAGCGCGCCGATGACAAGGTGCGCGAGGCGTTGGGCCCCCAGCGCCTGCAGGGCGCCTACGCGCATCCCCTGCATGCCCTCGACCATGTCGGCGAAGTAGGGCGTGGCCGGCACGTCGAGGCCGCGCGGCCGCACGAACTCGCGGACGAACGGCTTGATCTCCGTGGACGGGTGCGCCAGCGCCTCGTCGAGCTGCCGCAGGTGCTCGTCGAAGGTCGTGGCCGACGTCAGCAGGCCGCCGCCCGCGTCGAACAGGTAGCGGAAGTGCACCGTGCCCAGCTGGCTCTCGTGCCACTCGGGCAGCAGGATGGTGTAGACCGGCCGGCCGACGATGCCGGCTTCGATGAACGCGCTCGTGTTCAGCCCGACGACCACGGCGCTGTGGTACAGCGAATCGAAGTAGTCGTCGCGCGACTGCGCGTCCACCGGGTTGTCGCCCCAGAGCACGACGTGACCGAGCGGCGACAGGTCGAGGCCTTCCCACTCACGCCGGCGTGAGGGGTGAGGCCGGATGAGCACGGGCACCTGCGCCAGCCGCGACGAGCCCTGCGCGCGCAGCCGGCGCACCCAGTCGACGACGAAGGGCGCTTCGGGCTGGCTGCCGACAAACGGCGCCGAGCAGACGTACAGGATGTAGGGCTGCGCCTCCGGCAATCCCACTTGGGCGCAGAACGCCGCGCGCTCGCGCGAGGGCCGGCGGTCGAACCATTTGTCGAAGCACTGCGCCCCGGTGACGACGACGCTCGCCGGCTGCACGTCATGGAGCTGCACGGCCTCGCGCTTTTGGGTGTCGTTCCAGACGAACACGCGATCGGGGGCTTCGCGGATGAGCGCCTTGCTCGACAGGTGGTCCCAGCTCCACACACACAGGGCAGTGGGAATACCGAGCGCGCGTGCCGCGCGCAGGTAGTCGATCTGCGCCGATCCGAGGGTGATGAGCGGGGTGATCAGCACCACGTCGGGCCGGTGCGCTTCGAGGTAGGCCCGAATGCCCGGATCGTCCGGCACGCTGCGCTCGAGCCACCGCACGGCCGCCGACATCGGACGCCGCGCCCACCGCACCCAGCGGCGAATGCCGTCGCCGAGCGAGACGAACAGCCCTGGCGTGCGTTCGCGGGACCGGGCCAGGATTTTCGGCGTGTCGTCGAACATCCGGTGCTGATAGCGCAGGTACTCGACGCCGAAGCGCAATCGCGTCGCCGCCCAGCTCCAGTCGTCGTCGGCACGGCTCGCAGCGACACTGCAGGTGATGTTCGGATAGGCCGACACGAGCGGCTCGATGAGCGGGCGCCCCTCGTCTTCCTCCACCGCGAGGTGCACCTGGTGGCCGCGCTCGGCCAGTTCCTGCAGCACCGACTCGAAGTTGCGGAAATAAGTGTAGCGCCAGCCGAGGAAGAGAATCTTCATCGGCTCGCCGAGAACGGGGGGCGTCATGCCGCCGGCAGTCGTCGGCGCGGGCGACGCGCTAGCTGCGGCCATCGCTTCCTTCACCGCCGATCGCCTCGCCGCGCAGCTTGACGCCGGCGTGATAACGCGCGCGGCCTACCAGCCGCACCGGCCCGAGCACGATGGCCCGGGCGGCGCGCCGCAGCACGCGATAGGTCAGGATCGCGCCGCGCCGCACGACACGGAGCAATCGCCCCGCGCCCCAGACCGCCAACCGCGCCGGACGCAGCATCGCCCGCTTGAGCACCAGGCGCGACGTCTTCCCCAGCTTCGCCCGGGTGCGGTACGCCCACCGCTGCAGCGCTACGCGCCAGTCCTGATCGAGGCCGAACCACCGCACCGCAAACGCGAGCGGCCACAGCGCGACCCGCAGCGCCCGGGTGCCTGCGGTCTCGCGACGCGGCGCGGCGCCGTCGCGGGCCAGCCGTTCGAAGGCGTCGGCGAGGCGGGGCGTGGCCGGCACCTCCAGCCCGTGCGGCCGCAGGAAGCGCTCGACGAAGCGGGCGGTCTGGGCGCGCGTGCTCTCCGGCTCGCGCAGCACCTCGCTCAGTTGCGCCACGTGCGCGTCGAGCGTGTTGGCGATTCGCAGGAAGCCGCCGTTTTCGGGGAGGAGGTAGTGGAAGTGCAGCGTGCCCTCCTGCGTGCCCGCGAACTCCGGCGTGAGGAGCGACAGCACCGGCTTGCACAGAATCGCCGCCTCGACCATCGCGCTCGTGTTGATGCCGACGACCGCCGCGCTGAAGAACAACGAGTCGAAGAACGAGTGCCGCGCGGGCTCGGCGGCGGGGGTGAACTTCCCGCGCGGCCAGATCGCCACCGGGCCGAGGCCGCTGAAGTCGGCCGGTCCCCAGGCGTCGGCGTTGAACGGGTGCGGGCGGACGAGCACGGCGGCGTCGCGCAGCGCCGGATCCGCGCTCGCCCGCAGCGCCTCGATCCAGCGCCGCACGAAGGGCACCTCGATCTCGGAGCGTGCGATGAAGACCGACGACCCGGTGAAGAGCACGAAGGGCCGCGTGTCCGGCAGCCCGACCATCGCGCAGAACGCCTCGCGCGTCTGGGCCGGCTCCCGATCGAACCAGCGGTCGAACGGCTGTGCGCCGGTGACGGCGACGCGCTCCGCTGGGATGCCGTGAAATTCCACGGCCTCGTCGCGCTGGATGCCGTTCCACACCGTCACCAGATCGGGCACGACCCGCAGGTGCCCCTTGTTGGTGAGATTGTCCCAGCTGGCGATCGCCGCCGCCACCGGCACGCCAATCGCCTGCGCCGCGCGAACCACCTCGACCTGATCGGCGCCGGCGTCGACGAGCGGCGACACGATGACAGCGTCGGGCGCCTGCTGCCGCAGGTAGTCCACCACCCGCGGGCTGACCGGCACCGCGCGCTCGCAGGCCTGCAGCGCGCGGATTGCGCGCGCATGGACGCCGGGCGACAACGACCGGATGCGATTGAGCGGCCGCAGCGCCGGCGGCAGCACCTTGCGGTACATGCGCGCACGCAGCAACGGCGCCGCGGCGAACCGCGGGTGCAGATAGCGGACGAAGTCGATGGTGCCGCGCAGCGCCCGCGCCAGCGGCGTCCACATGTCGATCCGCTTGGCGACGGTGCCGAGCACCTGGATGCGCGGGTCGTCGATGAGATCGAGCCGGGCGTGCTTCCGTTCGCGCAACGCGTTCACCGCGAGCAGCACCTGGTGACCGCGATCGGCCAGGAGCCGCATGGTGGTGTCGTAATAGCGCAGGTACTCGGGCGACGAGATCACGAACAGCAGGCGCCGCGCGGCCGGGGCTGCGACGCCGGCGTCCTTGTCGTCGGTGGCCGCCTTGCGGCGCGGCTTGATGCGCCGGGCGAGCGCCGCGACCGGAGCCAGGACGGCGCGCCGGAGCGGGGCCGACAGCGGTTCCGCCGCGGGCGCCGGCGGCGCCGCGCGGAGCTCCGCCTCGATGGCATCGGCAAACACCCCGGCTGCAGGTACGTCCATGCCGCGCGGTCGGATGAACGCCTCGATGAAGGCGCGGCCGGTGAACGCGCCGCGGCCGGCGTGCACCGCGGCGGCGAGCTGGCCGACGTGCTCGTCGAGCGTCGCCGCCAGCCGCAACAGGCCGCCGTTGACGTTCTTGAGGTGCTGGAAGTGCAGCGTGCCGTCCTGCTGCCCGGCGAATTCGGCGTCGGCGACGGTGAAGACCGGCCGCCCGACGATCCCCGATTCGATCAGCGCGCTCGTGTTCACGCCCACGACCGCCACGCTGTGGTACATCGAGTCGAAGTACTCGGCGCGCGCGTCGGTATCCACGGGATTGGCGCCGGCCTTCGGCCAGATGCCCAGCGCCTGATCGAACGACGGATCGAAGCCGCGCCACTGCTCGGCGTTCTGCGGGTGCGGCCGGATCAGAATCGACGCCTGCCGCAGGTCCGGGTCCGCCGCCCCGCGAATGGCCGCGATCCACCGGCGCACGAAGCCGACCTCGTACGGCGTGATGAACGGCGACGAGCAGAGATACAGCAGCAGCGGGCGATCGGCCGGCACGCCGATCCGGGCGCAGAAGACCTCGCGGGCCGTCGATGGCTGCTGCAGGAACCAGTGGTCGTAGGCTTGCGCGCCGGTGACCGTCACGCGGTCGGGCGGCACGCCGTGCAGCTCGGCGGCCTCCTGACGCTGACTCTCGTTCCAGACGATGACGCGGCCCGGCTGCTCGTGGATCAATCCCTTGGTCGTCAGGTGATCCCAGCTGCCGACGCCGAGCACGGTGCGGATGCCGAGCCGGCGCGCCGCTCGTACGTACTCGACCTGTTGCGAGCCGAAGTACAGGAGCGGCGTCAGCAGCAGCAGATCCGGGCGCCGCTCGCGCAGCACGCCTTCGACCACGCCGCCCGGCGGCATGGCGCGCTCCGCCGCGTGGAAGAGCGCGCGCCACGCGCGCATGGCCGCGCGCGATCCGAAGAGCGGTGACCGCGCGATCCACGAGGCGAACGCCGGCGCCCGACGGGAGGCACGGGCGCGCAGGCTCTGCGCCTCGTCCCAGCGCGGGTCGAGATACCGCCAGGCGTCGAGGCACAGCCGGAGCTGGGTCGCCAGCGGCTGCCAGAACTCGGCCTTGCGCGAGGGCGCGTAGCTCCAGGTGATGCGCTCGGGATGGGCGCGCTGCAGGTTGTCGATGGTCCTGGTGCCGCCAACGGTGTCGCGGCGCTCGGCCAGCAGGTGCAGGTCGTGCCCGCGCGCGGCGAGCTCGCGCAGCGCGGGCTCGAAGTTGCGCAGGAACCCGAAGTTGTTGACCGAGAAGAGGAGCCGCATCGATGGATCGACTCTATTCACCCGGCACGAGCCGCGGCCCCGCGAACCAGACGTCCTTCAGCGCCCACAGGTCGTAGACCTGCTTGGTCCCGACGCGGTCGCGCTTGCCGAGGCCTTCGACCGACAGCGCGTTCATGCGATCTCGTCCCCGGTGAGGCCGGGCGGCGCCGGACTCGGGGGCGCGGTGTCGGCGGCTTGCAGCGGGCGCAGCATCAGCAGCTTGTCCGCAGGTATGCCGGACTGTCGAAGGAGCTTCGCAGTGCCAGCGGGGCGTTCGAGCGTCGCGACCACCAGGACGTCGTAGGTCACCTCGACGTGATCGGCGATCGGCCGGACCGGGAAGCCGAGGAACTGCCCGGTCCCCTCCGGCCCGAACACGGCGACGAGATCGAGGCCCATGTCGCGCACGAGGAGAAACACCAGCTCCGCAGCATCGCCGGTGCCATACATGGCGATTCTCGTCTGGCGAGCCACCGCCACGGCCAGGCTTCGCCGCAGGTGCTGGCGCGCGTCGCGGTAAAAATCGAGGGAGTACTTCATGAACTCGTAGGTCAGACGCGCCTTGCGCGAAACACCACGAGGCGTCAGCGAGTAGACGAGACGGTTGGGCGACACCGTCACGCACTTCACGTAGCCCTTCCGGACGAGCCGCTTGACGTACAGATTGGTGAGGCCGAGCGCGATGCCCAGGCGCGAAGCCAGCGTCCGTTGGGTAATAGTGGCCTCCTGCTCGAGCGCCTCGAGGAGCTGCAGGTCGCGACGGGACTCGACGTCCATGAACTGAAAGGTTGGGGGGGGACGAAACAGGAACGATTGGAGACGCTACCGCCCCGTCGGTTACACGCGCCCGGCCGTGGTATCGGGCGACACCAGAGGCGCGTTCAACCGATGAACGTATCGTTCACGAATTGAACGTCGTGATCATCAGGCATTCTCGCGACTCTGTCAACCAAGACCCTTAAAAACCGGCCGATTCGTGCCTGCAGGTAGTACTGGGCATCGCCATACCAGCCGGGCACCGCCGCCAGGCGCAGGGCGGCCGCGATCAGCGCCAAGCCCGAGCGACAGGCCCAGCACCGCGCGTCGTGTCATCCCCGGCTCCGCGCCTTGACCGCGGCGCGGGTCTCGCGATCGACTTCGCGGCGCCGGATGGTCTCCCGCTTGTCGTGCAGCTGCTTGCCTTTCACGAGGGCCAGCGCCACCTTCACGCGGCCGCTCTTGAAATACATCTGCAGCGGCACGAGGGTCAGCCCCTTTTCCTTGACCTTGCCGGTGAGCTTCTGGATCTCGTGGTGGTGCAGCAGCAGCTTGCGCTGGCGCCGCTCCTCGTGATGCGCATACCCGGTATGGCTGTACGGGCTGATGTGCACGTTCTGCAGCCACACTTCGCCGTTGTCGAGGCGCGCGAAGCTGTCGCGCAGGTTCACGCGCCCCTCCCGGATGGCCTTCACTTCGGTGCCGAGCAGCGCGACACCGGCCTCCCACGTGTCGAGGACGTGGTAGTCGTGAAAGGCCTTGCGGTTGTCGGCGATGAGTTTCTGCGCCTTCTCGCGCTCGCTCTTTTCGGTCACGACGCACCCACCCGGCCGCTGCCGTAGCACGGCCAGCCGAGCGGCTCCCAGGTGCTGGCGGGGGTGGCGTCCTTGCGCACGAACAGGCTCACACCGAATCGTCCATCGAATTCGTGCTCGCCCGCCAGCCTGTATTCACGGTCGATGTGGGCGGTGACGAGGGGAAACGACGCCCGGAAGTTTTCCAGCGACCTGCCAGTGTCGAGCAGGATGACGGGCACCGACTGGCGGCG
>Ga0157380_10001462_pt1 | contig 15461 bp, 18 predicted proteins | sample S35metaG_FD_119757 | JGI IMG/M metagenome (GOLD analysis project Ga0157380, IMG submission 119757) | Switchgrass rhizosphere microbial communities from Kellogg Biological Station, Michigan, USA - S3-5 metaG | ecosystem: Host-associated > Plants > Roots > Rhizosphere > Soil | place: USA... | reverse complement strand
CTCACGCGCAGAATTAATGTAATACGTATGAATGCACGTAGGAGTAGGTGATGGCCAGAGGTGGACTTCGTCCTGGTGCCGGTCGGCCGAAGGGCGTGAAGACAATAACGCCGAAGACTCGATGCAATCCGGAGAAGAGTTTGCCCGACCCGGATATTGTTCGCGCCGCGATAGCTAACGGGTTGAGCCCGCTTGAGTACATGCTTGCGGTGATGAGAGACGAGGATGCCGATCAGGTCAGGCGGGATCGGATGGCGATGGCGGCGGCTCCGTACTGCCATCCCCGGATGGCCGACGATCAACGTGTGGGCAAAAAGGAAGTGCGGAAAGAGAAGGCGAAGGTCGCCAACACGGCATGGCTGGCGGACATTGCGCTGCGGCGTGATCGTGAAGGAGCGCGAGCCACGTAATGTGGGACACGTCCTGCCGGGACTGGGAGGCGCGTCTTCTGGCCGGCAAGTCGTTGGTGCCGAAGCTGCCGCTGTACAAGGCGGAGGCCAATCTCGCGCTGGATGTGTTCAAGTCGTTGCGGTTACCGGACGTGATTGGCACGCCGACAATGGAGCAGGCTTGTGGCGACTGGTACTTCGACATCGTGCGGGCGCTGTTTGGCTCGTATGATCCGAAGGCACATGTTCGTCGCATTCAGGAATTCTTCCAGCTAATTCCCAAAGGCAACGCAAAATCGAGCTACGGCGGCGCTGTCATGTTGACGGCGTTTATTCTCAATCAACGGCCCGAGGCTGAGTTTTTATTTATTGCGCCGACGATTGAGATTGCGTCGATTGCATTTAAGCAAGCGAAGGGCACGATTCGGCTGGATGAGCGTCTGGACGCATTTTGTCAGGTGCAGGATCATATCCGGCGGATCACACACACAGAGACTGGCGCGACGTTGAGTATCAAGGCGGCCGACACCGACACCATAACGGGGTCAAAATCGGTCGGGACCATGATAGATGAAACGCACCAGTTCGCGCGGCGGGGAAATGCAAAAGAGGTCTTCATCGAGTTACGTGGCGCGCTGACGAAGCGGCCTGATGGGTTCCTGTTCCAGACGACGACGCAGAGCAAGCAGCCGCCTACCGGGGTGTTTGCGAGCGAACTTGAGATGGCGCGGAAAGTGCGCGACGGGAAGGTCAAGAATGCGTCGCTGCTGCCGATCTTGTACGAGCTGCCCGATGCGCTGATGAAGAACGGTGGCTGGAAGGAGAGGAAATATTGGCCGATCCTCAATCCGAATCTGGGGCGGTCGACCAGCGCGGAGTTTCTTGAGCGCGAGGTGATGCGGGCCGAGGAGGAGGGTGCGCAGTCGCTGGCGCTGATAGCGTCGCAGCATTTCAACGTGCAGATCGGGATGAGCTTGCGGTCGGACGGTTGGGCCGGCGCGGAGGTGTGGGACCGCGGGATTGAGCCGGGACTGACGCTGGACGAGATCCTGGCGCGGTCTGAGGTTGTGACGATCGGGGTCGATGGCGGAGGCCTCGACGATCTGCTCGGCGTGGGTCTGATTGGTCGTGAGAGAGGCACCAAGCGGTGGCTCGGCTGGGCGCATGCGCTGATCAGCGACATCGGGATAGAGCGCCGGAAGGCAAATGCGGCGCAGTACGACCAGTTTGAGAAGGAAGGGTCGCTGACGAAGTTTCGCTACATGCGGCCTGAGACGGCCGAGGTCGCGCAGCCACTGAACATCGCATACGTGGTCGACCTCGTGGAGAAGGTCCAGAAGATGGGCCTGCTTGCGCAGGTCGGGGTCGACGCGGCGGGCATAGGGTCGATCGTTGATGCCCTCGGGGAGATAGGCGTCACGCAGGACGCGGAGAAGCTCGACGCGGTGCGCCAGGGCATCGGCTTGATGGGTGCGGTGAAGACGATCGAGATTAAATTGGCAGACTATTCATTCCGGCATGGCGGCAGCGCGCTGATGGCGTGGTGCGTCGGGAACATCAAGGTCGTTCCGACGCCGACGGCGATGCGGATTGCGCGCGACGAGAGCGGTTACGGCAAGGTCGACCCGTTCATGGCTTTGGCTAACGCGGCTCACCTCATGGGGCTGAACCCGAACCGCAAGCCGGAATATCACCTACACTTCGCCTGACCTTCTTTAAAACCAAGGGAGATCAAGAATGACCCGACTATTGTTGGGTGCAGCGCTTGCGCTGTGCCTCATGTTGCAGCCGAGCCAGGCGGCCGTCATCGACGTTGGCACTAATCCAACGTCGGCCACCGGCAACTTTACTGCTTCGCCCGGCGCTGGTGCTTTCGAGGACCAAGTCACGTTCACGTTGTCCGGTGGTCCTCAGTTCGTCACCATCGCCAATGCGACGAACACGTTCGCCGGGCCGGGAGATGAAATCCAGAACTGGGTTGCGTCGATCTGGTCGTCCGGCGTTGACCAGATTGTCAACAACGGCGACGACCAGTTGCTGTTCGGCCCGCAAGCGGCAACGGCTTGCATCGGCGTGTCGAACTGTCAGGCAGTCGGCGGCTCCGGAACGATTAATGGTCCGGGTCTGTACTATGCCGAGTTCACCGGCACCGGCAGCGGCACGTCTGGCTATGGCGGCAACATCAGCACCTTCGAGGTGCCTGGCCCGATCGTGGGGGCTGGTTTGCCCGGCCTGATCCTGCTGCTCGGCGGGCTGCTCGGCTGGCGCCGCCTTCATCCAACTGCCGCCGGAGCCTGAGGTCACCGCCATGCTCAACCGGGCTTACAGCCTGCTTGAAATCAAGCAGGTCGACGAGGACGCGCGCGTTCTCACGATCACCGGCATGGCGACTACGCCCGCGGCTGACCGTTTGAACGATGTCGTTGAACCGATGGGCGCGCAGTTCAAGCTGCCGATTCCGCTGCTGTGGCAGCATAAGAGTGATCAGCCGATCGGCCAGGTTACGCATGCCGTCGTCGGCAAGGGCGGTATCGAGATCGTCGCGCGTATCCCCAAGGGTGTGACTCCCGAGAATGATCAGCGCGCGGCGTTGGTGAAGGCCGGGCTGGTGCCCGGTCTCTCCATCGGCTTCAAGCCGATCGAGCACGAGCTAATTCCTAAGACGAAAGGCATTCGCTTTCTGAAATGGGATTTTCTGGAATTGTCTGCTGTGACCATTCCGGCAAACAGCGAAGCCACGATCATGACTATCCGAAATCTCGACACAGCGCAGCGGGCCGTGCTCGGCCAGCCAACGCCGCACCGTGTCGTTCACCTGAACCAACCCAGTGCCCTGGGACGATCTCAACTGAAGCCCCAGGAGGGCACTGAAGTGAAAACGATTGCAGAGCAAATTAGTGCGCTTGAAGCCAAACGTATGGCGAGCGCAAGCCGCATGGAAGAGGTGATGCAGAAGACGCTCGATGAGGATCGAACGAGCGATGAGGCAGAGCAAAGCGAATTCGACGGGCTGCAGCAGACGGTTGAGGCGATCGACAAGGACCTCGTGCGGCTGCGTGCCATCGAAAAGGCCAAGGCGTTCGCCGCCAAGCCGGTGATCAAGGCCGAGACGGCGAGAGACGGCGCCGAGGCACGTTCCTCGGTTATCGTCAGGTCACAGCCCAAGCTCCCGCCCGGCATTGCCTACGCGCAGATGGTGCGGGCCATTCTGCTGTCACAGCGGCAGTTCCGTCCTGCGGTCGACATCGCGCGGGAGCTCTACGGTTCCGACAGCATTGTGGTCGGTGACCTCATGCAGAAAGCGCCGGTGCCTGCGGGTACGACGATCGCTGGCAATTGGCTTGAAGGGCTCATCGGCGAGGAGACCAGCTCGGTCGGCGATTTCGTCGGCTATCTGCGCAAGGCAACCATTCTAGGTCGTTTCGGTAACGGCGGCATTCCGGCATTGCGCTCGGTGATGTTCCGCACGCCGCTGATCACGCAGACCACTGGTGGTGACGGCTACTGGACCGGCGAGGGCAAAGCAAAGCCGTTAACTTCGTTCACCTTCGAACGGACGACGATTGAGCCGTTGAAGGTGGCGAATATCTGTGTTCTGACCAACGAGGCGATCCGCTATTCATCGCCGAAGGCTGACGTGCTCATCCGCGATCAAATGGTCGAGGCGTTGCGGGCACGGCTTGATACCGACTTTATCAATCCGGCGAAGACGGCAGTGTCTGGCATCTCGCCAGCGTCGATCACCAATGGTGCAGATACTGTTGCATCGAGCGGCGACACGGCTGACGACATCCGGCTCGACATTCGCGCGCTGTGGGCCAAATACACTGCGGCCAACAATCCGCCGTCGAGCGGCGTCTGGATCATGTCGAGCAACAACGCCGTGGCTCTGGCAATGATGACGAATCCTCTGGGGCAACCGGAGTTCGGATCGATGAGCATGGGTGGTGGCACGCTCGGTGGCATGCCGGTCATCGCCAGCGACTATGTCTCCAACATTGTCGTGCTGCTCAATGCCTCGGACATCTATCTCGCCGACGATGGCGGGATGGAAGTCAAGTCGAGCACTGAGGCATCGCTCGAAATGTCGGACGCCCCGGCGCACAACTCGCACACGCCGACAGGGGCGAGTTTAGTAAGTATGTTCCAGACAAACTCGACAGCGCTGCTGGCCGAGCGTGAAATCAACTGGATGCGTCGGCAAACTCCTGCCGTCGTGTATCTGACTGGCGTCACGTGGGGCGGCGAAGTGCCGACCGCATAGGACGCTCGACTGTCGAGGACGGGCACCGCCTCCCCCGTATCCTCTGTCCGTCCTCGATCTCTCCGGAGGCTGATCATGGCAGTCATTATCAACAGTTTGCCGGCATATATTGGCTGGGGCACGTCGCTGTCGACGGTGATCGATACCGGCGGCAACTACGTGGTTGGGCTCATTATGCCCGAGGCATGGACGCCCGCGCATATTACGGTGATGGTATCGCCGGATGGCGCCACTTACTATGACATGTTCGTGCGCGCTCCCGATCGGACAAGCTCGACGGAATTTGTGTTCGGCTATACGCCGAATGCCATGGTCGCGGTCAATCCGAACAGGATGCTGATGGCGCGATATATCAAACTGCGATCCGGTACGCGCGCCGAGCCAATTAACCAGGAAATGACCCGTGCATTTACCGTGATTACGATCGATGCCACGACCGCGTCACCGAAGGTTTAGACCGATGAAACTGATCGCGACCAGGAATTATAGCTACAACACGCGCCGCCTGCGGGTTGGCGACGAGTTTGAGGCCAATGACTATCATGCGCGTGTGCTGGTAGGCGCACGCAGGGCGAGCTATGCGTCGCAGAAAGAGGAGGCGCCGCAGCCGACCGCGCGCGTCGTTCGTCCTGAGCCAGAACCTGAGGATGATGGCGCAAAGATCCTCGACAAGCTCCGCGCGCAGGCCGAGCGGCTTGGTATCACCGTTGATGGTCGTTGGGGTGCAGCACGGTTGCGGCAAGAGATCGATCAGGTCAAACGCTGATGCGGATTCTCGGCCTACCGATTCCGTTCACCGGAGAGAAGCAGAAGGCGCTGTCATCCGTGCCAGCCGACCGTGGAGGTTGGTATCCGCTGATCCGTGAGCCGTTCGCGGGCGCCTGGCAACGCAACATGGAGATCAACCTCGACACCGCATCATCGTTTCACGCAGACTTTGCGTGCAAGACTCTCATCGCACGCGACATCGCCAAGATGCGGATCAAGCTGGTCGAGAAGATCGACGATATCTGGTCCGAGACGACCAACCCGGCATATTCCCCGGTTCTCAGGCGCCCAAACGACTACCAGACGCGCAACCAGTTTTGGGAAAACTGGATGCTGTCGAAACTATCGCGCGGCAACACCTATGTGCTGAAGGTCCGCGATGCCCGCAATGTTGTCACCGCACTGCATGTGCTCGATCCAACGCGCGTGCAGCCGTTGGTGTCGGATGATGGCAGCGTGTTTTATCGGCTGAACAGCGACAATCTCGCTGCCATCGATGATGACATGGTTGTGCCGGCGCGTGAGATTATTCACGATCGGATGAACTGTCTGTTTCATCCGTTGTGCGGGACGCCGCCGGTCTTCGCCAGCGGGCTTGCCTCGCTGCTTGGCCTTAATGCTCAGAAGGCGTCGGCGCTGCTGTTTGAGAATTCATCGATGCCGGGCGGCATTCTCACCGCGCCCGACGAGGTGAGCGACCAAGTGGCGCAACTGATCAAGACGAAGTGGGAAAGCAACTTCTCCAAGATCAATCTCGGTCGCGTCGCCATCCTCGACAACGGCATGAAGTACGAGAAGATCGCGATGACGAACGTCGAAGGCCAGATGGTCGAGAGCCTGAAATGGTCGGCCGAGGTCGTCTGCAGCGTCTACCATGTGCCGCCGTACAAGGTCGGCGTCGGCGCGCTGCCGAGCTATAATAACGTTCAGGCATTGAACGTGGAGTACTATTCACAGGCGCTTCAGTCACACATCGAAGAAGCCGAGGAGCTGCTCGATTACGCGCTGAATATCGGGTGGGGCGACGGCCTCGGAACTGAGTTCGACACGGATTGCCTGTTGCGCATGGACAGCACGTCGCAAGTCATCGCCATTCGCGATGCGGTTGGTGCGGGCGTCATGTCGCCGAACGAAGGCCGCGCCAGACTTGATCTCAAACCAGTCAAGGGCGGCGACGCGCCATACCTGCAAAACCAGAACTATTCGCTGGAGGCTTTGGCCAAGCGCGACGCGCAGGCCGACCCGTTCGCACCGAACACGCCACCGCCTGCACCGCCGGCCCAAGTCTCGGCGCCAACCGATGCTCCACCCGATACAGCAAAACTCATTGCCATGTCGCAGCGCTTCAATCTGGCACTGAAGGCGCATCGCGAGGACGCATGATGCACGACAGCGAGATCGATGCGTTGGCCAAGGGGATGGTGCCGTTCGTGCGCGAGGTCGTGACCGAGGCGACGGCGCCGCTGATCGCGCGCATTGCCGAGCTTGAGGCGCGGCCGACAGAGAAGGGCGATGTCGGCGAGCCAGGGCACATCGGGGAACAAGGCCGGCCCGGCGATAAAGGCGAGAAGGGCGACACCGGTCGTGACGGACGCGATGCTTCTGATCTGGTGCTGTTGTTCAGCCGCATCGATGAGCGGGTGGCCGCCGGCATTGCCGATGTGTTCAAGGCGGCATCGATCACGTCCCCGGATAGCGGACGCACGCTCGTCGCTGAATTCGGTGATAAGGCCCACGAGATCAAGACCGGCATTCCGCTCGATCGTGGCGTATGGAAAGATGGCGGCACCTATGTAGCGGGTGACAGTGTCAGCCACGGTAATTCGCTGTTCATCGCTCAGACGCAGACAACCACCAAACCACCATCGGACGATTGGCGTCTCGCGGTCAGAGCTGGCCGAGATGGCAAAGACTATCGGCCGGACGAGAAGCGCGCGCCCGAGGTGGTCAGGTTCAAGTAGGCTTCACGTGAAACCGTTCTGGTCGGTGCCGCGCGAGTTCCCTGGCGAGACGGTGTTCATCGTCGCCGGCGGGCCGTCTGTCCTCGGCCAGGATCTCAATGCGCTGCGCGGGCGGCGGGTGATAGTCATCAACTCCAGCGTCCATGCGGTTCCGTGGGCCGACATTCTGTTCTTCGGCGACTGGCGTTGGTGGTACGAGCCCCCGAACCGGGCGGCGGCCACAGCGTTCGCTGGGCGTGTCGTGACGACCTCGCACATGATCCCGGACAAGCGCGTGCTGGACTGTCGCAAAGCGAAACCGCCGGGCTTGGCGCGTGAGCCTAACAGCCTGATGCAACGGTACACATCGCTCACTGCGGCGACCAACCTGGCGGCCCATCTCATTGGCGCGGGCGGCACGATCATATGGCTCGGCGCTGATGGCGGGCGCGCTGCGGACGGCCGCACGCACCATCATAAGCCGCATCCCTGGCCGTCGCTCACGGGATGTTACGATCAGCATCATTCGGATTTGCTGACGATTGTTCCGTCGCTGAAGGCTCTTGGGATTGCCGGATATAACGCCTCGCCCGGTACTGCGTGGGGCGATCTGCTGCCGGTGATCGATCTGCAGGAGGCGCTGGGAGAGCGGCGCGCTGCTTGAAGCAAGTGCTGATCCGGGGAATGTGGGGGCTCGGCGACAACGTTTACTCGCGGCCGTTTGTGCGTGCTGCCGCCGCTAAATACGAGGTTTGGCTCGATACGCCCTGGCCGGAACTGTACGCGGACGTTGATGTCAGATTTGTCCGCGCGCCGCGGCGGCTGCGCACGCAGATGAAAAATCTGGAACGCCAGCCAAAGGAGCGCTGGTCGCGCTCGCCGCCAATGCGCGAGGTGAAGGTTTCCTACGGCGGAGAGTTGACGGACTATTCAGTCATCCATGCGCTTGAGCGGAAGTGGGCGGCACTGAAGGTTGGGTTCGATCCGGCGCTGTTTGACTTGCCGGATATGGGACCGTCGCTGGTCAGGTCTGACCGGCCAATCGCGGTCGTCCGGCCGGTGACGCGGCGAGTCGAATGGGACAACACAGCGCGTGCGCCGAAGCCGGAATACATCGTCGCGCTGGCGGCAGAACTGATGGCTACCCATACCGTGGTCGCGGTAGCAGACCTGGCCCCCGGCCACGAATGGCTGGTCGGAAATCTGCCGCCAGCGCACCACTACTTCGTGTTCGGCGAACTGCCGGTGCGCGAGCTGCTCGCGCTGGTGCGGGACGCGGACATCGTGATCGGCGGCGTCGGCTGGATCGTGCCGGTCGGTCTCGCGCTTAAGGTCAGGACATTCGTCGTGCTCGGCGGCCATGGCGGTCACAATGCACCGGAGAAGATCACTGATCCGCGTGTCGACTGCAGCCGTATTGGCTTCGCCATGCCAGAGCAATTCTGCCGATGCACAAGGATGCTACATGAGTGCAACAAGGAGATCGCCGATCCCCTCGGAGAGCTATCCCGCTTTCGGGCGCGGGGACAAACGATCGCCGCTGCCGAGCGTGCCGCAATCGTCGCTGGATCTGCAGCCGATCGACTGGACCGGCCTGCCGACGAGGTTCATGCCGCCGGCTGATATGGCGCCGTTGGTCGCGCTAGTGCGCAGTGTGAGCCCGCGCCATGTGATCGAGTTTGGCGTCAACGTCGGGCGTACCGCCAAGGCGATCCTGGCAAACGTGCCGGGGATCGAACATTACACCGGCATCGATGTGCCGCTCACCTACGTGCCGCTTCTGGCGCTGCAACTCGACAATGCCGTGCCTAATCCGGGCGAGATGGTCTTGGACGATCCACGGTTCAAACTGATCGTCAGCGCGCGCGGTTCGCTCGATCTGACGCCGGATGATCTCGCGCCCTGCGATGCCGCATTCATCGACGGCGACCACGGTCTGGAAGCCGTCATACACGACACCATGCTGGCGCGGGCATTGGTGAGGCCGGGTGGGATTATCGTCTTTCACGATTATCACCCGCTCGGCGTCGTGGACGTGAAGGCCGCGCTCGACGGGATGCACCGGGCAGGCGATCCCATCTATCGCGTTGACGATACGTGGCTCGCGTTTGAGCGCAGGCCCGCCAATGCATGAGGTTCTCGATCCCCCAGTCGTGGTTGGATCGCCGCACGCACAGTTCTCGCGCCGTCGCCTGAGTTGGTGGCCCGAGATCGGCATCGGCTGGTATCCGGTCGAGGCTGGCATCGAGCCGTATGACCGTGAGTATTTCGAGCGGTTTCACCGCGATGCTCAGTCGCCGCTCGGGCAGGCGCTGATGGCGGCGCGCGTGAAGTTCGTCGAGCAGCATTGGCAGGGAATGCTGATCGATGTCGGCATCGGTTCAGGTGCCTTCATCGAGCATCGGCGCGCCGAGCGACGGATCACCTACGGCTACGATGTCAATCCGGCTGGCATCGAATGGCTGGAGCAGCGCAAGTTATACTTTGATCCGTATGCTGGCGGGTTCAACGCGGTGTCGATGTGGGATGTGCTCGAGCATATGCCCAACTATCATTTGCTGCTTGAGCATGTGTGCAAGTGGTTGTTCGTGTCGACGCCGATCTATCGTGATGCCGAGCATGTTCTGCGCTCGAAGCATTTTCGGCCGACCGAACATTGTTGGTACTGGACGCAGCCGGGGCTCGTGTACGCGATGAAGCAGTGCGGCTTCGAACTGGTGTCCGAGAGCAATATCGAGACCGAGCTCGGGCGCGAGGACATCGGGACATTTGCGTTTCGGCGGGAGGGCTGAATGCTGATCGTTACCGAACCCGCCGCCGATCTGCAGTTGCTGACGGAAGAGGAACTGCGCGTTGCGGCAGGGTTGGAGCCGGATGACGACAGCCAGGATGCGGTGCTTGCGACCCAAGGACTGCGCGCTGCAGCGGCGCTGGCCGGCGCCTGCGGCGTTGCCAAGGCCGGCTATGATGTATCACTTTTGCCATTGAGGGGTGAGGCGCCGCGCACGCTGAAGGCCGAGACGCTGGTCGAAACAATTCGGGTCAGGCCGGGCTACCAATATGGGACGTTGGTCCTCGCACGCTGGCCGGTGCTCGAGATCGTCTCGGTGACTGCGGGTACCACCGCGCTGACGACCGCCGACTGGTACCTCGATATCCCAATGGGGACGCTCGATCGCATATCCGGCAACGAGACGCTGTTCTGGCCCTGCGGCTGGGTGACCGTAGAGTACGTCGCCGGCTACGACGAGGTTCCAGAAGATCTGAAAGGGTATTGCGGTCAACTCCTGTCTATTTTCCACCAGACCGCGACCAGCGCAGTTGATCCGAGCACGAAGCATATCGAAATCCCAGGTGTGATCACGCTCGATCGATGGGTCGACCAGACCGCCACCGACAGCATCGTGCCGGATGACATCAAGACCGGACTGGTGCGCGACGGATATCGCAGGCCGGTGCTGGCCTGATGCCCGACATCGTCGCGGACTATGGTGCGGTCGGCGACGCCGAATGGACTACGACCACGCTGAACATAACATCCGGCACCACCACCCTAACTGCGTCCGATCCGATCTGGACTTCGATGGATGTCGGCAAGTCCATCGTGCTGCCGCCGCCGCCGTTCGGTTCGCCGCACTGGACCACCATCGCCGCATTCAACAGTCCGACGCAGATCACGCTCGCGGACAATGCCACCAGCACGTTGACATCTTACGCCGCAATCGTCGCGTGGGGCACCGACAGTACCGCAGCGTTTCAGGCGTTCAAGGACGACCATCAGGGTGAGACGGTTACGCTCACCATCCCGGCCGGCACGTACCTGATTTCGTCCGGCAACTTCCTCGGAATGTGGGACGGCATCCGGAACATCACCGTCAACGCCACCGGGGCCACCTTGTGTGGGGCGACCTTCACGATCTCGGCGTTGGGGCAATACGAGGCGCCGGGGCATACCGCACGCACGGCATCGGTGTCGGCCGGCGCTTCCTCGGTGACCCTGCTCACGCCTGCCGAAACATCTCGGTTCACCGTTGGCGGTTACGTCATGATGACCGGCCAGGACATGATGCATTATGGCTTTCCGATCAATCAGGCTCTGTTCGAGTATCTGAAGATCGCAAGCATCAATGCCGGCACGGGCGTGATCACATTCGAGACGCCCCTGGTCTACGACTATCTGTCGACGTGGCCGGTCTACAACGCGACCGGGACCGACTACGGCGGTCCCGCCACGCTCTATGCGATGCACCCCAACTTCAACCATACAGCAGTCATCAACGGGCTGACGGTCGCGCACCATTCCCAGTGGGGCACCGGGGGGCTGGATCTCACCTTCAACGACTGTGTGTTTGAGGGAATTGCCGCGGCGTTTCCCAGCATCGGTAAGTCCATTATCTACAACAACTGCACCGCGCCTGACGCCACCATGGAGGTCGACAAGCTGGTCACTAATTTCACCATGACCGGCTGCACCTGGGGCGGCATCAACATGCAGAGCACCGCCATCGACCTGATGGTGCTGGACAATACGACCGTTGTCTTCACGCTGCTCGGCAGCGCACGCAAGACCGTCATCCGCAACGGCTGCAACATCGCGCACTTTTTCCCCGGACCAACATTCTTCGGGCACGCGCGCGAGCTTGAGGCAAGCGACAGCGTGATCTCCGAACTGGGCCGGGCCGGTGGCGCGCTGCTCAAGGGTGGTGACGGCTCCAACAACGGCATCAACAACGACTACACCATGTCCGGCGGGACGATGACCGTGCCGGCCGCGATGCGCACGACCGGTGTGGGACGCTGGGCGATTGTCGGCGAGAAGATGTTCTTTTACGACGCGCTGGTCGGCACGCTTGGATCGTTCACGGTCACCGCAGTTGAGGAGGGTCCTGCCAATAGCATTCTGGTGCATACCGACTGGGCGCTTGGCAGTTTTCCGGCGCGCACTATGCCTGCGTCGCAGGGACTGTTCATCCAGAAGCACCCGGCGCCGGTCTGCACCTTCAACAACGTGATCGGGTGTGCCGATGTGGTGGACCTCTCGGGTGCGCCTGCCGGCCTGCCGATGGGGTCGTATTCGCGCAAGACCTATGACGGTTCGGTTGCCGCCGGTCCCTACGTGCAGATGTGGGGCCGGTTCAAATACATCAAGGTGACGGTCACCACGCCTTACACCGGGGCAACTGGGACCGTGACGGCTACCTTGGGCAACAGCAACAATGGCGGCATCAAGGTGTCGGACAGCATGCCGACTGCCGCCTTCCTGCCGGTGATCAACCTCAAGGTTGCAGGGGTACGCATTTTCGACGCGACGGCTGGCACCTATCCGGTGAGTTGGACCGGTGCGCAGAGCGGCGACACGTTGCCAAGCCAGACTGAGGCGTTGTGGTGCGGCAGCAACTTCATCATGAACATGACCGATGTCAGCGCCGAGTCGCCGGCAGTGTGGCCCGAATTCACCGTCGAGCTGATCACTGATCAGCAGGTTGCAGAAGCTCCAGTCGTCGTCGAGCCACCATTAGCCGGAATCGGAACCCGCATGACGATGCTAGCAACCAGAACCAAGGCGCTGTATCGGGAACATCTGCACGAGGCGGTCAGCATTCGTCGCATCACCGGCACCGGCACCGGCCGGGTCGACGCGAGCTTCGCTACGGTTGGGCGGGTATTCAAAGGCCAGCGCAAGGAACTGACCGGCGGCATCGCGCAACAGGATTCGACTGCAATCATCTACGCGCAGGATCTGTTCGACGAAGGCCTGCCGTCCGATGTCGTGATCGGCGACTACCTGATCGACCAGGATGGGATCGAGCATTCGGTCTACGAGGTGCAGGCGCGCCGCGTCGAGGGTGTGTTGGTCGCCTACGAGCTCACGGTGCGGGCCTGATGGCACTGACGACGCGCATCCAGCCGATCAGCCGCGAGCTCGAGCTGATGATGGCGCAGGATCTCGGGCCGAAGGCGCGCTCCGCGATGCTTGCGGCGTTCGCGGCCGAGGCGATTGCGGAAGCGGCGCAGCAGAACAAGCAGGTGCTCGGCGTCGTTCCGCAGTACGAGGTTTACGTGGACGGCCAAGAGGGTGCGCCACTCACCAGCGTCAAGCCGGACGGCGTCATTCGGGCCGACTTCCAATTGGTCAACGAGGCGCTGGCCTGGATCTATCAGCAGCTCGAGACGCACTCGCCGCGATTGACCGGCCATTACGCCAGCTCGCACGTGCTGTTCGCGGACGGTGCGGAGGTGAGCGACGTAAACAATCCGCCGCCTGCGCAGGAATATGTCTTCATCAACACCACCCCATATGCTCGAAAGCTCGAGGGTACCAAAGGAAGGCCGCCATCATCGCCGCAGGCGCCGGACGGCGTGTACCAAGCCGTCGCCACGCTCGCGCGCAAGTTCAGCAATGTCGCCAAGATTACGTTTACTTACCAAACTATCGCCGGCGGTGAACGCAATCCGGCGATCATCGTGAGGCTGCGCTAATGCCATCCGCTGTTGTCGAGGCCGCGTTTCAGGCGCGGCTGTACGAATACACACTGGGCGACCCGCCGGTCATTTCGGCGATTGTGTCGGCGCAGCCCAAAAATAGCGATCAGTCATTCATCGTCCTGCAATATCCGGTGGTGAACGGCAGCAAGCCGACCATCGGCCGACACTACTTCGAGGAGGGCGCTGCGCGCTTCGTGATCAATGTTCGCCGTACTGCCGAGATGGAAGCCGCACTCAGTCTTGCCGATGATATCGCGAGCCTCTTTCGCGACCGCAAGTTCCACGGCATCCAGACGTTCACGCCGAGCCCGTCGATCGTCAACGACACCAGCAACGACGGCAACTGGTTCTCGCTCAGTGTGATCGTTCCGTATCGCTACCAGTTCGACGACTAACCTTCCCCAAACCCTGATCTGAGTTTGAAGCCCGGCGGCAGCCCACCGCCGGGTTTTTCATTTCCGCTGCGTGGGCGGCAGCCTGGGGCGCGTCGCAAGACGGCCATCCTCAACACAGGAGATGCGCCATCATGGGCGACATCATCACCACATCTGAAAGTCAATTCTTCATCAGCAGTGTGGCTGCCGCTTCGACGGTCGATACACTGGTCGAATATGAGGCGCTTACTTGGATTGAAATTGGTGACACCGAGGATCTTGGCGAACTCGGTGATACCTCAGCCCAGGTAACCGGCACGGCGATCAGCGAGGGTCGTGTCCGCAAGGCCAAGGGCGCACGCAACGCCGGTACGATGGCAGTTGTCTGTTTTCATCAGCCGCTTGATGTGGGGCAAAAAGCTCTCATCGCTGCAGAGAGAACCAAGGATAACTATGCTTTCAAGCTCGTCCTGAGTGATGCGCCTTCGGGAGGCAGTGCGACAACACAATATTTCCGAGGGTTGGTGATGTCTCAGCCACTGCGAATGGGCACTGCCGATAACATCATGCGCAAAGTATTCAACATCGACGTGAATTCTGCCGTGACCGAAGAGCCGGCGAACACGGTCTGATCGGAAGTAGGCGGGCGGCAGCAATGCCGCCCGTCTTCTTTTGACGCAACCAACCACAAGGGTGTCATGAAATTAAGCGACCGCAAGATCGATCTGCAGAAGCGGGAACAAGGTGCCTGGGTATCGGATATTCCTGAGTTCATGGATCTCGAATTGAAGGTGCGCGGTTCTGGCAACAAGGACTGGGCGCGTATGGAACAGAAGCTCATCGCCGCCGTGCCGCGCCAGCGCAGGGTCAACGGCCTCGAGCCGGAGGATCGCCTGCGCATCAACGCTATTCTCGTTCGCGACTGCTCGCTGCTCGACTGGCGCGGCATCGAGAACGGCGACGGTGCGGCCGAGCCGTACAGCAAGGAAGCGGCGAACAAATATCTCACTGATCCGCAATATGAGGCGTTCGTCTGGGCTTGCGTTTGGGCGGCCAACGTGGTTGCCGAGCAGGGCCAGGCCGAGATCGAGGACGACTCAAAAAACTGATTGACGCCCTACGATGGCAACATCAGTGGGGCGGCCAGATTAAGCACTGTCAATTCATGGCCGAGCGGGGCCGCGATGCGCCGACTGAATTCTACGACCGCCCCGAGGTCGAGCCGCATTTGACCTGGTTG
>Ga0157380_10001461_pt1 | contig 15462 bp, 12 predicted proteins | sample S35metaG_FD_119757 | JGI IMG/M metagenome (GOLD analysis project Ga0157380, IMG submission 119757) | Switchgrass rhizosphere microbial communities from Kellogg Biological Station, Michigan, USA - S3-5 metaG | ecosystem: Host-associated > Plants > Roots > Rhizosphere > Soil | place: USA... | reverse complement strand
TTCGCCGCACACGCCGTGTGGAAAGCGCGGGCCTGCTCTATGTAGGCACCGGTGTATCGGGCGGCGAGGAGGGTGCATTGAATGGCCCATCGCTGATGCCGGGTGGCAGCGCCGCGGCTTGGCCGCACATCCAGCCTATCTTTCAAGCCATTTGCGCGCGAACCAAGGAGGGCGAACCCTGCTGCGACTGGATGGGCGAGAACGGTGCCGGCCATTTCGTGAAAATGGTCCACAACGGCATCGAGTACGGCGACATGCAGTTGATCGCCGAAACCTACGATGTCATGAAGCGAGCGCTCAACCTCACCAACGCCGAGATGCACAACATTTTCTCGCGCTGGAACGATAGCGAACTCGACAGCTACCTGATAGAAATCACGCGCGACATTCTCAAATACCGCACCGAATCCGGTGAAGCCGTGCTCGACGTAATCCTCGACGCAGCAGGGCAGAAGGGTACGGGCAAGTGGACAGTCGTCGAAGCGCTCGAACAAGGCACGCCGCTGACGTTGATCGGCGAAGCAGTGTTCGCACGCGCTTTGAGCGCCGCGAAGGAAGAACGCGTCGCCGCATCGGCGCAGCTGCGCCAGGAGCAGCCTGCATTCAGCGGCGACCGGAAGCAGCTCATCGACGACCTGGGTAACGCGCTGTATGCAGCCAAGATCGTCAGCTATGCACAGGGCTATCAGTTGTTGCGGGCCGCGGCGAAGGTCAACTCGTGGAACTTGAATTACGGCGGCATCGCGCTCGTCTGGCGCGGAGGCTGCATCATTCGCTCGGCCTTCCTGGGCGACATCAAGAAAGCCTTCGACCGCGATGCGCACCTGGTGAACCTGCTGCTCGATCCATTTTTCAAGGAAGCGGTGAGCAGCCGCCAGGCTGCATGGCGACGCGTCGTCGTCGCAGCCGTGCAGAATGGAGTACCGATTCCGTGTCTGAGCGCGGCGCTGGCTTATTTCGACGGCTATCGTTCGGAGCGATTGCCTGCGAACCTGATCCAGGCTCAGCGGGATTTCTTCGGTGCGCACACTTACGAGCGCATCGACCGGCCTCGCGGCAAGTTCTTCCACACCAACTGGACCGGTCATGGCGGCGATACAACGTCGCGCGCCTACAGTGCGTGATGCCGTCGAACCCCAGCCTGCTGGTCCCGATCTACCGATCCCGGCCTACTGAAATGAAGAGTGACCTATGAGACTGCTGCCGATCGCGATTTCCAAAGTCATTCCTGCGGCAATCTGGGTGACACTGTGGGCGGCGCTGCTCGGTGGCTGTGCCACCCCGACGGTAGCGCCGCATCACTTCCTGGACGAAGAAACCGCGGCCACCATCACCATGGTGGCCGAGCCCTGGATCTTCATCGGCGACCAGGTTGCGCTCGCGCCCAAGAATCGCGGCTATCTCAACCTGTTCGCCGTCGACGTCAATCGCATGGGTACGCATCGGCAGTACATCGCGGCGCTCGTGTCTACGCCGCCGTCGCTAAGCGATCCGAGCCGGTTGACCCTGGAATTACGGGGCGGCGGACAAACGCTGACCTTGCAGCCCACGGTTGAGGAGACCCGCAAGCTGGGCTTCGTCAAGCCGTTGGCTCCTGCCTATTCCCCCGGCGCTCGCTGGTGGTATTTCCCCGTAACCAAGGAAATTCTCGGCACCATCATGCGTTCGACCGATCTCGGCGCTACGGTGGTCGCCGCAGATACGCGCATGATTTACACGAAATGGCGTGATGGCAGCGCGGAGATTGCCGAGTTCACGGCTGTTCTCCCGTAGCAGGGACCTGCCGATAAGTGGGACTGCCAGAGCTTGCGAGCTAGCGCTCTCGCTGTTTAACTTCGACGATGAGGCGTTGTCGTGTTGCGCCAGCCAGCCGCTGGTCGTTGATCGTTCCCTGTTCCCTGGCGGTGGCCGGGCTCGCTGCCGGCGGATGCGGCTGGAATCGGCCCGGCGCCGATCGTGCTCCCAGTCCGACTGCTTCCAGCCCGCATCGAAGCTTGCATCGAGCCATGATTCCAACCGATAACAAGGCGAACCCGAAAGATCCGCAGATCGAGGCGCTGCTGGCGCAGATGACCATCGATGAAAAGGTGGGGCAGCTCACGCTGCTCGCCGACGATATCCGGGTCGTCATCCCCAATATCAATCCGGACGTCAATCGCCGCAAGACCGACGAACTGCTCGACGAAATCCGCGCCGGCCGTGTCGGTGCGCTGTTCAACGGCATCGGCGTCGAAGGCGGCCTGATCGCACAGAAGGCGGCGGTCGAGCAATCGCGACTGAAAATCCCGCTGCTGTTCGGTGCCGACGTGATTCACGGCTTGCGCACGGTGTTTCCGATTCCACTGGCGGAAGCGGCCAGTTTCGAGCCGGATCTCGCCCGCCAGACGGCGCGGGTCGCCGCGATCGAAGCGACCGCAAAGGGATTGCACTGGACGTTCGCTCCCATGGTCGACGTCGCCCGGGACCAGCGCTGGGGACGCGTTTGCGAAGGAGCGGGCGAAGATGTCTATCTCGGCAAACTGTTCGCGGCTGCGCGAGTGCGTGGCTTCCAGGGAGCCTCGCTGACCGACGCGGACTCGATGCTGGCGACGCCGAAGCATTTCGCGGCGTATGGCGCCGTGATGGCAGGCCTGGATTACAACTCGGTCGACATTTCGGAGCAGTCGCTGCGGGAGATTCACTTCCCGCCGTTCCAGGCGGCATTCGAGGCCGGCGCGCTGTCGACCATGAGTGCCTTCAACGACATCAACGGCGTGCCCGCATCGGCCAACCATTGGCTCAGCACGGAAGTGCTGCGGGGCGAGTGGGGATTTCGCGGCCTCGTGGTATCCGACTACACGGCAGACAAAGAACTCATCCTGCACGGCTTCGCCGAGAACGATCAGCAGGCGACGCGACTGGCCTTCACGGCCGGCGTCGACATGAGTATGCAGAGCGGCCTCTACGCCGCTCATCTGGCGAAGCTGGTCGATGAGGGCGATGTGCCGAAGGCCATGCTCGATGAGTCGGTGCGTCGCGTATTGCGTGTGAAGAAAGCGCTCGGGCTGTTCGACAATCCCTATCGCTCGCTGGATCTCTCACGCGAAGCAAGAGACATAGGCACACCCGAACATCGCAAGTTGGCGCAGGAATCCGCGCGTCGCTCGATCGTCATGTTGAAGAACGAGGGCGACGTCCTGCCGATCAAGAAGTCGGCGAAGATCGCGCTGATCGGGCCGTTGGCCGATCAAGCCAACCTGCATGGGCCCTGGACCTTGTTCGCCAATGCCTCGGAAGCGATCAGCGTGCAGGATGGGTTGGCTCGCGCCGTCGGCGACGACGCTCGCATCAAAGTCGTGAAAGGGTCCGAGATCGAACAGCCGATACCCGGTGGGATCGCGGCCGCGGTCGCAGCGGCAAAGGCAGCGGATATCGTGTTGCTCGCTATCGGTGAAAGCGAACGCATGTCCGGCGAGGCGCAATCGCGAACGGAGATCGTGGTGCCTGCGGCTCAACAAGAACTAGCCGAGGCAGTGGCGGGCGCGGGCAAGCCAGTCGTTGTGCTACTGCGGACGGGCCGGGCACTGGCGTTGAAAGGAGCGGTGCGCGATGCGCAAGCGATCCTGGTCACGTGGTTCCTCGGCTCGGAAACCGGCAGCGCCATAGCGGATGTCGTGTTCGGCGATTTCAATCCGTCGGGCCGCTTGCCGGTGAGCTTCCCGTTCGAATCGGGCCAGGAGCCGTACTACTACAATCACAAGCAAACCGGTCGGCCCTATCACGCTGGAGGACTCAAGGAATTCACTGCGCGATATCGCGAGGCCGACAACGAAGCGCTGTATCCGTTCGGCTCGGGCATCGGCTTCGCGCCGTTCGAATATGCCGATACCCAGTTGAGTAGCGAATCGCTCGCATGGAACGGCGAGATCGTCGTCAGTAGCCGCATCACCAATACCGGCAAGGTGGCGGGCGAGGAAGTGGTGCAGTTGTACATTCACGATCGGGTCGCGAGCGTGACGCGACCGGTGCGCGAGCTGAAGGGTTTTCGCAAGATCCGTCTGGAGCCGGGCGCGAGCGAGGAAGTTGCCTTCACGTTGACGCGCCGGGACCTGGAGTTCGTCGGCACGAACCAGCACTGGCTGGCGGAGCCCGGAGACTTCGACGTATGGGTTGCGCCATCCGCCACTGCCGGCGACAAGAAGACGTTCCGCCTTACGCAGTGATCCGAGAGGTATGATGCCCGCTCCGCCTCACCACTAGGCGCAGATCCGGAACCGGCCATGTTCGACAAGTTCAAGAATGCGGTGGCCGACAACGCCATCCGCTCCGCCATCGAGAAATACTCGGGGAAGATTGCAGAGAAGCTCCCTGAGATCACGGCGCTCAAACCTCACGATGTCCGCGACGACGCTCGCTTCCATAGCGCTGTGATCGCGCCAGCCCTGGCCAAAGTCGTCGCCGCCAGTAACGGCGCTACCCGCTTCGTTCCAGGTTTCGACGAACGCTTCTCCCGCGCCATGCTGCACTTGAGAGACAAACTCGTCGTCGTCGATACCGCGGCGGGCAAGGTCAGCTTGGTTCCGGACTACGAAGACCGCGTCAGCGAGGTGTTGATAGACGGGTTCAAGCTGCGGAGCTGATAGCGCCGCTGTTTCAGCGCTTGCTCAGCTGCTGCTGGATCTGCGCCTCCAGCTGTTCCAGTGCCGGGTTCAACATGTTTCGCTTGCGGGCGTAGGCGAGGATCTTCGATGCCCGCGCCGGCTGGCCTGCCTGTAGTTCGGCTTGCGCAAGCGTTGTATAGCTCGCCAGGATGCGGTCGCGAGTGGCGCCGAGATCCGGCGCCTCGGCGAACTGCGACCGCGCTTCGTCATAGTGGTCGTTGGCTTCGCCGACGTTGCGCAACGTGACTGGCTGGCGGCCGAGATAGATTGCTGCTTTGGAAAGGTTCTGCCGGGCGTCTTCCAGATTGGCCTGTGCTCGTCGCTGCAGTTTCACTTTGCGTTCTTCGAGATCCGCCTGCAGCCGCGCGATCCGCGGATGATCGGGTTTCACCGAGCGTGCGTCGGCGAGAATGCGCAACGCTCCGTCGACATCGTCGGCCTTGCGGGCGGCTTCGGCGTTCGCGACCAGCGAATCGGCGATGCGTTGCAGGCCGGCCTGGGCCTCGGCATTGTGAGCGTCGAGTTGCAGCACGGCCCGATAGTGATCGACCGCGCTCGCTCCCTCCGGTTGGATCAACGCACCGCTGGCGACACTGGTCTGCGCCAGCGCCAGCAATGCGACGATCTCCCGCTGTTTCTGCGCCGCTGCCTGCAGTTCGCGGGCCCGGTTCTCGGCGGCGAGACGTTTCTCCCGCGCCTGTGCCGATTCCGCCGCCGGCTTCGCTGGCTTCGTTGACTGTTCAACGGGAAGTCTATTTGCAAGCTGCGCAGGTGGAGTCGCAAGAGGCTGGCTCGACGCCTGCGTGGGTACTTCCTGCTTCGTCGCTTGCGTAGGCAAAGGTGCAGGTGGCGCCGCGCTAGCGACAGCTTCTGCGGCGGCGTGCGGTGCCGCCGACGGCGGCGGAGCAGCGTTCGCTGTCGGTCCGTCTTCGTTCAGGGGGGCGCGCTTGCCGCCCATTGACGACATCTGCAGGGACCACATCATGATCCCGCCGACCGCTAGCGCGATGGCGAGGCCGCCACCGGCCCAAGGTAACCATGAATGCTTGCTACCCTGCGCAGTGCCGGCTGCACGCGTGCGAACCGCGGTCTGGGGAAATGCAGCGCCCGAGCGTGTCGATTCGCCGCTGGTCCTGGGCTTCACCAGCGTCGATTCCTGCGCCGCCGGCAGGTCGCTCATGGTCCAGAGCGCCTTCAACACTTCGCCAGCGCTGGCGAAGCGCTGTGCCTTCTCCTTCGCGGTGAGGCGATCGAGGAACGGCTGATACGCCGCGACAGCAGCGGGCAGGGGAGGCAGCGGATCGCTCACGTGCATCAAGGCGATCGAGAGAGCGGAATCGGCTCGAAACGGCACGGCGCCGGTCAGCATTTCGTACAGCACGATGCCGAGCGAATACAGGTCGCTGCGGCCGTCCAGCTCCAATCCCTTCACCTGCTCGGGACTCATGTAGCTCGGCGTGCCGACGAACATGCCGGTCGCCGTCAGCGAGGTGCCCATGTCCATCGAGCGGGCGATGCCGAAATCCGTCAGCACCGGCGTGCCGTCTTCCCGAAACAGGATGTTCTGCGGCTTGATGTCCCGGTGCACGAAGCCCTTGCGATGGGCCAGCTCCAGCGCCGAAGCGATGGCCAGGCACACATCGAGAGCCATGGTCTGGCTGCAGCGGCCTTCGACGATGCGCTTGCGCAGGTCGCCTCCAGGCAGCAGCTCCATCGACAAGTAGTGGTGATTGTGATGTTCGCCCACGTCGAAGACGGGAACGATGGAGGCGTGATGCATCTGCGACACGATGCGTGCTTCGCGGATGAAGCGGGTACTGAAGCTCGGATCCGCTTTGAGCAGCGGCGACATGAGCTTGAGCGCGACTTCGCGGCCGAAGCTGGTCTGGACGGCGAGATAGACGGAGGCAGTGCCGCCCTGCCCGAGCTGGTGAAGTATGCGGTACCCGGGAATGGTGATGGGTTCGGTCATCGTTCCTTTGCGTCCGGGGCGTTGGCGCCGGGCAGTGTAATGGTTTTCGACGCGATCCCGTTAGGGCGGGAGGGCTATTGCGAATTCGTAGCAGCACGGGTGCGCGCTGCGGCTGAGTTTCGGATTATCATGCGCCACCGGTAGAATGACACCGGTTTCCATTGGGGGATGACTGTCGGCGACGACACCGACACCTCGCCGTTCAAGGCGCCGAACCCGCCGACCGGCATCACGACGCAGGAATACCTGCGGAACATGAATATCCTGATCAAATCGTTGCGGGAGTGAGCCGGCGCCCCGAATAGATCCGAATAGATCCGAGTGGCCCGAATAGACCCGAGTAGATGAATTGCGGCGCCGGGCAATCTGCGCCGGTCAATATCTTCGGAGGTGCAAACCAAGTAAGGTAACGCCCCCAACTCAAGCTCGCGGGCGGCGCGGCGCTCGGATCATCGTGCTCAAAGTTCATCATGTCCGCGACCTGGATTTGCGCCAGCCGCCGCAGCGAGGCAGGCCGTCGCATTTGAGCGCGGCAAGCGGGCTGGTCCAGGCGGGCGAATTCCTGTACGTCGTTGCCGACGATGAATTGCACCTGGGCGTGTTTCCAGCCCAGGGCAAGGAAGCGGGAACGTTGCTGCGACTACGGGCCGGTGAGCTGCCGGACGCGACGGCGGCTCGCAAAGCCGTCAAGCCGGACCTGGAAACGCTGACTCCGATCGCGCCGTCGCCTCATCATCCCGGCGGTGCCGTGTTGGCGATGGGATCGGGTTCGCGTCCCAATCGACGCGTGGGATTCCTGATCGAACTGGGAGAGCACGGGGCGGCGATCGATGCGCCACGCTGCATCGACCTGTCGGGTATATTCGCGGCGTTCGACGATCGGGTGAAAGACGTCAACATCGAAGGCGCGCTGGTCGAAGGAGATCGTCTGCGATTACTTCAGCGCGGTAACAAGGGCAATGGGCGCAACGCCATCATCGAATTGCATTGCGAGCGCCTCAGTCATCGGCTGCGGCACGATGAAAGTATCGATGGCGCCGAGCTGAAGCAGATCTCCTACTTCGACCTCGGCGACGTGGAAGGAGTGCCGTTGTGTTTCAGCGATGGCGCCGCGCTTCCCGACGGTTCGATCGCTTTCACGGCCATCGCCGAGGACACGGACGACAACTATGCCGACGGACGCTGCGTCGGCGCTGCCGTCGGCATCATCAATGCGAGCGGCAATCTACGCACGCTGCGGCGCCTGGTGAACCCGCTGAAGATCGAAGGCATCGAAGCCCGCGTCGATGGGGCTCTACTGCGGCTGCTGCTGGCGACGGATGCGGACGACTATCGTGTGCCGGCGTCGCTCTACACGGCCGAACTGGCGCGATAGCGGCGAGCGGAGTTTCCCTGTCGATGACGACGTTTGCCGACCGCTTGCTGCGCTGGTTGACTGATGGGCCGTTGCAGCGCTGGCCCTGGCTGCTGCCGACGTTGAGTTTCGCGGCGGGCTGGACCGGATATGCGCTCATCCAGCGCGGCGAAGGCATGGCTCGCACGATCGCCATCATGGCGCTGATCGGCTGGCCGTGGCTGCTCGCCGAAAATATCCTGGGCGATGCGCTGGTGCGGCTCTCGAACGGCAAGCTGTCCGCCAAGCTGCTCACCTTCGTGACGCAGAACCTGCAGCAGGAAATCCTGTTCTTCGCCTTGCCGTTCCTGCTCGGCGCGACCCAACGCGATGTGGGACAGATCGCCTTCACGGCCGTGGTCGCTGCAATCGCCCTGGTCAGTACGCTCGATCCGATCTATCACTCGCGCATTGCCACGCAACCTGGCGTGAGCGTCGTGTTCCATGCCGTCTGCACGTTCATCGCAAGCCTGGTCGTGCTGCCCATGGCTGCGGCCATGCCGCTCGAACAGGCGTTGCCGATGGCGATCATCGCCAGCGGCGTCTGGCTGGTGCTGACGCTGCCACGCATGCTCAACGGCATCGCCAGCCATCGCCTGCGATGGCTGGGTGCGATTGCATTGCCGATCGCACTCGCGCTGGTATGGGAGCTGCGCGCTCACATTCCACCAGCGGGCCTATCCTTGAAGAATTCCCGCATGACGCAGAGCCTGGATGGATTGCAGCCGGGTACGGCGGTCAAGCGCATCGATGCAGATTCGCTGTTGACGAATGGCATCGTCGCCTTCGTAGCCATTCGGGCGCCGTCGGGTCTGTCGCAGTCGGTCGTATTCGAGTGGTGGCATCGCGGCGAACGGCTCGACCAAGTCCCCGCGATCATCCAGGGCGGCAGCGACTACGGCTGGCGCACTTTCACCCGCAAGCAGAATTTTCCAGCCGATCCGCGCGGCAATTGGCACGTCGATGTCCTGACGCCGCAAGGGCAATTGATCTGCCGCCTGACTTTCACGGTGAGTCAGTAATGCAGCTGAAACAGACAGTGAATAATTTGTAAGCTTGCCCGAGTAGCTTCTCTCCCACGCTTTTTTTATTCCCGCCCGGAACGAGATCGCGTGTTCACACGCTACGTGCGGCGTGCCGTATTTCCTACATGGAGCACAACGGGACGTGCGTGCATTACAGGTGAGCCGCCGGGTTTTGCACGGTATGCTTCGCGTTCGTGACGTGCCCGCGACGTACCCATGACATACGTGGGGCGGGCCAGGCAATCAACGTAGAGCGAGAGAGTTCGATACAGTGAAATATGCCGGAATCTTGATACTCACCCTCATTATCGGAGGTTTCTCCCAGGCGCAGGCCGCTGAAGACGGCGACACGTTCGTCAGATTGAACTGGGCCATGGGCTCCGAGCCCGACTTCCAGACAGCGATTGTCGGCGACTACAGGATTTCGCGAGAGCATAACTACCTCATCGGCGGCGCATGGGGCCGCAAGATTTCAGACACGCTGTTCGGCCTGCCGCTGATGAGCACCGGCAACATCGGCATGCAGTATTTCAACGAGCGCGGCCTGCAGGATGACGGCTACGGCGTGACTGCTTACGTGAAGCTGCACTACCAGTGGCGGCTGCCCTGGACGCAGACACATGTGCGCCTCGGATTGGGCGAGGGGCTCAGCTATGCGACCGTCATCCCCATGAACGAGCAGCGGGACTTCGCGAAGAAGCACAACTCCCATTCCGAGAAAATGATGAACCATCTGGAATGGACCGTCGATCTGCCGTTGCATCAGTTCGCCGCCATGTCCGCGCTCTTCAAGGGACCTATCAAGGAAGTGAACGTCGGCCTCGTCGTCTGGCATCGATCGAGCGTCTACGGCCTCTTCGCCGACACCCGCGGCGGCTCGAACTTCATGGGCTTCGGAGTCGAAGCTCAGTACTGACTTGCCGGTGGCAATCGCTCGGCTGCTTCGTTCCAGGCGCCGCTGCGGTACCATTGCCGGTTGTGCCGCTCCGAATCCGCTCCCATCGTCTTTATCTCTACCTGTTGCATCCTGGCGGTGAGCCGGGAGAGTTCGAGTGGCTGGCGTCGTCGAACGGCTTCCTGCCCTCGCTCTGGCAGATCCTGCTCGCGGATGCGCAGCCCAGGCCCGAGCTGCGGCGCGTCCTGTTGAGCGACAGCGATACCTGGACTGCGGTCGATGCGATCGGCGCACTGGCGCGCTTCAGGGCGTTCAGAGAGCTGGTGCTGAGGCATCCAAGTATCCATCGCGTCGCTGGTTTGGGCCGCTATCTCGAAGCGGCGGAACGCTATTTCGAACAGTCCATTCGGCGATGGCGCAGAGAGGATCCAGCGCCTCCGGTGATGTGCGTGAACCTCGCATTGTTGCCTGCGTTGGATCCCGCTCATGGCACGCCACGGAACTACCCCGCAGAGTTGCGTCAATTTCGCGAAGAGCTGGATCGAATGCTGCGCGATCGGGATGCCCTGGCCATCGATGCCGCGATGGGATTTCCACAACGCAACCTCGGCTTCGAAGACTGGAAGGCCTGGTCGGGCATGTTCGGCCTGGCACAGCTGGAGCCGCAGTATTTTTCGGGGGCGTTTCGGCGGCCGTTCGAGGGCGACTACGCCGACCACGAGTACGACGAACTGGGCAGCGAGGCCGATCTGGGCGACGGCCTGCGGCGATTCAAGTCTGGTGATCGCTGGGGCGTACGCAGCGAGCGGGGCGAGGTCTTTCCAGCCGAGTGGGATCGTATCTTGCGCACCGGCGAACCGGCGTTAGCCTGGGTGGAACGCGATGGTTGCTACGGCCTTGCCTCGCTGACGGCGGGCCGGATCCTGCGCCCGCCGGATCTCGACGAAGTGCATGCATTCGCCGATGGCATGGCCAGGGCCCGCGTCGGCAACGCCGTGGGATTGTTGAGTACCGACGGCAGCTGGTTGCTGGCGCCGACGCTGCAGGAGATACATCGATTCGCGTACGGTTACGCCGTCATGCGAAGTCGAGATCAGTATGGCTACATCGATCGCACCGGCGCCGTGGCCATCGAGCCTGTTTTCGATGAAGCCGATGATTTCACCGCCAGTGGCGTAGCTCGCGTCCGCACAGGCGGCCGTTGCGGCCTGATTCGTCAGGATGGCGGCTTCGCGCTCTCGCTGCAGTTCTCATCGCTCGAATATTCCACCGACTTCGGCGGGTGGAAAGGCGAGCGCGACGGCAAGTGGCTGCTCATGCATCCCGACGGCTCAACGTGGATCGATACGGGATGGGACACCATCGAGGTGTTCGTTCCGGCGGAACGCATTCGCATACGTAGCGGCTCGCTGTTCGGCTTGCTGCGATGGGATGGCTCGCAGGTGCTTGCTTGCGAGTTCGGAGAGCTGCTGCCACTGCAGTCGTCGCTGAACGTCATTGCCAGCCGCGATGGTTCGATGGGGCTGACCGGTCCCGAGGGCGAACAGCGAATTCCTTTCGAGTACGCGTCCATCGAGGCGACCGAATCGCAAACCGAAGGCGATGTGCGGTTGAGCACACCGAACTTGCTGCGCGTGATGTCTCCGCCCGGCAAGGCGGCGCCGCGCTTTGGGATCTGGGATCTCGATCAGAACCGCTGCGTCGTTCCCTGCGCGTACGACTATCTGTGGACGGCGCTGCTCGGCATCGGAAACGCGTATGGTTTCATCGTAGGCAATCGCACTCCCAAACGTGGCGGCGGCGCCATGGGCCGCTATCGTGTCGGCATCCTGAGAGCCGACGGCGCCGTGCTGATTCCACAGCACTACGCGTGGATCGCCGAATCCACACCGCTGAACCGCCCCGACGCTATGATCGACATTCGCAGCACGCTCTACCACGACTGGTCCCGCGGCGAACCGGTCCGCGCTTCGGTGAATGAGCATGGGCCGATGGTGGGGCTGCCGCGGCCGGAGGAATTCCCGAAGCGTGCGACGCGCTCCGACTTTAGTTAGTGCACGCAGCAGTCGCCAATTTCTAAGCTCGCTCCCATTCCACTAGAAGAATCGGGGAGCCCTCGATGAGAATCCTGCTGCGCCTTGCGGTGTCCGCTGCCTTGCTCTCTGCTGTCCGCCCGACCGCCGAGGCGGATGAGGACGCCGTAATGCTGATTCAGCCGAGGATCAGCGTCGGCCAGCAGGCAGGATGATTTCGAAGCCGGCATCGCGTGGGGCGCGGCCGACGCCGCTCGCGTCATTCACAGGATTGTCCAGAGGCGCGAAATTCCGATAGTCACCATTGCCGATGACCAGCGCCACGCGCCTTTCCTGGCGCATTCGTTCGAGATCGGCGCCCGACAGCACTGCAGCGGGCAGCGAGACTGGCAGCCAGAGCGCCGCCAACCCGATGAGAAACAGGCTGTTGCGGATCTTTCCTATCACTGCGGATGCCGCACATCGGTGGCCGGTGCTAGGCATTCTCACTCTCCGGCGCCGATGACTCGAAGCGCTTTTCTTGCCGATAGGAGCAAGGCCGCACGAGTTGCGGTAGAGTCGTTTCCGGCGGCAGTCCTGCAAACGTCGTCGATAGAATAAACACGGGGAGTTCGCCATGCGGCTTGAGCCGTGAGCGGGCGACTGGGGCATCTAACATGGTCTTCGCGAGCATCGTCTCGTCGGCACTCCGGCATGGGCGTCGGATGGCGTGCGCCTTGGCCGTGGCGGCATTCGGCTTGCTGGCGGTGGACACACCAGTTTTGGCGCAAGCCATCGACCTGCTGACCACAGCGCAACGTTTCGAAGAAGCCCGCTTGAGCGGTGACTACGCAACTGCCGCACGGCTCGGCTCCGAAGCCTTGGCGATGGCGGAGACGGCGACGGACAGAGACGGCATCGAGCCGGTCGACCTGCTGATTCATCTGGGCGAGGTTCAGGCACGGCTGGGACAGGATCAACTGTCGATAGATAGCTATCAACGCGCACTCGCGTTACGCGCGCTGACGCTTGGCCCCGATCATCCTGACCTGGTCCCCATCCTGCAGGCGCTCGCCGACCTGTACCTCTCGACGCAGCGCTATTCCGATGCGGAAGTTCAATTACAGCGCATGGTGTCGATCGAGCGCGCAGCGTATGGAGATGCTCATCCGAACGTCTATGCCTCGCTGACGAAGCTGCGCAGCCTGTATGTAGCGGCGGATCGGACAGACGATGTCGCCAGTACGGATAAGCTGATCAGGAAAGTGACCAAGGTCGATCGCAGCGTCCCCACCACGCGCAGCAAGGGAAAGCAGGACCGGCGCTATAAGCAGAACGATGGCTTCGCCACCGTGCGTGTGTTCTACGGAACCAACCGTGCTCCGACCGGAGATACCAAGCCGGCGCAGTTCTACGGCACGGCCCGCGGCGAGTTGGATGTCGGCTATCTCGATGTCAGCATTCCCCAGATCCACAAGGAAGGAGAACTCGAGACGCAGTCGCGCTGGTCCCTGTTCACGCTCGAGGCCGATCCCGAAGCCAGGCGCCGTTTCGTGCTGCTGAACAAGGTCACGCCCTTGTCGCAGGATGCGTTCGTCACTGCCCTGCAACGGCAGATCCGCTCGGCGCCCTCGAAAGACGTCTTCGTCTTCGTGCACGGCTTCAATGTCAGTTTCGAAGACTCGGCGAGGCGCGTGGCGCAGCTGGCGTACGACCTCGATTTCGACGGAACGCCGATGATGTATAGCTGGCCTTCGCAAGCCAGCACCACGGCGTACACGGTGGACGAAGCCTCGGTAGGCATCAGCAGCCGCAAGCTGGCCGGATTTCTCGAGACGCTGGTCGATCGGTCCGGTGCGTCGCGAATCCACCTCATCGCACACAGCATGGGCAATCGCGCCCTGATCGAATCGCTCGAAACCTACCTGGCCAAGCGAGCGCCCGAGCAGCGCAAGAAAGTGTTCGGGCAGATCGTCTTCACCGCGCCCGATGTCGACCGCGACTATTTCCTGGAGACGGTGGAATCGCTGCGCGAATCCGCGGCGCGGGTGACTTTGTATGCGTCGGACAACGACCTGGCTTTGAAGACCTCGGCGAAGATTCATGGCGCTCCGCGGGCCGGGCTGGCCGGCGCCAGCATCATCACGCTGCCATGGCTGGATACGATCGACATGTCGGCAGTGCAGGCAGACATGCTCGGGCATAGCTATTTCGCAGCGAATGCGGGCGCCATCTACGATCTGTTCCGGATGCTGTGGCGAGACGACGCGCCCGCACGCAGATGCGGCATGGTCGTCAACCCGACCGCAGACCGGCGCATCTGGCGATTCAATGTCGATGTCTGCAAAGGCAACGACCTGCTGCTGGCCGGCGTGCTGTTCAAGCGATTCGGCACGCAAGCTCGTGCTCGCGTGAATGCACGGATGAATGCCATTTCGGACGTGGCGGAGAAGCAGGAATGGACGCGAATCCTGGGCCGCCTCGATTCGCTGCTGACGGAGGGGCAATAGCATGCGGGCGCTGTCGATACCGGCGATGACTGCAGTGCTGCTGTTGCATGCGGCCTTGGTGCACGCAGCGAAACCTCCCGTCGAGGTGCGTGCCTATGTCAACGATACCTGCATCGTCGCGGATGAGCCGTATTACCTGTCGCAACTGCCCGGCGGTTCGACGGCGAAGGCGCTGCCTCTCGTGGGCATCGTGGTCGGCAAGCTGGTCGAGCTGCTGCTGCGGCATGCGGTGAAAGCGACCGCCGGCAAGATCAGTTCGAGTGCCGAACGCAAGGACACGCGCTACGCCGTCGTGCGCCAGACCAATCTGTTTCGTGTCGACCTGGATCCGGTGCCGCAGCTGAATCTCAATTCGAAGCTGGGCTGCATGACCATTGTCGCGGGGAAATTCCAGGGCGACGAAGTGGACTGTACCGCTGACTACGTGCCGCGCGAGCTGGCCGCCGATACGGTGTCCCTGCCGCAAAGCCAGTGGCGCACTTCGCGGACCGACGATTCGCTCGCGAATCAGCTGCGGCGAGCCAACGTATGCATCGATGGCGAGCCGAAGTCAGTCTACGAGTCGCGTTTCGAGTTCTCGGAGGACGGCACCGCGTATCGCTTGAGGAATGCCGGTTATCGAGTGAACTCGCTGCTCACCACCGACAAACCCGAATCGCGCAGCGTGTTTTATACATTGGAGATTTCGCAGCCGGCACGCGACGCAAGCAACGAAGTGCTGACCACCGCGTGGGTCAATCTCGGTACGGTGACAGCTGGCGAACGCGTCGTGGAGCCGGGTGGTGAGCCCGGCAAGTGGTTGCGTGTACCGCCGATGTCCGTCGAAGCGCGACGTGCATACGAACAGCAGACACGGGTGCATCAATCCGTGTCTGCCGAGATCGAGGCCCTGGAACGCGCGATGGTTCGCAATCGACGCATGCTCGGCGGCCTCGAAGAACGGATGCAGGGCGCGAGCGCCGCAGTCGCCGGTGGTCTCAAGGAGCAGGCGTTGAAGACCGAGGTTCAGGTCCAG
>Ga0157380_10001459_pt1 | contig 15470 bp, 10 predicted proteins | sample S35metaG_FD_119757 | JGI IMG/M metagenome (GOLD analysis project Ga0157380, IMG submission 119757) | Switchgrass rhizosphere microbial communities from Kellogg Biological Station, Michigan, USA - S3-5 metaG | ecosystem: Host-associated > Plants > Roots > Rhizosphere > Soil | place: USA... | reverse complement strand
AAGTAGGACGGCCGTGTGTGCAACCACTGAGCCGAAGGCTACGATTCCGGTGGCCCAATTTGCGTTACGAGCTACGTGTTCAAGCGCCATCGTTAGCGGCTCCGCCTGCTCGGTCGAAAGCCGTCGAACTAAATCAGGGTAAGGAATCAGCCCGGTGAATACCGCCGCTACTACTACGTAGAAGATCGTGCAGATTATGAGTGAAGCGATGATCCCAATAGGCAGATCTCGGGCTGGATTCTTTGTTTCCTCGGCGACTGTCGATACAGCGTCGAAACCGATGTAGGCAAAAAAGACGACCGCCGCTCCTGCAAGCGTTCCTCCCCAACCGGTCGGTTGAAATGGATGCCAGTTCTTAGTCATCTCCGCTGGTGAAACGAAGTAGAGCGCAACCACAATAAAGAAAAGCAACACCATGATCTTTATAACCACCATCACAGCGTTGAACTGCGCCGACTCCTTGATGCCCCACACCAAAACGATGGTGATCAAGGCGACGATGCCGAAGGCAAGAAGATTAAAGACTATCGGCACTCCGAGAATGTGGGGAGCACTCTCGATTAAGCCCGGGATCTTTCGCGCCGTGCGGAAGTCCGTCGCGAGCCATGCTGGAATGTCAATACCTATACTCTCTAGAAGTGATCGAAAGTAGTTGGCCCAGCTAATAGCGACGGCAACATTTCCGATTGCGTATTCGAGAATCAAATCCCAACCGATGATCCAGGCGACCAATTCACCGAGCGTTGCGTAAGAGTATGTGTAGGCCGAACCAGAGATTGGCACCATTGCCGCCATCTCGGCATAACACAGTGCGGTGAAGGCACAGACAATCGCTGTTATGCAAAACGAGAGCATCAACGAGGGTCCGGCCCCAGGACGTGAGGCATCTCCCGCCGCTGCGGTGCCTACTGTTGCGAAAATGCCGGCGCCAATAATCCCGCCAATGCCCAACAGCGTAACGTTGAGTGCGCCCAGCGTTCGTTTCAAAGAGTGTGTCTGGTCGCCTAATGCAGCCAGGATGTCGTCGAGGTTTTTTGTACGAAAGATTCCGCGAAGCAAGATGTTGCCTCCGATGTGGATTTAGATAACTCTTACTTGCTGTTGCCCTTTGCAGGAAGGAATGCCAGCGGAGTTTGGCATGGAAGGTACTGAGACGTAATGAGCAACCCTGTCGATCCTACATGCAATTGGCGAGCAATCAACGTCGCGCGAAGCAGTTCAGAACAGGAGCGAAGCGACTGCCTCCGGATCGTAAACTAGTACCAAGTTCAAAGCAGTCGCTTCGCTCCTGTTCTGATCTCCCGTTTCCTTGCAAGACTCTCTGAATCGAAGTAAAAAGCTGCACACGGGCGTACCGACAACGAACCCGCTACTAACATGTTCCCGTTCCGAAACATTCTCTTTCCGACAGACTTCAGCAATCATTCGAAATGTGCTCTAAAGTACGCGGCAGCGTTTGCGCGAGACGGCAACGGCCGTGTAGTGATCCTCAACGCCCAAGACGCGCCCGTGCCGGCTAATCTGTTGAATTTCTCCGAGCACGAATTGGCTGGACACCAAAACCACTCGCTATCGCAAGTGCGAGCCGGCGCGAAGGATTTGTTGAAGGATACGTTGCTTCAGGGGTTAGATGTTGAGCCTCTGGTTCTCGAAGGCGATCCGGCTTCAACGATCGCTCAGGCGGCAGTTGATTATGGAATCGATCTGATCACCGTAGTAACACGCAGCCGACGACGGCTCTCCCGCGCGTTTAGCGGATCGATCGCTGAAGACATCATCGCCGAGGCACCGTGTCCGGTGTTGGCGACAAAATCGCCGGAACGCGATTTCGTAGAGTGCACCACAGACGAAACGCACATTAATCTTAAACGCATCGTGCTCGCGACAAACTTTCGACCGTCGTCTGTCGCTGCCACACAACTTGCAACTCAGATCTCAAACCGCATGGGAGCCGAACTACACGCTGTTTATGTGATTGGAGACTACCTCGATCAGATATCAGCGATGTTTCCGGAAGGCGGACTCACAGCCCTGACACGATTGAGAAGTTATATCGGCGATCGCATGTCGCATCTCGCAGACGGCGCGGGCCGACGTGCCGCGAGTCACATTGCTGAAGGTCGACCCTACGAGGAGGTCGTCAAACTGGCGACGCGCATTGATGCTGATCTGATCGTGATCGGCACCGCCGCACACAATTCGCTGTTTGGTGGTTCAGCTGTTTTGGGTTCCGAGGTTGAAAGAGTCGTCCGAAACGCGCCGTGTCCGGTCTTGTGCGTACCGGCGGCAAAAGTCGTTACACCTTTGCCGGCGTTAGTTACGCAACCGGTTACGTAACGCTTTGGAGTGCGGTGACCTGTCACCGCTTTCTCGCGCGACGCTCGCTACCGCAAAACAAAAACGGCTGCGACGAGTCGCAGCCGGAAGAAAGCGCCGATCCCGACGTGTCGGGAGCGCACTCCAAAGTTACTTCTTATCGACAGGCTTATTCTCACGCTTCCATTCTTCAAACCCACCGAGTAAGGCGACTGCGTTTGTGAATCCTTTTGCTTTGAGAGTGCCCACCGCACCGGCGGACGTGTGTTCGTTTGGTCAAGAACAGTACGTGACAATCTTCTTGTCCTTTGGAAACTCGGCGATACGAGTAGCAACTTCGCCGACAGGGATCAGCTTTGCGCCAGGGATGTGACCCTGATCGAAGGCAGCCTGGTTGCGAACATCGACGACAAAGACATCGCCAGCCTTAAGCGATTGGAATTCACTAATGGTTATGCGCGGAATGCCATCAGCGTAGGCTGTGTCTATCTGGCCCTGGGATTGCGGTGCAACTACCAACGGCTGCTTTCGAGAGTCCGCCGAATTACACGCGGCCACAACCGCGGCAAGCAAGAGTAGCAATAAAGATAAGGACTTGTGATTCATTACCAACCTCCAACAGTCGGGACATGATATAGTTTTGCGCTACCAAACATCAAACATTGTAGATTGTTGATTTTAGATTGAAGATTGCTACAGGCTGCTTTCTCAATCGTCAATCTACAATCGTCAATCAACAATGATTTTCTGATGATGGACGAAAGCTCAATCAAGTGGGCGAAAGTTATTGACCACACACGCTGCATCGGATGCCATGCGTGTACGACGGCGTGCAAGTCGGAGAACCTCGTTCCACTCTCTGTGACCCGCACTTACGTGAAACACGTTGACGTCGGCGTGTTTCCCCAGGTCCGCCGCGCGCATCAGGTAACTCGATGCAACCAATGCGCCCATGCCCCTTGTGTGACCGCCTGCCCTACCACTGCAATGTTCAAGCGACCTGATGGCATTGTCGATTTTGATAAATCGATCTGCATCGGTTGCAAAGCGTGTATGGCAGCGTGTCCGTACGATGCGATCTTCATCAACCCTGAGGACCACTCTGCGGAGAAGTGCAACTTCTGCGCGCACCGCATCGACATGAATCTCGAACCGGCGTGTGTTGTTGTTTGTCCGACTCAAGCAATACTTGTAGGCGACATGAACGACGAGCATTCATACGTCGCACAAATTGTGAATCGGGAACCTGTAGCCGTGCGTCGACCGGAGAAGGAGACATTACCGAAGCTCTTTTACAAGGGCGCACATCAAGCGACACTCGACCCACTTGCAGCTCGACGTCCCGATGGTGGTTTGTTCATGTGGAGTGAACAGTTGGAAACTCCTCAACACGTTGTTTCGGGCAATCCCAATTTCAGCAACTCTTCAGCAGCTGCACTTCTTTCTTATGACGTCGCGCATTCGATTCCATGGGATTGGCGCGTCAGTCTGTACACATGGACCAAGGGAATCGCCTCAGGTGTCTATCTGGTTGCGGCGTTAATGGTGCTCTTTGGTTGGATGAGTCCGAGTGATTCAATGTGGTTGTGGGCGACGCCAGTGATCTCCGGGGCGTTCCTCGCGATTACTGGTGGTCTGTTGCTGTGGGACCTCGAGCATCCGGAACGGTTTCATTTGATTTTCACCCGACCGCAGTGGCGCAGCTGGCTGGTCAAAGGCGCGTTCATCATCGCAGGTTATACGCTCGTTCTTGCACTTCACTTCGTAGCAAGTTGGGCAGGATCAATTAACGTTCAGTGGTGGCTGATGCTCGCCGGCATTCCATTGTCGATGCTAACAGCCGTGTATACCGCTTACTTATTTGCGCAGGCGAAGGCGCGTGACATGTGGCAAAACCCGCTGCTACCGCCTCATTTGTTGGTGCAGGCCCTATTGCTTGGTGCAGGCGCTTTGTTGATGACGTATGTCGCGCTAAACCAAATGCTATCGGACGATTGGAGCAGACTTTTTTTAATCTGGCTCCTCGCGATATCGAGTTTGGTTCACTTGTTGATGGTGTGGGGTGAAGTCTCGCTTACACATCCGACCGCGCACGCTCGTCTGGCGATCTGGGAAATGGTGCGCGGCCGTTATCGAAACGATTTTTGGATCGGCACGGCATTGTCGTTCCTCGGCGGACTGTTACCGTGGCTCGCGATTGCCGGTGTCGTTGGTTCTATGATCGGAATTGCGGGCTCCTCGCTCGCTCTCATTGGCCTGCTGCTTTACGAAAATGCTTACGTGCAAGCGGGCCAGTCAGTACCGCTGGCGTGAAGCAGAGGCGTATCGGACATCTATTGTACAATCTGACCCAATCCTATGAGTACGAAAACCCAGGCCACAGTGGACGACCTTTACCGCGTCCCTGAAAACGGCAAAGCAGAAATCGTTAATGGAGAACTGGTCCTCATGTCACCCTCAGGAGGTGTACCCGGTCGAGCTGCGGGCGAAATCTTCATCAGCTTGCGTGAATATGAGCGGCGCGTGGGAGGTGGTTACGCATTTCCCGATAACGTTGGCTTCATAGTGAATCTTCCTCACAGACGTTCTTTCAGTCCTGACGCTGCTTTCTTCAAAGGCGAGTTGCGCGGCGGGAAGTTTCTCGAGGGCGCACCGATCTTTGCTGTCGAGGTCCGCAGCGACGACGACTATGGACCAGCAGCAGAAGTTCAAATGGCTGCAAAGCGAGCTGACTACTTTGCCGCAGGAACTTTGGTGGTGTGGGATGTCGCTGTGCTGCGCGAGAGAGTTGTTCGAGTGTTTCGATCCGATCGGCCAGATGAAGCAAAGATCTTTTTTGCTGGCGATGTTGCCGAAGCAGAACCCGCCGTTCCGGGTTGGACAATGGCAATGAACAGTTTGCTCCAATAAGTCAGCACAGTCAGTACCACGCAGAACACACTTAATAGGAAGAATGAGCTCTAACAAAACCAAGTCGAACGAAACCTTCTATCCCGGCCCATCGCGCAATCATCTTGCCGCGTTTCCACCCAAAGAGCGTTGGGATGATTGGACCGAGCTCGATTCACGCGCGTGGCCCAAGCGCGTCGAGCGCCATTATTCACTCGTTCCAACAACGTGCTTCAACTGCGAATCAGCCTGCGGTCTACTTGCTTACATCGACAAAGTCACCGGCCAGGTACAGAAGTTTGAAGGCAATCCCGAACATCCTGGATCTCGCGGTCGCAACTGCGCGAAAGGACCAGCCACTCTCAACCAGGTAACTGATCCCGATCGCATTCTTTATCCGCTGAAGCGCACTGGAAAACGCGGCGAAGGAAAATGGGAGCGGGTGACGTGGGATCAGGCGTTGGACGACATTGCCACGCGCATCAGAAAGGCAATCGTCGAGGATCGGCGTCACGAGATCATGTATCACGTCGGCCGTCCCGGCGAAGACGGATTCACGGAACGCATCCTCGCTGCGTGGGGCGTTGACGGACACAACTCGCACACAAACATTTGCTCGTCAGGGAGTCGTGAAGGCTATCAACTCTGGATGGGTCTCGATCGACCGAGTCCGGATCACGCCAACGCCAAAGTTATCCTTCTCATCAGCGCGCACCTTGAGTCGGGTCATTATTTCAACCCTCACGCACAACGCGTGATCGACGGCAAGACAAACGGCGCGAAGCTGATCGTTTTCGACACGCGGTTGTCGCACACTGCCACGCATGCCGACTACTGGGTGTCGCCTTATCCGGGTTCCGAGCCCGCCATTCTCTTAGCGATTGCCAACTACATCATTCAGAACAATCTGTACGACCGCGAGTTTGTGGAAACGTGGTGGAACTGGCGCGAGTATCTCGAACTGGTGGAAGGCTCAAACGGCAAGGACTTTCGCGCGTTTGAAGATGCATTGAAGGATCTCTACAGGCAATACACTTTTGAGTTTGCGGCGACAGAATCAGATGTAGATGCAAAAGTGATCGAGGAGATTGCGAAGCTCGTTGCCACCGCAGGCTCACGCTTTTCAAGTCACAACTGGCGAAGCGCCGCGTCTGGTGTCAGTGGCGGATGGTCAGTGGCCCGTTGCCTCTTCATGATCAATGCGTTGCTCGGTGCGATCGCCACTGAAGGCGGTGTTTATCCCAACGCGTGGAACAAATTTGTGCCGCGGCCGATTTACATGCCACCACACCCGGAGATGTGGAACGAAACGACCTGGCCGCGCGAGTATCCGCTTTCGATGAACGAGATGTCGTTTCTCCTTCCGCATCTGTTGCTGGAGGGACGCGCAAAAGTCGATGTCTACTTCACACGCGTTTATAACCCGGTATGGACCAACCCTGATGGTTTTTCCTGGATCGAGATGCTGACGGATCCGAAGCTCATCGGCTGCTACATTGCGCTCACGCCAACCTGGAACGAGACCGCTTTCTTTGCGGATTACGTTTTGCCGATGGGGGTAGGCTCGGAACGTCATGATCTGCATTCGTACGAGACGCACGATTCGCAATGGCTCGGGTTTCGACAGCCCGTGATTAAAGCGGTCCGCCAACGCGCTGGCGAAGACGTCGACGACACGCGCGAAGTGAATCCCGGTGAAGTTTGGGAAGAGAACGAGTTCTGGTTGGAGTTGACCTGGCGCATCGATCCCACCGGCAGCCTTGGAATCAGACAATACGCCGAGTCGAAGAGACTTCCCGCCACTCGGCTTGGCATCGACGAATACTACGAATGGATCTTCGATAACTCTGTTCCCGGCCTGCCGGAGAAAGCGGCGGAAGAAGATCTAACACCGCTTGAGTTCATGCGACGTTACGGCGCGTTCGAAGTGAAACGAAACATCGGACCCATTTTCGACCAAGTGGTCGGCGATGACGAGTTGTTAGACACGCGCGAAGATTACTGGGGCCGGGTGTTCTCGCGCGCGCCAAAGCCTGCTGGTCCAAACATCGTTCCGATGCCGGTTCCGGATGGTGATGCGGAAGGCCGGCGCTTCGCAGGCGTTAGAGTTAACGGAAATGTGAAGCGAGGATTTCCAACACCAAGCGGCCGGCTTGAGTTCTTTTCGCGAACACTTGCCGAATGGGGTTGGCCTGAGTTCGCCATTCCGACTTATTTTCCAAGTCACGTTCACCCTGAGAATCTCGAGAAAGATGAAACGATTTTGATCTCAACGTTTCGTCTGCCGGTGCAAATTCACACGCGCAGTGCGAATTCCAAATGGCTGGATGAAATCGCTCACACCAATCCACTGTGGATACATCCTTCACACGCAGCAACACTAGGCGTCAAGACCGGGGAATTGGTTCGGGTCGAAACTGAGATCGGCCACTTCGTGGTGCCTGCCTGGGTCACAGAGGGAATCAAACCCGGTATTGTCGCTTGCAGTCATCACATGGGACGTTGGAAATTGCGCGACGACGACGGCCAGCGCCAGATGATGGCCACTGTGAAGTTGGACCACAATGGAACCAACTGGGGACTCCGACGTGAAAACGGCATTGCTCCTTATGATTCATCAGACCCAGACACGTTGCGGATCTGGTGGAAGGACGCTGGAGTTCATCAAAACATGACGTTCCCGGTGCATCCTGATCCGATTTCCGGTATGCATTGCTGGCATCAGGTGGTTAAAGTGCACGCTGCTAAACCGGACGACAAACCGGGTGATATATCTGTCGACACTGCCAAGTCGCGAGAGGTTTATCGGAAGTGGCTGGCAATGACGCGCCCTGCGGATACATATTCACCGGATAGAACGCGTCGACCTTACTGGATGCTCCGACCTTTGAAACCGGCGAGGGAATACTATAAGTTGCCAGAAGAGAATGACGACCAGTAACGATAGGTCCTACGTCCTATAGGTCCTGTAACAACAGGGTTCGTTGAATAGAACTCTATGTATTTCAAACAATTCTATCTTGGCTGTCTTGCACACGCGTCGTATCTGATCGGATCCAACGGCGAGGCTGTTGTCGTCGATCCTCAACGTGACGTCGATGAGTACATCTCTGAGGCTGCCACGCAAGGCCTCAAGATCAAATACATCATCGAAACGCATCTTCACGCTGACTTCGTCAGTGGTCACGGAGAACTGGCCACGCGCACGGGAGCTGAAATCGTTTTTGGCAAACAAGCGGGCGTTTCCTTTCCGCATCTGAGCGTCGCAGACGGCGACGAGCTGCACATCGGAAGTGTGGTCCTGCGATTCATCGAAACACCGGGCCATACTCCCGAGGGTATTTGCATTCTCGTGCGCGACACCGAAGCGCTCGACAGTCCGCCAAAATTATTAACTGGCGACACGTTGTTTATTGGCGACGTGGGCCGGCCAGATCTTGCAGGCGGCAAAGGCTACACGCCGCAAATGATGGCGGCGATGATGTATGACAGTTTGCACACAAAGATTTTGACATTGCCTGATGAAACCGAGGTCTATCCGGCACACGGAGCTGGTTCGATGTGCGGGAAGAACATGTCGAAGGAAACGTCATCGACGATTGGCGAGCAGCGGAAATTCAATTATGCATTGAATCCGATGTCGCGCGAGCAATTCGTGGAGATGATGACGGCTGATCTTCCGGAGTTACCTGCGTATTTTCCGAAGGACACAGAAATCAATCGCGAGGGCGCGCGCGTTTTATCAGAGCTCGCCGAACCGAAAGCTTTGTCGCCTGCGGAAGTTGCCGTTTTGGGCGCAGACGTTGTCTTGCTCGACGTTAGATCTGCCGATGAGTTCGGCGGCGGTCATTTGCCTGGCTCACTAAACATCGGGCTTGGCGGACAGTTTGCTATGTGGGCGGGCAGTCTTATCCCAATCAATTCAGAGATAGTCGTGGTGGCCGCGACACAGGCGCAGGTTGATGAAGCCGTAATGCGACTCGCCCGCGTCGGCATTGAAAACGTGATCGGGTATCTGAAGGGCGGCATTGATAGTTGGCGTTACGCGGGTCGCGCAATGGAGACTGTTCCGCAAGTTACAGTTCATGATCTGAAGCAGCAGGCAGAGAATCGCGATTTGCAGATTCTGGATGTACGCCGGCCCGCCGAGTATGAAAGTGGTCACGTTCCTCACGCGGTAACAGAGCCCCTGGCAACACTGGAACGAAATGTTTCGAGTCTAATCCTGGACAAAGAAAAGCCGACAGCAGTGATTTGTGCTGCCGGATATCGGTCGAGCGCTGCCACAAGCCTGCTGCAACGACACGGCTTCAAGAACCTGCTGAACGTCACCGGCGGCACCAGCGCATGGATCAATGCGGGCTACCCGGTCGAGACTGTGAATACTTAGACAGGATTTCACGATTACAGGATTTCCCCGCCACAGTTTTCTGCTTTAATCTTGTAATCCTGAAATCCTGTCGAGTTAAGGGTGACCGGTCATCGATCCGCTAACGTTCAAGCTACTCATTAGCGTCGCAATTATCGTTATCGCGACCATTCACGGTTACGGCGCCGCCTGGCTCGCGATCTGGATGTTGTTCCACCCTTATAAGCCGGTGAAGCTGGCTGGTCTTACGGTTTGGCCCCAGGGAATGATTCCCCGACATCGTGAGCGCCTCGCGCAATCCATCGGCAATGCTGTCGGCAATGAACTCGTTTCGCAGGAGACGGTTTTCAATGCACTCTTTGAAACCAGCTTCTTTGAACGCAAGGTAGAAGATTTTGTCAGCAACTACACCGGAGATCTGCTCGCGAAAGTCTATCCTTCATTCATCGAAGCCTTGCCGTCGCAAGCTCGTGGGCCAATCCTTGATACGATCTCTGCTCTTCAGTACCGGCTCGCTGATTACATTGCCGAAATGCTCAAGAGTGAAGAAACGGCGGAGGCTATTGCTAAGTTTGTTGATAAGCAAGTAGATGAACTTCTCGAACGTCGTGTTGGTGACACGATAACTTCAGAATCGATCGAACAGTTCGTCGGTTTCATCCAGCAACATCTCGAACGATTGGTTGGCGACGAAGGACTCGAACAAAAAGTTCGCTCCTTCATTTCCACCCGCCTCGACGAACTGGCGAACAGCAACTCGACTCTGTCAGAAGCGTTGACGCCAGAGACTATCGGGTTCATCAAGGATCGCATCGATAGCCAGGTTCCTCCGATCGTGCATCACCTGGCGGACATTGCGACGAGCCAGAACACGCGCAAACAAATCGGCGGTCTGATCAAATTAGAGGTTGATGAGTATTACCAACAGCTATCGCTATTGAAAAAGATCTTTATCTCGCGCGAGCGCATTCATCGCGAGGTTGATGAGCTGGTTAACAAGACGCTGCCGAATCGCGTCGAAGAGTATCTCCGCGGACCGGCATTCGAGCAGGAAGCTGAACTGTTCCTCAACGCGACTATTGACAACGTGATGGCGCGGCCGCTGAGTGAGCTTGTCGGATCCTTTGAAGCGGAAAAGTTTGAGCAATTGACTGATCAGATTACCGCACGTTTGATGTCTGTGATTCGCAGCGAGGGATTGCCCACCACAGTAACGTCGTATTTCTCTGACGCGCTCGAGGGATTTCGTCCAAAGACTATCGGCGCGGCGCTTGACGAACTTAATCCGAACGCAGTGCAGCGCAGCAAAGAGTTGCTCACATCCAGTTTACTTTCACTGCTATCTCGCGAAGATACGGCTCGCACGGTGAATGCGATACTCACTGCGCAGATTGAAAGATTGTTGATAGCGCCGATCGGCCGGCTGGGTGATCATGTGTCGCAAAACTCGGTCGAGCGAGCAAGCCGCGCGTTAGTCGAGAGGATCACTGTCGCGGCGCGCGAGCGTTTACCAGTTGCGATTGCGGAATTCGACGTAGGTGGGTTAGTGCGAAAGAAAGTATCAGACTACCCGATCGAGAAACTCGAAGCGTTGGTACTGTCGGTTGCTCAGCATCACCTGAAAACTATCGAGTTGTTTGGTGCGATAATCGGGTTCTTCATCGGCGTGGGACAGGCGATCTACTTTTGGCTCACGTATGTTCCACACCGGTAGTCCGTAGTCAGTGGTCAGTTGTGCTTCGAGTTTGGCGATACAACGGACTACGGACAACTGACTACGGACAAATTTAGGGAACAAGCCGATGTGATGAGCCGTTCTAACAGTGCGAACTGCCCTGTCGAGTGACCAGTAGCCACATCTTAATCGGCAATCAAAAATCGGCAATCGGCAATGAATTTGAGGACGTTAACATGTACTGTTCAACTTGCGGTGCACCCATAACCCAGGGCTTGAGCTTCTGCAATCGCTGTGGCGCAAACCTGAAAGACAGATCGGGCAGCCAAAACATGGGCCCGATCTCAGCATTCCTCACTGCAATAACGCTTCTCGGTATAGTCGGGCTTGGAATTATGCTCGGTGGCTCGCTCGTCTTGCGCAAGGAAGCGGGCTTTCCTTTCGAGCTTGTTGGGATCTTCATGTTGTTCGTGCTTCTTATTGTCGGCCCGATCGAGTTCATGCTAATCCGGCAGCTGTCGCGGCTAACCGGCGCAGTAGACGATCGCCGATCCTTTCAACCACCACAACCAGTACACGAGTTACGGCCAGCGAGTGTGGGCAACCTGCCTGAACCAGGGAGCGTGATAGAGGGCACCACGCGTACACTCGAATATACTCGCCGCGAACAATGACTGACCTGAAGGAGAAGATCATGAGAGCGATCACATTAGTGTTGCTAGTGGCAATCGCCGGCGTTGCGACGGCCTGTCATGGACTCGCAAATTCGGTTCGAGGCTCCGGGAAGCGCATCGTTCAAAAGCGCGACATCGGTGACTTCAAATCGATCTCGACTGAAGGTGCTTATGAGCTGCGTGTAGTTTGCCAGAAAGACGCCAGCCTCGAAATTGAAGGCGACGACAATATTCTCGCGGTCATCACCGCGGAAGTTAGCAATGGGGTTCTTCGTCTGAAATCGTTGCGCAACTACTCATCGAGCGAGCCGATCATGGTGCGAATTTCAGTTCCTAATCTCGAAGCACTGTCCGTTTCGGGCGCCGGCAAGATCGATGTCGAGGGAATGAATAACGAGCGATTCGAAATCGATGCGAATGGTGCGGCTACAATCAAGGTTGCCGGAACCACAAAGGTTCTCGATATCTCTGCCAATGGCGCTTCGAAGATTGACACGCATAAACTTGCGTCCGCACGCGCAGTGGTTGAGTCGAATGGGGTGTCAAAAATCGATGTCGACGTGAAAGACCAGCTTGATGTAACGATCGCGGGACCATCGACGGTGACTTACGAAGGCGATCCGGTGGTGAAGAAAACTATCCACGGTCCCGGCAAGTTAGAGCGGAAAGCAACAGAAGGCGCTTGATGTCCAATATGCTTTCAAGAGTATCAAACAGAATATTTCAGTTGACATTCCGCGCTTTGCTGAATAACTATTTGCCATCACCGAAAGGAGCTTACGTCCCCAATGACCTATGTAGTGGTGGAATTATGCGTTGATTGCAAATACACAGATTGCGCAGCAGTGTGTCCAGTGGAAGCATTTCATGAGTTGCCGGATCGTTTGTACATCAATGCCGACACATGTATTGATTGCGATGCGTGTGTTCCCGAATGTCCCGTTGAAGCAATTTTTGCTGACACCAATGTGCCGGATCAGTATACACACTGGACTCAAATCAATATTGACGAAGCTCCAAACTATCCCGTCATCAGCAAGAAGATCCCCGCTCTCCACGGACCCAGCTACACCGGTCCGGAAGAATAACGAAAGAACGTCAGATCCACAGATGAAGAATGGAAGCGATTCCCGCTTTCATTCTTCGTCCTTGCTCTTATCCCGCTTCAGTTTCGACACGTCACAACCCTTAACCGAATAGCAACACTTGATAGACGCTGCCTAACACTCAAGCTCTAGCGAAACTGCTCAACGAATGTCCGATACGCTTCAAGCTTGTCGTTGAGATCCGCCTTACTCAAGCTCACCGGAACTGCTCAATTTCTTGGAGCTTGAGTCTTCGGCAACTTGAGCGGGGGTAAACCGCCCTTCCGTACTGCAGTTTTTCACCTTGAGTTATGCCAGTGAAGTTGAGTGTTGATGTTTTGCACGTTGCATTGTTTCAGCGGCATTGGATGTGATGCACGTTGCTCAGGGCTACTTCACCACTTCAAACTCGATCCACTGCATAGCGCTTCGTTTTGTGATTTGATCCTCGACTACGATCTGGAGAACGTATTGCCCGGGCGTGAGGATCGAGCCAAGTCCCAAACGAGCACCGGCTGCTACTCGTTTCAAATCAGGTTGGTCTTTCGAAGTGACTGGAAGACGGTCCGAACTGTAAACCTTCTGGCCCTCGCGAAAAATCGTCGTCTGACTCAAAAGACGCGTTGAACGCGAGCTATCAACTGAAGCATTGTAAATCGTGTAACCGAACACCAACGATGACCCCATGCGAAATTTTCTCAGTGTAGCTTGAGTCAACACGTCCTCGTCGGTGACGTTTGCGGAAGGCGCATCACCCTGAAGCAGAATCCCTGACAACGCAAGCCGGTTGGTTTGTAAATTAGGAATCGTGAGAAATTGTCCGGCTGAGCCCACACGCCCGGACACCGCATCAACCGCCGCGATGCGAAATTGAAATACGCCCGCCTCTTTCGCTGGTATGTCGAAGGTATAAACCACACCGTCACGCTTAGCACGTTCGAACGGTCTACCTCGCAGTCGCAAGGTGGTTTTGTGATCGTGCCTGGTTGTGATCGTTCCGTTGTCTCCGAAAAACACGGTAGTCAAAGTCAGATTTGCTACGTGCGAGCCATCTGGTTCTTCAATGAACGTCAGGTCCTTAGCATCAAACGAAAGCAGGAGACGCAACATGGAGCCACGAGCGGGATCGTTGACGAATAACGGTGTCAGCCGGACGTCGATCTCACTCGCGCCAAACGGAGACGAAAGAGCGCGCTCCATGCGGTCGCGAGTGGTGGATGGACCGACTGGAGCATCCGCCTCTGTCACACCATAGAACCCGGCACGCGTTCGTACCGTTACGCCGTCGCGCTTCACACGAGCTTTGATCTGGTGAAATCGTTTATCGAAAGTCGTTGCCGCGGGTCGGTAGCCGATAAGGTAATAGCCACCCTGGTCCTCAAGCACTTTGTCAAAACCAAAATCGTTGGAATTGCGAATCATGAATCCGCCGGTTTGTTTTGCCAGCAGATCTGATCCTTCCATGTTTCGACGCAGTTCGACGGGACGGTCTTTAATCAGTCGGGTAACAACGTCGGGTTCCTGACCTGGTCGTCTGCGAGCAACGTTCACTGGGGGGTATGAAATCTCATCACGCGCGTCTGGTCCGATACTCTGCAATCTTTGCGAAGCGACTCCGTAAATGACCACTGAAGAACGAATCGCCACTTCAGCCAGCCGGCTGAGTCCATCCAAGTAACTTTTCGACTGTGTCCAAACATCGATAAGGTTCGCGTTGCGCGTCGCATCCTGGATAACCGGCCGTTTTAAACCAAAATCAGTGGGAGCCATTTCTTGTTGTTCGGTTGGCAGATTGTCCGAGATCAACATCATCGATTTGCGGCCAGGAAGGTCAGACATGCCGCGCAAGATAAACCGGACCGAACGGATCGTGTAGTAGAGCGACGCGGATTCACGACAAAGATCAGGATCGCCAGCGGCGGACGCTTGTTTCACCCCGGCGCTGCTGGGCGCTCTGTCAGGTAGTATCCGCCCAGTGAGTTGCGCTTCCGGAGAATGGACCGCAACCAGGGATCGTTCGGCTTCGGTAACGTTCAAGCCGATGCGGCTACATGGATTCCACTTGAGGCTGGCAACGGCGTTCTGCAAGACGCGACGATCAGTTGTGAATTGCTGCAGCGCTCCAACGTCGCCACCCGTACGAATGATTGCAACAAGATCAGTTGGTTCGAGCTTTTCGTTGATAAACTTCGATAGCTGCGATCGCACGCGCGCCATGCTTTCGAACGACATGCCCAGGTCATCGACGACGATCGCCATCGTCCGTCCAACCTGTTCACGAGTTATTGGTTTTACTGCGATCGCCCCTTCCGCTGGGCGTGGTGGTGTTACTGCTAATGACCCGGATGACGACGAGTAATCGACGCGCCTTGAATTTACGACGTACGAAAAGTTTGTGATCTCCTGGCGTCGACCATCTTCGAAAAGCTCAAACTCCTCAGGTTTGAGATCAGTTACCTGTT
>Ga0157380_10001458_pt1 | contig 15474 bp, 9 predicted proteins | sample S35metaG_FD_119757 | JGI IMG/M metagenome (GOLD analysis project Ga0157380, IMG submission 119757) | Switchgrass rhizosphere microbial communities from Kellogg Biological Station, Michigan, USA - S3-5 metaG | ecosystem: Host-associated > Plants > Roots > Rhizosphere > Soil | place: USA: Michigan... | reverse complement strand
GCGAGCGTCCGGATCACATTCTGCAACCCACCGCCCTGGTCCATGCGGTTTACACACAACTCGTTCCTCTGCGAGAAATGAGCTGGGAGTGTCGTACGCAGTTCTACGGCATGGTTACCCGCATGATGAGGAATATTCTGGTGGACCATGCTCGACGCCGGTACGCCGAGAAGCGTAGCGGCAACAGATCTTTTATTACTCTTGATAAGGCCGACCGATTTCTAAAAAAGCAAAACCTTGACATCCTCGAACTCAACGATGCCTTGGAATTGCTGGCAGCGACCTATCCTGAACACTCCAGGGTTGTAGAGTTGCGTTTCTTTGGTGGCATGACCATTGAAGAAACTGCTGAAGTTGTCGGCCTGTCACACGCCACCGTCGAGCGGCACTGGAATTTTGCTCGCGCGTGGCTCCGTCACGAAATGAGCAAGTAAGCCGCCTTTCGAATCTCCCGCACTTGAGCTGAAGTCTTTCGGTTGGGCGAGGGGATTGGAACTATTTCTGCGCTCGTCTAATTGATGAGGCCGATAAAGAGAACCGCAATGGACCGTCGTAAGCGAGTGGAGGAACTTTTTCATGAGGCATTGGCTTTGGAGCCGAGTGCACGCAATCCATTTCTGGCCGAAGCGTGCTCGAAGGAGCCAGGGCTGCTGGAAGAAGTGAACGCACTTATATCGGCTTTTGAGCAACCCGGCAGTTTCATCGACACCCCCGGCTACGAATCGATCGATCTTGATGAAGAACTGTCCGATTCGCTCATTGGCACTTCGATTGGTCGTTACAAAGTAATTCGCCTAATTAAGAGAAGCGGGATGGGCGAAGTCTATCTCGCTCGCGACACGCATCTGCCTCGCGATGTAGCGCTCAAGCTGCTGCCGTTGATGTTCACGGGAGATGAGAGCCGGCTTCGGCGTTTCACATTGGAAGCAGAAGCGGCTTCCTCACTCAATCATCCGAACATCTTAACGATCCACGAGATCGGTCACGTTCACGATGTTCATTACATCGCTACTGAGTTTGTGGATGGACAGACGCTTCGAGAACGTCTATCAGATGGCAAACTCAAATTAGACGAAGCTTTGGAAATCGCCATCGGCGTTACCAACGCGTTAGTCGCATCACATGCTGCCGGGATAGTTCACCGAGACATCAAGCCCGAGAACATCATGATCCGCCGGGACGGCTACGTGAAGGTGCTTGACTTTGGTTTAGCCAAACTCACCGAGGGCCCGGACATTAGAGTGGATGGGAACAGTCGGCACCTATCGAAGATGGATACCGACCCCGGCACTTTCATGGGAACGGTCGGTTATTTGTCACCCGAGCAGGCTAAGTCACTCGAGGTTGATACCCGAAGTGATGTTTTCAGCCTCGGAGTCGTCCTCTATGAAATGATCACTGGACAGAACCCTTTCAACCGGGAAGCATTCGGCGATGTAGTAAATGCAATCTTAAGGACTGAACCGCAGCCGCTTAACACCCTCGCACCGAACACGCCCTCTTCAGTGCAACAAATCGTCACGAAGGCACTCTCGAAAGACAAATACGATCGCTATCAACAAACCGAAGACTTGCTCGCTGATCTAAAAGCTGGTCAAGCGCAGCTTCGTCAGGAAGCTACCCGCCGGAAGCTCACGCCTCGTGAACGCTCGGTGCGCTGGGCGGTGGGTGTTGTCGTGTTAATCGCAATAGTATTGTTGGGCTTCGCTGCGTTGAAGATACTGAATAGAAACCGACAAGCGAACGGCGGAGGTGATCTATACACACGCTTGCACTTCTCCGAGGTTCAAAGCTGGAAGAATGACCGAGGTGAGTCCCCCACGGATGCTCGGTTCTCCCACGACGGGCAGATGATTGCATTCCCGATGCTCAAAAATGAGTGGGAGGGAATTTGGATCAAACAGGCCGTCAGTGGGGCTGAGCCTCGACTGATAACCACCGACGAAACTAATAATAACTGGCCAATCTGGGCCCCCGACGATCAACGCATAGCCTTCGTTTCAATGCGGGACGAAAAGATGGGAATTTGGGCCTCATCAGTTAACGGAGGCCCAGCGCAGCTGCTAGGAAATGTGGAAGGCAGTGCTATTCGCACCAAAAGCTGGTCGAAAAACGGTCAAACAATTTATTACGAGGCTGGAAACAACTTATTTGCGTTAGAAGTTGCAACTGGGAATATCACGCAACTAACCAAATTGGAACCGCAGGCCTCCTACCGAAACTTTAGCGTGGCACCAAATGAGGATCGGATAACTTACGTTGGGAAACAAGGTGGCCAGGAGGATATTTGGGTAGCTTCTCTCAAGGGCGAGAATCCATTTCGAGTAACCGATGATGAAGAACCAGATTTTGCTCCAATATGGCATCCTGACGGTCGACGGATTCTCTACCTCTCAAATCGGGGTGGCGCTTTTCAGGTTTTCGTCGCCTATCTCAATCGATCAAGACCAACTCAAGTAACCGTCAGTTCAGAAGACCATAGCATCTCAGACATCTCAGCAGATGGTAGTAGGCTGCTCGATGTAAGCTCACGCGACAATGCTGACATTTTCGTCATTGATGTTCTAACTGGTCGTGAGGTAGAGCTAACTTCCGGCAGCAGCTTGACGCTTTGGCCCGAGTCGTCGCCCGACAGCCAATTAATCACTTTCCAGGCTACTAATTCCCTGGACAAGATTGCTACTAAGAGCACGATTTTTGTTAAGCGGGCAACTAGTGGCGGTACCATGACACGAATCGTAAGCGGCGGTTTCGGTCCGATGTGGTCGCCCGATGGAAGCCGCATCGTCTTTTTGCGTTTTGTCGGTGGCCAACCTGATGTCTATTCGGTCAATCTTTCAGGGGAAGGTGAGACGAAACTGACTAATGGCGGCGTAGTAACAAATGGCTACTATCTTCTACCAGCTAGCAAGTTTGGTCACAGCGTCTGTTGGGCGAATCGTGACTCTTTAGTTTACGTCTCACATACATCCGGTATAGCGGATCTTTGGTCGGTGAGCGCAGACGGATCTTCACGCAAACAGCTTGCTGCAAACTCAGATTCTAAGCGAAAGATTTATGAGCCTGTCTGCGGACCAGACGGGATAATCGCTTTTGCGGCTGAAAGCAACGACGTGCCTCGCAGTATTTGGAGTTTGTGGGTTAACGACGGCGTCGCCACAAAACGCATTTATGAAGAGAATCTCACGATGCGTCCCATCGGCTGGCTACCTAGTGGCAATGAGTTAGTGGCTGCAGCGATCGGTCCAAACGATGAATGGGGATATCCGACCTCGGTGAGCCTACTGCGCGTTCCCGTCGACGGACCGCCCCGTCGCATCGGAGTTTTTGAGTCCTGCTATTTTTGGTCACCCCAATTGTCACCGGATGGTCGGACCGTTGCGTTTATTTCCGCTCGCGGTGGATCAGACAACATTTGGTTAACTGACCTAAATGGGGCTAAGCCAAAACAACTCACATCAAATAATCAACCAAAGGTCTTTTTTCCGGGGCTCAATTGGTCAAATGACGGAAAGACGATTTATTTCGGAAAACAGAGCAGCGTTGGCTTAATAACCACGATCGACAATTTTTGAAAAAGGAGAAAGACAAATGCCCCCAAAACCACCGGAAAGGCAATCACCCAAACGCAAGACGCTGACGCGCGCACAAAAACTTCGACTTGAGCAGTATCGTGAAGCGCTCTTTTGGCTGAACGGGATTGCTTATTCAGTATCAAACCAGTTTTTCAATGACGCGGTTGACCCTGCGGCCGTTCTTCAAAAAGTTAAAGAACTCGCACTGGAGTACGGGAGGGCGAGTGGTTGCCCCGGCCAGTGTTTTAAGAAAAATGAGGGATGTGTTCCTTGTTTTGGAATGCTCCCAGGCGAAGGCGACGAGGGTGAGCGAGCAGAGCCGCCTGAGCCGAAGAAGCCGGGGAGAAGGCCGCGGTAAGTCGACTCCTGTTTTGAAGTTGGAGTGTCGCTCACACGGTCAACGGTCGTTAAGGAAGGGCGAATGGGATTCAGAAAACCTCGTTCGCCCCTGACCGTTACTCAAGTTTGATTAGGTTCCGGGAACTCGCTCCCGTATAGCGCTAGTCAGCGATCAAAGATACCTCCATCGGTTCCAATAAAACCAAACTAAACGTGATAAAGTACCTCGAGTTCGTGGCATCGGCATCTGCTGATGTTGCGCGCAATAATGCATTTTCAAAGATTAAAGGGCTAAGGCCAAAGACCTGGAAACATAGACTCCAAAGGAACTCATTCTGCATGCGAAGACCTGTAATTGCCGGCAACTGGAAGATGTACAAGACCGTGAGCGAGTCAGTTGAGACTGCACTTGCGCTCAAGCCGCTCGTAGCCAACGCTAATCACTGCGATGTAGTTATAGCTCCAGTCTTCACCGCGCTTAAGACCGTTGCTGATCGGATTGAAGGGTCAAACATTCGGTTGTCCGGCCAGGACTGCTCAACCGAAGTCGAAGAAGGAGCGCATACTGGCGAGGTTGCGGCGTCCATGCTTCGTGATGTGGGCTGCAGCCACGTTATCGTCGGTCATTCAGAGCGCCGCCAGTTCTATGGGGAAACCGATACGATGGTGCAAAAAAAAGTTCTGGCCGGGATTTCGATGGGGTTGAATGTGATTATGTGCGTTGGAGAAAGTCTCGGGCAGCGCGACCAGGGAATTGCGGAAAACGTCGTAAGTGGCCAATTAACTGGTGGGCTTAGCGGGTTGACAGCCTCAGACCTCGACCGTATCATCGTCGCTTACGAACCTGTGTGGGCAATTGGTACAGGACGTACAGCGACGCCGGAGCAAGCGCAGGAAATGCACGCGTTTATCCGGCGCGTTTTCGCGGAAGGGCACTCCGCAGAGGCAGCACAAAAGCTGCGCATTCTCTACGGCGGCTCTGTAAAGCCCGACAACGTTGCCGGCTTGATGTCACAAGACGATATTGATGGCGCCCTCGTCGGCGGCGCCAGTTTGAAAGCGGACAGTTTCGCGCAGATTGTTAATTACAGCCGCGCGTGAGCGCGGCGATCTTGGTTCTTTGTTCTTAGTTCTTTGGTTTTGTGCTCAGCGAATGCAAAGAACAAAGCACTAAGAACCAGGAACTAGAAACAAAGCTGATTACTGATAGCTGATAGCTAATTACTGATAACTGATTACTACTTATGTTGGCCTACATTCTATTCGGACTATTTATTCTCGCTTGTTTGGTGTTGGTTGTAGTGGTGTTGCTGCAGCCTGGCAAAGCAGACGCCGGCGCGCTGTTTACCAGCAGTGTTTCCAGCACCGCTTTCGGTCCACGCGGCACGCAGAACATTCTTGCGAAGATCACCATTGGCGCCGCAATTTCATTCATGCTAATCGCGTTGTTGCTGTCGCTGCCTGGAATCAACGGCTCGAATTCAGCCTTATCGTCTGAAGCCGTGCCCGCAGTTACGCCTTCACCGACTCCATCGCCGAGCGCCGCAGCATCACCGGCCACGAACCCAGCTTCGTCGCCAGCAACGAGTCCGGCAGCTGCGTCTAGTCCAGCTGGGAAGCCGTCTCCCGCAGCGAACCCGTCAGCTACGAAGTCACCCAAGTAACGCTCACGGTCTCGGTTGCCGGTTTACGATTTCCGGCCTCCGAGTTTTGACAACTTAAGCCGAAGTGGCGGAACTGGCAGACGCGCACGTTTGAGGGGCGTGTGAGGTAACTCGTGGGGGTTCGAGTCCCCCCTTCGGCACCAATCAAAAATTTAAGCGTTGCGAATAAACTTAACGAGACGAGCACCCCACGCCTGTCACAGCTAAGGCACAGCAACATTTCCGATACAGGTTTAATAGCTCTCTCAAGGGTTGGTTGAGCTGATGAGCATGCACATGATTCAAGAGATTTCACGTTGAGCGATACCATAGAACATTGCATGTGGGGGTATCAGGCCCATTTTCGCATTCAAGTGCAGACACACGCTGAGTCGGTATTGAATCGGCTCGATCCTGATTTGTCTCCCGATGTTTTCCTCGTTGGCATTCTCGAAGCGGACAGGCACGATCGGTTTACGGCTTGTGTTGAGCCAGAAGAGGAACACTGGATCGAATCGGAGGCATTTGATCATGCGCGAGAAATGGCTGATCCGATTCGGCAGACTTACGTTGAATCACAGCTTATGCAGTCGCATCCTATCGCTCAACAACGTCAAAGCGAAGGGCTCTACCGCCGATCCATTCGCGATGCAATTCTACAAGTGATAGATCATCACGTAGCAAAGCCACAGGACAGAACTTTTTTTGCTTCGCTCCCTGAGTTGGTCGAAGGCTACTTGATATCGACGGTGTTATCAGTTCGTTCTGATGTTCTGAACTCTCATCATAGACTACGTAAAGACCATATAAATCTTCACCCACTGAGAACAATGGAGGTTTCCCGATCGTTAATAGATGCCACGATTCGCGAAATATTAACGGAGACCGCTGATGGCGTTTTGCTTCCAGAGGCAGGTCTTCGCACTATTGATCGTGACGCCAGCGAAACATTGCGGTCCGCTGCGCGGTGTTTGGCAATCGATTGTGCATTTAGAGTGAACCGTCGTGAAGGGTTTTACGGGTTCTTCGAAGCTTGCAACACCATCTCTTCGCTGAAATATGAACAAGCCGAAGTCGCAGGACGCATGTTACTTGCGCCTCAGGATGAACTTACAACGCGAATTGTTTTCCAAGACGGTATCTCTCTTCAAAATCACCGGCGCGTGCGGAAGCTCTTGGAGTTGACGGCTCAGAGCGGTTATCTCCACACCGATTCAAATAAGGTTTTCGGCCTAGTTGACGCAGACATTGACGAGAAGAAGGAAGATGTTTTCGAGGTGGTCTTTCTTGGTCACCATCAGTGGGAGCTGAAGCATCAAAGTGAACTGCTGATGCAGGTGAAGTTTGGCGATCCCAGTTTGCCTCGACGGATCAGTTACGAACCAAAATTGCGTTCCGATCTTGCGAGACTGCTGCCGGGAATATCCTCAGAGGACCAAGACAGGCTAATCAGTCTGGTACGCCAGGCAGAGCGCGCAAGACATGGGACATTGATAATAATTTCAGCCGAAGCTCCTTCCGAGGCGGAGCGGTTAGCGGCTCAAGCCACCTGTATAGCGCCACAATTGCTGGATGCTGCACTGCTAGATCATCTGACAGGCATAGATGGCGCTGTTCTTATAGATCCAGAAGGGTTGTGTCATGCCATTGGAGTAATCTTGGATGGTCTTGCCACCAAGGATGGCGACGCTGCTCGCGGTGCGCGATTCAACTCGGCAATTCGATATGTGCATTACGCTATCGAGCGCCAAATCCCTACACTCGCGATCGTCGTGTCTGAAGACGGTGGTGTCGACATCGTTCCAAATCCCCCACCTGCGGTAAAGCGGTCATCGATCACGAAAGCGGTTGCTGAACTTGAGGGTATTTCGAACATAGAAGATGTAGCGATTCGTCGCTACAACGAAGTCTATGACGGACTGTTAGAACATCGCTTCTACCTGCTCGATGAAGATTGTCAACGCGTCAATGCCGCAATTCAAAAGATTGAAAAGCAACTTGATAAGTCCGGTCGCACAGTTTGGGTCGTTAGGCATGTATTTAAACCTGATCCGAGAATGGATCCGGCGTTTTATTACGAACGGGAGGACGGAATTTGACGCACCCAACATAGCCTCCAGTTATCTGATTGAGTTGAGGCAGAAATTGGTTCGAGTAGTGCCGTTGGAAGGTAGGGGAACGTAATTTTCAATAAGTCCTGGCTGCCTGTATGTTTCTTTGATCGATGGACTCTTGGCGAATGGCAGTTCAGTTGACGCTCTGTTGCGGGTAGAAATACACAAAGTCAATCTAAGGAGTGCGGTTTGCTGCAAAAAGGCCGACGTGAACCGCTCCCGTTGAACTCGCCCGGCGCGTCCCGGATCAGCCGGCTCGTAGGTTTTTAAGCTAATTTGACGTTGCAGCCGATAAGAGAGAATGCCGACCAATAGTACGGATGGGAGTAAGGGAAATCACTGGCGGTAAAGTTTCTAACAAGGAACTCCCGGTATGATTCTATCTTGCGCTTGGACGAAACTGGTTTTGCGAGAATCGCATCGAGCTTTTCAAGCAGCTCCGAAGTTGTTAAATTTCGTAGTGCGATCTGCGCACGACGGAGAGCCTCAGCTACGGTCTTTACATCCTTTAATCGTTCATAGAAGTGTTCCATGAACACGACCGTGGAGAACTCATCAACCTTCCACATCGGAGCAACAACTGCCTTGGCGCCGCCAGTGAGGAGTGCTGTCGGTACCCCGACAGGCTCGTCGGCCAAACTTGATACTTCACCCGCATAGCACGATGAGAGCACCACGACTGATGTCCCTAAATCAGGGAAATATTCTAGAAAAGCCGATAACGCCGTAAGGTTTTCCGGCCCTTCCACATCCTCTATTCTTGGGCCTGTTTCGAGACCAGAAAACAAACCGAGAAAACGTGAATCCTGGTAACCATGCGCGGATACATGAATCCAGTAAGCGTCCTCGGCGGCATCTTTGAGCTGGTCCCATGTAAGCGGCTCGCGAACAATGCTATTGAATTTGATTGTTGAATTACCGGAGAGAATCGCCGCTTCCTCATGGGCATAGACCATTTCAGAACGCGGATCGATGATGGCAAAACCACCCTTGTTTCTGGCGCGTGTTCTCGTTGCCGACAGAGCATACATGGTTGCGGAGGCGTTGTAGATACACTGATAGAGATCAGCGATACATTTAACCCCGTCGACGGTAAGTGCGTGGAGAGGAAGGTTTGTCATCCATGAGGTTGGACAGAACACAAGTTCCTCTATGTCTTTGCCAAGTTGGGACAGGATTTGAGAGCCGAGTTGCGCAAAGGCCGTCTGGAAAGCCGCGCTGTTTAAAGCTAATCGTGTCGCATCGATCTGTTCATGTTCGAAGAGAGTGTCAAGATCCAGTCCTTCGGGTCTCTCGAATTTTCCTGCAAAGCGCGGCTCCTGGCCTTTTTGAATAACCAGAGCTCCAATCGAGTCTCCCTCTTCGTAAGGGAAAAATTCCACCACAGCCACAGCATCGCTTAATTGGGAGTTTAGGAAATCGAACGTCATGGCTTGGCGAATTTCCTGCGCTCGCTCGAGGTTCTCCATGCTGATGAACGTCATTTCTGGTTCCAAGTGTTCCACCGATACCGGCAACACAGTTTGAGAACCTTCTACCATGCCTTTTTCGATCATGTATCCACGAAGGAACTCTCGTAGCTTACCTGGACCGCCAGCCTGTAGTAGAAGGCTCATCATATAAAGTCCGTCCAGTGCATCTTTGTTGTTTGCGTTCGCTAGGCCTGCCATCCATTTAGCACCCTTCTTAGCAACCATGTTCTCAGAATTGCTAAAGTAGGCCTCAATCAGGAAGGTAGCTTTGAAGCGCTGACAGAAGGAGTAGAGTTTTAGCCATTCCTTCTCTTCAGCGTAGATATCAAAGAGGCGCAAATACGTGGGAAACGTGAAAACCTTTCTATTCAGACCGTCCAAGAGGCGGTTTCGATCATTAATGTCATCCGTTAGTCTGGCGACCTCATGAAATGCCTTTTCCGCCGCTGCAAATGCCTGCTCGAACATCCCTCTTCGCTCACCTACAAGGCGACCTTGGAGCTCCAGCAATTCGGCTTTGCCTCTATAGAACAAGCTCAGCTTCGTACTGTTAACCGCTCCGACGTATTGCTCGGCTTGATCGAAGGCAGCGAGCGTTGATTCGAAATCGCCTTTCTCTTTTTGATATAGACGAAGCTTGGCTTCAGCGAAGTGTTGGCAGATATCGAACTTCAATGAAGGATCGCTAGTCACATCGAACATATGCAAGAGATCCTCGGAGATAGAAACGACTTCTTCGTATTCACCTTTTGACAAGTGGGCAAAAGCAAGGTTCGCTCTCAGAAACAGTCGATTCTCTCGTGATTCAAAAGCGTATTCGTATTTCTTGATCAATGCGATTGCCGCATCAGGATCGCCGCTCTCAGTGTAGGCAGCGGAGAGACTAATGGTGAGAATCGCCAACACTTCCAATGGGCAAATATGGGCGAGACGGTTGATTGCATCCGCAGCTATCTCAATCGTACCTTTGGTGTCGCCAGAGCGTAACAGCAAAGCGGCATGAAATGCTTCGTAATATCCCCTATGGGACGAGCTGCCGCCTTCCGCGATCGCATTCTGCAATCTGTATAGCCGCTTATAGGCCTCGTCGATCCGACCTTCGCCGAGAAAAGTCTGTCCGGCCAGGGCATTCAGATCCATCCATAACGGGTCACTTCTATCAACCTTTTCAAGCGCGACGTCTAATGATTGCCGGGCCCCAGCGAAGTCTCGCGCGCGAATCTTTTCGTTATAAGTTTTTAACGCCGCTTCAGGCTGAGATTCCCGTTGCACTGGTTCGTACGATTGCCCGACTTTGGCGAGCCGTCCGGTAAATCTTTTAAGATTGATTTCGATCGCGCCAAGAGCACTGTGGTGCGGATCGAGCGATGAGAACAGGGAGCGGCTTTCCTTCAGATGCTGGACAGCCAGCCTCAGATCTTCAGGTTTATCTGATGGTGCAAGCGCGACCGCTATATTGCCGCCGGCGTAGGCTATCAGCTCCTTTCCGCCTGCCGCCTTGGCTGCGTAATAACACATCTGGGCGAGTTCTTTGGCTTCCTCTGGATTGTGCTTTGTTACGTAATTGAAAAAGTCGTTGCACTGTTCGATATCGTTGTCTGAGATCTGCAAACGTTCAAATGAGGAAAGACAGAGCTCCTTAAAGGATTCAAGGCTGATGGAATAGAAAATCGGACTGTGGAGCGCAAAGAGAGCCGCAATCAATCGGTTCTCGCGCAGCGATTGTTTACGCTCCTCTCCCTTGGTAGACATTTCTATGTATCCATCAATGATTTCAGTAAACACGTCAGCGCCTTCCCGGCCGGCAAGCTGAGCTTTAAGTCGATCAAGCCATTCATGCAGAGTCGAATCATTTAAGTAAGTCATCGCTTCTGCAAAATCCCTGTCGAGCTGCTGTTCTCGAGCCAATATCTTCGTCAGGGCTATGGTGGCCTCGCCATACAGTTTCCTCAACCAAAGAATCCCATATGCAACGTCGTGGGATTCCGTATACTCAAGCAATCGCTGCCAGTCATCAACTACACAGTAGGACTCTAAAGCAGGGAATTGATCGCTCAGCGAAGGAATGGTTGGAAGTGGTGCGAGCGAATAGAGGAAATAACCCAGCTTCTTGTCGTTCTTACAGATTGTTGCGGCTTCTATGACTGAGTTGTCCGGACGCTGCCCATCAAAGGCACGCTGGAACTCAAATACACCCCAGGTCGAGTCCAAATCATAAACATAGATCCTGATGGGAAGAGCCTGATAAAGGACTCCGGCAGCCTCCTCATGGGCCAGCTCCAGTCTCGAAAGAAGTTCGGAATAACCGGAATGTGTTAGCCAATGGCGGATTTTGGAATCCGCAAACTCGTGCAGCAAAGGACTGGCAGTTCGGTCCTCGGCGGATAGGTGAAACCAGGACAACGACTCATCATTCCCCGATTTGGTTTTTGACAGCAGAGCTTTAAGACGCTCAAGCATACTTCTTTTCTCGTGACCGCACGCTTCTAAGTCGGTGTCCAGTCCTGTGCCAGTTGAAACTCCTCCTCCGTAACTTCGCGAATCACTTTGTCGACGTACTTGTTAGTCGACTTGAAGGCCACATCTTGCTGTTTTTGGTTTTCCCATCTCACGGTAAACTCTTCTTTGAGTTTGACGGTTATTGTCTTTATGTCGGGAATAGTCAACTCGATGGAGCTTGAGATCGCTCGCGTCATCGCCTTGTAAGTGGCCGTGAGTGATTCGCCATTCCCTGCCATCACCTCACTAAGTGCTTTCTCGTAGAGCGGTTTAACAGACTCAAGCGAACGGTAGTCTGTTCGATTCGATACGTTGTCAATCCGATACAGCAGGTAGTTCTCACCGTCATATGGAAATGCACTCTCGAAATCATCGCCGTAATAAAGCTGACCACCTCTAACCCAAAGAGCCTCAGGATCTATAGCTCGATTCGTAATCAAGACACGATACCCATCTGTTAATGGCCTTTGTTCATCGAACGTCTCAGTTACGCCGACGACAAAAGATTCCTTGTTCGCTAACAAGTCGTTAACTCCTTTGGTCAGCGGTTCTGCCACCTTACCAGCCAACGCAAGGCTCGGTACAACGGCTGAGCTTATGGAACTTAGCAGCTTGATTACGGTGGCGGTGTGATCAGCAACTTTGATGCGAAACAGCCCCAGCGAGAGGTCAACCCTGTCGTTGATAAAAGGAGCCGGATTCATTATGTGCTGGTTAAGTAACCCGGCAGCGGTTCGGTTTCCGGACTGGTCTTTGCGCGGATCTACGATGTTGTTGATCGTCTCTTTGCGTGATCCGAATTCAAATCTAACGCTCGAATAGACTAGTGGAACGAATTCCTTCAAGAGCTGAGGCATATTCTTTATGTAAATCTGGCTGACCACGATCCGAAAGTAATCTTGATTTAACGTTAAGGCGGTTGCTGTTGGCCGTGGTTCACAATGAAGCGGATTTAACCTGAGGCACGACAGGTCACTGGCGTCACGGAGAAGGGTCTCAAGAAGGAGCATGAGAAATATTAAGGATAGCGCCCGTTATGGATTCTGAGGTAGATAAGGTTCAGTTAAGCGCGAAAACGACGGGTAGACTATACCGGGAAATGATATGCGTCAATGCGCGACTGTATTTTGGTGGGCAGGACTGGGTGTAGCATATGAACGACCATTTATACCCAACTCTGGTTAGATCAACTCAACGGCCTCCGGTTCTTTTCTGCTCAAGAGAGAACAATGAAAGTAAGTGCCTGTCACAACTAAGGCACAGCAGAATGCGGAGAATGCAGACCGTGCAGAAAACGCAGAGGTGAAAAGTGCGATTTTATGAGGGTTTTTACGAAAGAGTGAAAACCTAGTAAAACAAAATGGGGGTTCGAGTCCCCCCTTCGGCAAATCATTGTTGAGGACTATGGGGTGATGCGGTATTCGCGATTGTCTGCTCTCTCAACTAAGTCACAAAATCCCTAAAAACAAAGACAATAAAAAAACAACTGACTTTCGCCGTACCCTTGAACGCGATGATCGAGAGAGCGTTTAGAGTTCATTTGCCTTGGAGTGCTCGTTTGTCTCATTCGCGAAGGCACTTGATGATCACGCGTAAACAACCATTGCTCGAGTTGTTTACGGCGGCCAAGACCGACGTGGAACATGAACCCCTGGAGGCGTATTTTCCAAGCTCCACGAGCAAACGGCCCGCTCCTTCTACTATTAGTCGCCGTTGAATACCTGTCAGAATTTACATTGAACCAACGCTTGCTTGAAGCGTAATATTCCGCAGTCGCCCACTTTAAGGACCTGGTTCACGGAAGTGGGGTGTAGTTTTGAGGTCCGCCCGGCGCCCGCCATTATCAAGCCTAGCTTTCGTTAGGGCGTTGCTAATCGTTCTAACACTAATTTGTTGCGTACTACTCTGTCTTCCGGTCGAGGCTCAATCGATGGGATCGATTGAAGGTCAGGTAACTGATCAGAATGGCGCCATCATTGTAGCGGCAGAGATTCGAGCGACCAGCACCAGCACCCAAACAGATCGCCTCACGACGACCGATGTGGCCGGCAGATATCAACTGGCCGCGCTCCAGACGGGCGATTATCGACTGGAAGTCGCTGCTCACGGTTTTCGCACACTGATAATTGAGACTCTCCACGTGGAAGTAGCTCGGCGACTCGTGCAGGACTGCCGGCTTGACGTTGGTGATCTTTCTGAGCAAGTGACAATCAATTCTGCTAATGGCGTTCTTGAAAGTGCCACGATTTCAGTAGGCCAGGTCATGAACGGACGCATGGTTCAGGAGCTGCCGCTAAATGGACGCTTCTTTCTCGACCTGGGGTTGTTGTCGCCCGGTTCAGTCACGCCCCCGCAAAACGGATTTTCCACCGCGCCTGTGCGCGGTAGTGGCTCATTTGCCATCAACACGGCGGGGAATCGTGAAGAAGCCGTGAACTACATGATCAACGGAATCACGCTCAACAATCAGTGGTTCAATTCGATCAGCTTTCAGCCGTCGATTAATACGGTGCAGGAGTTCAAGATCGATAATTCCACTCTGAGTGCTCAGTACGGTCAAAGCTCCGGCGCGGTGGTCAACATTGCCACTCGTTCCGGTGCGAATAAGTTTCACGGGGAGCTGTTCGAATTCTTCCGCAACGATGCGCTTGATGCTCGCAACTTTTTTGATTTTACAAGCCAACCACCCCCATTTAAGAGGAACCAGTTTGGAGGCAATCTTGGTGGCCCACTCATCAAGAACAAACTGTTTTTCTTCTTTTCGTACGAAGGCCTCCGGCAACGCCAGCGATTGAGCCTTAACAGCCTGGTGCTCAGTGACGCGCAGCGAAGTTCAGTAACTGATGCGACCGTTGCCAAATTGATCCAACTTATCCCAAGGGCGAATTTTACTGACTCGTCGGGAATGCCCAGGTTTGCCGGCACAGCCACTGCACCGGTAAGTCTAGATCAATGGACCATCGACATCAGCTACAACATGGGGAAGAACGATCGCTTACATGGTTACTATGCGGCGCAGCCCAGAAGTTTCAGCGAGCCCAGCCGTTTCGGTAATACGATTCCCGGTTTTGGAAACAATCACCACTCTCTGCGTCAGCTTTTGACGCTCAACGAAATACATACCTTCGGCGCCACGGTGGTTAACGAAGCCAGGCTCGGCTTCAATCGCATCTTTGGCCTTGACCTGCCTAACGCACATTTGAACCCAACGGAATTCGCTATCTCTGACGGAATCAATGAAGCAATAGGTCTGCCGCAGATCAACATCGCGGGAGGATCGCTTAACTTTGGTGGACCGTCAGTTTTTCCATCAGGCCGCGGGGACACAACGGTCGTGCTGGCTGACACAGTCAACATAATCAAGCGATTGCATTCGCTCAAGGTGGGAGGAGAGTTTCGTCAATTCTTCAACAACAACATTAGAGTGGGGAGCGGAAGTTTCAATTTTCCTACGGTCGCCGACTTTCTGGCGGGCACAGCTAATTCGTTCAGCATCACGATTGGCAATCAATCGAGTAGCATCACGCAACGAGCACTTGGGTTCTTCATACAGGACCATTACAAGTGGCGATCCAACCTCACGCTGGAGCTGGGCCTGCGATACGACTGGAATATCACTCCGACCGAACGCTACAACCGATTCATAATTTTTGATCCCGCCACGGTTTCGTTGCTGCGCGTTGGGAAGCAAGTCGATGAGCTTTACCACCAAAACAATAAGAATTTCGAACCGCGCGTCGGCTTTGCCTGGGATCCGTTTGGTGACGGCAGGACGTCGGTGCGAGCCGGTTACGCCATCTCAGTAGATCAACCTCCCACGAATGTGGCTTCG
>Ga0157380_10001454_pt1 | contig 15501 bp, 10 predicted proteins | sample S35metaG_FD_119757 | JGI IMG/M metagenome (GOLD analysis project Ga0157380, IMG submission 119757) | Switchgrass rhizosphere microbial communities from Kellogg Biological Station, Michigan, USA - S3-5 metaG | ecosystem: Host-associated > Plants > Roots > Rhizosphere > Soil | place: USA... | reverse complement strand
TATGTTGATGGAACAAAAATTGAAAATTGGGCGCAAGCGAGCCAACCGAATACCACCTTGTATTACCTTGAATCCCCCAATAGCTGGACTTTTGCTTTGCAGGATATAAATGCCGTCGTGGCATTGGCGAGGTCAAAAGGTATCATTACAGCCATTGACAATAGCTATTGCACTCCGCTTCAGCAAAACGTAATCGCAATGGGAGTTGACCTGGCCATTCAAACGGCGACTAAATATATCAGTGGCCATAGTGACACGCTTGGAGGCGTGCTGTCCGGTTCGCGCAACATGATCAAACGAATTTTTGACAGCGAATATCTAAACATCGGGAGCGGTATTCAGCCTTTCAACGCATGGCTGCTGATAAGGGGACTGCGAACATTGCCACTCAGGCTTAGCCGGATCAATCAATCTACAGCTCAACTAATCAATTTCCTGAAGCAACATTCCAAAATTGAAAATATCATATTTCCTTTTGATGCTTCATTTCCACAATACGAACTGGCAAAACAGCAAATGAAAGGCGCAGGCGGCCTGGTTACATTTATCATAAAAGCTAAAAGCAGGGAAAAGATCGTTGAGTTTTGTGAATCGCTTACGCATTTCATGATGGCGGTAAGCTGGGGCGGTCATGAATCACTCATCCTTCCGCAATGTGCCAGTGTGAAAGCTTCCGAGTTCGACAGCAACAATGAAGAACATCGTTCTGTCCGAATGTATGTTGGATTGGAAGACCCTTCGTATCTCATCGCAGACCTTGAACAGGCATTGGGCAAAATATGATGAAAATATTTAACACGCGCTTATCAAAATTCAGTTTTACGCGAATCGTTTTCATTTATTTTTGTTGAATGTTGAACCGACTAATTGTTTTCCTGATTTTCCAGGTATCCTTTATTATCTCTTTTGGGCAGGAAAAATGGAGCCTGGAGAAATGCGTGCAGTACGCAATGGAGCATAATATTTCCGTGCAGCAAACAGATCTACAGGCACAGTTCTCTGCGTTGGATATAAAGCAAAGCAAAGCTTCGCAATTACCTTCTTTCAATCTTTCAACCTCTGCAGGATTTAATTTTGGTCTTTCTGAAAACCCAACTACGGGCATTCTTCAGAAGAACAATTTTTTTAATTCAGGAAGCCAGCTGCAGGCGCAGGTTACCCTTTTCAACTGGTTTAGTAAAAAAAATATCAACGAAGCCAACCAGCTAACCTACGATGCAGATCAGCAGCAAACCCAAAAAATAAAGAATGATATTGCGTTGAACGTAGCGGCGGCTTATTTGCAGGTGCTACTCGCCAGGGAGCAGATTCATGTTTCAAATATTCAACTAGAGCAGACAAAATCACAGTTGGAAAACACAAGGAAACAAGTCGAGGCTGGCAAGTTGCCTGAGTTAAATGCGGCTCAGCTGGAGGCACAATTGGCGACCGACAGCTCCACGTTGATCACTAATGAATCGTCAGCCCAGCAATTTCTTTTGCAATTAAAGGCGCTGCTGAACCTCGATGCAGGTGCGCCGTTTGATGTAGAAACTCCGCCTGTAGAAAGAATACCCGTGGAAAGTCTCGCAGAATTGCAGCCTGAATTCGTATACAATTCAGCTTTGATAAATTTGCCCCAACAAAAAGTGAATGAACTAAGGATACAATCGGCAATAAAGACTGCCAATGCGCTCAAAGCTGCGATGTATCCGAGCCTGGGAGCTTTTGGCGGACTCGATACCAGGTATGTAAATACACAAAAAATTCCTGTCTACGACCAGGTGCTCACCGGGTATTCACCTACAGCTTTCCGCACAAATGCGGGTGGTGGCGTTTATTATGGAGTTGAACAACCGGTATACCAGAACGGGCCCACCATTACTAAATACCTGACGTCTGATCCATTTAGCACGCAACTCAGGCAAAATTTTGGACAGAATATTGGTATAGGCCTGAGCATTCCCATTCTTAATGGCAGAAGGGCACGCACCGATTGGGAAAAATCAAAGTTGACAATAAAGAACCTGGAGCTCACAAAATTGCAGGGCGACCAGCAGTTGAAACAGGATATTTACAAAGCATACATCGATGCTGCGGCAGCCATTCAAAAATTTAACGCTAACCAAAAGGCCGTACAAACTGCCCAGAAGGCTTATGACTTTGCAAACAAAAGATATGATTTGGGCATGTTGTCAACGTTTGAATTACTGAGCACCCAAAATACATTAATGACAGCCAAAACTCAGGCTTTGTATGCCCAGTATGATTATGTATTTAAGATGAAGCTGCTGGAGTTTTATAAAGGACAGGGTTTAAAGTTGTGAGTCGTTCGCGTCGGAAAGAAATTAGCAAAAGAATTTTTTTAAGGATTTATAATATGAAAAAAAAGAAAGTTTGGAAAAGAGTTTTAATTGTTGCGGCTATTATCATACTCCTTTTGGTAGTGGGCAAGTTGTTGGCAGGAAATAAAGACAAGGGTGAGAAGGTGGCGGTTGAAAAAGTAGCGCGGAGAACAATTATTGAAACAGTGACTGCGAGCGGAAATATTTATCCCGAAATAGAAGTCAAGATAAGCCCCGACATTTCGGGCGAGATAACAGAATTAAATGTGGAGGAAGGGGATAGTGTTAAAAAAGGACAGGTGCTGGCACGCATTTTCGCTGATCTATATGCTTTGCAACGAGACGAGGCTGCATCTCAGGTCGGTCAGAGACAGGCAACCGTAGCCAACAGCCAGGCAGCGTTGGAAGCAACAAGGGCATCTCTTGACCAGGCAAAGCTAGCTTATGACCGAAACAAAGCACTATATGATCAAAAGGTGATTTCAAAGGCCGAGTTTGAACAATTTGAAACAACCTATCGCTCAGCGCAGGCTAACTATAATGCCGCGTTGCAGGGGATAAAGAGCCTGCAGGCTAACGTAGTCGCGGCACAGACAGGTCTTACAAGGGCTAATAAAGATCTGGGACGTACAACTTTGGTGGCGCCAATGAATGGAGTCATTTCATCATTAAAGGTGAAACGGGGAGAAAGGGTGGCTGGTAATAGCTTTAACGTTGGAACTGAAATGATGACCGTTGCCGACATGAGCGCCATGGAGGTAAGAGTAGACGTGGGTGAAAACGATATTGTCAAAGTAAACTTCGGTGATTCTGTCGACGTAGAACTTGATGCCTACAACAATCGAAAATTTAAAGGTGTTGTAACGCAAATAGCAAGCAGTACGAAGACATCGCAAACTACGGCTACTTCCAACGAAGTAACAAACTACGAAGTAAGAATCAGGCTGGACAAAGAATCTTATAAAGATCTTATTGATCCCCAAAGACCGAAAAACTTCCCATTCCGGCCGGGAATGAACGCCAGTGCCGATATTAAAACAAAAAGGCATGATAACGTTTTATCAGTTCCGATCACGGCGGTAAATGCAAGGGTGAAGGGAAGTGATAAGAGCATCAGTGACCGACAAAAAGAAGCACAGGTGGGGAAGGATGAAGAGAACCAGGATGACCAGTTCACGGTAGCCAGCGATGAACTGGAGGAGGTTGTTTTTGTACTGCAGAAGGACGCCACCGTGAAAAAGGTAATCGTGAAATCAGGGATCCAGGACCTCAACTATATCGAAATACTCAGCGGACTTAATGGCGGCGAAGAAGTGGTGATGGGTCCGTATAATGCCATCAGTAAAACACTAAAAGATGGCACGAAGGTTAAAGTTGTACCGAAAGACAAGTTGTTTGAGAAGAAAAAATAAAAGAGAGTTAACGATATTGTTTTTTTAAAAAAGAGCCTTCAACGGCTCTTTCTTAATTTTATCAGCATATTCGTTCAAATCTATCTGACTCATGGTTCAGGAATTCGGTATTATCGGCGGAGGAAGCTGGGCTACAGCATTGGTTAAGATTCTTACAGACAACAAGCACAAAGTAAATTGGTGGATTCGCAATGAGAAAACAATTGAGCATATACGGACGCGGCATCACAATCCGCACTATTTACAATCAGTAAACTTTGATGTGGCTCTTCTTTCCATGTCAGCCAACCTGGAACACGTGATAAGGCAATCGGGTATTCTGGTAATAGCAGTACCGTCAGCATACCTGGCAGAAAGTATCGGGCAGGTGGCATACGGGGAATGGGAAGGGAAAAAAGTGGTTTCAGCCGTAAAAGGTATTTTGCCAGAGCAAAACATCCTGTTGAATTATTACCTGCAGCAAAAATTTAATTTTTCTCTCGAAGACTATTTTGCTGTTTTGGGACCTTGTCACGCCGAGGAGGTCGCTGCTGAAAAGCTTTCTTATCTTACGTTTTCAGGGTTGAATGTGACGACAGCTTCAGAGATAGCATCCCAGTTTTCAACGAACTACATTAATACGATCGTAAATCATGATATACTGGGTGTGCAGTATGCAGCAGTATTAAAAAATATTTATGCGCTTGGAGCTGGTATAGCTCACGGGCTGGATTATGGCGATAATTTTCAGAGTGTTTATATCGCCAACAGTGCTGACGAGATGGCCGGCTTCTTAAGAGAATTCGGTGCCGAGCATATTGTTGTCGGAGAACATGAAGGTGAAGATCCTATCACGCACCGCCGTACGCCAAATTATGCAGCATCTGTTTATCTCGGTGACTTGCTCGTAACGTGTTATTCGTTATACAGCCGTAACCGCACTTTTGGAAATATGATAGGCAAAGGATATTCCGTCAAAGCGGCCCAATTAGAGTTAAGCATGGTTGCCGAAGGATATAATGCCGCAAAGTGCATTTATAATATTAACAGGTCGGTGAATGCCCCGATGCCGATTGCCGAAACGATTTATAAAATATTGTGGGAAAACCTGAAACCCGCGGAGGGGTTTAAACAAATTGAGGAAGTACTGGTGTGATGATACGATAGGAAGGCCTAATGAGTGGTTAACTTTGAATGAGTTTGCCCACCTATTTAGTGAAAAAAAGATCTGCAGCGATTCCATCAGCTAATAACTTTCCTTCATTGGTCAATTTTGCAAAATTGCCCTCCAATTTTATTAACCCGGTTTCGATATATTTTTTGCTCGCAGCCCGCAGTTCCAGGCCCCTGGCTTCGTTCATAACAGATAGATCCAATCCCTCCATCGTCCTGAGCGATGTCATAATATATTCGTTCAGCTTTTGAACCTGGCTGAGCTCTTCCCTTTCAATCGCACCGGTTCCGTTATTAATCGATTGGATGTAGGCATGGTTGTTTGCAATATTCCACCATCTTGCATTTCCGTCAAAAGAGTGAGCCGACGGCCCGAATCCAAGATATTTTTGCTGTTGCCAGTACGATGAGTTATGAACGCTGCGGAAACCCGGTTTGGCGAAATTGGAGATCTCATAATGCTCATATCCCGCCTCAGCGAGCCATTGCATTAGCAGCAGGAATTGTTCGGACTGGTGATCGCCGTTAACATCTTCGGCTTTTTTTAGTTGAATGAGTTTGTGCAATGGTGTTTTTGGCTCTACTGTTAAGGCATAGCACGACAGGTGGGGAATTCCAAAGGAAATGGCCCTGTCCACATTGTGTTTCCATTTTTCGTTATTTGAAAAAGGCAAACCATATATCAAATCGACAGATATATTGTTGAAGTCGCGTGTTGCCAAAACTAAACTATCGATGGCTACCTCTGCGGTATGCGCCCGGTTCATCCATTGTAACTCGTCGTTATAAAAACTTTGTATTCCAATGCTGAGCCGGTTGATGCCAGTGTTTTTCCAGGCGCCTAAATTTTCCTCTGTGATATCATCGGGGTTTGCTTCGATTGTTATTTCGGCCCCGGGAACGACATCATAATTTGAAAATACGTTTTCCAGGATGCGGCTAATTTCATCCGCGCTGCACAAGCTGGGAGTGCCTCCGCCAATATATACAGTCTCGACCCTTTCGTTTACAAAATAATCACGCTGCAACTTCATTTCTTTCAATAAAGCCGTTATTAGTTCGTTTTTATAGCGCAAAGAAGTAGAAAAATGGAAATTGCAATAATGGCAAGCCTGTTTGCAAAAGGGAATATGGATATAAATGCCTGCCAAATTACTTTAATGTTTTAATGAATATTTTTACCAAACTCCGCTCTATCCGCCATGGAATGGACAAGGTTGAGGACAATGACACAATTCAGACTGCAAATATGGGTTATTCTTTTTTTGCTGGTTGACCTGTCCCTGGAAGCGCAAAATGACTATTCTCTTTATATCCGCGCCGTTGATCGCGATTCAGCATTTGTAACATCCAGCCTGGGATTGAAAACTACTTTTAACAATCGCAGCCAATGCGTTGAGTATATCAACAAGATACCGGCAACCTTACAGGCAAAAGGGTTTGTTACGGCTTCTCTCGACAGCATAAACTATGATTCCGCATTTGCAAGGGTTGTTTTGTATGTTGGCAGCAAATATGAGTGGGCACAACTGGAAACAAAGCAAATCGATCCTTCAGTGCTGCAGGCGGTAGGTTGGCGCGATAAAACATTTGCCGAGGAACCGATGGATTTTCTAAAGGTGCAGCAGTGGCAGGAAAAGATTTTGACTTATATGGAAAATAGCGGTCATCCTTTTGCAAAGGTTTATTTGGATAGTCTGCAAATCGAAAATGAAAAGGTATGGGCACAGTTAAAACTGGAAAAAGGTCCCGCTTACAAGATTGATAGCATCCGGGTTTTGGGTAATGCCAAAATCTCAAATGACTTTTTGCAGCGATACCTGGACATCCGGAACGGAAGTTTATTTAATCGCGAAAAGCTGCTCCAGGTCAGCAAGAAAATGCGCGAACTTGGCTATGTTGAAGAAGAGTATCCGCCAAAGGTGATCTGGCTGGGAACGGGATCAACGCTCGAAATGTACTTAAAACAAAAAAGAAGCAGCCAGGTAAATGTGTTGGTTGGTTTTTTGCCTAATAATGATCAATTGGCATCGAATAAATTACTAGTTACAGGTGAAGCAAACCTGAATTTGAAAAACGAACTTGGCGCGGGTGAAACAATCGGGTTGAACTGGCAACAACTGCAGGTAAAATCTCCACGGTTGAGCATTTTCTACCAGCATCCCTATATTTTCAAAACACCGGTTGGTCTTGACTTCGCTTTTGATATGTTTCGCAAAGACAGCACGTTTCTCAATGTCAATTTACAATTGGGAGCTCAATACATTCTAAATACCCATCATTCAGGTAAGGTGTTCCTGCAGCGTTTCCAAAGTATTGTCACTGCCATCGATACAAACTATATTTTACAAACCTATAACTTACCCGATGAAGCCGATGTGCGCTGGGCAAGTTTGGGCGTTGACTATGAGTACAACAATACCAATTACCGGCTAAACCCCGTAAGAGGAAACGAGTTCAGGATTATTACAACGGTAGGTACAAAAAAGATAAAAAAGAATAATGACGTATTGGACCTGAAAAATCCGTCTGATCCATCCTTTGACTTTGGTACTTTGTATGATACGGTCAAATTAAATAGTTACCAGATCCGTATAAGAGCTTCCGCGGCCAAATATTTTCGACTCGGTCGTCAGAACAGAACTACTTTTAAAACGGCCATCAATGGCGGCTATTTTCAAAGTGAAAACATTTTTCGCAATGAGCTTTTCCAGATCGGAGGTTATAAATTGCTTCGTGGATTTGACGAGGAAAGCCAGTATCTTTCGCGATTCATTATTGGAACTCTGGAATTCAGATACCTGGTGGGACAAAACTCCTTCTTTTATGCCTTTTCTGACGGTGGATGGGGTAGAAACAAAAGCCAGAATACAGACGCAGACTACACTTATTTCGGAACAGGCCTGGGTTTGTCATTTGAAACCAAGGTCGGGATATTTAACATCGCCTGGGCCGTAGGAAAGCGCAACGATCTTGATTTTAATTTACGTCAGTCAAAGATCCATCTTGGATTTATCAATTATTTCTAATCGACCAATTTTAAAACCCATTCCAAAATATTTTCCGGCGAAATGATTTGGTGAATTACCTATAAATTGTCACCACGCCGGTTATTTTTGCAGTTCAATCAATCTTACTTGCTGCGCATTGTTTTTTTATTTGCAATCCAATTTTCTGTTTGCCTGCTGGCTGCAGGTCAGGCGGAAACCGACACTAGCGCAAAAGGCCAGGCCGACACAATCCCCCTTCCCGATACATTGGTTGAACATGCAGACTCTTCCGCGATTGTATCAAGCGATTCAGTATCGATACGGCCGACTGATACCCTATGGAAGGTGTCTGATCATCTTCCTTTGAAAGAACAGGTGCTTCAGCGTCATCCTTATTTCAGGTTCAATGTAAAGCCGGTTGTAATGCAGTCTGAACAACGGCGATTCCAGGGGAAAGAAATGTTGTTTTATGTAGTCATTCTTTTACTTATCATTTTTGGACTTCTAAAACTTGGCTTTGGAAAATATTTTAGCGACCTGCTAAGGGTTTTTTTCCGCACGACGCTGAAGCAAAGGCAAATAAAGGAACAACTCATCCAGACTCCTTTGCCTTCTTTGATGTTCAACATATTCTTTGTGGCAAGTGCAGGTTTGTACCTGAATTTTTTGTTTCACCACTTTATGTTTACGCCTGTCAATAATTTTTGGTTGATGTACCTATATTGTTGCGTGGGGCTTTCTATTATTTACCTCGTGAAATTTGTCGGCCTTAAGATATGCGGATGGCTGTTCAATATGCGACAGGCGGCGGATTCCTATATTTTTATAGTTTTTATCATCAATAAAGTGGTTGGTTTTTCTGTTTTGCCATTTATCATCTTACTCGCTTTTACAGAAGGAACGGTTTACACAGTAAGCCTTATAGTATCGTTATTTTCCGTCGGCGGACTTTTTTTGTATAGGTTTATTTTAGGGTACGGCGCCATTCATAATGAGGTCAGATTCAATCTTTTTCATTTCTTTTTATATATATGTGCTTTCGAAGTGGCTCCCCTATTATTGATTTACAAGCTTTTACTATTCTTTTTGTAAGAAGAATGAATTACCTTTGCAAACAACTTTAGCCGCACCGACATGTTAAAAAATGGGGTTACAAAAGCTGACCAATCATTGGTCAGAAATATAAATCGAATACTAATTACCCAGCCGAGGCCTGATAGCGACAAGTCACCGTACTTTGAGCTCTGCAGAAAATATAATTTAGAACTTGATTTTCAGCCATTTATAAGGCTTGAGGGTATCCCGGGCAGGGATTTTCGTAAGCAAAAGATCGATATTCCTAATTTCTCCGGCGTCATATTTACAAGCCGTAATGCCATTGATCACTTTTTTCGCACCTGTGAAGAAATGAAAGTCAGTGTGTCGCAGGATACGAAATATTTCTGCATTACCGAGGCTGTCGCGCTTTATCTTCAGAAGTTTATCCTGTACAGAAAGCGCAAAGTTTTTTATGGCGCTGATGGCACAAACAAGAGCATGTTTGATGTGATCAATAAGCACAAAGGGAATGAAAAATTCCTTTATGTATGTTCAGAAAATCAGCAGGACAATGAAATCGTAAGCTGGTTAAAGGCTAATAATTGCGAGTTTGCGCTTGCATTCATGTATCGCACGCAAAGCAATGATGTAAAGGAGTTGCTTGCACAAAATAACTACGATATAATTTGCTTTTTTACGCCAAGCGGGGTTAAAAGTCTATTTGATAACTTACCAAAATACAAACAAAACGGGACTGTGATAGGAACATTTGGCGGAAATACCACGAGGGCCGCTGAAGATGCAGGCCTCGTATTGGAAATTAGGGCCCCGCAACCGCAAGCGCCAAGCATGGTTGCTGCGCTTGATAAATTCCTGGCTGAAGTAACGAAGAAGAAGTAATCATATTAACTCATATTAGCAAAGGACGCCTTTAATAGGTGTCCTTTTTATTTTTCAACCGGCCTGATTGAGCGAAATTTGCCGGATGAATCGACACGTCAATAAACTCATTAACGAGAGCAGCCCGTACCTGATACAGCACGCGCACAATCCTGTTGATTGGTATCCTTGGGGAGAGGAGGCATTGCAGAGAGCCAGGGATGAAAACAAACCCATCCTGGTTAGTATAGGTTATGCTGCCTGTCATTGGTGCCATGTCATGGAACGCGAGAGTTTTGAGGATGAAAATACCGCGAAATTGATGAACGAAAATTTTGTCAATATCAAGATCGACAGGGAGGAAAGACCTGACCTCGATCATATTTATATGGACGCGGTTCAAACGTTGACCGGAAGCGGAGGTTGGCCACTAAACGTCTTTCTTACACCGGAAGCAAAACCATTTTATGGGGGTACTTATTTTCCACCGGTGAGGGCCTTCAATCGTCCGTCCTGGCAGGAAACTTTGTTAGGAATTAAAAAGGCATTCAGGGAAAGCAGAAGTGAAGTAAATACCCAGGCGGAAACCCTAACTGCTCATTTGGTAGAATCCAGTTCTCTTGGCTTCCGAAAGACCGAGACGTCGCCAGAACTATTTACAGGTGACAAGTTGAAAGAAGTTTTTGGAAACCTCATGAACAACAGTGATCGTGTGTGGGGAGGCTTCGGTGGGGCACCCAAATTTCCCCAAACGTTCAGTATACAATACCTTCTTCGCTATTATTATTTTTTTCAAAACGATGGGGCACTTTCCCAGGCGCTGCTAAGCCTGGATAAGATGATTGAGGGTGGTATATACGACCAGGTTGGCGGCGGATTTGCCAGGTATGCGACCGACACTAAATGGTTAATACCCCATTTTGAAAAAATGCTTTATGATAATGCCTTGCTGATATCGGTGTTAAGTGAAGCTTTTCAATTGACAAAAAAAAGGCTGTACCAGGATGTGATCGAGCAAACAATGCAGTTTTTGCAAAGAGAATTGCTTCACCCTGCGGGTGGATTTTATTCGGCCCTGGATGCCGATAGTGAAGGTGAAGAAGGAAAATACTATGTATGGAACAGGGGGGAAGTGGAAAGTCTTCTCGGCGATGATGCGGATGTCTTTTGCAACTATTATGACATTACGGACAGTGGAAATTGGGAGGGAAAGAATATTCTGCATTTTGAAAAATCCCCAGAACAATTTGCTGCAGAAAATAAAATTTTCATTGAAAGGCTGAACAAAATACTGGAAACTGGGAGGGCAAAACTGTTGGAAAAAAGAGACGAACGGGCCCGACCTTTATTGGATGATAAAATAATATTGGGGTGGAATGCGCTGATGAATACCGCATGCAGCAAAGCCTTTGCAGCAACGGGAAATGAGAAATATAAGGAGTTAGCATTAACCAACATAAAGTTTTTACTTGACGAATTTGCTTCAGACAAGCCGAATGAATTTCTTCATACCTGGAAAAACGGGCAGGCCAGGTTCCCGGCTTTTTTGGATGATTATGCTTTCCTTGTGCAGGCCCTGATGCATTTGCACGAAATAACAGGTGATATTGGATGGCTGAATAGGGCGAAGGCGATAACATTGTCCGTAGTTCAGAATTTCGGCGACGAGGATACGGGCTTCTTCTTTTATACCCGGGCCGATCAGCAGGATGTAATTGTTCGAAAGAAGGAGATATATGACGGCGCTGTTCCATCGGGAAATGCTATTATGGCCGCTGTTTTATACCAACTTTCGATCTACTTTGACAAGTCCGATTGGAGGCAACGAAGTACTGAGATGCTACGTTATTTGGGGCAGGTAATCACGCGTTATCCCACATCTTTCGGGTGCTGGGATTGCCTCCTATTTGAGATGACGCTGGGTACCGTTGAACTGGTCATAACAGGCAGGGATTTTAACTCAATTCACAAGGAGCTGCTGGCACAATTTATTCCTAATAAAGTAGTTATGGTAACAGCAGTTGAAAATGAGCAGTTTGCACTTTTAGTAGGAAAGCGCGTTACGGAAACAACCGAAATTTTTGTTTGCAAGAACTTTACATGCCTAAAACCAGTGACTTCTGTGCCTGAAACTATGAGTTATATTAACGGCTTAAAAGACTCAACTAATTTTATGTTAATACAATAAAAATAGCTTAATATGCGTTTGGATAAATACGTCGTAAAACCCACTTTGGTCAAACGAAATTAAATTGTAACGTTGTGGAGAAGAATAACCCTAAACTTAATATTTGCTCCAATACCCTCAACAGTATGAAAACTAAAAACCTTAACTACGCATTCCTCGCAATTGTCTGCATTTCAATGCTGACAAGCTGTGGAATACTGGGAAAGAAAAACAAAGGTGGTGGAAGTCTACCTAATGATGGGCAGGTCCACGGCGTTTCTCCAGGCAACAGGTACTCGCTGCCAAAACCTCCTGGAATGGTCTATATCCCACAGGGAACATTTCACATGGGCCCCAGTGATGAAGACCCCGCATATGCCTTTAGTTCGCGGAACCGCTCCGTCTCTATCAGCGGCTTTTGGATGGACGCTACAGAAATCACCAACAACGAGTACCGGCAATTTGTGTATTGGGTCCGGGATTCTGTTGCTGCTCGGAAAATGGGTAAAGTCAAGGCTGGTTCAGACGGTAATGAATATGTGGACTGGAAAGCTATGCAGCAAATGAAATGGGATGATCCAAAAACCATAGAAGCACTTGGCAATACCGATTTGATTCTTTCACCTGAAGAAAGGATTTTCGGTAAAAAAGAACTTGACGTTTCTAAGCTTCTTTTCCACTCAGAAGTTTTCGATTTGAAGGAAGCCGCCAAAAAGGAGAACCAGGGAAAATCCCGTTCTAAGTTTATCATCAAGAAGGATGTTGCTATCTATCCTGATACTTTAGTTTGGATTCGTGATTTTGCTTATTCATACAACGAGCCAATGACGAAACGTTACTTCTCTCACCCTGCATTCGGAAACTACCCGGTTGTGGGTGTAAACTGGAAACAGGCAACGGCGTTTTGTGAGTGGAGAACACTTTATCTGAATGCATACTTAGACAGTAAGAAAAGAGTGCAGGAGTCTGACTTCCGTCTTCCAACCGAAGCGCAGTGGGAATATGCAGCGAGGGGTGGAAGGTCACAGTCAATGTTCCCATGGGGTAACTATTATCTCCGGAATAAGAAAGGTTGTTTGATGGCCAACTTTAAACCTGGTCGCGGCAACTATCCTGAAGATGGTGGTTTCTACACCGTAAGGGCTGATGCATATTGGCCGAATGACTATGGCTTGTATTGTATGTCCGGAAACGTCGCTGAATGGACTTCATCAATTTATTACGAAGGACGAAATAATTTTCAACATGACATGAACCCGGACGTTCGTTGGAATGCAAAAGACGACGATCCGCCACTAATGAAACGTAAGATTATTCGCGGTGGTAGCTGGAAGGATGTTGGATACTATTTACAGACAGGAACAAGCACTTACGAATATCAGGATACAACCAAGTCTTACATCGGATTCCGAACAGTAATTGACCTGCCGGCAGCAGCATCAAAAGGCCGGCGCTAAATAATACTTCAGGAGGTCTTCACAGACCTCCTTTTTAAATACAATTTTTTTTCATCCCAATCGTTTTAGTTTAAAATTTAATAATCTATAAAAACGAACCCTTATGCTATTCTTTAAGACTCACAGAGGCCAGGTAGTATTAAACTTTCTTTTTAGCTTTTTTGCTGCCGTGGTAATTTTCGCAGCGATGATGAAAATTCTTCACTGGCAAGGTGCTGACATCGCAATCATGGTCGGATTGATTGCTGAAGCAATTGTATTCATGGTGATGGCGTTTCTTGTACCTCCCCCTGAAGAACCACATTGGCAGCGTTATTTCCCTGAAATTAACACACACCCTGACCTGGATCCGAATTTCAAGCCTACGCCGCTTACGCTGGCTGGCAATTCCGGTAACCCTGCTTTAACCAAACTGGATGATATGCTTCGTGACGCAGATATTACTCCGGCTAACCTCGGAAGACTGGGTGAAAATTTTAAGAAATTTGGTGGCACTGTAGAGAACATGGCCGACATCACTGATGTAGTCTCTGCAACCGGAGATTATACCGCCAAGACTCGTGAAGCAGCTACTGCCTTAGGCACTATGAAGGATGCTTATCTCGGCGCTGCAAACAGTATCCAGCATTTCAACCAGGCTGCTGATGGTACAAGACAATTCCACGAACAGGTAACCGTATTGACGAAAAACCTGGCATCGTTGAATACCATATATGAACTCGAATTGCAGGATACCAACAATCACCTGAAAGCAATGAACAAATTCTACAGTAACCTTACACAAGCATCTGAAGTGATGCAGGGTAGTGTAGAAGATGCTCAAAAGGCAAAAGAACAGATTGGCGTACTGGCAAACAATCTTGGCCGTTTGAACAACATTTATGGCAACATGCTCAGCGCAATGCAGGGCCGCAATTAAAATGTAAGGGTTCGTTTTAAATTATTAAATCGAAATCCGTATCCTATAGACTTTTGATAAGTCACCATTATTAAATTAAAAAACCAATCGTCATGGCTTTACCTCGTGAGCCCCGGCAAAAGATGATCAACATGATGTATCTCGTTCTTACAGCCCTTCTGGCTTTGAACGTGTCATCTGAGATACTTAATGCCTTTAAAACGGTTAATAAGAGCTTGGAGAATACCAATGCCACTGTAAATAAATCTACGGAGACCATTATGGAATCCTTAAAAGATAAGACTACAGATCCTGTATCTGCCGCGAAAGCACAGATATGGTACCCCAAAGCCCAGAATGTTCAAAATATCAGTAAGAATGTCTTTACTTATATCCAAAGTTTAAAGGATCGCATCCTCACTGAGGCTGGTGGCGATCCCAAAAAACCGGAGCAAAAGTTCAAAGAAGATAATCTTGATGTTGCAACACGTATCATGATCGAAAAGGGAGAAGGCCCTAAACTTTTGGCAACCCTTGACAAATACAAAAAAGATCTCCTGGCGATTGATCCGTCAATTGATTCGGCATTTAAATCAGCATTGCCGATCAACCTCGAAAAACCGGCAAGCAGAACAAAAGCTGGTAAAACCTGGGAAGGCGCCTATTTCCACATGGTGCCTACTGTGGCTGCATTGACCATTCTCAGCAAGTTTCAGAATGATGTTAAGACAACTGAAAACCGTGTAGTTCAATTTTGCCACAATAGAGTGGGTGAGGTAGTGGTTCGTTTTGACACTTATGCTGCTATTATTGGTCAAAACTCTACATACCTTATGCCCGGTCAGGATCTGGAAATAAAAGCTGGCGTTGGTGCATTTAGTACCGGAGCCAAGCCAAAGATTACAATCGGTGGGAGAAATGCCGATGTGGCGAGTGATGGTAACGACAAGGGTACTGCCATTGTTAAAATACCCGGAGGTGGTGTTGGACCGCACACGGTTCCTGTGAAAATTGAATACATTGATCAGGAGGGCAAACCGCAGATTATAGATAAGGTTGTGGAATATAAAGTTGGAATGGCCAATGCATCTATAGCTTTGGATGAAATGAACGTATTGTATATTGGTTATGACAATAAGGTAACCATTGCAGCAAGTGGCGGTGGTGATGATAAAGTGCAGGCT
>Ga0157380_10001453_pt1 | contig 15501 bp, 17 predicted proteins | sample S35metaG_FD_119757 | JGI IMG/M metagenome (GOLD analysis project Ga0157380, IMG submission 119757) | Switchgrass rhizosphere microbial communities from Kellogg Biological Station, Michigan, USA - S3-5 metaG | ecosystem: Host-associated > Plants > Roots > Rhizosphere > Soil | place: USA... | reverse complement strand
TGAGCGTCAAGGATTATGGACAGCCTGAACTTGTTGAAATTATGGGACTTGATCGCGTCAGGCGGGCCGGTTTCGCTCGTGAGGCGCTCAAGAGCCGGCGGCTGGTGAAGTTTTTCACAAAGTAAGGCTATACTGATGGGCGGTACAGCCTTGCGACGAGGCTCACCGTGGGCCACCGCGCGGGCAAGGGTTTTGTAACCTGGCGGCACCATGGGAAAAAAGCAGTCGAGCTTTTCGCTCAAGCGCTCGGCGGAGTCGCTCCAGGACAACGTACGACGTGCGGGCCCTGCCGCCGGTGCGAGTTACACGCTCATTGGCGCCATCATCCTGCTCGGCGGGATTGGCTACGGGTTCGACCAGTGGCGAGGTACGGCCCCCTGGGGATTGTTCGTGGGGCTCCTCCTCGGCTTGATTGTCGGGTTCTGGGAGTTGGCGAAGGTCGTCTGGCATCGATGACTGCAGTGATGTGGATGACCTGCACGAGCCTGGTGTCCTGGCTCGTGACGAGGGTGATCACGGACGGGCGTGGCGACCCGGAGATCGTTCTGGGGATGGAGGGCCCGTTGGCGGCGGCGATAGGCAGCTGGGTGGCCTACGAACGGGCACACCGTGGAGCACCCGGTCGCCTGACGAACGTGATGATCGCCGCGCTGGCTGTGAAGATGGTGTTTTTCGGCGGCTACGTTGTTGTGATGCTGCGGGGACTGGATCTGCGTCCGATGCCGTTTGTCGTGAGCTTCGCGTCGTATTTCATCGCGTTGCATACGATCGAAGCGACGTTCCTCCGACGCCTGTTGATGAACGATCTACGCTCGCCGACGAGTGAAGGCGCTTAAGATTACGGTCCACGTTGATGCTTCAACCCGAACACGTTGAATCCGCTGTCGGTGTGGCTTCAGAAGCCGCCGAGAAGTTCAATGCCGGCGAAGTGATCATCGAGCACGTTTCGAACAGCCCGATCGATCACCCGCTCATTCATCTGCCGAGTCTCCTCGGGATCGACTTCTCCGTCACCAAGCACGTCTTCATGCTGTGGGTCGTTGCGGCGATCGTATTTCTCGTCGTGACCATGACGGTGCGTCGCTATCTACGACAGGATCGTCTCATCCCGTCAGGCTTCATGAATGCCCTTGAAGCCATCGTCGAGTTCGTCCGCGACGGTATCGTCGAGCCGAACGTCGGTCGCAAGTGGGTGAACTCGTGGACGCCGCTCCTGCTGACCCTCGGCGTCTTCATCCTTGCGTCGAACGCCATCGGGCTCATCCCGATTTTTGACGTCCTGTCGCTGCTCAATCACACGGTGCTGCACCTGCCGGAGGAATCGTTCATGGCGCAGGTGCTTCATGGAGGCACCACCGCGACCGGCAATTTCAACGTGACCGCGGCACTCGCGACGATCACGTTCGTCGCGATCATCGTCGCCGGCGCGCGCGCGCATGGCTTCGTTCAGCACTGGAAGAATCTGGTTCCGCACGGCCTGCCGCTGCCGGTGACGATCATGCTGATCCCGATCGAGATCATGGGCATGTTCGTCCGGCCCTTCGCGCTCACGATGCGACTTGCGGCCAACATGACGGGCGGCCACATCGCGATCCTTGCGATTCTGTCTTTCGTGTTCATCTTCACGGAGTTGTCAGGGCAGGCGATCGTCGGCATCGGGATCGGTGTGCCGTCGGTCGTGCTCGCGGTGCTGCTGTCGGCGCTCGAGATCATCGTCGTCGCCGTTCAGGCATACGTATTCACGCTGTTGTCGGCTGTGTTCATCGGCATGGCCATTCACGCTCACCACTGAGCGCTGTCGGCGTGTCCGGATGGATGCGCCCTACGAAGGAGAGACGAATGGAAGGGATCGGATTTGCATATATGGGCGCGGGGATCGGCCTTGGCCTCGCCGTGATCGGCGCGGGTCTTGGCATCGGTCGGCTTGCTGCCGGGGCCGCAGAAGCGATCGGCCGGCAGCCTAGCGCAACCGCGCAGATCACCGGTGCCGTGAACCTTCCGCTCTTCCTGCTCGAAGGCGTCGCGATTCTTGCCGAAGTATTTGCGCTGCTGATCGTGCTGATGAAGTAGGCGCGAACCCGAAAGGACGTTCGACATGAACACACTGGTCCAGCCCGATCCCGGGCTTTATATCTGGACCATCGTCACGTTCCTGGTCCTCGTGGCGGCGCTGGCGAAGTTTGCCTGGCGGCCGCTGCTCGAGGCCCTCGAGCGCCGGCAGGACCAGATTCGCAAGTCGCTCGACGATGCGCAGAAGGCGAAGCAGGAGTTGGAGAAGCTGCACGTCGAGTCGCAGCGGATCCTGGCTACGGCGAGGACCGAGGCCGAGCAGATCCTGTCGAACACGCGCTCGGACGCGAACCGTTTTCGCGAGGAGTTGAAGCAGAAGGCGCAGGCAGAGGCTGCCGGCATCGTGAAGAACGCCGAAAAGCAGATCGAGCTCGAAACAGCCCGGGCGCTTCAGCAGATCCGAACCGAAGCCGTCGATATCTCCGTGGCGATTGCCTCCAAGCTGCTTGCCCGAAACGTGTCGAAAGAAGACAACGAGCGGCTCATCGAAGAGACCTTCAAACAGATCGAGGAACGGCGGCCCAGCTAGCGGCCGCCGCGACCGAGCAACGCCAGCGAGGGGTCGCCTCGGAAGCGCGTTCGCGCGTCAGATCTGAGCGCTTCGGCTCTGGACGGATCTCCGAGAATCGTCCAGAGGCGTGCCGCGACTCCGTAGCCTTCAGGCGTCGGGGTCGAGGCGACGAGCTCATTCAGGACGTCCTCGACTGCGGCGTCGCGGTTCGACGCGCGGTACAGCATCGCGAGGCTCGTGTACGCCTGTATGCTGCGCGGGAACTCTGTCAGTTCCTCACGAAACTGCGATTCGGCCTCATCGTAGCGATCGAGACGCGCAAGTGACTCTCCCAGGTACAGATGTAGATCGGCGAGGGAGCGATTGTCCTCCGCCAACGAGCGTGTGGCCTGCGCGAGCGTCGTCGCCGCTTCTTCGTATTTCCCTTCCTCGTAGAGCAATCTGCCCTGGACGAATTGCTGCACCGGAATCGAGGGATCTGCTTCGTGCGCAGCCGCGGCATGCTGTGTCGCCGCTTCCTTGTCTCCGCTGGCGAGCGCAACACGAGCCGCCATCTCGTGAGCCGCAAAGATTTCAGCGCGGCCCTCGGCTTCGGCCAGCATGACGGCGACCGCCGCCTGCTCCCTGGCTGCATCGGTCTTTCCGGCTTTCAGCAGCACATCTGCCAGCGCTCGTGCCGCCATTGAGGCATCAGGACGAAGCTCTCTGACCTTGCCGAATTCAAGGATCGCCTCTTCGATTCTTCCAGTTCGAGCGAGCATCACGCCGATCTGGAAATGAATCGGGACGAGCGTCGGGTGCGCGCGCGAAATCGTCTGAAGCGCTCGTATTCCGGCGGTGTACTTCTTCTGACCGATCAGGACGGCGGCGGCGCGATGTTCCTCGACAACTGTGCGCTGAGTGGAGGCGTCGAGTGCGACATCGACTGCCGCCGGACCGCTGCTGCCCAGATAACCGAGCAGCGCGTAGCGATCCTCTTCACGCGCGCCGAGCGGTGCCGGCGTTGGGATGGCTTCGGTGCCCAACAGGCTGTCGAGATCCGATCGAAGCCGTGCGGCTTCATTGGCCTCACCGACGGCCTCCTCGCCGGACTCGAGCGGAACCAGATCTTCTCCGGCGCCGCGAACGAAACGGAAATGGTCGCCGGTCAAGGCGTAAACGGGCTCGCCCCCGAACCGGAAATAGGCAGCTAGCGACTCCGCGTAAATTGGTGACGCCGGCGTCACTGCATCGCCATCGTCGAGAACGGTCCGCAGCGATCGGCCTGGCAGACCAGCCGGTAGCGGCGCGCGAACCAGATCGAGGATCGTCGGAAGAACATCGACGTTCTGAACCGGAGACAAGACTCTCCGTCGGCTTCCCAGACCGTCTGGTTGCTTGACGATGAACGGGACGCGCAGGGCGCGATCGTCGAGCGTCAGGCCCGACCCAACGTCACCGCGGTCGCCGACGACGAGAATTGTCGCATCGTCGTAGAGTCCGTGCTGCTTCAGGGCGCCGGTCAGCCTCATCACCGCCGCGTCGGCGTCCCTCCCGGGGACCTGCACGAACAGAAAGAATCGCTGGCCGCTCTGGGCGTTCAGCCAGCGTTCGGCCACGTCGATCGTTTGCGATCCCCCGCGCTCGACGGCCGCGATGTCGTCCGATGTGCCCGAAGGTATCTCATCGTCGAAGAAGGAGAATCCCTGGCCGATTCCCGTCCGCGCCTGAAGGAGGAACGAGGAAACCGCCGCTCCAGTCGCGAACCCACGGTTGCGCAGCAACGCGGCGAGCGTGCTCGTATCCGCGGCAAGCGAGAAGCCCGCATCATCGCGGACGCCGTGCTCTATCGGCAGCCGGCCAGTCAGTAGCGATACATGAGCGGGAAGGCTTTGTGGGGAGTGCGTGTACGCGCGCTCGAAAACGACCGACTCATTGGCGAGGGCGTCGATGGCCGGTGTATCGGATTTCTGAGCGCCGTAAGCTGAAAGATCGGTCGCTGGAACGCCGTCGATCGAGACGAGCAGAATCGGTCCCTGGTGAGGAGGTGACTCGCGCGCGTACCACCAGCCGATGGCTGCGGATCCCACCACAGCCACGAAGAACAACGCGATGATCAGCGCGGCCAGCCAGCGCCGAGTTTGAATACGGGCGCGAGCGGGCATGGTTAACGCGGAAGGGCCTGCAATTCAGTGCGCGTCGATTCGAGCTCTGCTTTCGCTCGTGCGTTCAGCGTCTCGTCATTCAGTAGCTGGTTGTAGGTGTTCACGGCGCGATCGAGCAGCGCGCGACGCGCGACGGGGTCGGCTTCGGAGGCAGCTTGTTTGCGATAAACACTGGCCTGTACGAATGCCACCGACGTCAGCTTTGGGTTCTGTTCGCGGATCTGCTGATAGGCGGCGAGTGCCTGATCGTATTGACCGCGATCGCGGAGCGCGTTCGCTGCCGTCACCGACTGAAGGACATTTTTATCGAGTGCACCCGGAATTGGCCCTGGGTCACGCGCGAGTGCGAAGCCCATTGGCGGAGTGGCTGCGACGCGAACCGGTGCGGTCGCCTGAACGGGTGTGAACCCCGGTGCCTCGACGGTGAACTGCCAGGCGCCCGTCTTGAGGCCGATCATCGCCCAACGACCCTTGTCGTCGGTCGTCGACGTGATCTGGGAAGGTGAGGCGTCGCGATTGACGGCACGAACGGTCGCACCCTTGATGGGGCGTCCACTGGTGTCTTTCACTGTCCCCACGGCGCGTGCCGACTGTGCGAAGGCCGCAGAGGACAAGAAGGTCGCGAGGAGAACGCCGACAACGATCCGGATACCTGACATCACGCGATCCTCCAGGACTGGGCCACCCGGTTTGGCGAAGACGGAGTGTCCGTAATTCTATCGCAAAGGTTCACTGGGCGGAGGTCAGTAAAGCTCGTAGAGCATCAGGTAAATGACGACTCCAGTGACAGAGACGTAGACCCACAACGGGAACGTCCAGCGCGCGATTTTGACGTGTTTGTCGAACTGGGACCTGAGTCCGCGCGTGGCCGTCAGGAGCGCGAGAGGCACGATGACGGCCGCCAGAATCACGTGCGTGATCAGGATGGCAAAGTAGACCAGCCGAATCGGGCCCTGTCCGGGGAACGGCCGTGAGCCGGCATGGAGGTGGTACGTCACGTAGCTGACGAGAAAGAGCGCGGACGTCGTCAGCGCGGCGATCATGCACCACTGATGCTGACGCCGATGCCCGCGTTTAATCAGCAAATAGCCCGAGACGAGCAGGACCGCTGCGATGCCGTTCAGCGTGGCATTGAGGGCTGGCAGATCCGAGATGGTGAGCATGTCAACTTCCAACGCCCAAGACGCCAACTCCCAAAAGGCTCGATTTGGGAGTTGGGAGTTGGGGAATTGGGAGTTTCTTCAGATCCACAACCGGTCTGCCACCAGTGCTCCGAGGAGCAGCGGCAGGTAGGTGATCGAGTAGAGAAACAGCTGACGTGCCGACTCGTGCGAGCGATCGCGAGCGAACACCATGCTGAGCCAGATGAAAACGATTCCCAGGCTCGTCGCGACGGCGCTATACGGCGTTCCGGCGAGACCGACAAGCGCCGGCAACAAGCTGACCGGCCACAGTGTGGCTGTGTAGAGCAGCGCTTGCCGTCCGGTTCGCCGGCCATCAGGTTCGACGACAGGCAGAAGTGGAATGCCCGCGTTCTTGTAGTCGTCCCTGTACATCCACGCGATAGCGAGGAAGTGCGGCATCTGCCAGAAGAAGACGATGCCGAAAAGGACAATCGCTGGCAGGGTGATGTCGCCGGTTGCCGCGGCCCAGCCAATCACTGGTGGCAACGCGCCGGGGATTGCACCGACGATCGTGGCCAGCGACGTACGCGTCTTGAGAGGCGTATACACGAGCACGTAACTAATCAGCGTGCCGGCCGCGACTGCGGCGGCTGCGGGTGTCGCTCCCAGCGCCAAATCTACGAGCCCAGCGACGGCGAGCAGCACACCAAACCCGGTGCCCTCCGCAACGCCCAGTCGGCCGCGTGGCAGTGGCCTTCCACTTGTCCGGCGCATCCGCCGATCCGTCTCGCGCTCCCACACCTGGTTCAGCGCGGCGGCTCCGCCTGCAACGAGCGCTGTTCCAATCAGCGTGTGGACAGCGAGCGCCAGGGCGACGCCGCCCGGTGACGCCAGATAGAGACCGGCGACCGTCGTCAGAAGAACCAGTAGATTGAGTCGAGGCTTGGTGAGCGCAACGAAATCCAGCGTGCGACCCGACCGAGCGGCACTTCGTGTGGGATTCTGCGCTGGAACCGATGCGCTGCCGACGACCTGCGTGCTCGTCTTCACGCGTGACCCCGCGCGGGACGCACGTCCCGATGCATGTCGTAGGTCTCGTCCTGTCCCCGGGATCCGGCGAGTCTGTCGAAGCTGCGGCGCCGGGTGCGAAGAGTCAGGACGAGCGACGTCGCGAGCACGGAGGCACCCGTTACGACGTGCAGCGAGTTGATCATGTAGTGCTTCTGGCTCAACACCGTCAGTGCGCCAAGTGTGATCTGCAACGTGAGCAGCGTGAGCAGAAGTGCTGACGGCCGGCATAGCTCACGGCGAGGTCGGTGATGGTAGAAGACGTGAGCCGTCGTCGCGATCGTGAAGCATGTGACCACCAGCGCGCCCACGCGGTGCGCAAAGTGCACGGCGATCTTTGGATCCCACGCCGGTGGAATCAGATGCCCGAAGGCCAGCGGGAAGTCTGGTATCGCCAGCCCCGCGTCTGTATGCCTCATCGTCGCGCCAACGAGAATCTGCACATACACGAGGACCGTCGTCGCCGTTGCGATCTGCTGGAGGATTCGATCGTCGGGAACCGGGCCGCCTTCTGAATACGCGCGCTTCCATCCTGCCGACGTCGTCAAAGCAATCGCGATCGTGAGGCAGAACACCAGTTGCGCGAGGCTCGCGTGCGCAATCGAGATTGGATCCGGAAGGAACCACAGCACGGTGATGCCGCCGAGGATGCCCTGCGTGATCACCGCGCCGATCGCAATGTAGCCAAGCCGCCGTACCCAGCGTCTCGGTTCAGCCAGCCGCAGCCAGACGGCGAGCACGACGATCAGGAAGCCCACCGTGCTGGCAATGAGCCGATGCGTGTGCTCGAAGCGAATGCCCCCGACCATCTTGTCCAGCGGAAAGGTGAACATGGACCAACCGTACGTGGTTGGCCAGTCGGGCACGGACAGGCCCGATCCTGTGCTCGTCACGAGGCCACCGGCAAAGATCAGTACCGCTGTTGAAAGCGCGACGAGTACCGCATAGAGATGGAGGCGCATTCCCTGGGTCGAGCTAAAGCTTGAACGTGAAGGACAGCTCCTTCGTTTCCTTGGGTCCGATCGTGACCATCTGCGTCTGCGTGCCGAGCTTCTCGTGCCACGCCTCGATCGTGTAGGTGCCGGGAGGCAGCCGCTGAATGTCGAAGGTGCCACCAGAACCGCTGACTGCGTAGAACGGATGATTGAGCACACCGACCCACGCATTCATCCAGTTGTGGACATCGCACTTGAACGGCACCATGACTTCGGCCGTCGTAAACACGTGCGTGTGCTTCAACCCCTTGAGCGCCTGGCCGCGATTGAACTCGCGGTTGCTCATCGGCAGGGCATGAATGTTGTGCAGCGTCTCGTCGCTGTTGAGGATCTCGAGCGGCTGACCAGCCTGGATGCCGAAGACTCTCGGCGCGTACGTGCAGCCGTGCTGATCCAACACTACCGGCGTGGTTGGAACGGGAAACTTCATCTCTCCGAGTCCATCCTTCACGTAAATGAAGACATTCTCGAGCCCGCCATTGCTGACGACGAAGTTCTGCGTCTTCGCCTCGCCCTGTTGCTCGCAATAGGGATCGGAGCGGCGGTTGATCGTCTGAGCTGCTGGCGGCGTTCCCTCGAGCTTGATCGAGCCTTTCAGGCCGCCGGCGGTCTCCAGGTTCACCGGATCCGCGACGGATGCCGCAGGCGCAGGAGTGGAGGCGTTCTCACTGCTTCCGCCTCCGCATGCGATCGAGCCGAGCAGCAGGAGAGCAACGCAAGGACGAAGGAATGTGTTCATGAAGGATGGGCCCAGCAACCTTCAATTATCACACGCCACCGGCTGCCACGATCTTGCGGTGAACGCGGTCCTCGAACCACTGTTTGCTCCACCAATCGACCGGTGTGACCTGCTGTCCGCCAACGAGCATCGTGAAATGCAGGTGATCCCCGCCGGCGAGGCCGGTCATCCCGCTGCGGCCAAGTTCCCCGCCTTTTTCTACGCGATCGCCGACCTTGACGCCTATCGACGACAGGTGCCCATACAGCGATTGCACCCCGAGGCCGTGGTCAACGACCACGCAGTTTCCGTAGATGCCCAGGTCGGAGGCATGGACGACCGTCCCGGCCTCCGCGGAGACGATGGGAACGTTGGCGGTCACGGCCAGATCGAAGCCGAGATGCACCTGCCGGTCGACCTCCTTGCCTTTGTAGACGTATGTCCGTGTGTCGGCGAATCGAGCCTCGACCTGTGAGTTACCCAGCTGCTGAAACGGTCCTGTGAAGAGCATCTTCGGCTCCGACTTCTTCGCCAGTTCCATCAGGTACTGATTGTTCTTCTGCCGGAGTTCGCCGTTGATCTTCAGAAAGCCTGCCAGCAGATCGTCAGTGGGGATCTTCTCCTGCGGCGAATTGCTCGCGATGGCTGGTACAACGCGGCCGATGAAGCGATCGTCGATCTCGATGCGACTCTTCGAGTACGGCTTCGGGAAGACCTGATGATCGAGTGCGGCGAGCGCCTCATTCCCCGCCGGATCACGCGCGAAGACATTGAAATCGGTATTGAGGTCCTGATCGAACAGGAGCCCGAAGAAGGCGACGCGCAGCGCCTGATCGGACGTGATGCCGACTGCGGTTGCCGGATAGCCTGCGTACTCGACGTTGCCGACGCGCACTCCGGACTCAACGTCTGCCGGCGTCGCTCGATAGACGACGAACTCGCTTCCGCCGTGATTGATGTAGTGAAACGTCGAGAGCACGCTGACCTGCGGTGGCTCGAGCCGCACCGTCACGTCGTGGGTAGTCGTGGAACTCACATGGCGCAGCCCGAAGAGCACGGGCCGCGAGGCTGTGATAACGATGCGTGCGGGACCTGATTGGAGATCGGGGATCGCTTTCTTGCCGACGGGGCGCATGACGTACAAACGCTCCGCCGACTCCTGCCGGATATCGCCCTGCGGCTGGTCGAGCGTGAACACCGGAAACGTCTTCCCTGATTGCTCGACCGTGACGTCGATGGACGTGAACTTCCCCTCGGGTGCTTCGGCCATCAACTCGAGCGAGGAGTTCTGCCCGACGAATTTTCCCGGCTGACGGATCGTGACGGTCGGGCCAGCAGAGCGTCCGGCCCAGAACCAGGCGCCACCGCCGACGAGGACAGCGAGTACCACCAGGAAGACAAGAAACCTGAAAAAAGCGCGCATGGTCGAATCATAGCGTGCTGACGATCGTCTTGCCTCAATTGCGGAACTGGCTGCTGAATTTCTCGTTCTCGAGGCAGACGAACTCGATCAGGTCGGTGTCCACCAGCAGCCGCTGGTTGACGCGGACCGTCCATGGCCTTGTGTATGCCTTGAGATCGTCGATCGTCACGTCGATCTCGAGACGGCCGAAGTTCGGGCGGCGGAAACGTTCGATGATCTTGCCCTCGGATGTCAGCGGCGCGCCGTTGACGTCGAGCCAACCGAGATCTTTGAAGTGAGTGGACTCGACGACGAGTGTGTCTCCTTCCCACCATCCACGTGAGTATCCAAACCACCACGGCTGTGGGTCGTTGTCTGGAGCAGGTCGGCCGTCGAGGAAGATTTGCCGCACGCCGGCGTTGGCTTCGTAGAGAATGACGATCAGATCCTTGGTCTGAATCATCTTCCGCGGCTGTGAATGCGTGTGCAGCTGCATGTGTCCAAGCGGAAGACACGCGGCGTCTGGATTGTCCTTGCTCTCGACTGCCATACGTTGCTTTCGCAACTCCGCTGCCCATGGGCGGAGTGGCAGGCCTTCCTTGATTCCAGCTTCGATGTTCCAGAACGTCGCCTCGGGAGGAGTGCCGGGAGGTGAAGGCGGAGGTCCACCGCGGAATCCGAGGACGCCGGCGTAGTTCCAGACGCCGGTGAAATCGATCTTGCCGTCGGCTGTGCGAGGTGCCGGTGCACTGAGGTCCGGTTTGCCATCGGCAGTTCGAGGGACGCCAGCGGTCGGGTAGGACGGCCATTGCCCAACGAGCGAAACTGGCGCAGTCACGATCGCACTGAATAGAGCCACCGCGACGATCAGATGTCTGCTCAAGCCTCGGCCTCCACCGCATGGTACCATCCGCCCGCTATGACCAGAGTTCTTGTTCCTGTTTCGGTCGCATTCGTTTTCGTTGTTGTTGCGTCGGTGCTCTGGGCCCAGGACTCCCCGCCACCGCTGCTTCCGCCGCAAGCGCCGTCCGGGCCGACGCCCATGCCGGCCGTGCTCCGCAACTACACGCCGGTCACCGAGGCGCAGTTGCGCAGTCCCAAAGAGGGCGACTGGGTGATGAACCGTCGGACGTACGACGGATGGGGCTATAGCCCTCTCGCGCAGATCACCCCTGCCAACGTTTCCCGGCTGAAGCCGGTCTGGTCGTTGTCCACGGGCGCGATCAACGGGCACGAAGCCCCGCCCATCGTGCACGACGGCGTGATGTTCGTCGCAACTCCCGGCAGCCAGGTCATTGCCATCGAGGCCGCGACCGGCACGGTGCTGTGGCGCTATCGTCGACCGCTTGCGCCGACGGTCATCAATCGGCACCCGACGACGCGCGGCGTTGGTCTCCTCGGAGACAAGGTGTTCCTCGCTGCCAGCGATGCCGTGCTGATGGCTCTGGATGCGCGCACGGGGCGCACTGTGTGGACTACCACTGTTGCGGACAACAAGGCCGGCCACTACATGAGCCTCGCGCCGCTCGTGGCGAACGGCAAGGTGCTCGTCGGTACATCCGGTGGCGAGCTCGGCATCCGCGGGTTCATTGCGGCCTACGACCCAGATACAGGCAAAGAGTTGTGGCGTACCTACACTGTTCCGGCGCCTGGTGAACCGGGAAGCGAGACGTGGCCCAAGGGCGGCGATCAGTGGAAGACCGGCGGCGGGTCGGTCTGGGTGACGGGCAACTACGATCCCGAGACTGGCCTGGCCTATTGGGGCACCGGCAATGGCGGGCCGTGGATGGGCGATCAGCGTCCGGGCGACAACCTCTATACCTCGTCGACGATCGCCGTCGACGTGGCGACGGGACAGATCAAGGGTCACTTCCAATACACGCCGAATGAATCGTTCGATTGGGACGAAGTGTCGCCGCCGATCCTCGTGGACTTCCAGCGAAACGGCCGAACGATCAAGGGACTCGTCGACGTGGCGCGCAATGGCTACATGTGGTTTCTGGATCGTGGAACAGGGCCCATCAAGTTCGTTCAGGGCGTACCCCACGTGCGACAGACAGTGTTTCGCAGTCTCGATCCGGCGACCGGCAGGCCCGATCTCGATCCCGCACGCAAGCCGGGTACTGGCAAGGTCGCAGAGTTCTGTCCCTCGCACTGGGGAGGGAAGAATTGGCCGCCCATCGCCTTCAGTCCGCAGACGCGTCTCGTTTACATCCCGGCGAACGAGAACCTGTGCGCCTCCATGGAAGGACTGCCTGTGAAGTACGCGCCCGGCTCGGCCTTTACCGGAGCGAGGAACGTGCTGTCGATCGTGCCGGGTGCGGATCACATCGGGGAAGTGCAGGCGTGGAACGTCGACACGGGCGCGCGCGTGTGGACACACCCGTTCGCCAAGTCGTCGAACTGGGGACCGTTGATGGCAACCGGTGGCGGCTTGGTCTTTGGCGGCGGCACGTCGGATCGCATGTTCAGGGCGTTCGACGCACGCACTGGAAAGGTCCTCTGGGAGCACCCGACAACATCAGGCGTCATCGGTCAGGCGTCGACGTTCACTCTCAACGGACGTCAGTACGTCGCGGTGCAGTCAGGATGGGGCATCGACGCGCGGGGGATGCAAGGCCGGCTGAACGCAATCCGCCCTGGCGAGTTTCCTGAAGTGCCGGAGGGTGGCTCAGTGTGGGTGTTCGCGCTCGACGATGTGAACCGGTGACTGTGGCAGGTCGGTGAGGCCTCGAGGGAGGAACGCGGGGTACAGGGGGAACTCCTCGAGGGCCTCACGCCGAACCGGGAACCACGCGAATTTGAACCGCACACCACCATCGATCCGATCGAAGGCTTCCGTGCGAAGAAGTGCAGCGTTCTCTGGAAAGCGAATCAGGAAGTACAACGCGAGCTCGTGGTAGCTCAGGCCGTCGTACTCGAAGAAGTTCTCGACGATCCACAACAAACGATCGACGTGAACCTCCGTCTCGAGCTCCTCGCGCATCTCCCGCGTGATCGTTTCCTCGGCCGTTTCACCGTGCTCGGCTCTGCCGCCCGGCAACGTCCAGAATGACTCGTGGTCGGCGCGATGCAGCAGCACTGAATCGTTGTGAATCGCCACGCCAACAATGCGATAGTTGAAACGTCGATTGCCTTGATCGAAGCGAATCATCACTCGAGCACACTACAGGTTAGCGTGGCGATGCATTGCGCCACCGAATGATCGAGAACTCCAGCGTCGACTCGACGACGGCGTTCCGAAGCGACGAGAGATTCGGAAGGACTCGAAGTTCAACCCCTCGCTGCAGGATCGCCGACATTGGATCGCTGATGCACTCGACGGACACAGGTGTCACGGCGGTCCGGCTCACGAAATACCCGGCCGTCTTATCGCGGGATATGAAGTTGTCTCCGGGAAGGTGATAACAGAACAACCGGCATGATCGCAGGCGCGGGAGCCACGCTGCTTCAATCGCGACGACGGCGACTCTTGATCCGAGGAATCGTTCGCGGTCGTCGACAGAAGTACGCGGCCCCGCGTAGAACGTGACACGAGGGCATTCGCGAGGCACCAGGTAATTGTGCAACCGGCCCTCGTCGACTGCCCAGACGAGTGCTTCGTCGGCACCGTTGATTCGTCGAGGTGTGAATACCTCGATATCGCGCTCCTCGCTCACGTGATAGAGAGTCACTGCTGTAAGCGTTGACGTTAGTGAGGAACCGACTGGTGCGCGCGCCGCCGGCACGGCGTCATGATACGGGACGAACCAACTGTGGCAGGTTACCCTACGCACGAGACCAGGAGTAGCTGTGGTGAGAAAGCAACAAAAACTCTCGTTCCGTAGAGCGATCATGGCGGCCGTCCTGCTTGGCGCCCTGGCGCCAGCCGCGAGCGCTCAGACGTCGTCCCTCGAGGGCTCGGTCGTCGATCGCTATGGCGTCGTCGTCTCGCGGGCTCCCGTCGAAGCCCGCAACACCGCGACCGGGGCCATCTACCGCGCCTTTGCCAGCGACCAGGCGAACTACGAGCTGAAGCAACTTCCCGCTGGAACTTACGATGTCTCCGTCAACTTGATCGGGTTCCGGCAATACCGCCGCGAGAGCGTCGTTCTGGCGCCGGGACAAGCACTCCGTCTGGACATACGGATGGAGGACGGCGAGACGCTGAATACTCCCGGGGAGTTCTACTTTCGGCGCGCCGTGGGAAAGCCCCCAGAGGGCACCACGCCGCGCACGTCCCTCGGAACGCCAGACTTCTCCGGTGTCTGGCTTCCATCGGCGAATACGAGCCCCGAGGCGCCGCCAATCCTGCCCGCCGCTGAAGCGCAAAGGAAACAGCGGTTCTCCTCGGGTGTGACTCCGCGTTCGCAGTGCCTCCCAACAGGCATCGTGCTGACTCCCGAAATCGATCTGATGAAGTTCGTCCAGACTCGCGACCTGCTTGTCATTCTGGTCGAAGGCGGTGATCCGGGCTTCCGTCAGATCTTTCTGGACGGGCGCGCGCATCCGAAGGACCCCTTCCCGACGTGGCAAGGGCACTCCGTGGGCCGTTGGGACGGCGACACGCTGGTTGTCGATACGGTGGGCTTCAACGACAAAGTCTCGCTGACGCTCGCCGAGCATCCGCAGACCGAGCAGATGCACGTCGTCGAACGCGTTCGCCGACTCGGATTAGGGCAACTGGAAATTGAGTACACGCTGGATGACCCTGGCGCGTACTCGAAGCCATGGAAGGTGCACCGAACGCTGACGCTTGCCCCGCAAGAAGAGTTGCAGGAGTACGTGTGCGCGGAAAACAACAAGGCGAAGGAGCACGTTGTGGGCCGGTGAGCGGCCCACCGAAAACTAGTTGGACCGCAACTCGCCAACCGTGCGGACGGGCGTGCTGACGGCGAGAGGCTCCGCGTATCTGATCACGGGCATCAGCGGCGTTACGGCAAACGGGATCTTCTCGCGAACCGACATCAGAGGTACGGCGGGCGAGCGATCGAGCGTCACCCTGCCGCTCCACGCATCGACGACGAGCCGTGCGCCGAGCTGGAGCGCGGCGATCTGTTCGAGGCTGTCGGGCATCAGCGGCGGCGCCTGTTTCATGAGATCGGCAAGCCGGGTCATCTGCCCGTTGGCCGCCATGTAGTCTCCGATGTGCGGCTGGATGAGCCGAGGCAGCTGCTGGGCCTGCTCCGAGAGCGTCCGAAGAAACAGGCCGGCGTCGGCCAGCCTGTCGCGATAGGGCGACGTGCCGAGCAGTTCGATGACCTTCTCGTCAGCTGCGGCCTCCTCCTTGGGCGTGCGGCGGAACGTCAGCGCCTGCAGCAGTTCGGCATCGGACACCATTAGACGATCGGCGAACGAGAACTTCGTGTCGATCAGCTGGTGGCCAAGCGCCACGTGGCTCAACTCGTGCGCGAGCATCGTCGCGAGGCTCGCTTCGTCGGGCAGCACGTCGATGAGGCCGCGGCTCATGACGATCGTGTGGCCGACAGT
>Ga0157380_10001451_pt1 | contig 15515 bp, 14 predicted proteins | sample S35metaG_FD_119757 | JGI IMG/M metagenome (GOLD analysis project Ga0157380, IMG submission 119757) | Switchgrass rhizosphere microbial communities from Kellogg Biological Station, Michigan, USA - S3-5 metaG | ecosystem: Host-associated > Plants > Roots > Rhizosphere > Soil | place: USA... | reverse complement strand
TCGGGCTTCGCGCCCCGACCGTTCTGAGCGAGCGACGTAAGTGAAAGGGAACTGGAGATTACGAAGGCGGCAATCAGGAAGGCGGTCAAGACGCGGTTTAGGGTGCGCATTCTTTGAACTCCTCTTAAGCTGGGGTTTGGATGGCAATGAAAACGAAGTAACTTGGCGAGGTATCCTATCTCAAACGGATTGAGATAGAAACATTGGGCCGCGGTGGGCGAGCAGTCTTATGGTTGATGCCCAATCACCGGTGGAGTGAGGTTAGATAGACAAGCAGATATGATTGCGATCCGCTCAGCCATCGAGAGTGACATTGAGACTCTTTGCTCGTTCGACCTTATTGCACGTGAAGACGATGAGCGCCGAGATTTCATCCGCCGTGAAGTTGTTTCTGGAGCCTGCTTTGTCGCAGTGGACCATGGTGAAGCTATTGGCTATGCCGTCTTGAACTATTCTTTCTATCGCAACGGTTGTATCGACATGCTGTATGTTCATTCTGATCATCGCCGACGTGGCGCGGGGGCAGCCTTGTTGAGACATATGGAGTCGCTTTGCCGAACCGCCAAGCTGTTTACTTCGACGAATCAGTCAAATCTGCAGATGCAGTCGCTGCTTGCCAAATCAGGCTATGAGTTAACTGGTGTTATCCACAACTTGGATGAAGGCGACCCGGAACTTGTGTATTTCAAGCGTCTCAGGTGAATCGGAAGTATTTTGGTTCGTGTTTAGTTCGTGTGACTTCGTGGATCGTCCCCTCTGTCCCGAAAAACAAGAACGATCCACGAATTCACCCGAACCAACACGAAACCTGACCTCATGCACAATACCCCAACTGCCGTTTGAGGGTCTTCAGCCCCCTTTCCCTTTGCGCTTCGCGGTTTCCCTTTGCTATCATCCGGCTTCGTTATTTTGTAGTGGCGGTTTCGACCCGCCTTGTTTTTCAAACTTTTGATAGGAAGCTCCGGAAGACCTTCGTCATGAATCGAACATACACTCGATTCTTTACTTTTTAACTGTCGCCCGCACACGCGGGCGCCGGCGAAGGCGCTCCTATCGAATCCGATCCGTTGAAGTAGTACGAAAATAGTGAATCGAACTGGAGTGGCCTTGGGTCTTCGGACTTTGGTCCTTGGTGTTTCGCCAAAGGCCGAGGCTTGTTTTCCCTATTAACTAAGGCCAAAGGCCAAAGAGCTAAGGCCAAACCCAACGATTTACTACTATGAACGACATAAACGTACAACTTAAAGATGGTGCACCGGTTCAGGTGCCGTCCTCGTCTACGATTGGGGAAGCCTTAAAGAAACTCGATCGCGACGTCGCGAAACAGGCTTTGGCCGCCAAGATACAAGGGCGCGAAGTCGATTTAACGGCTTTACTCGATGTGGTCGCGTCCGGCAATGGCGGCACGGAGTCGTCTGTTCAGATTGAACCAGTGTTGCCGCAGACTCGCGACGGGTTGGAAGTGCTACGTCATTCGACGGCTCACCTCCTGGCAGCTGCCGTTCTCGATCTGTTTCCCGGGACGAAACTGGGCATTGGTCCCGCACTCCTCGACGATCCCCGCTACGGATTCTTCTACGATGTGATTACTCCACGTCCCCTGACGGAAGCGGATCTTGCGGATATCGAGAAGCGGATGCGACACATTGCGAGTCGGAATCTCGCTTATCGTCGCGAGGAGATTCCGAAGTCGGAAGCTCTCGATGTATTCAAGCAACGAGATGAGCCGCTGAAGTGTGAACTCATCGACGAAAAGGCCGGCGCTGTAGTCAGCGTCTACTACATTGATGGCTCGCCGTTCATAGATTTCTGTCTCGGGCCGCACGTTCCAAACACGAACAAGCTGCGCGCATTCAAGTTGCTGTCTCTGGCAGGTGCTTACTGGAAAGGCGATGCCGCGCAACAGCAAATGCAGCGTATCTACGGAACGGCGTTCTTTTCTCAGGAGGAATTGGACGCGTGGCTTAAGCAGCGTGAAGAAGCAGAGCGACGCGATCACAGACGTCTTGGACGCGAACTGGATCTGTTTTCAATTCAGGAAGAATACGGTCAGGGTCTCGTGCTTTGGCATCCGAAGGGCGGCGCGATTCGCAAGGAGATGGAAGACTATCTCCGCGAGGAGTTGTTGAAGCGAGGCTACGGGCTTGTCTTTACGCCGCACATCGCCAAACGCGAACTGTGGTTTACGAGTGGACACGAAGAGAACTACGCTGATTCGATGTTCTCGCCAGTGGAGTTTGAGGAACAGGAGTATCGGATAAAACCGATGAACTGTCCGTTCCACATCGGCATTTATAAGTCTACTCAACGTTCCTACAGAGATTTGCCGATTCGGTTAGCTGAGTTTGGCGCGTGCTATCGCGCGGAGTTGTCGGGCACGCTTCATGGTCTGACGCGAGTTCGCGGGTTCACGCAGGATGATGCGCATATCTTTTGCACGCCGGAGACGGTTAGAACGGAGATCGGTGCGTGTGTCGACTTCGCCTTGAACGTGTTTGAGACGTTTGGTTTTAAGGACATCAAAGTCGAGCTGTCAGTTCGCGGCAACGATCCCAACGTGCGTTACCTGGGCTCCGATGACGATTGGCAAAATGCCGAACAGGCACTGATCGACGCGCTCGAGTCTCGTGGTATTTCGCACACGCGCATGGAAGGCGAAGCAGTGTTCTACGGACCGAAGATCGACATTCGCGTTGAAGATGCTATCGGACGTAACTGGCAGTTGACGACGGTGCAGTTTGATTTCAATCTGCCCAAGCGTTTTCAGCTTGAGTACATTGCTGAAGATAATAAGCCGCACCAGCCAATCATGATCCACCGGGCATTGTTTGGGTCGATGGAGCGATTCTTTGGTGTGTTAATCGAGCATTACGCAGGCGCGTTTCCGGTTTGGCTGGCACCTGTTCAAGTGGCGGTGCTGCCAATAACGGACCGTGTGAATGAATATGCCGAAGAGGTCGCACGCGACCTTCGCGAAGCAGGTTTCCGTGTTGAAGCAAACCTTCGCAGCGAAAAAGTCCAGGCTAAGATTCGCGACGCGCAGTTGCAGAAGGTTCCTTTCATGCTGGTCGTTGGCGATCGTGAAATGGATCAGAAGTCGGTCGCTGTCCGTGAACGTACGCAGGGTGACATTGGTGTCATGTCGTTGAGTGATTTTAAAGAAAAGGCGCGACGGCTAGTTGAGACGCGCGCGCTAACTAATAACTGAGTTTCGAGTTTTAGAGTTGCGAGTTTCAAGTTACTTGAAACTTGTAACTAGAAACTTGCAACCGTTTCGCCTAGGAGGTGCAGCAATAGCTACAGGCTTTAGAGGTCGCGGCCCACGGCCGGACAATCGGCGAGTGCCGCCAACTCGCGTCAACGAAAGAATTCGCGTGCCTGAGGTACGCGTGATTGGTGAAGAAGGTGAACAGCTCGGCGTCATGGACGTTCGCGACGCCATTCGTTCCGCGAGGGAGCGTGGTTTGGATTTGGTTGAAGTTGCTCCCAATGCCGATCCGCCTGTGTGCCGGATTATCGATTTCGGTAAGTACCAATACGAAGCGAAGAAGAAGGCAAACGAGGCGAAGAAGAAACAGGTCACCATCACCGTAAAGGAAGTGAAGTTTCGGCCCGGCACGGATGATCACGATTACAGTTACCGCATGAAGCACGCGCGGGAATGGCTGCAGGAAGGCGACAAGGTAAAGGCGACGATTTGGTTTCGCGGCCGCGAGATGACGCACCGGGAACTTGGGGCGCGGATTTTGGAAAAGCTGGAACAGGATTTAGCTGACGTTGGAGAAGTGGAAGCGCGGCCCCGCATGGAAGGGAATCAGATGTTCATCATCCTGGGGCCCAAGAGACATAAAGGCGTCTCGAAGCCCGAAACGCCAGGCGCGGCTCCCGCGGTCAGTTAAGTTGTTACTGGGAGCGCGGACGTCCTCGTCCGCAAATGAGCGAAGCGAACAAATTTGCGCGACTGCGTCGCGTTTGCGGACGAGGACGTCCGCGCTCCCAGTAAGGCCAAAGATCACTATAGAGAGAGGACGCAATCATGCCGAAATTAAAAACACACAAGGGCGCTGCGAAAAGATTTAGAACCACCGCAACCGGGAAGATTAAGCGTGGTCACTCGCATGCGCGCCACATACTGACAAAGAAAACTAACAAACGAAAACGGCACCTCGATATTGACGTGTTGGTTGCCAAGGCCGACCACGATCGGGTGATGGAGATGCTGCCGTACGGAAGAGACTAATCAACAGTAATAAGTGATAAGTAATGAGTGATAAGTAAGCACTTATCCAGAGGAGAAAGGGGATAAAAGATGCCTCGAGCAAAACGTGGAAATAAGCGTCTCGAACGACGCAAAAAAATATTGAAGTTGGCGAAGGGATACCGCGGTACCAAGTCAAAGCTGTATCGATCCGCGAAGGAATCCGTCGAAAGAGGTTTGAACTTCGCCTACACCGGACGAAAGTTGAAGAAGCGTGATTTTCGTAGCCTCTGGATCGTGCGCATTGGAGCTGCCGCGCGCCTCAATGGCCTGAACTATTCACAGCTAATGCATGGCTTGAAACTCGCCGGCGTCGAATTGGATCGAAAAGTCCTTGCCGACCTGGCCGTGCACCAGCCTGACTCCTTCACCTCGATCGCTTCGCAAGCGAAGGATGCGCTGGAGAACGAACAACGTAACAAGGCGGCTGCCTAATTCAAGGAAAGGAATCAAAACCCGTGAAAACTTCAACTGTGACTAAGTTAATGACCATAATGGCCGTCATCGGATTGTCTGCAAGCTTTGCGTTCGCGCAGCCGGCTGCGACTCCTCAAGCGGATACGCTTTCAGGTCGTTATGAGGGCACTGCAAAACTGGATGGCAATGATGTGCCGGTCGTGCTCGAGCTGAAGCGCGACGGCAACAAAGTTACCGGGCAGGGGACGTCGGGCCAAACCACCGCCGAGATTAGCGAGGGAACATTCGTAGACGGAACGCTCACGCTGAAGTTCGTGGGCCAAGGTGGTACGCTGATCGGCAAACTGAATGGCGACAAAATCACTGGCGACGTGGTTCACGGTGCTCGCAAAGGTACCGTCGAACTGAAAAAGGTGACGACCGCTCCGTTCAATCTCACAGGTGAATGGGAAGCAGTTGCTGACGCGAATGGTCAGCCGTTTCCGTTCCTGCTGACGCTAAAAGTTGATGGCGAAAAGGTGACGGGCGGTAGCAGTTCGCAGCTGGGCGACTCTGTAATCAGTTCGGGTACCTGGAAAGATGGCCAACTGAACTTCGTTATGGAAGGACAAAATGGTGCCATCACAATGAATGCGACAGTTATCGAGGGAAAACTCTCTGGCCAATTTGACTACGCCGGGCAACTACAAGGCAAGTGGGTTGCAGTGAAGAAAAAATAAAGCGGCTGATGACTGAAAACGATCAGGACCCAACCAGACAGGTTGAAGCAGCACGCAAAGCGTTCGAGCAAGAGTTCGAACGCTTTGCCCGCTTTACCGACGACTCGACGTCGATTTCCGGTGTCGATCTCGAACAAGCGTTGGCGGAACAGCGTGCTTTGGCGGAGCTGCGCACACGTCATCTGGGAAAAAAGAGCGACCTCGCTGCTTGCAAGAAGTTGATTGGTCGGGTTGCGCCTGAACAGCGTGCGGCTTTCGGTCAGATCGTGCAAGCCACTGAACTTGAGGTTTCGAGTTCGCTTGACCGCGCCGAACAAAATCTCAAAGGTTACGTTGAAGAGCAGCGAACCGCGCGTGAAACGATTGACGTCACGCTGCCGGGACGTCGACCGCGTTTAGGTCATCGGCATCCGATCACGCTTGTGCGCGAGCGCATTGAAGATATCTTCGTCTCGCTCGGATACGTGATTGAAGATGATCGCGAAGTTGAGACTGACTTTTACAACTTCGACTCGCTTAATATCCCGCAGAATCATCCTGCGCGGGCATGGCAAGACACCTTCTATACGAAGGATGGCTACGCCCTGCGCTCGCAAACATCAACTGTTCAAATTCATGCGATGCAACGGCGTGGTGTGCCTGTGCGGATGATTGCACCCGGCCGTGTCTTCCGTCGTGATACTCCCGACCCAACGCATAATCCGATGTTTTTCCAGGTTGAGGGGCTATGTGTTGACCGCGGCATCACGATGGCGCATTTGAAAGGAACAGTAGCGGAGTTTCTGCGACGAATGTTTGGGCCGAACACTGTTACCCGCTTCCGTCCGTCGTACTTCCCATTTACCGAGCCAAGCGCGGAGTTTGATTTCACCTGCTTCAAATGTGGTGGCAGTGGCTGTCGCATCTGTAAAAACTCAGGTTGGATCGAATTGGGCGGCTCAGGAATGGTTCATCCGAATGTTTTGCGGGCAGTTGGCGTCGACCCACAGGAATTCTCGGGGTTCGCCTTTGGATTCGGCATCGATCGCATGTGCGGTTTGATGTACACGCTCGACGATATTCGACTGCTATTCGAGAACGATGTGAGGTTTTTGGAGCAGTTTTCGTAACCTGGGCCTTTGGCCTTTGGTCTTAGGCCTTTGACCTTAAACCAAAGGCCAAACACCAAAGTCCAAAGGTCTAAGTTCAAAATTTCAAGTCCTTTGTCATGTATACAAGCTACAAATGGCTCCAGGAGCTAACCGAAACCAAGCTGACCGCTGTGCAACTCCGGGATCGGCTAACGATGGTGGGCTTAGCTGTTGATGCCGTCGAATCGCATAATTCCGATTCTGTGCTCGATGTCGAAGTGCCGTCTAACAGGCCCGACTGTCTGTCGCACATCGGAATCGCGCGTGAAATCACCGCGATCGACATAGGTGAACTACACGTTCCTGATGTCACCCGGCCCAAAACCGACGGACGCGCGGAAGAATTCACTTCTGTCGAAATTAAGGATTCAGCTCTTTGTCCGCGTTACGCCGCACGCCTCGTGCGCGGCGTGAAGATTGGACCTTCACCTGACTGGTTGGTGAAACGTCTGGAAGCCATCGGTCAGCGTCCAATCAATAATGTCGCAGATATAACTAATTACGTCCTTCATGAAGTTGGCCAACCGCTGCATGCGTTCGATTTTGCACAGCTGGAGGGACAGAAGATAATCGTCCGCCGCGCGAAGGCCGGTGAAAAGCTGACTACACTCGACGGCGTGGAAAGAGAACTCCAGCCGGACATGTTGGTGATCGCTGATGCTGAGCGACCGGTCGCCCTGGCGGGAATCATGGGTGGCGAAGAGTCGGAGATCTCTTCGGCGACAACTGACGTGTTGCTTGAAAGCGCATACTTCGATCCAAATTCAGTGCGACTGACTGCGCGCGCTCTCGGAATGGATACGGAAGCATCTCGTCGTTTTGAGCGTGGTGCCGATTGCGAGGGAGTATTGCGTGCACAGGATCGCTGCGTTCAGTTGATCTGCGAGATCGCCGGCGGCTTCGCTACAGAAAACGCCATAGATGTCTATCCAAACCCGGTTGTGCCTCGGGTGATTACTCTGCGAACGAAGAGAGTGGAAGACCTCACTTCGCTCAAGGTAGAAACACATGAAGTTGATCGAATTCTCACGGCGCTGGGATTCGATAAGAAGAACGAGTCTGAAGACGCGCTTACTTTCAGCGTTCCTTCCTGGCGCGTTGATGTGGAACAGGAAGAGGATCTGGTTGAGGAAGTGGCCCGTCATACCGGTTATCAACAAATTCGATCTGAGCTGCCGCCTTCAAACATGGCGGGCGAGTATCAACCGACCGAAGTGAAGCAGAGGCTTTTGCGGCGCACGCTGAACAACTTTGGCTACGACGAAGCAATCAATTTCAGCTTTATTCGCAAGCAGGAGGGGATTGATCTAATTCCTGCTTTTGAAGGGCGTCAAGACCAACAGGTGGAGCTGTCGAATCCTATTATCGAAGAGGCCGCTTTCATGCGCACGACGCTGATTCCAGGTCTTTTGGATTCACTAAAACACAATCTCAACCATGGCATCCGCGACGTCAGACTATTCGAAATTGGGAGGATTTTCGGCGGATCTCACGGCGGCGATCTTCCGGAAGAACGACTGGCCCTGGCGATGATTGCGACGGGCGGAGCGGTTGATGAGAACGTAGCTCAGGCAACAAGGGAGTTGGATCTCTTCGATTTGAAGGGCGCCTTCGAAGCTGCGCTCGATGCGATGAACGTTTTAGCCGTGAACTTCAAGAATACTTCCGCTGCTCATCTGCGCATGGGCCAGGCGGGTGAGATTCTACTGCAAGATGGCAAATCAATCGGAAAGTTCGGTCGCTTAGCAGAAACCATTGCAAGCTCATATAAATTCCGGCAGCCTGTCTACGTTCTGGAAATTGATCTGTCGGCATTGTTCGCGGTGCGTGAGAAGGGCATCCAGTATTCGCGATTGCCGAAGTATCCTTCGGTCGTACGCGATCTAACTCTGTTGGTCGGACGCGATGTGAACTTCGCAGCGTTAACGAAAGCAGTTAGAGATCAGAACGTTGCGGACTGCCGCGACGTGAAGCTCGTTGGCACTTATGATGGGCCAAACACTCCACCGGGGAAGCGTTCAATCACACTGCGCATCGAGTATCGCTCTGACGACCGCACGCTGCGCGACGATGAAGTGGAAGAGAGACATGCGGCTTTGACGGCTTCACTTTTGGAAGCTTTCGCTGCTGAACAACGGTAGGGAAAATAAATCTGGCGAGATTGCAGAATGAGTCTTGCGCTTGTGAGGCTTAAGTCGGATAATCAGTGCCGCTTGGAAATCAAAGAGGTCGGGAGATAAATGATGGTCGGTCTTTCAGGGTTGGAAAAGTTCTCGCATTTGGAAGACAAGATCTACCGGACCATCGAACTCACCAAGACCTTGCGACAAGAAAAAGAGAGCATGGAGAAAGAGCTCTCGCTTATGCGGCGCGACATGGGCAGCGTCCTAAACGAGAAAGAACGTTTGGAGTCGCAGGTTGAAAAGCTTCTTGCCGAACGCGAAACGATTCGGATGAAAGTGGAAGCAATGCTCGACGCAGTCGCGGCGCTTGACCCCGAGATGGCCGAGGAGCTTAGATGAGCACACATATCGGCCAGATGCAAAGCAGTATGGAAGCCACAAGCAGCCCCACCATCAGAGTAGAAATCTACAATCAGACTTACAACATTCGCTCGGATGGTGATACGGAATACATTATTCAACTAGCGGAGTTTGTCGACAGCCGGATGCGAGAGATTTCGTCTGGCACGCTCACGGTCGATTCACTCAAAGTTGCGATCCTCGCCGCACTGCACATAGCCGACGAACTTCACCGTCTCAAGAACATGCACGAACAAGCCGATTCACAACTCGCCGCCCGCAGTTCGGAATGCGCCGAAATGCTTGATCGACTGCTCAAAGTTCGCAGCACCGTCGATCAGAGCGGAGCCGGGAAGCTCTCGCTGGGTTAAACCGGGGCTCGAACCCGCTAATCAAAATTAGCCCGCAAATTTTCACAGGTAAACGCAAATCGGTTGTGTAACGAAAGTGACGTGAAGACTCACTATCTTTGTCGCTTCTGATCCGTGTCGATCTGTCAGAACCTATGGCTCAGATTTGTTCGCAATCTACTCTTGTAAACCGAGTTTCATGTGAAAAGAAAACCCTGTTTCTTGCACTTGCGCGTCTGTGTTAATATCCGTCGCGGCGGAAGGAAACTTTCTGCGGTGATCGTCACCGACGTTACGATGATTGAGCCAACGCCGTTGATTAGGGAGACCGAGGTCGCTTTGCCAGTGCACTTCTTCATCGTTAAGAAATGCCAGAGGCGGCGGCATTAAGAGGTCACCCACCTGTCTATGCAGGTTCAATTACGGCTTCGGAGCGACACTGTGGATCTCCTTTCCGCCAGGAAACTTATTGATCTCTAAGTGCCAGCTTTTTGCTACGCCCCTCCAGTAATCTGAAACTCTGTGCTCCCTCTGAAGCGTGGTATTCAGTATCCCGACGTGTCGGGGTAGCGGATGGCCAACACTCAAGCAGCACTAATTAACGTATCTTGAGTGTTGGCCGTCCGCTACCCCGATACGTCGGGATACTGAATCCTACGACCTGCGATGAAAGTCTTGATGATAGGTGATGTTGTTGCTAAGCCCGGTCGCATAGCCGTGCTCGAACGCATCCAGGATTTAAGAGAACAACATCGAATCGATTTTGCCATCATGAATGCGGAGAATCTTGCGGGCGGGTTCTCCGTCACGCCCTCACTCTGCGAACAACTGTTTTCCTCAGGCATTGATGTGATGACTTCGGGCAATCACATCTTCGATAAGAGGGAGGCCATCGAATACATCGTCAAACAACCGAGACTCTTACGGCCTGCAAATTATCCGCCTGATACACCGGGAAAAGGTGTCTGGGTTGGTGAAATGAATGGCGTCGGAGTAGCAGTGATGAACGTAATGGGTCGCGTCTTTATGCCACCCTCAGACGATCCTTTTCGAACAGTCGATCTCCTGCTTGAATCTCTACCTGCAAAGACGACTGTTAAACTCGTCGATATACATGCGGAAGCGACTTCAGAAAAAGTCGCAATGGGATGGTATTTAGACGGGCGTGTCTCGGCTGTTTTAGGTACGCACACTCACGTGCAAACTGCTGATGAAAGAATCCTGCCGCAGGGAACTGCGTATCTCTCCGATATCGGCATGACGGGAAGCTACGCAGGCGTAATTGGCATGAGTAAGTCGGACGTTATCGCGCGCTTCACCTCAGTCATCGCGCGTCGAGCCGAGCACAGCCACGGCGACATTCGTATCTGCGCGGCGGTAATCGATATCGATGAATCGACCGGCAAGGCAAGGGAAGTCCAACGCCTGAATCTTCCTCACGAGCGCTAATCATTAATCAGTGCATACCGAATATTCCTGGCGATAGAGATCTTCTTTTCGAGGTCTGCTTTTAGCGCCGGGTTTAACTCGAGGCATTTGTCAAAATCTTTTTTTGCTTCCGTATGACGTCCTCGAACTGTTAACGACAGGCCGCGATTCATGTAGCTGGTTGGTTCCGTTGGATCAAGCTCAATAGCGCGAGTTAAATCAGCAATCGCTTCCTCATATTTTGCTTTCTTCATCCAGGCTGTGGCGCGACCCTGATAAGGTTGCGCTATTTCAGGATTCAGTTTAATCGCCTCATTGAAATCCTGAAGTGCCGCTTCAATCTCCCCTATATGAACAAGGAGATAGCCTCGATTGTAGAAATGCTCAACAATCTTCGGATTTAGTTCGATGGCGCGATTGAGATCTTTATGAGCACCTTCGTAATCAGCGAGCTCGTAGCGAACACTCGCCCGGTTGTTGTAAGCCTGATACATCTCATTATTGAGAGATATTGCTTTATTTGCATCGGCTAACGCGCCCGCCTGGTCGCCGATGGCGCGTCTTGCGGCGCAGCGATTTAGATACGGTTCTGCCAGATTGGGTCGTATTCGAATTGCACGGCCGAAGTCCTGAATGGCGCCTTCGAAATCACCTTTGCGCATCCGTGCAACACCTCGATTGCTGTAGGCATTCGCTGTTAATGGATCGACAACGGTGATGTTTGCAGCTTCGGCTTCGGTAGTGAGGTCGTTTCCGAATCTAGAACCTTTATCGGCTTTCGCTGGTCCGAAACGCGAACTGAGTTCGATGGCTTTAGTGAAATCCTGGATTGCGCCATCCAGATCGTTTTTGTTTAGTTTCGAAGTACCGTGCTTATAAAGACTGATGGCACTAGAGGGAGTCTGGGCGGCGGTAATCGTGGCGAAGCAAAGTAGAAACGCAGCGACAACTAACGTGATCATGAACGAGCGCATGACGATCTCCTTGTAGATCGACGAGATCTTTTGCTCCTGCAAAGTGCGCTGATGGGCCGGGGATGCGGTTGGAAGCGCAGCTTTGTGATTTAAAATCTCGTCGAGGTTGAAGCTCGACACCGGCTGCGCTAAGATGCGGTTACACGACGATACACCTTTGAGCCGGAAGGGTCGAACTTGTGTTGTCATCGAGCCTCGTTGCTATCGCAAGTAGCGGCGAGGCTCTTAATTTGAGCACGCTGTTTTCGATGGGCTTCCCGCGGGCCAGGCGGTTTCTATTACTGACTAATCTGTAAACGCTCAACTTTTAAAAAAGTTACAATGAAATGGGGAGTGGTCTCTACAGACTGAACACCGCGGTGTGTTGGGTTGTGACAAGAAGAAATGAGTGTCCGAAGTATTGGTAGGTGCGTACGGAATTCGGCATTTGGATTCACCGCGGAAGTCAGAACAGGAGCGAAGTGACTGCTTTCAACGGAGGTGGCCACGAAAGCGCAGAGCAGTCGCTTCGCCCCTGTTCTGAATCACGATGATACTTGACTAGGGAACTTTACTCTGGGGCGATCTGGGTGGGTACTACTTCGCCTGAAGATGTTGATTTGAGAACAGGTGGTGACAGCAGTCGCTGAATGTAACCATCCGGAAATGACCTGACGCGTCCGGCTGAGTCGGTAACAACGTGACCTGTTTCTCCTTCAGCGACGATCGTATCGTCCGAAGGTCGAATGATTTCGTAGCCAAATCGCAGGGATCGTTTCCGCAATTCGGTGATGTGCGTACGAATGATCAGCTCATCGTCGTAATACGCAGGCGCCTTGTATCGGCAATAAGCTTCAGCGACCACCAGAAACGAGTTGTCGTTTTCTTCCATGTCCCTGTACGAAAAGCCGCGAGCCCGGCAGTAATCCGTTCTCCCTATTTCGAACCAGACCAGGTAATTGGCATAATAGACGATGCCCATCTTGTCCGTTTCGGAATAACGGACACGGATCATCGTTTCGTGCCATGCACCATAAGCATCGTCGGGTGGAGGGCTGGTCATCTGAAACAAGTAATCCGAACTCTTTAGAAAAGAGACAAGAATGAAACAAACCGCGCAATTCGACTGTAAACGTTTAGCGGACTATAAGAGCGAACACGGGAGGATGTCAAAGAAAATCATCAAACCGTTGGCGCTGTTTTTGGTGGCAGCCATACTCGGCATGGGCTTATTTATTGGGCCTCAAGTCGATATCTCCCATGCCCAGGCCGGTGCAGCAGCGAAGGGGAGAGCCCGTAATTCTGCGATTATCGCGACGACAGCGGCGGTGTTGAAGGAAACAAGCGATCTCAGAAAGCTGTCGGTCCTTCGAAGTGTCAAGAGTGGAGCACAGTCCCGATCGGATATCGAGAAGATGATTCTCAAGAATCTCGATGAGGAAACCACTCCCGAAGAGATGCACGCCGCCGAAGTTCTACTGCGCGTTTATGGTCTGGCGCCGGCCGAGTTTCATTACCGATCGTCTCTTGTTAAGTTACTCACAGAGCAAGTGGCAGGCTATTACGATCCCAAGGCACAACAGTTTTATTTAGCGGACTGGATCGATCTGGACGGTCAGAAACCAGTGATGGCGCACGAGCTGACCCACGCGTTACAAGACCAACATTTCAACTTGCGGCGTTTTGAGAAGTGGCCCAAAGGTGACTCTGACGCTGAGATGGCCGCGCACGCGTTGATTGAAGGCGACGCGACATTGGCGATGATGCTTTACCTGTCGCAAAACCCCCTGGTGGCGTTGGCATTCGCTAAGAGCCTGAGTGGCGAGGGCACCTCCTCCGAACAATTCAAACAAGCACCACGCGCGATCCGCGAGTCACTACTCTTTCCGTATGAACAGGGTTCCATTTGGGCCACGCAAGTATATAGGCGTGGTGGTTGGGACATGGTGTCAGAGGCGTTCAAGAAGCTGCCGCAATCGAGTGAGCAGATCATGCATCCCGAGAAGTATTTCAGTTATGAAGCACCGGTGAAGGTAACTCTACCGGATGTGAATAAAATGTTGGGTACGGGATGGACGCGTGTTGATGACGACGTCAATGGCGAATGGGGCTACTATCTGATTCTGGACCAGTTTCTGAACGACGCACCCTATTCGAAAAATGCGGCGGAGGGTTGGGCAGGCGATCGTTTTATTCTTTATGAGCAACCGGGAACCAATAATTTAGTTGTCGCTCAGCTGACGGTTTGGGACAGCGCGAAAGATGCGCAGGAATTCTTTGAAGCGTACTCGGCGCGAACACTACGGCGCTATCCGGGTGCAAAACCTTTGGCTGGTTCGGAGCCGAATGGCAAAATCGCAGAATGGCATACGCCTGAAGGCGATGTCATGATGGAAATGCGCCAGTCGCGCGTATTGATTATCGAAGGCGTTCCATCAACTGCGAACAAGAAAGGTTTGATGACTACCCTGTGGCAATGACAACTAGTCGCCTTCGCGAACTTACCGACGATCTTCACAAACTCGAATTCAAACTCCGTCTCGGCGGTGGTCCGGAAAAGATCGCCCGCCAGCACGAACAGGGAAAGCTGACTGCTCGCGAGCGCATTGATCTACTGCTCGACCAGAACAGCTTTTCACAGGAAATAGGTCTGCTCGTGGCTTACGATCAATACGCAGGCGGCGCCCCAGCGGCGGGCGTGGTAACGGTTGTTGGACGAGTTGAAGGTCGTGAAGTAGTGGTCGTTGCCAACGATGCGACCGTTAAAGCCGGATCATGGTGGCCTGAGACGATCAAGAAGATTCTGCGAGCACAGGAGATCGCTATGCGCTCGCATGCGCCGATTATCTATTTAGTAGATTCGGCCGGTGTGAATTTACCTTACCAGGGGGGCGTGTTTCCGGGTCAGTATGGCGCGTCAAGGATCTTCTATTACAACTCGATCATGCGGCGATATTTGAAAGTTCCTCAGATCGCGGCCGTGATGGGACCATGCATAGCCGGTGGCGCTTATCTCCCGGCACTCTCAGACATGATTATCATGGTTGAGGGAACTTCGTTCATGGGACTCGGTGGAGCAAATCTCGTGAAGGGCGCAACGGGTCAGACCATCGATAACGAGACACTTGGTGGCGCTCTCGCTCATAACGAGATCTCCGGAGTTGCCCATTATCGTGTGAAGGACGATGCCACCTGTATCACGAAGATTAGAGAGATTGTTTCTGAGTTACCACGCAAGACTTCGATCGAGGGACTGTCTTCATCAGCCGCGAGCGGCCGGCCTCAAGAACAGCTCTACGACATTCTTCCCGAAGATCACCGGCAACCTTACAACGTGCGACGGATGCTCGAATGCTTGCTCGACGATGGGCACATTGATGAATTTCAAGCCGACTATGCGAAAGAGATGATCACGGGCCATGCGCGTTTGTGCGGTATGCAGGTTGGGGTAATCGCAAACCATCGTGGAATGGTTCGCGTGAAAGGAGCGCCGCCGCGATTTGGCGGCATTATCTATACGGAGTCGGCGGAGAAAGTCGCGTATTTCATCGAAACGTGCAATCGTCATCAGACACCGTTGCTTTTTATTCAGGATGTCTCGGGATTCATGGTTGGTTCCGACGCCGAACATTCAGGAATCATTCGCGCAGGGGCGCAATTCGTTGAAGCGATGGCAACGGCGGCAGTTCCGAAGATCGTGTTGACGGTCAATCACGCGTCTGGCGCCGGTTACTACGC
>Ga0157380_10001450_pt1 | contig 15522 bp, 17 predicted proteins | sample S35metaG_FD_119757 | JGI IMG/M metagenome (GOLD analysis project Ga0157380, IMG submission 119757) | Switchgrass rhizosphere microbial communities from Kellogg Biological Station, Michigan, USA - S3-5 metaG | ecosystem: Host-associated > Plants > Roots > Rhizosphere > Soil | place: USA... | reverse complement strand
CGGCAGCGCGGGGTTTCTATGAAAAGAGCGGGTTCACGGTCGAAGGCGAGGCGGAAACCCGCTTCGGCCCAGCGCTCAGAATGTCGCGCTAGCCCCTAGCAGTTTTCGTACTTCCAGTTCCGGCGCTTGCCTTCGCTGAGCCACTCGACGGCGTCGGCAATGCGCTTCTCCCTTGTCTTGTCCTGCTTGGCCTCGGCGATCCAGTCGAGATAGTCGCGCCGTGCGGAGGGCGGGAAGCCATCGAGCGCCGTCTTGGCCCTGGGGTTGGCGTCGAGCGCCCTGGCGAAGTCTGGATGGAGGCCGGCCGGCGGCTTGGGTTCATGCTTGACCTTGCGGGGCGCCGGCGCCGTCTTGGCCAGCGCCGCCGCTTCGCGGACCAAGGCGTCGAATTCCTCGTCACCGGGCAAATCATCGACCGAGGTCAGCTTGCCGAACTGGCCCATCGCGCCGGCCTTGGGAGTGCCGTCGCCGATTTCCTGGCCGCGCCAGAAGTTGAGCGCGGCATGCTGCTTGAAGGCGGCCATCATCAGCAGGATCTTGCCGTCGACAGTGAAGCTTGGCGAACTCCATTTCATTGTTTCCACGGCTTCCGGGGCGGCGGCGTGTACCCGGTCCCGGACATGCTCGAGGATCGGCCGCGCGAACGGCGCCGCCTTGGCGATATAGGCATCGATCCGCGTGTCGCGGTTCACAGGATTCCTCCTCCCAGCATCAGCCGGACGATGCCGACGATGATCACGAACAGGTTGAGGTTGCGGCCGCTCTTTCCGCCGGACACGGCGCCGATGCCCGCTCCGATGACGGCGAGAGGAATGATCAGCCAATTGGCCCAGCCAAGCAGGGGAATGAAGGCGATCGCGGCGCAGACCAGCGCGACAATGCCGATGATCAGAGAGACAAGGTTCAGCAAGACGCGGGCTCCTCCTGTTCGGAAAAATCCTTAGCAGCGTTTCGCGTGCCGTGAAAATCGCCGCTAGGCTTCGGCCATCTCGCCGCACTCGCGCTGCTGGCTGGCGCGGCGGTCGCGGATCATCGCGCCGAGATAGAGGACCAGCGCGGTCCAGATGCAACCGAAGGCGATCGCATGGGCGCGGGTGAAAGGCTCGTCGTAGATTGCGACCGCCAGCAGGAACTGCAGGGTCGGCGCGATGAACTGGAGCATGCCGACCGTCGAATATGCCAGCCGTCGCGCTGCGGCCGTGAAGCAGAGCAGGGGCACCGTGGACACCACTCCGGCCGCGATCAGCAGAAATGTTTCCTGTCCGCCGGCGCCAAGCAGCGGCCGGCCTTCGGTTCCGCCGATCAGCAGCCAGCCGAGGGCTATCGGGAACAGCAAGGCCGTCTCGATCGTCAGGCCGGCCAGCGATTCGACGTGGATGATCTTCCTCAGCAGACCATAGGTGGCGAAGCTGAAGCACAGCGTGAGGCTGATCCACAGCGTGCCGAGCGCGCCGGCGGCCAGCACCGCGATTCCGGCGGCGGCGATCGCCACTGCGGCCCATTGCAGCCTGGTCAGCCGTTCCTTGAGGATGAACCGGCCGAGCAGGATGTTGGCCAGCGGATTGAGGTAATAGCCGAGGCTGCCGGCGAGGATGTGACCGCTGTTGATCGCATAGACGTAGAGCAGCCAATTGGTGCCGATCAGCAGCGCGGTCAGGAACAGTATCGCCAACGTCTTTCGGCTGCGGATCGCTGCGCCGATCTGGTTCCAGGCCTTGGCCAGGGTGGTGAGCAGCGCAAGGACAACCAGCGACCAGACGATCCGATGGGCGACGATGTCTATCGACGGCACCGCCTTCAGCAATTTGAAGTAGATCGGAAGGATGCCCCACAGCCCGTAGGCAGCGAGGCCGAACAGCAGACCGGCCCTGGCGCGAGCGTGGGCGGCGGCTTGATCGGTGAGGGGTGCGTTCACTGGGGCTGCGCCTAGCGGTTGCGGTGGGTCAGTCAATCGCGCTTGCGGCTGTTGGCCATCAGAATTGCAGACAATTCGATAAGCTGGGCTCACGATAACAAATTGCCCCCGGCAATTTCCTATGGTGAACTTATCGTTAGTTGAAAGCCTCGCGCGCCTTTGTCACCCTAGGGGCAGCGGGGTTCGCATTTTTTCGGAGTCGCATCTTGAGGCCCAGTTGGTCTGCCATGCTGATCGTTGCGCTCGCCGTGAGCGGCTGCACGCCGCCCGCCAAGGAGCCGCCGCGTCCGGTGGTCGTCGCCGCCCCTCCGACTCGGGCCGACGTCTGGCAGGCGAAAGCAAGCGCCGCCGACATCAGCCGAATCCGACGGGCCGCGACCGGCTGGTCGAGCGGCTTGGCCGAGGCCCGGTCGGCCGGATTCGGCAATGAGATGAAGTCCGAGGGCAAGCTGCTCAACCCCGACGCGGCGCTGCCGCGGCCAGCGCCCACCCCTGGCATCTACAATTGCCGGATGATCAAGCTCGGGCGCGACAAGCCGAGGATGCCGGCCTATGAAAAGTTCAAGCCGTTCTTCTGCCACATCGGCGTCGACCGCAACGCTTTCACCATCATCAAACTGACCGGCAGCCAGCGGCCGGCCGGGCGAATGTGGGACGACGACGTTCCCAACCGGTTGATCTTCCTCGGCAGCCTTGGGCTCGGCAACGAGGACGAAGTGCTCAACTATGGCGACGATCCCAAGCGGGACATGGCCGGCATCTTCGAGCGAATCGGCCCGTTCCGCTGGCGGCTGGTGATCCCCTATCCGCAATCGGGCGCGCGGCTGCTGGTGTTCGAGCTGACCCCGGTCCCCGACCAGCCCAAGGAATGACCGTCCGGGCGGGAGCACTGGGCGATCACCGGGAAATTCGCGCGCATCTGGTCGCCGCCGCGGCCGCCGGGCATGCGCTGAGCTATTCGGAGCTGCTCGAGCACCTCGGTTACGGTTTCTCACGGCCGAAGATGCGAGCCTTGTGCAAGACTTTGGGCGTGGTCGACGAGGAAGCGGCAGCGCGCGGCGAGCCGGAGTTGGCGGTGCTCGTAGTCCGGCAATCGGATGGGCTTCCGGGGCAGGGCTGGTGGGTCTCCGGCGGCGGGCGGACGCATGGCTATGAAGGGCCGTGGGAGGGTCCGAAGGCAGCAAACTTCATTCGCCAATTGCAGCAGAAGACCTTCGATTACTGGGCGATGGCGGAGGCTGACGCTTCCGGCTAAGGGGCACCCATGGCCCAACCTTCGAGCGATCATGTGCGGACGTTCACCGTCGGCGAGGACGATGACGGCATCCGCCTCGACCGCTGGTTCAAGCGCAACCTGCCGGACGTCAGCTTCAACACCGTCTCGCGCTGGGCCCGGACCGGCCAGCTTCGCGTCGACGGCAAGCGCGCAGCGCCCGGCGACCGGCTCGAGACCGGCCAGAGCCTGCGAATCCCGCCGGCCGAGCCAGCCCCCGCCGAAGGGCCGGGCGCCCGGCCGCAGCGCGTGGCCGAGCCGCTGACCGAGGACGAAGCCGCCTTCGTCCAGGACATGGTACTGGCCAGGGGCCGCGACTGGTTCATGCTCAACAAGCCGCCGGGCCTCGCCACCCAGGGCGGGACCAAGACGGTCCAGCATCTCGACCGGCTGCTCGACGGGCTGGCCGACGCCGATGCTTCCGGGGCAGGGCAGCGGCCCAAGCTCGTGCATCGGCTCGACAAGGATACCAGCGGGGTGCTGCTGGTCGCGCGCTCGGCCAGGGCCGCGGCGCATTTCGCCAAGGCGTTCGCCGGCCGCACCGCACGCAAGGTCTATTGGGCGCTGATCGTCGGCGTTCCGTCCGCCGAAGAGGGGCTGATCGACGCTCCTCTGGCCAAACAGCCGGGAACCGGCGGCGAGAAGATGCATGTCGACGAAGAGCATGGCCTGCCCGCCAAGACCCGCTATCGGCTGGTCGACCGGGCCGGCAACCGCGCCGCCTGGGTAGAGCTGCAGCCGCTGACCGGCCGCACCCACCAGCTCCGGGCGCACATGGCGGCGATCGGCCACCCGATTGTCGGCGACGCCAAATATGGCGGCGCCGAAGCCTTTCTGACCGGCGGGATCAGCCGCAAGCTTCACCTCCATGCCCGGCGGCTCAAGGTCGACGGACTCGACGGCAAGCCGATCGACCATCAGGCCGAGCTGCCCGCACATTTCACCGAAAGCCTGGCAACGCTTGGATTCGATCGGATGCTCGGCGACATGCTGCCGCTCGACAATCCGGACCCGGCCAAGTCGCCCGAGGTCAAGGCGAGGAGAGCCGCCGCCGCGGCCAAGTCTGCGCGCAAGGCTCGCAAGGGAGAGCGGCGGGCGCGGGGCGCTGGTCCAGCCAAGCCGTCGCGCCGGCCGCAACGGCCGAAGAGGGGAAAATGAGCGACGACGAATTGTGGAAAAAGCGATTTCAGCTGTTCGTGCTGATCCGGTTGGCCGGTCTCGCGATCTTCGCCCTGGGAGTCGCCATCGCCTTCACCGACCTGGTCCGGACCGGCGGATGGCCGCTGCTCGGCGGCCTGCTCGCGGTGATGGGTGCGATCGACGCGGTTTTCGCTCCACGCATCCTGAAGCGCAGCTGGGAGCGGCAGGACAAGTGAAGCGTTTCTGGACGGCCGCGGAGGTCGTCGAAGCGGACTCCGGCTTCGGCGTAACCCTTGATGGGCGCACGGTGAAAACGCCGGCCCGCGCAGATCTCATCGTGCCAACCCGGCCGCTGGCTGAAGCCGTCAGGGCGGAGTGGGACGAGTGTGGCGAGGAGATCGACCCCCGGGCAATGCCGCTCACCGGCCTTTCCAACGCGGCGATCGATCAGGTGGCGCCGGCCCGGGACAGTTTCGCTGCCAGCCTCGCCCGTTATGCCGAGGGCGACCTTACTTGCTACCGCGCCGACGGGCCCGAGACCTTGATCGCGCGGCAGGCCGAAAGCTGGGACGCGCTGCTGGCCTGGGCACGACGGCGCTATGACGTGGACTTCACCTGCGTTTCAGGGGTGATGCACGCCCCGCAGCCGGCGGAGACGGTGCGCAAGCTTGGGCATGCGGTGGTGGCGCTTGACGATTTCCGCCTCGCCGGTCTGTCGCCGCTGGTCACGATCGGCGGCTCGCTGGTTACGGGGCTGGCGGTGCTAGAAGAGATGATGCCGGCGGCGGACGCCTGGGAAGCCGTCAGCCTCGACGAACGCTGGCAGCTCGAGCAATGGGGGGATGATACGGAAGCAAGGGCCGCGCTGGATGCTCGCCGCCGCGACTTTCTCGCCGCGGCGCACTTTCTCGAACTGCTCAATTAGGTCGCGCGACCAGTTCCCGCACGAACCGCAGAAGATATGGCTGGCGCTCGCGGCGCAGCCGTTCCGCCGCGATGATCGCTCGAACGTCGTCGAGGCATTTCTCCATGTCCTCGTTGATCAGCACATAATCATATTCGGCCCAATGGCCGATCTCGGAGGCCGCCCGTCTCATCCTCCCGGCAATAATCTCGTCGCTGTCCGTGCCGCGCTGGTGGAGCCGGCGATCCAGCTCCTTCATTGATGGCGGAAGGATGAAAATCAGCACCAGATCGGTGCGAAAGGCATATTCGAGCTGCTGGGTGCCTTGCCAGTCGATATCGAACAGCGTGTCCCGGCCGTCCTTGAGCGCTTCCTTGATCGGTTCCTTGGGGCTTCCGTAGAGATGATCGAAAACATAGGCCCATTCGGCGAACTCGTCCGCTTCGATCAGCCGCTCGAATTCGTCGTTATCGACGAAATGATAATCGACATCCTCGACTTCGCCCGGCCGCATCGGGCGTGTCGTCGCGCTGACCGACATGGTGATGTTCGGGTCGGCCTCCAGCAGCATCCGGCTGATGGTCGACTTGCCCGCCCCCGACGGCGACGAGAGCACGATGAGCAGGCCGCGGCGGCGGCGAAGCGGGGAAAGAGCGGTCGGAGCGGCCATGGCCGCACTTGCCTTGGGCCATGGCGGTCCGTCAAGCGCGCGCCCAAATCCGTTTTATTGTGCAATGCACAAAAAGTGCTTGAAAGCCATGCCGCACTGCACTATGTTGCACTGCAGCAAGAGGAGTTTTGACGTGGTTGATGACAGCAAGATCGAAGACAAAGTCGAAGCGGTTAGCGAAACCGTTGCCGCCCCGGCGAAAGCCGTTGCGCAAAAGGTCGACGCGGTAGCCGCCGAGACCAAGCCGGTCGCCAAGAAGGCTGTCCGCCGCGCCGCCAAGACCCAGGCCAAAGTCGTTAAGGCCGTCAAGCAAGTGAACAAGCGCGCTGCCAAGAAGGTCAAGCGCGTCCGCAAGGCGGCCCCGGCTGCCCGCGTCAACAAGATCGAAGGGAAGAAGACCATGACCTATGATTTCAACCAGCTGTTCGCTGGTTTCCAGATCCCCGGTACCGACAAGGCCCAGGCGCTGATCGCCGAAGCCAATGAGCGCGGCCAGAAGTTCGCCGCCAAGTCGCAGAAGACCGCCGAGGAGTTCGGCGAGCTGGCCAAGGCCAATGTCGAAGCCATCGTCGAGGCCGGTCGCATCTATGCCGGCGGCGCCAAGGCGATCGGCCAGGACGCGATTGCGTCGGGCCGTGAGGGCATCGAGCAGGCTTCGGACGCCGTGAAGACCCTGGCCGAGGCGAAGTCGCCGGCTGAGTTCTTCCAGATCCAGTCGGAGCTGGCCCGTGCATCGTTCGATCGCTTCGTCGCCGAGACGTCGAAGCTGACCGAGCGCGTCGTCAAGCTGACGGGTGAGGCGGTCGAGCCGCTGCAGACCCGCGCCAGCCTGAACGCCGAGCGCATCAACACTTTGGTTGCCTGACCTCTCCCCCTCTTTGGAAGGCAACCCTGTTCGCGGCCGTCCCCTTAACCGGGGGCGGCCGTTTTTCTTTTCGGGCCGTTTCCAATTTCACGGTGGCAGATTTTCTTTTCGGGACAGGTGGAGCGCGGCGACTTGCAGGGAGTTACCGCGTTGCCATATTTTAGGCTGCACATGATTGATGACCTGATTCTGATGGCCGGCGACGAACCGGGGCAAGGCGACGGGCTCGACGAGATCGAGCGCGGGGTTGTCACCCGCACCCGGCCCAAGACCAAAAAGCCTAGCAATTACAAAGTGCTGATGCTCAACGACGACTATACGCCGATGGAATTCGTCGTCCTTGTCCTGCAGCGCTACTTCACCATGGATTTGGAGGACGCGACCCGGGTCATGCTCCAGGTCCACCAGCAGGGCGTCGCGGTATGCGGCGTGTTCACCTATGAGGTGGCCGAAACCAAGGTTTCCCAGGTGATCGATTTCGCCCGAGAGAATCAGCACCCGCTCCAGTGCACGCTTGAGAAGGCGTAAGAAGCCGCTAAAGCGCGGCGATGGATTCCATTCGCATTACTGGCGGCAAGCGCCTGGAAGGCAGGATCCCGATCTCGGGGGCCAAGAACAGCGCTCTGGCGCTGCTGCCCTGCGCGCTGCTGACCGATGAGAAGCTGACACTCGCCAATCTGCCGCGCCTGGCCGACGTCGACAATTTCTCGCACCTTATGAACCAGCTCGGCGTCTCGACTTCGGTCGCGGGCGTGAAGAAGGGCGAAGCGGGGCGCAAGATGACCCTCGAGGCGAAGGAAATTGCCTCGACCGTCGCGCCCTACGACATGGTCCGCAAGATGCGCGCCTCGATCCTGGTGCTGGGACCGATGCTGGCCCGCGCCGGCGAATCCACCGTCTCGCTGCCGGGCGGCTGCGCGATCGGCGACCGCCCGATCGACCTCCATTTGAAGGCGCTCGAATGCATGGGCGCGGAAATCGAACTTGCCGCCGGCTATGTGAAGGCGTCGGCGCCCAAGGGACGGCTGCCGGGCGGCGATTTCAGCTTCCCGGTAGTGTCGGTCGGTGCGACCGAAAATGCGCTCATGGCTGCCGTCCTGGCGACCGGCCGAACGCAGCTGTTCAACGCCGCGCGCGAACCGGAAATCGTCGACCTGTGCAACCTGCTGGTGGCGATGGGGGCCAAGATCGAGGGGATCGGCTCGTCGCACTTGATCATCGATGGGGTCGAAGGCCTCAACGGCTGCACTTATGAAGTGATGCCCGACCGGATCGAGGCCGGCAGCTATGCCTGCGCGGCGGGGATCACGGGGGGATCGATCGAGCTGGTCGGCGCCCGGCCGCACGATATGCTGGCGATCACCAACGGCCTCGCCGCGGCCGGACTGGCGATCGAATTCACCGATTCGGGAATGAAGGTTTCTGCCCATCAGCCGCTCCGGCCGTTGGCCATCTCGACCGCGCCCTATCCCGGCTTTCCGACCGACATGCAGGCCCAGTTCATGGCCATGCTGGCGGCAGCGGATGGTCAGAGCTTCCTCGAGGAAACCATCTTCGAGAACCGCTACATGCACGTCCCCGAGCTGCGCCGGATGGGCGCGGACATCGAGGTTCACGGCCGTTCGGCGATCGTCAAGGGCGGCAGCCCGCTGACCGGAGCGCAGGTGATGGCGACCGACCTCCGCGCCTCGATGAGCCTGGTCCTCGCCGGCCTTGCGGCCGAGGGCGAGACCGAGGTGCTGCGGGTCTATCACCTCGATCGGGGCTATGAGCGGCTCGAAGACAAGCTGAGCGCCGTCGGCGCGACGATTGAGCGCGTTTCCGCGGGTTAGGGCGGCCCGGGGGACAAACTGCCTGCGGGAAGCCGGCTAAAGCTGCTTGGCGAAGCGTTTGCTGGTCTGTTCGTAGCCGATCCCGCGATAGAATTGGTGCGCTTCCACCAGCCAGTCGTTGCTCGTCAGCTCGATCATCCCGCAGCCGGCGGTCCTGAGCACTTCCTCCGCGGCCTCGACCAATTTCCTGCCGACGCCCTTGCTCCGGGCATGCTCGGCAACGACGAGGATGGTGATCCGCCCAACCGGCTTCTCCCGATGGATCGCGATCATGCGGTGCAGGCCGCACAGGCCGACGATCGCTGCATCTTCGACCGCGACAAGCTGCGGCAGGCCGCTATCTGAAATCCGCTCGATGCGCTCACGCACGCCCACTGGAGTGACCCGATGAGGCAGCAGTTCGATTAGCGGCACCAGCTGCTCGGCGTCATCCGGCCGGGCTTCGCGGATTTCGACGGTCATAGCCCGTCCAGAGCGTGCAGGCCGAGACCAACCAGCCCGCCCACCAGCGTGCCGTTGATGCGGATATATTGCAGATCGCGACCGACCGCGGCCTCGAGCCGGTTGGTGATGGTCTGGGCATCCCAGCGGCGGACGGTCTCGCTGACCAATTTGACGATCGACGAGCCATAGCTTGCCGCCATTCCGGCCACCGCGCGGCGGGCGAACATGTTGATCGCGCCCTTCATCCGCGGGTCGTTCTCGAGGCTCTGGCCCATCGACTGCACGACTTCGCCAAGCTTGCCCGCCATCGCCGCGTCAGGGTTGCGGGCGGCGCGGATCACCGCCTCGCGGCCGCGCTGCCACAGCGTGTCGAGCCACAGCGACACCGACTTGTTGTCGAGCAGCTCCAGCTTCATCGCCTCGACCCGCTCGCGCGTCTCGGGCCGGGTCTGGAGATCGTTGGCCAGATCGGCCAGCGCCTGTTCGACCTTGATCCGGACCGGGTGGGCCGGATCGGTGTGCATGTCGGCGGTGAGTTTTCGAAGCCCGTCGACGATCGCGTCGGCCAGCTTGGCGTCGAGCCCGGCCAGCTTCAGCACCCAATTGGCCCGCTTGTGGACCATTTCGCGGATCAGCCCCTCGTTGGCGTCGAGCGCCCGGGCGCTCCAGCGGATCGCTGCTTCCAGCATCGGCACGTGCCGGTCTTCGTTGATCGCGCTGGCCAGCGCATGGCCGAGGAGGGGGGAAATCTCCATTTTGCGGATGCGGTTGGCGATCGAGCTTTTGACCAGGCCGCCCAACCGCTCGTCGTCCAGGCTTTCGAACAGGTCGGCGATCAGCCGGCTGGCGCCCCGGCGGATGCGGGTTTCCTCGCCCTGCGGCGCCTGAAGGAAGCGGCCGACCGCCCCGGCCAGATCGATGTTGCGCATGCGCCGGGCGACCACCGGAGCGATCAGGAAATTTTCCTTGAGGAAATTGGCCAGCGCTTCGCCGATTCGGTCCTTGTTGCGCGGGATGATGGCGGTGTGCGGGATCGGCAGGCCGAGCGGGTGCCGGAACAAGGCGGTGACCGCGAACCAGTCGGCCAGCCCGCCGACCATCGCCGCCTCGGCGAACGCCTTGACATAGCCAACCCAGGGATAGGCCGCCTCGAACTGACGGGTCACGACGAACACCGCGGCCATCGCCACCAGCAGGCCGGTCGCCGCCACTTTCATGCCGGTCGCGCCCGGCTGGGCCGGGTTGAACCGCGCGAGGGCGGGTGAGGGCGGCAGAGAAGTCATCGCCGCCATCCTAGTCTTTGGTCCGTCGATGTCACTCCGCCGGAAGCGGCGTTCCGTCCGTGGGGCTCACCTCATGCGCTCCGGCGCCGACAAAGCGATGGAACAGCTTGCCGATCCGGCTCTCGATCGAGATTGCAATCGAGAAGTAGGACGGGACCAAAAGCAGCGTCAGCACCGTCGAGAATATGAGGCCGCCGATCACGGTTATGCCCATCGGCGCGCGCCAGCTATTATCGCCGCTGATCGAGATCGCCGTCGGCAACATGCCCGCGACCATCGCCACCGTCGTCATGACGATGGGCTGCGCGCGCTTGTGGCCCGCCTCCCAAATGGCTTCGTTCTTGGGCATCCCATGGTTCATCATCTCAACCGCGAAGTCGACCAGCAGGATCGAGTTTTTGGCGACGATCCCGAACAGCATCAAAATGCCGATCAGGACGAACAGCGAAACCGGCTGGTCGGCGACATGCAGCGCGATCGCCGCGCCGAGCGGCGCAAGCAGCAGCGACCCCATGTTGACGAACGGCGCCAGGAAGCGCCGATAGAGCAGCACCAGCACCGCGAACACCAGCAGCACGCCGGAGATCAGCGCGACCGCGAAGTTGAACAGCAGCTCGGCCTGCCATTTCTGGTCGCCGAGGTTCATCTGCTGAACGCCCTGAGGCAAGTTCTTGAAACTGGGCAAAGCGCGGACCTTGGCCCACACGTCGCCTTCGGCCACGCCCGGTGCGAGGTCGGCGCCGACGGCAAGCCGGCGCAGCTGGTTCGAACGCTGGACCGTGGTCGGGCCGGACCCGAAGCCGATATCCGCGACCGCCTTCAGCGGAACCGATCCGCCGCCAGTGGTTGGCACGGGCAGGTTTTCAAGCGTCGCAAGGTCGCGCCGCGCGCTTTCCGACAGGGCTACCTTGATCGGCACCTGGCGGTCGGAAAGCGAGAATTTCGCACTGTTCTGCTCGATGTCGCCCAAGGTGGCGATCCGGATCGTCTGGCTCAGCGCCGTCGTTGTAACCCCCAGGTCCGCCGCCAGGTCGAAGCGCGGCTTGATGGTGATTTCGGGCTGCGCCAGCTGACTGCCGACTCGCGGCGCACGAAGGCCAGGCACAGTCTCCATTTCCTTGGCGATCTTGGTCGCGACGGCCTTCAGCTTTTCGGGGTCGTCGCCGCCGAGGTACAGCATGATGTCGCGCGCTTCCGAGTCCGGGCCGCCGCCATTCTGGGTCTGGAAGCTGACCCGTCCGTCCGGGATGGCTGCCAGGGTGGGGGCCAGGTTGCGTTCGAACTCGGTGCTTGTGACTTCGCGATCCTTCCGGAGCACGATGCTGACCCGGCCGTTGCCGACATTGACCCGTTCGAACACCCGCTCGACGCTTGGGTCTTTCTTGACGATGGCCGCGACCCGGTCGACCACGACTTCGGTTTGCTTGAGGGTCGTGCCAGGCGCGAGCACGATGTTGACCCGCGAAAAATCATCGTTCTGAGGCGGGAAGAAGGACTGCGACAAGGTCCCGAACAGGACGATGCTGAGCAGCATGGTCACGATGCCGGCGCCGACCATCGCCATCCGGTGGTCCCGCAGCCGGGCGTCCCAGCGCTCTGCGACCAGGCTCTGCCACTCGGCGAAGCCGCGGCTCCCGACCATCCGGACGATGAGGCCGATCAGCTTGCCCGCGCCATAGGCGACGCCGGCTCCCAGGATCAGGGCGAGCGCAAGGGTTACGCCGCCATTCCATTCAAGCTTGCCGAGGGCGGCCATGGCGCCGCCGGTTCCGGCGACGAAGGCCACGATCAGGAGCAGCAACAGAACCGAGCCGAGCGCGTAATAGCCCGCCTTTCGGGAGGGCTTCGGCAGTCTTGCGAGCCGGACGTCGGCCTTGCTGGTATCGAGGCTCCAGTTGAGGACCTTCAGATACCATTCCATCCATTTGAAGTTGGCGTGCGGCTGCTCGCCATGCGATCGCAGGAAATAGGCCGCGATCAGCGGCGTGATCATCCGCGCCACGAACAAGCTCATCAGCACCGAAAGGACGACGGTGAAGCCGAATGCCTTGAAATATTGACCGGCGATTCCAGGCATTAGGGCAACCGGCAGGAAGACCGCGACGATGGCCATGGTCGTCGCCAGCACGGCGAGCCCGATTTCGTCGGCGGCATCGAGCGCGGCCTGATAGCCGGATTTGCCCATGCGCATATGCCGGACGATGTTCTCGATCTCGACGATTGCGTCGTCGACGAGCACGCCGGCGACGAGGCCCATCGCCATGGTCGACATGAAATTGAGGGTGATCCCCATCAAGCTCATGAACCCGAAGGCCGGGATTGCGGAGAGCGGGATCGCCAGGGCGGAGATGGCGGTCGCACGGATGTCGCGCAGGAACAGGAAGACGACCAGCACGGCCAGCACCGCACCCTCGATCAGGCCCTCCATGGCCGACCGGTATTGAGACTTGGTGTAGTCGACCCGATTGAAGATCTCGAGAAAGCGGACCTTCGGGTTCTCTTCTTCAAGCTTCTTGAGCGCTTCCTTGCCCGCGTCATAGGTCGTGGTTTCGGACGAACCCTTGGCCCGCTGCACATAGAAGGTCACGACCTGGTGGCCGTTCATCTTGGTGATCGTGCGCTGCTCCGACGAAGAATCCTTCACTTCTCCGAGATCGGCCAGCCGCACCCAGCGGCCGCCCGGCAACGTGATCTGCGTCTGCGAGAGTTCATAGGCGTCGCGGGCATTGCCGAGCACTCGGACCGACTGCTCGGATCCAGCAACCTCGGCCCTGCCGCCCGGCGCGTTGATATTGCTCTGGCGAAGCTGCTGGTTGACCTGCGCGGCGGTGATGCCCTGCGCTTGCAGTGCCGCTGGATCGAGAATGATCAGGATCGTCCGGTCGACGCCGCCGCCGCGCGACACGGCAGCTACGCCTTCGACGCTCAGCAGCCGTTTGGCGACGGTATTGTCGATGTACCAGCTGAGTTGCTCGAGCGTCATGTCGGTGGTCTCGGCGCTCATCACCATGATCGGCTCGTCTTCGGCATCCACGCGCGTGATCTGCGGCTCCAGGATGCCTTCCGGCAGATTGCTTCGAATCTGCGAGATCGCATTGCGGACGTCATTGACGGCGCGATCGGTGGGAGTGCCCAGCACGAACTGCACAAAGGTGGTGCTGTTGCCTTCACTGATGGTGCTGCTGATTTCTTCGACGCCAGTCACGCCGCGAACGGCGGATTCGACCCGCTGGGTAACTTGGGTCTCAAGCTCGTTGGGGGCGGCGCCGGGCTGGCTGACGGAAACGATCGCAGCCGGGAAATCGATATCCGGAGCATTGTTCACCTGCATTCGGGCGAACGAAATCAATCCGAACAGCATCAAGCCGACGAAGAGGACGATCGGCCCGACCGGATTCTGAATGCACCAGGAGGAAATGTTCCGGAAATTCATGGCGTTACAACTTCCTTCGGACTCAACGCGCGGCTTGCAATTGGGGCTTCACCTTCTGCCCCGGATTGAGGAACGGCCCGGCCGACAATACCACCCGTTCGTTCCCCGAAATGCCTTCCGCGACGGTAACGCCCTCGTCCTCGACCGTTCCGATCTTGATCGCCCGCCGCTCGACCTCGTTCTTGCCGTTGACGACGTAGACATAATTGCCGTTGTCGTCGCTGAGCACGGCGCTCTGCTGAAGCAGCGGAGCGCTGGTCACGCCGGACTCGATCTTGGCTTCGGCGAAGCCGCCTGGCCGGATCGCCGGGGAATAGGGAATGGATATCCGGACCTCGCCCTGGCGGCTGGTGGGATCGATCATCGGCGAAACCTGCCAGACCTGGCCGGTGATGCTGACGCTGGTCCCAATCGGCGTAATCTGGGCCGGCATGCCGTCATGGATGAAGGCCAGGTCCTGCTGCGAAAGCTGGGCCTTCATCTCCATCTGGCCATTCTCCGCGAGGTGGAACAGGGCGCCCGAACCAGCGCTAACGACCTGACCGACCTCGACGTTGCGCGACAGGATCAAGCCGCTCTTCGGCGCCCGGATGTCGAGCCGGCCGAGCTGAGCGCGCATTGAATTGAGGTTCGCTTCCGCCACACGAATGCGCGCGAAGGCGGCATCTCGGGCGGCCTTCTTGCGGTCGAGATCCGCCTTGGACACGAATCCGCGGCTGACCAGCGACTGGCTGCGGTCATATTCATTCTGGGCAAGCGCGGCATCGGCGCGAGCGACTTGCACCAGCGCGGCAAGCTGGGCGACGTTCTGCGCCTGAACCGAACGATCTACCGTGGCCAGGACCTGACCCTGGCGGACCCAGGCGCCGGCCTCCACCAGAACCGCCCGGACCATGCCGCCCTCGCCAGCGACGCCAACCGGCTGGTCGTGGCGCGCGGCAAGCGCGCCAGACGCCGTAACGATCCGTGCGACCTGGCTGCGGCCGGGAACGACAACCGTGACGGTCGGGACTTGGACCGCAGCGGCATCGCCGCCGGCCGGCCCCTTGTCGCCGCCGGTCAAGAGCAGGAAAGCGGCAACCAGAACGGCGATGGCAAGCACCGCCGCGATGATGATGTTGCGCCTGCGCCGCGAACGATCGACCACGACCAGCGTGTCAGAGCTCGCGAAACTGGACTCCCGATTCATAGGCCGCATTCTTCCCGCCATTCGTAATGAGCAGCAGCAACCTGTGCTGCTACTGCTGTATTACGCAAATAACTCACCGCTTGCAACTGCACCGACCCAATCGTGGCTGAAAAGGCTTTTTCTACGAACGGCGGCACCCCTTACACCGACGCGCGTTGTTGCAATGCTGAAACGAGCGTGCTGCAAGGCGGCGGCGCCACTTAGCACAGGGAGTAACAAGGGGATGATGGAAAACTACGGGATCCTTGGGTGGATCGTCATCGGCTTGCTCGCCGGCGGAATCGCCAAGCTGCTTATGCCAGGAAAAGACCCGGGCGGGTGCATAATCACCATACTTTTGGGCATCGCGGGTGCGCTCCTTGCGGGCTTCCTCGGCAAGGCCATCGGCTGGTACGACGAGGGCGAGGCCGCGGGCTTCATCGCCGCGATCGTCGGCGCCTTCCTCCTGCTTCTGATCTACCGGTTGGTGCTTCGCCGCCGCGGCTAAGGCCCCAAGGGCCGTTCATATTCGGGCCATCGCCGCTGGTTCAGCTTGCGGCGGTGGCCTTTTTTGATTGGTGGGAATTTTCATGCG
>Ga0157380_10001448_pt1 | contig 15532 bp, 12 predicted proteins | sample S35metaG_FD_119757 | JGI IMG/M metagenome (GOLD analysis project Ga0157380, IMG submission 119757) | Switchgrass rhizosphere microbial communities from Kellogg Biological Station, Michigan, USA - S3-5 metaG | ecosystem: Host-associated > Plants > Roots > Rhizosphere > Soil | place: USA... | reverse complement strand
GACGTCCGGGATTACTTTGGCAGTGATGCTTGATGCGCGGATGCGCAATCTTCCCGTCGGTGCGCGACGCTTCATGGCCACTCTCGCGGTGGCGGGAAGACCGATTAATCCTGAAGTCGCATACCAGGCGGCGGGGCTCACCGGTGACGAACTTCCCTTAATCAGCTCGCTGCGGTCGGCCCAGTTCCTGCGCAGCGGCGGATCGAAGTTTGGAGTTGAGCTTTATCACGATCGCATACGCGAGACGCTGTTGACTCGAATCGATCGGTCAAAGATTAGGCAGATTCACCGCCGGCTGGCCCAAACGTTGGAAGCACGAGGAATTGATGATCCTGAAAGTCTCTTCGAACACTACCTCGGAGCTGACGAGCGAGTCCGGGCAGCCTCTCATGCCGCAGCCGCAGCTCGTAAAGCTGCTGACGCGCTGGCTTTTGATCGAGCCGCGATGTTTTACCGTCGCGCAATCGAGCTGAATCCCTCCAGAGGCTCAACTTTGCTCGAGATGAAGATCAGTATGGCGGAAGCTTTAGTGAATGCCGGCCGTCCAGCCGAGGCTGCCGAGGGCTTCCTTGAAATCGCCAACGATGTTTCAGCCTCAAAACGATTGGAGTTTAAGCGCCGCGCCGCTGAACAACTCTTGATGGGCGGTCACATCAAGGAAGGCCTACAGGTTCTCGAAGAAGTGCTGTCCGCTGCCGGGTTCAAGCTGGCTGCCGGTCCCAAGCAAGCTTTGCTTTCTTATCTCTGGCGGCGCGCGTTCATAAGGCTGCGAGGATTGAACTTCGTCGAGCGCGACGCGAGTCAAATTCCGGAGGCGACTCTTTTTCACATCGATCTATGTGGCGCCGTCGCAGCAGGGCTGGGAACAGTCGACTTGATTCGCGCCGCCGACTTTCAAGGCCGCCATCTGTTGCTGGCCTTGCGAGCAGGTGAACCTTATCGCGTCGCCAGAGCGCTTGCCTTTGAAGCAGCTCGAGCCGCCTCGCCCGGTGGTCGAGCGCGGTTACGGGCTGCGAAGATTGCTCAGCAGGCCGAAGCAGTGGCCAACAAAGCTGGGAATCCACATGCGATCGGCTTATCTCTTTGGGCCAGCGGTGTGGTTGCGTATTGCGTTGGTCATTGGAAGATTGCGGGTGAGCTCTGCGAGCGTTCGGCCGAAATTCTGCGAGAACGATGCACCGGCGTAACCTGGGAACTAAACATCGCTCACCGATTTCTGCTCGGCTCGCTGTTGCTGCAAGGCAAGGTGGCGGAACTGTCTCGACGCGTTCCCATGCTGATTGAGACGGCGCTCGAGCAGGGGAACATCTACGTTGCTACGGATCTGCGTACCCGCATGAACATGATCTGGCTGGCTGCTGATGATCCCAATCGAGCGCGCACTGAAGTCATAGAGGCGTTGAAAGTCTGGCCGCAATCTGGCTATCACTTGCAGCATTACAGCTCAATGTTGGCGCTGACGCAGATTGAGTTATACACGGGCGATGCTGAGCTTGCGTGGAAGCATGTCAAGGTTCAATGGCAAGCGTTGCAACGCTCAATGCTGTTGCGTTTGCAGATACTCCGGGTTGAAGCGCTGCATCTCCAGGCTCGCACAGCGCTGGCTTCAGCCCAGTTGAGTAAGGGCGACAAGCGTGCGCGGCTCTATCGAATTGCGGACAAGCTCGCGAGGCGAATTGCCCGCGAAAAGATGCCCTGGTCGGATCCTTTAGCGTCTCTCGTTCAGGCTGCGGTGGCGTCGGCTAATAACGATACGCAACGGGCAATAGCGTTGCTGTCTGAAGCCATGAACGGTTTTGAACTGGCGGACATGACGTTGTACGCAGTCGCCAGTCGCCGGCGTTTGGGTCAGGTCATGGGAGGTGAACGTGGTGTAGAGTTAGTGGCCGCGGCCGATGAGTGGATGAAGACGCAGGAAGTAAAGAACCCCCCGCAATTTACTCACATGCTTGCCCCCGGATGGGACGCCTTTTGAGGCCAAACAAAGAGACCTCCTGCAGTAGTGTGGCATTCAATCCACAGGCAAACCATTCAAGTCAGATCAGCTCAGCGTCAGGAAGGTGTGCTTGCTCCCGCTCAACTGCTGGTAGATTCAAGTGAGGGCGTACTCGAAAATTCCCCTTGCGTGAGCTGGGGGTCATTTCAAATACCACCTACAAAACTGAACTTCCCGCTGCTTCTGAATACCCCCTGCGCGAGCTGGGGGATAGTTCAGTTCCAACCTATACAGGCGCGACTCGAAGCATCCCCCAGCTCGCGCAGGGGGTATTCAGAAGATCAGTGAAGGCTATTGATGTAGGTGGTATTTGAAGCGACCCCCAGCTCACGCAGGGGGAATTCGAGAATGGCCCAAGTAATTAAGATCCATGAAGTCTCTGCCACCAGAGGAGCAAGTATCCCCCTCGGTTTCTTCCGGACGATTGCGGAGTGCAGCGTTACTCCAATAGCAGCGTGAGGCCTTTATTGAAAAGCTTCACTCGCAAGGCGGACCAGACAGATTGTCCGGCGACACGATGTTCCTCAAGCCCCACTGAGTTTCTCAGGTCCGGCGCCATCACTTGCTCACGAAAGTTCGCAATCACTTCCGGCTCAGAAATGACGGCAACGATCTCTTCATAGATTCGATAACTCAGATAATCGAAGTTCGACGAGCCTACGATCAATTGACGATCGTCAATCAGCATCGCTTTGAGATGACTCATTCCTCTCGAATAGAGCCGCAGGTTGATGCCACATCTGGCTGATTCCCAACGTGCATAATCGGTGAAGTAGCGCCAGTTGTTCAGCTGTGGCGTCAGCATAGTTATGAACACGCCACGGCGGGTCGCATCGCGAAGGTAGTCATAGAAAGGAAATGTGATGTACGGGCTGGCGATAAAGATTGAGTGTTGCGCGTTCTCTATCAACCGTAACACTCGAGCAAAGACAGCTCGATTGGAACGGCCGTCGAGCGTATGTACTTCGCCGTTCTGGAAGTGGCGGCTGCTGGAAATGCTTTTGCCATTCCAACAGTTAACAAAATCCTGGCGAAGAAACGTCGCAACTTCCGGGTCATCTATGCGCAGCATCATGTCATGCCAATGCGCGTTGTGCTCGCTGAAGTTGATGCCGCCGATATACGCGATGCGGTCATCGATGACGATAAGTTTTTTGTGATTACGTGTTAGCAGACGCCGAGGCGAAGGACCCAGCGCATTTCCATGTTTTATGGCGACGTCATGGGCACGCAGTTCAGCATGCAACTCTTTTGTCGCCGAAACCTCTGCGGATAACTGCTCGTCGAACCAGTTGGCTGGCGCATAGAGAAACTTGTCGCTGAGTACTACTTTCGAAAATGAATCAGCAAGAATCCTTTTGTCTCGTGCCGGTGACGCGATCAAACCGTCCGCGAGCTTGCGCCCAATAGCATCACCTTCGAACGAAAAGGTTTGGACAAAGGCGAGATTTTTGGCAGCGCAAAGATCTCGCGCCAGCGCGTTCCAAAAAGCCTCGAAGTCCACCAGTAGGTCGATTTTCATCACCAGCCTGCCTGCTTCATTCGTTTAAAGACTCACTCGTCTGCTGCGCGATTCAAGATGAAGGAAAGGGAGGTGATTGTACCTCAGGCTGAGTGATAGAATGAACGCAAATATTAGATCGTGGCACGGGCGTCGCGCCCGTGTTCTTTGTCGGAAGTTTTCGCAACCCACGGCGGGACGCCCGTGACACGATCAAAAGGTATTAAGTCATTATGCTCAATATTCACAATGGAGATTCGACGGCGGGAACAGCGCGCCAGGCGCCGATTCCGGGTGCCCACTTAGCTTTTCGTGAGGCACTGGTGGCCGGACCGACACCAGCCAATTTGTCTCCACTCGAATGGCGCAAGTTGAGAGCGGCGCATCTTTCTTCAGCTTACGGTGGTTCCTGGGAGGAGGCCCAGCGTGATTTAGAGAGGCTCGAAGCCGCCCTGGCCAGCTTTCATCTTCATGAGGAAGTGGTCTTGTGGTTCGAGCACGATCTGTTTTGCCTGATTAATTTGCTTTATTTGCTTGATTGGTTTGCTGTTCGCGGTCTCGGCAAGACCAGGCTCAGTCTAATTTTTATCGGAGAGTTTCCTGGCAAGCCTGATTTTCGTGGGTTGGGTGAATTGAACGAAACTGAGCTGGCTTCAATCTTCGCTTCTCGTCATGAAATCAGCGAAGCTGAGATGACACTTGCGACTTCAGCATGGAAAGCATACTGCTCCCCTGAACCAACGACGCTGGAGGAGTTTCTCAATAGCGACACTGCGCCGATGCCGTTCTTGAAGCCGGCCTTGCTTTCTCATCTCGCCAGATTTCCATCGGTGCGCAATGGACTTGGTCGAGTCGAGCAGCGCGGGCTGGCGCTTATCAACGAGGGAGTCAAAAAGTTTACCGATCTGTTTCTGCGGTTTATTCGCGAAGAAGGCGTTTATGGCTTCGGCGACTTACAAGTTTATTTGGCTTTGCAACAGATGAGTAATGTGCGCGCCCCGCTTCTCAGGAATGGCGCTGGTCGCAACGGAAAAGGTGGGATCGATCCGGAAAGAGTCAGACTCGCGACTTATGAAATAACTGACAGAGGTCGAGCAGTGCTAAACGGCAATGCGGATTTCGTCGAGTTGAATGGAATCGATGCCTGGCTGGGCGGCGTGCATTTGACGAAAGATCACCTCTGGCGCTGGGATGATCAGGCTCAGAAACTGATCCGACACTCCTAATTGAGCGTCCCCGTCTAATTTCTTATTTTCGCACCTCGTCGACAATGGTATAGTACCTCCCCTTTTGTTGAGGGAAATGCTGCACTGATTCAGGCGCACACCACTAAGCCAGGGTTATGGTATTTAGTTCGTCTACACTCATAGTTCTTGGAGGCCCTCCTCATAATGCGGTTTTTCACAATACCCATAAAACTGCTCCGGCCGCTGAGTTATGCCGGTTATCTATTCTTGATTGTCGCTGCCCACGTTCCAGTCGAGACCAATCACTTGTCTCGCTTCATAACGCTCGGATTCGTTGGAACGGTAGCTTTTGCTGATCTAGTAATCACACAAAGGGCGGAAGTGACTGCCTTCCTGATCGCGAAGCGCCATTACGTTTCGATAACAGTCTTATCCCTAACCGTATTGTTTGGGTCACTCGCAATTTGGACCTCAGTTAAAAGCGGAGGTCCAACGCCAAACATCATGGTACTTTTCCAATTCATGTTAGAAGGAGCATTGGTTGGGGTAATCATACGGGTGCTGGTTCTGACGAGGTTCGAGCAACTTTTGAAGGGTGCTAATATCGAAATACCAAGAATTCTGCTGTTGATTGCGCTGACGGTATCGATCTGGCTGTTTCCCTTGGTGCCTTCGCATCGAAGCTATGCTGGATTCTATATTTACGGACTTGGCGTGGGGTTTTTTGTTCATTATCTCCTGAGAAGAAAAGAACACAAGCGTGCCGAAGCGTCCAGACTCGGACAATATATTGTTGAACTTCTTGGAAGCGCAGAGAATATCTCAGTTCAGGAAGATCAAATCATACGTTTGTATGCGAATCAAAACTGGCGGGCACTTGATAAGCTCTTTTCAAATAACCAACGACAGCGCACAACTCTTTTGGCCATCGTGAAGGCATCGATGCTCCGCATCAAAGGCCAATACGGCGAAGCCAGAGCCATAGTTGAAAGGGAATTGGATCGTAAAGAGCACGATGAGAAACAGGAGCAATACCTTCATCTGCATCGAGCCTTGAACCTGGCCGATCTTAAGCAGTGGGAAAGAATGTATGCATCTCTTGAAAACGCGCTTAAATGTGGCCGCGATCTATTAACTCTCGTGACCATGGGATTGCGTTTAGCGGAAGAAGTACCGCTGAACCCCGCTGACGTAAGCGCTGAGCATGAAGCTAAGCGGCAAAGAGCACTAAGTTGTATTTGGGAAGCGTTGCAAATAAATGATGTCGCGCGGCCCGAGCTAGTCTCGTCAATAATCGGTCGAGCTTTACCAATGACCTGGACGTTCTTGATGGATGCTTACGCGTACGTCTTATTGAAGGCAGGCCACGTTGGGTTCTCTAAAGCGTTACTTGCAACGTGCATTTATGAAGATCCATATTTCTCTTCACCTTACCTCCACCTTGCCGAATGGTCCGTAGCGGATGTTTTAAGACAACAAGATCTCTACACCAGGAAGAGTGCGAATACTAGTACCAAGCAATTGGAAGCGATGCAAGCTAACATCGAACGATCCCAGCGAGTGGGTCGCTTGTGTTTGAAGATTGCGATCCGGTTGGAAAAGAATAAGGGCAGTCTGACGCGTAGCCGAGCCCTTACATTAATGAGTGAGTACGAGAGCCTACTTCATGAAGCCTGATTTTTCAGCGGAATTCCAAGGGTTAGTCGGTCAACTGTAGATCAAACCAAGGTACACTCATGGATCACGAATCAGTTCGAGCTTATTGCCTGTCGCTTCCGCACGTTACTGAAGACGTGCAGTGGGGCGCGGACCTTTTATTCCGCATCGGCAACAAGATGTTTGCGGTGCTCTCACTCGAACCAACGAGCGATCACTGCATGTCCTTTAAGTGTACGCCGGAAACATTCGCCGAGCTGACCGAGCGCAAGGGCATTGTGCCAGCGCCTTACGTCGCGCGTTACCACTGGGTCGCGCTCGAGACCTTCGGAGCTTTAAAAGACTCTGAACTAAAGCCGCTGCTCAAGAATGCTTACGAATTGATCCGCGACAAGCTGCCAAAGAAGGTCGCGGACAGCCTTGGATCCGTCCCGGCAAAACCCGCCTCGAAAGTTGCGCCAAGGCCTACGAAATCGAAGGCCGGGAAACACCGATCGTGAAATAAGTGAAAATAAAACCCGTCATCCGTGCTGCCGGATTGAGTTGTCTTTGCGTCGCGCCGACCGCACTGATCTTCGGACTGATTACCTGGAATTACGGCCAACTCTGGAACGTGATGGTAGTAATACACGTGCTGGGTTTTGTTGGCGCGATGGTTATGTTCTTGCTTCCTGAGGAGAAACAATGGCAGTTCCTCAAGGCTCTTGCCCGGATGCAAGCCGGCTCTGGTGACAACCCAAACTCTGAGAGCTCAGAGAGTCTCCAACAGCTCGACGAACTCGAACGCAAGAGAAGAAACGAACAGCGGGCCAGTAGAAGTTAAGTTTTTAAAACATTTTGGAGAGACCACCGACTTTAGTCGCGTTGGAGTCTCAGTTTCAACCTAGCATTCAGCGAGGTCTATTCCTAAAAGAGACCACCTGCTTCAGCAGCGTTGGAGTTTCAACTTCGGCCTATACTCAGGTTAGAAGCAAGGCTGAAATTGAAACTCCAACGCGACTAAAGTCGGTGGTCTCTATTATTAATAACTTGTTTTCAGGATCTAGGTTGAAATTGAGACTCCAACGCTGCTAAAGCAGGTGGTCTCTCGCCATGGCGGCGCTTAGAGTTCAATCTTCAGATTGTGTGCTTTCTCGAGCAACAAACTGAAGTTTGAACTCTAAACACCTGTTACTTCACCCATTCGGTGGAGATTTCAGTTTCGACTTTTACGGGCACGGTGTGCAGGTACTCCTCGCCTGCGGCACACATGGCGCGCTCGACTCGAACGGCGATTTCATTTGCTTGATCCGCATCGACTTCAACCACAATTTCATCGTGAATGATGTTCACAATCTTTGCCGACGTTTCCTTTAGGTCGTCTTCCAGCAGACGCAAAGCCCGCTTGAGGATGTCCGCGCTCGTTCCTTGTATCGGCGTGTTCTTGCCGTTGCGCTGCGTCATTGAGATCTGCTGCCGATCTTGTTCGTCATAACGGAACCGAACTAGTCGTCCCGAGGCAGTGCGTGCCTGGCGTTCGCGCACGGCTCGATTGGCCGCTTCGCGCAAATAGTTATCAAGTCCACGATAGGTGGCGAAGTATTTCCTCAGCACATTCTCCGCTTCAGATTGTCCCAGTCCCGTCATAATCGAAAATCGCTGGGCGCCGATGCCGTACACCACACCGAAATTCAACCGCTTGGCAAAGTCGCGCTGTTCCCTCGACACTTGATCCGCCGCTACATTGAAGACCTGCGCCGCGGTGACTCGATGCAGATCAGCTCCCGAGTTGAACGCACCTATGAATTCCGGATCACCTGAAAACTCAGCCAGGATGCGCAGCTCGATTTGTGAGTAATCCGCAATCACCAACTTGCGACCTTCCGGATGACCGCTAAAGCAACGCCGGTACTCGACCGCGTGCGGAACTTGTTGAATGTTGGGATTGGTACAGGAGAAGCGGCCGGTCGGCGCGCCAATCTGACGAAAGTCCGCATGTAATCGACCCGTGACCGGATTGATCAATTCGATCATGTTTTGGCCATAACTGGTCAAGGCTTTCTGCACAGTGCGGTATTCGAGCAGCTTAGCGATGACCGGATACTGCGCGGCCAGCGGTTGCAACTTCCAGTTCCGAGTCGAATCGGGCACCGGAATGCCCATGCGATTCAAGCTCTCGGTCAGTTGCTGGTGTGAATCGAGATTGATGTTCGCTCGGGCGGGACCAAACAATGATCCTTGAGCCGCATCGGCGCCAAGAATTTCCTGCAACTCATTCGCAAGCTCGGCGCGCTTCTTTTCAACGATCGAGAGCTGCTCGAGCCAGCGATCTTTGCGCATGAAGAAACCGGCCAACTCCAGATTGGCTACGGGCATGACGCATTCGAATTCGAGCTGCGCTACTTGAATCAAACCGTCTGACTTGATTCGTTCAATCAGCTTTTCTCGCAACGGCAGCAGAATCGCGGCATCACGTGCTGCGTACTCGAGTTGAGCTTCCGAAAGTTCAAACTCCCAATTACTCAGTCGCTCACTTTTATCGACTGACTCGTTGAGATAACGCGAAGCGACTATGTCGAGACCGTGACGTTCTTCGATATCTCCGGCGCTGACAAGTTGACTGGCGAGCAGCGTGTCGAAGATGCCACCCAGATCAACGCCAAGTTTGTGCTTGATGAATTTGGCATCGAACTTCGCGTTGTGAAGGATCTTGATTGGCCGCGGCGCTGCCAATAGCCGGCGCAACGGGTCGAGCCGCAGGTCTTGAGCGAGATCACCATAGCCAAACGCGTCGAGGTCGATAATGCGGACGCCGTCAGGAGTAGCAAGTTGTATTAGACGTAGCCGAGCGCCGTACGGATCCAAATCCGTTGTCTCAGTGTCGAGACCAATGACCGAATGTTTTTCGAGATGCTCGAGCGCAACGCGCAGCGCGTCGCTGTCTTTGATGACCTGATAGCTAATTGACATCATTCGATTGCTGATTACTGATTACTTTTGTTCTCACCATCAACATTAACAACACAGCTGCGGACGTTCCCAACACCGCGCTAACGAGAAAGGCCGCGGCGGGTCCTTTCCAATCCCAAATCTGGCCCATGAGGATCGAAGCCGGAAAGACCGTGATGCTGAACGCGAGATTATACAACCCGAACGCAGTCCCTCGTTGTGACGGGCTCACCAGATCTGCAACGAGCGCCTTCTCAGCTCCTTCTGCCAGCCCAAAGTAGATTCCATAGATCAAGAATAGAATCCACACCGTGACGCTGTTGCTGACGAAAGCGAAGCCTGCGTAAACACCCGCATACAACAACCAGCCCGCCACGATTAGACTCTTGCGACCGATACGATCTGAAAGATCACCGCCGAGCAGTGAACTCAAAACCTTGCTGGCATGCAGGGCCGCCCACAACAACGGAATCATTACTACTGAGACTCCTGAGTTCTGCGCTCGCAAAAGCAGGAAAGCGTCTGAGGAGTTCGAGAGCGTGAACAACGCAACTACCACGAGGAAACGTTTGAAGTTTCCATCAAATCCTCTCCACGAGAGCGTGGGTCGATTGGCGTCCGTTGCGGAAACGGCCTTTTGCGTTTCCTTCAAAACGAAAAGGCCTACCAGCACGGCTGCCAGTCCAGGGACCGAAGCCCACAAGAAAATCCTGGTGAAGTCGTGCGCGGTTGGCGCGGAGCGATTCGCGGCAAACCAAAACACCAACATGTATCCGAGCAGAGGACCGATGACTGCGCCCGTGTGATCCATCGCTCGATGAAATCCGAATGCAAGGCCGCGCTGTCCCATCGACACGGTGTCCGCAATCATCGCGTCTCGTGGCGCAGTGCGAATCCCTTTACCAACTCGGTCGGTCAGACGGATGCCTAAGACTTGATACCAATTGGAAGCAAATGCGAGTCCCGGCCGCACCAGATTAGCGAGTCCGTAACCGAAGACTACGAGAGCCTTGCGCTTGCCAAGGCGATCGCTAAAGTAACCGGCGAACAACTTTAGAAGACTTGAGATTGATTCAGCAGCGCCTTCGATAAGCCCGATCGCAGATGCCGACGCGCCGAGGACAGACGCAAGGAAGACCGGAAGGAGTGGATAAATTATTTCACTGGAAGCGTCGTTTAATAAACTTACAAACCCAATAGCGAAAACATTGCGAGGAAGGTTTCGATAACGACCCCAGAGACTGGTTGCTTTGTTGAGTGAGTCTGGATCTGAAGTTACCAGAGGTTTCGGTGGTGGACTCTCCTCCATGACTATCGAGGCGATGCGGTTCGGTTAGGTCCCGGTTTCCGCTGTGTGTTTTGTTTAGTATCGAACCATCCGTTCCACCAACCATACCCGGCTCCGACTAGTAAAGCCACAATCACAACTCCTACGAGGACGAGCTTGATCGCCAGACGCAACAAGCGTTTGGCAACGAAGACGAACAACACCAGAACGATGACGCCACCGACTATGTACAGAATATTGGGATCCATCAATAAGTCCGACAAATTTCAGTTTGTCGCTAATTAGGTAAACAATTGCCGCAACGTTGAAAAGTTCTCTTAAGAGCCCACATGGGTCTAGTCAACGACAAACTAAAAGTTTGTCGGACTATCGGTGGGACTTCTCATGATGCGCTCGCACCAACGTCTTGATATTTCCCCGCACGTTGAAGTTCCCTTCAATTCTTACGCGCAGAGGATCACAAGCCTTTACAAAGTCCTCGAGGATTACATTGATGACGTGCTCATGAAATATTTTCACTTCGCGGAAAGAATTGATGTACATCTTCAAACTCTTGAGCTCGACGCAGCGTTCGTTAGGAACGTAAACCAACTTCAGCGTCGCAAAATCCGGAAAGTCTGAGAACGGACAAATTGCGGTGAACTCCGGGATCTCGAAATCAATCTCGATTTCGCGCCCGGGGAATTCATATGCAAAAGTATCTAGCGGATACAGCTTCATTTCCGCTCTCGGCGTCGAGCGAATGTCGAGCCCCTGCTGGTTGACTTCTGGTAGTGCTTTCTCTGCGGATGCCATTTCAATCACCTTCCATTTAAGTCTCGATGTTACCCGACCGCGCAGCATCAGCCAAGATCAATAACTTTCAGGTAACGCAAACTGTTAGTTTGCGATGCGTGGATGACATTCAGCGCGGGACGCAAACTAACAGTTTGCGTTACGAGAGCCAATGCCCATTGACTAATCTGCCCGCCTGACTTAAAAAGAACTCGCCCGCGTATTTAACTCAACTCTCAAGGGGTTTACCTGAACCTAACGTCATTCGCGTTTCGAAGGGAGCGTCGCCATGTTCGCAAGGACTACGTCCTGGTTCCTGATAATTGCGGCTGGGCTGATCTGCAGTTTTCCAGCGTCGAGTAGCACTGCGCAAACTCCACAAGTACCGGTACCAGATTGTTCGGAAAGAACGAAAGACGATTTACCTTTGCCCAGCACCTTTCTGCCCGCACGCCTGCCCGAGTTTCAAAAACTGCTCACCGAGTTTCTGCGCCGCGGCCAATACGTGAAGCTGAATTGGTGTGCTGACAAGTCGCTGCGCGACACAGGCCCGTTTCTCAACAAGGCTTCGTATGGCGTTCATCCGACAGTAAAGATTTATTACTCGCCCGAGATGATGAAGTGGTTGATAGGAGATCGGCAGGGAACCGTGCCTGACGGAGCGATGATGATCAAGGAGCAATACACAGCGCCCGCTGCTCAGTACCAGATAAAATCCGTCCCGCCGGTTACAGACTGGACGATCATGATCAAAGATGCCAAAGGATCCAAAGATGGATGGTATTGGGCTGAGATCTGGGACGACCAAACGATCGACAATAATAATCCACCTTTCTCAATACCGAACGCGGGTTTTGGTCTTTACTGTTCTCGCTGCCACGCGTCTGCGGAAAAAGAGTCGACCTTCGCTTCGCTGAATAATATCCAGGGATTTCCCGGTCAACCGCTGTCTTATTTCATCGATCTTTCCTGGGTGCCGCAACCATCACCGACGCCATCATCGCGGCCGTTAACCAAGCTCACGACTAGCCATCACGATGAGATGGCTCTGTTGAGCCCCGCGAAAGAGCCGGCCGCACCTCTTGAGCATTCAACTCTTAATCCTGCATTTGTAAAATTCTATAACTCGATTGCTCCGGTCCCTTTGCCAGACGTCAAGAAATTACCGCCGGAAACTTACGACCACGTAGTCGCAGACCACAAAAGCCCGCAGCAGTTCCTTACTTCGGACGCATGCTTTGGCTGTCACAGCGCGATCTATTACGGCAACGTGATGGTTTACACAGGCAAGCCGCAAAAGGACGGCACGACGCCTTTGATGAATGTGTCGCCCTTCGGTGAATGGCGGTGGTCGCCCATGGGTTTAGCTGGACGCGATCCGATTTTCTACGCGCAACTGGACAGTGAACTTGCTTACCTTGAGACGATAAAAGATCGCGACAAGCGCGAAGGCTTGAAACGTCAAGTCGTCAACACCTGCTTTCGCTGCCATGGTGTGATGGGAAAACGCCAGTACGATCTCGATCACGGCGGCAATGCCGACTTTGATCGAGAGATCGTGTACCTCACGGACATGAACAATCCAGATTTCAAATACGGGGCTCTCGCCCGTGACGGAGTGAGCTGTGCGGCTTGCCATCACACCGTGGCGGATAAGACTCCCTCGGGTGAGGCTCCTTTGAAGTACTTTTTGGAGAACTCGATTACCGGAAACTTTCAAACGGGACCAGCTGAAGAACTGTTAGGACCTTTCGAAGACAAAACCATCGTCACTGACCCGATGAACAACGCACTTGGAATCAAGCCAAAGTACGATCCGTACATGAAAACCTCGCGCATGTGCGGTAGTTGTCACACGATTAACTTGCCTGTCGTGGACCAGACGCCTATGGGCCACAATCTCGAGCAGCTAACTTATCTCGAGTGGCTCAACAGCAGTTATCAAAATGAGTTCGGCAACAATCCTAAGGCGCAGACATGTCAGGATTGCCACATGTCCAACAGCTACAGTAATGCCGACGGTACCTTGAAGGTTCCTTTAATCCAACAACCGATCGCCACTGTTCAGGACGACCAGTATCCTGCGGTTGAGCACCGTGCTAACGGGGAAAAGGTCAATACGCGCTTTCGTGAGAGTGGATTTGTTCGTCACCAGCTTCAGGGCTTGAACATTCCGTTGTTGGAAATGTTTGCGCAATTCATGAAGGACTACCAACCCTCGCCTGGAAAGAACCTTCCTTATAACGAAGTGCTCGGCGTACGAGAGAACGATTACATGCTCACCGTCAATGCGGATCTGCCGAACGCCATTGATGCTTTTGTGGAGCAGGCCCGGAACTCGACCGCATCGATTGCAGTGACCTCAACCGCAGTCCGGCAGGACAAACTGGTTGCTAATGTGACGGTGTCTAACAAGACTGGACATCGGTTCCCGAGCGGCGTTGGATTTCGTCGCGCCTTCATTGAGCTTCAAGTGATCGACAACCGCAGTGGCAAAACAATTTGGGCCTCGGGCCGAACCAACGAGCTCGGCATAATCGTGGACGAAAACGGCAAACCATTACCGACGGAGTTCTTTGACAAAATCCAGGGGCAACAGGCTTTTCAGCCTCATTACTATGACAAGCCCGGCCACGTGATAACCCGGCAGGATCAGGTGCAGATTTTTGAAGAACTAATCAAGGATGCAGACGGGAATTTCACCACCAGTTTCATTCGCCGCGATACGCCGATAAAAGATAATCGTTTGTTGCCTTTGGGATGGACCTTGAAGGGACCTGACCCTTCGCTAGACGGCGAATTCCTCAAGGCTACCTATCCGCATGCTACCGGTGACGATAGTCATTTCAAGGATGGCAGCGGAACCAGCGTCGTGATTTACGAAGTCCCTTTACAGGGGATTGACGCCCGGTTCCTGACCGTCAAAGCTACTCTCTATCACCAGACTATCCCGCCGTATTACCTCAAAATGCGGTTCGATCAGGCACCCGATTATCCGGCGACCAGAAGACTCTACTACCTGACTTCTAATCTGAAGACGAGTGGTACTCCGATTGAGAATTGGAAGTTACGGATTGCTTCCGCTAGCGTCGCTGCAGTTCGGTAGATGGGTAGACGAATCCGCAGATCCCGGTCCGGTAGGGACGTAATGTTTATAGAACGCCGGACCCAGAAGTTCTGTCCTCGCTCCAACGGGGCGAAACGGAATGCCGTCTTATCGGCCCTTTTCCGGAAACATTGCGCTCGGCTGGAGCGCCGGTCGTTCTCATGACCGATGTCTATAAACATTTGGCTCCCGCCGGAGCCAGAGCACTACTTCTTTGCGGCCTAAGCCGCGCTATGTTATCTGCGGATCATCCCCCTCAGCTCAGCTGACGGCCGATGGTGAAGACTTTTACCAGCGCCAGGCCGACAACAAACCCGCCGATGTGAGCGGCGTAGGCCACGCCACCCAACTCCGAGCCCCCGCCCAAAAGTCCAAGTCCGCTGATTAATTGGAAAGCGAACCAAATTCCGATCGCGACGTATGCCGGAACATCAGTGAGAAACCGAAACAGGATCACCGTCACTCTTCGAGTTGGGTAGAGCAGAATGTAGCCGCCCAATACGCCGGAGATCGCACCCGAGGCACCCAGGCTTGGTATCAACAAGCTGGCGGGATTGGTCGCAAACATTACCGAACTCAGAACATGGGCTAACGATGCCAGTACTCCACAGATCAGGTAGAAGATCAGATACCTCACGTGGCCCATGCGATGCTCAACGTTGTCGCCGAAAATCCAAAGGAACAACATGTTTCCAAACAGGTGAGCAAAACCACCATGCATGAATAACGACGTAATCAAGGTTATGTAGACTGAAATTGGAGTTGGCTGCAGGCCGGGAACCTCAATTAGTTGTCCCGTAACTGGATGATGAACCGTTCGATCAGGGGTGCGCACGTCCTGGCCCGTCACGATCTCTTCAGGCACAGTCGAATACGCGTAGGTGAAACGATCATTCGAGCCGAGCTGCTGCAGAAACACGAAGACTAGAATATTGATCGCAATCAACACATAGTTGACGATTGGTGTCGTGGTGCGATCTGAATTGTCGTCGTAAAGAGGAAATATCATTTTCGTTTCACCCCTTGCTCTGAACTATCCGCAGATTACACTGATTTTAAGAGAATGAACTTGGTTCTTAGTACTTTGCGCGTTGGT
>Ga0157380_10001446_pt1 | contig 15533 bp, 12 predicted proteins | sample S35metaG_FD_119757 | JGI IMG/M metagenome (GOLD analysis project Ga0157380, IMG submission 119757) | Switchgrass rhizosphere microbial communities from Kellogg Biological Station, Michigan, USA - S3-5 metaG | ecosystem: Host-associated > Plants > Roots > Rhizosphere > Soil | place: USA... | reverse complement strand
GGCGTTGGCGGCATACTTGATGAGCTCGGAGGTCTCGAGGTTGGTGAACAGGATCGGCGTCTCGATCAGGAACAGCGGCCGGTAGAGCTGGCGCATGACCTCGCGCGCCCGGTCCGACTCGCAACCGATCACCACGCGGTCCGGCCGCATGAAATCGCCGATCGCCGAGCCTTCGCGCAGGAACTCGGGGTTCGACACCATGTCGAAATCTGCCCGTGGATTGGCCTCGCGGATGATGCGCTCCACTTCCCGCCCGGTGCCGACCGGAACCGTCGACTTGGTGACGATCACGGTATAGCTGCGGATCTCGCGCGCGATGCTCTTGGCCGCGGCATAGACGTAGCTCAAGTCGGCATGACCGTCGCCGCGCCGGCTGGGCGTGCCGACCGCAATGAACACGGCGGCGGCGCCGGTCATGGCGGCGGTGAGGTCGGTGGTGAAGCTGAGGCGCCGGCGCGCCATGTTGTTCTTCACCAGCGTGTCGAGTTCCGGCTCATAGATCGGGATCTTGCCGTCGTTGAGTTGCGCGATCTTGTTCGCGTCCTGGTCGACGCAGACCACTTCGAATCCGAACTCGGAGAAGCAGGCACCGGACACTAGGCCGACGTAGCCACTGCCAATGACGGCGATCCTCATGAATGACTCCTATCTGTGATGCACGGCGCCCGGCAGGACGTCCGACATGACTGCGCCAAAGCGCCGATCGCGGCTGCGGAAATCCGCCAACGCGGCAACCAGGTCCTCGCCCGTGAAATCCGGCCAGTATTTCTCGACAAATGCCATTTCCGCGTAGGCCAGCTGCCACAGCAGGAAATTGCTGACACGCTGCTCGCCGCTGGTGCGGATCATCAGGTCCGGATCGGGCAATCCGGCGGTGGAGAGATGCGCACCGAAAGCGGACTCGTCGATCTCCTCCGCCGCCAGCATGCCGGCCTCGACCCGCGCGGCCAGCCGGCGCGCCGCCGCGACGATGTCGGCACGCCCGCCGTAATTGAGCGCGATGGTCAGATGCAGGCCGGCGTTGTCGCGCGTCAGCCGCTCGGCGTCGGCGATCAAATCCACGATATCCGCCGGCAAGGCATCGCGTTCGCCGATCACGGAGAGGCGGATCCCGGCTTCGTGCAACTCTTCCACGTTGCGTCGAAGATAGGAACGCAGCAGCCCCATGAGATACTGCACCTCTGCTCTGGGCCGCTTCCAATTCTCGGACGAGAAGCCGAACAGAGTGAGATGCGAGACCCCCACCTCCGCCGCCGCCTTGATGACCTTGCGCGCTGCCTCCACTCCCTGGCGGTGGCCCATGGTGCGCGGCAGGCCACGGGCGCGGGCCCATCGGCCGTTGCCGTCCATGATGATGGCGACATGCAGCGTCGCCGCTGCCTGACCCGGCGCGAGCTTGCGGATCTCTGTCAGAGCACTCGAGAATTGCGTCATGCGGTGGAGGTCAACCGGTTATGCCGGATCGGGGTACGGATCAAAATGCATTCCGCGGTCTGATCAGTTCGATCACAGTCATCACCAAAATCCGCAGGTCGAAGGAGAACGACCAATTATCGATGTAATAGATGTCGTGGTTGACGCGCGCCTCCAGCAGCTCCGGCTCATCGACCGCGCCGCGCAGCCCGCGCACCTGGGCCCAGCCGGTGATGCCCGGCCGCATGCGGTGGCGCACCGCGTATTCGTGCACGATCTCGTCGCACAACCGGTCCTTCACCTGCATGCCGAGGGCGTGCGGACGCGGGCCGACCAGCGACATGTCGCCCGCGAGCACGTTGAACAGCTGCGGCAGCTCGTCGATACTCAAACGGCGCAGCCAGGCGCCGACCCGCGTCACACGGGCGTCGTTGCGCTTGGTCTGCTCGCGCGCCTCCAGGTCCGCCTGCTCAACATACATCGAGCGGAATTTGAGGACGTTGAATTCCTTGTTGTTAAGCCCGTGCCGCGGCTGGCGGAACAGGATCGGTCCCGGGCTGTCCAGCCGGATTGCGAGCGCGGTCAGCGCCAGCAGCGGCGACAGCGCGATCAGCAGCCCGAGCGAGGTGACGAAGTCGAAACTCCGCTTGACCAGCCAGTCGAGCTCGGACTGCGGCCTGCGCAGGACGCTGAGGATCGGCGGGGAGCCGTCGCTTGCAATCTGCTTGTCAAGGCGCATGCCGACGAAGTCCGGCACCAGTGCCACGTCGACCGCCAGGCTGCGCAGCCTGGTCAGCAGCTGAAGGATGCGCCCTTCCGCACCCATGGGCAGGGCGATCAGGACCTTGTCGACTGCCGGCGTGGACTTGACCAACTCGATCAGCGCATCGATGCCGCCATCGACCGGGATACCCTGCACGTGGCTGGGCGCTCGCTGCACGCGGTCGTCGAAGATACCAACCACCGAAACCGAGTCGGTATAGTCTTCGCGCACGACCTTGACCAGGCGCTGGCCGATCGCATCGGCGCCGAACACCACCACGCTGGTGGAGAGATGGCCGGCCGCCTGCCAACGATTGAGCAGGCCGTAGCCGAGCAGGCGCTCGCCTGCGATCGCCAACGTGGCGAACACGATGACGTAGTGCTCTGGTGAGAGCCGCCCCACGCTGAGCGCCACGCCGCCGTCGATGGTGCTGTGCCGGAGCCAGCCCTCGATGGCGTAGCTGAACGTCACCGCCGCGCAGGTCAGGACTGCCGGCTTGATGACGAAGTCGAACAAGGAGGCATGCACCGCCCCCGCGAGGTTGTAGGAGCGCGCCAGCGAATGGACCACGATGAAGCTGAGCACGCCGGTCAGGGCGAAATGCGGCCACGACGTGGTGAACAGGTCCGCGCTGGCGGGCGCAAGCAGCATCGCCACCAGCATCATGACGGCGGCGAACACCGCGAGATCGCAGAACGCGAGAAGAATTCCGCCAAGCCGCGGATCACGAGGAAGATAATGTTTGCGTGCGAGAGTCTGTGTCCGGAAGGAGCTCAGCTCCGAGGAATCGACCGCGTGCGGACGCATCCTGGCCGCAGTGCGCATTTGAAGCATGGCGCCACCTGTTATCCCTCCCCCGAACAGTTCACCCCGTCTCCCACCAGACAGTAGCTTTTGCTTTCTTGTTCGTTCTTGATCGCTATTTGAACGTCCCTGGGGCGCCAACCCGGCACCGATATCCCAGCTTTATTCCGTCGAGTAGCTCATCCTTCGCTTGCTGCGCTTGCTAATATCATCCTAGTGCGACGCAGCAGAGTTGCAAACTACGAAATTTGTATTCTATCCACAGCGCGCGAGCGTGGACAAAACTGTGAGAAAACTGCGACAAACCTGTGTCCATTCACCGATTTGTGCCGTCGGCGGAAAAACTCCCTGGGAACTTCGCTCCGGCTTGTACCGCCATTTTCTTTCGCGCTCGCTCAATTCGGTTTGCGGCATCGCAATAGGACTGCAACACCGCTTTTTTACTCCATGAAGGGTTTCACGGCTCCGACAAAGTTGTGAGAAACCCGCGATAAGACTGTATGCTCTCGTTGTCCGTTTCATTCGTGCGGGAAGAAAGTTTGCACCGCTCGAAAGGTTCCCGCGAAAGCGACGATGTACGCGATTCCATTGCGCATATGCGGGCGTGCCACATTGCGACGCTTTTCATGGAACAGAAGAGCGTTGTCCGTGCTTCGACGATGGCGACGGCTGGTACTACCGGCGCTTGCGGTTGACGCTCCGGTCATGTCCATGGCATTCATGATTCGAGCAAAGCGCCGTTCCGGCCTGCGTACATCATAAGAAACCGCACGCTCGTCTACAGAAGCGTGCAGTCGCACCCGGGAAGTCCAGTTGCCGCCCAGTGCCGCGCGAGGAGGTGCACCAGGCGCAGTCGGGGGGTCTAGTCAGTCACATCGAGAGGACCCGATGACCAAGCAACCAACCGTTCTGGTGACCGGTGGCGCCGGTTATGTCGGCAGCCACGTCTGCAAAGCCCTGCACCGGGCGGGAATCGTGCCGGTTACGCTCGATAACCTGTCGACCGGCCACCAGCAAGCGGTCAAGTGGGGTCCGCTGGAGGTTGGCGACGTCCGGAACGAATCGTTCATCGCGGACGTGATAATGCGGCATAAGGCGACCGCCGTGCTGCACTTTGCCGCCGCCTCGCTGGTCGGCGAATCCGCCAGCAAGCCCTACGAGTATTACGACAACAACGTGAATGGCGCGATCGCGCTGGTCGGCGCCATGCGCCGCTGCAGCGTGACCCGCATCGTGTTTTCCAGCACCTGTGCGGTCTATGGCGTGCCGGAGCAGCTGCCGATCGAGGAGACCGAGGCAACGCGGCCGATCAACGTCTATGGCCGTACCAAGCTGGCGGTGGAGAGTCTCCTGACCGACGTCGCGGCGACCGGGGCGATCCGGACCGCGATGCTGCGCTACTTCAACGCCGCGGGCGCCGACAGCGACGGCGACATCGGGGAAGCGCACGCGACCGAGACCCATCTGATTCCGCTCGCCATCCAGGCGGCGCTGGAGCAAGGCCGTCCGCTCAGCGTGTTCGGCAGCGACTATCCGACCGCCGACGGCACCTGCGAGCGGGACTACGTCCACGTCGAGGATCTGGCCGAGGCACACCTGGCCGCCCTGACCTTCCTGGAGGCCACCGCCGGTGGCCGGGCCTTCAACCTCGGCACCGGCCAGCCGGTTTCCGTGCGCCAAGTCTTGCGGGCGGTCGAGCAAGTGCTCGGGACCAGGGTGCCGGTGGTCGAGGCGTCGCGGCGCGCCGGCGACCCGCCCCGCCTGTTCGCCGCCCCGGTCCGGGCCGAGCGCGAGCTCGGCTGGGTCGCCACGCGCAGCGATATCGGCAGCATCGTCGAGTCCGCCGCTCGCTGGCACCGTAGTCATGTTTTCTCAAAGGCAGTCTGATCGCCCCGCGCTCCGCACAAAGTTTTCCGCCGTCGGGAACCAAGCACAGGGCTGCTCCGTTCCCCACGGTCCCAGTTCGTTCAAAGCTTGCTATCGGCCAACAAAAACGAAGAGGACTTCGATGCTCCGCTCTCTCTCCAACACACTTTTCTGCCTTGTCGCCGCGGCGGTGTTCGGCACGGCCTCGGCTGCCGCACAAGATACCGCCGCTCAGGACAGCTATCAGATCAATGGCGGCGACCTGCTCCACATCTCGGTCTATGGCGAACAGAATCTCGACAGGGACGTTCCGGTCCAACCGGACGGCGGAATCGCCTTCCCGCTGGTCGGCAATCTTAACGCGCGTGGCATGACGCTCAAGGAGCTGCAAGGCAGGATCGCAGCTAACCTGCGGGAAAGTCAGTATTTCCCGAATCTGACCGACAACGAGGTCACGGTCTCGATGGTTAAGGCGACCGGCAACTCGGTCTCAGTGGTCGGCCAAGTCAAGGCGCCTGGTACGTTCTCGTACGATACGCAGCTCGACGTGATGCAGGCGCTGAGCCTCGCAGGCGGGCTGACGCCGTTCGCCAGCAAGAGTAAAATCAAGATATTGCGGCGAGATCAGGCTGGCACACAAACCGCAATTCTGTTTGACTACTCGGACGTCGAGGATGGGGAACAACTTGAGAAGAACATCCTGCTGAGGGGCGGCGACGTGGTCGTGGTGCCACAGGCAGGCCTGTTCTAACTCTCAAAGAAATGGGGGAAGCGTTCTGAAAGTTTTGGGGACTGCTGGCAATCGCGCCGCGCTTGGGACGATTATTGGTGTGGCCATCTGCGCTGGGGGATCGAGCGCTTCCGCCCAGGAGTGGAAGCTTGAGTCTAATATCTCCCAGCGTGTGCTCTACAGCGACAACCTGCTGCTGAGCCGGGACCGGGAGATCGAGACCGTCGGTTTCATCACCACCCCGGCGCTGCTGCTGGAGCGCAACTCGCCGACCTCGCACATCGGACTCGACGCACGGTTCGAGTTCGCCGAATACATCGACCATTCCGACTTCAACTCCCAGGACCAGCTCCTGAACCTTCAGATGGACCAGGCGCTCAGCGAGCGGGCTGCATTCCGGCTTTCCGGCGCCTTCACCCACGACACGACGATCAAGAACGAGCAGGACATCACCGGCAGGTTCCTCGACGATTCGATCGAGTTCGTCAGCTGGAACGTCGCGCCCGGCTTTGCCTATCGCCTGACCCCGGTCGACGAGATGGTGGTGCGCGCCAACTACCGCGAGACGACCTACTACGATACCGACGAGAAGACCGACTACCAGTATTTCGGCCCTGCGATGGACTTCAGGCACCAGCTGAATGAATTGGAGGCCGTCACCGCGACGATCGGCGCGACCCGCTTCATCCCCGACGAACCCGGGACCGACTACACCGACACCATCAGCACGCTGTTCAGCTACTCCTATCGGTCGTCCGAGCGCTTCTCGATCAACGGAGGCCTGGGTGTCGCATACTCCATCGAACATCAGGACCCCGGCCAGGACAGCGATGACGTCGGGTTTCGCCTGAAGTTCAACATGAACTACGATCTCAGCGACCAGACCTCGGTGCGGGCGTCGTTGTCGCACGACAACGAGCCGTCCGGCGACGGCGACCAGGTCGTCCGCAACCGCGTGGTCCTCGGCCTCAATCACAAGCTGACGCCGCTCACCACCGCCCGGCTGGACATCGACTACACCGACAACGTCGACATCATCGGCTCGGAAGCCGACGCGACCTCGGACGAAGGGACCTCGCGCTATACCTCGGTCCGCCCGGCGATCGCCTGGGACCTGACGGACGATTGGAGCCTGGAGGCGTCGTATCGCTTCCGCTACCGCCTGTTCGACGATGATGGCGGGGATGCCATGTCGAACTCGGTGTTCCTGACGCTGCAATACGATCTCCCGACCTGGGCCGGCACCGGCTTCTAGAGCGGCGGGGTTTAGAGCGCGCCCGAGCGCTTGATCTGCTGAGCGACGAAGGTCGAGCCGCTCGCGGTCAAATGGCCGTAGTCGAACGCCAGCGGCAGCCCGTCCTTGTCGGTCACTCGGCACCTGCCCTCGGGACAGAGCGCGGCATAGAGCGACACATAGCCGATGCCATCCTGCCGAAGCTGGTCGGCGAACAGCCTGTCGGTCTGCTTCTGCTTGCCAAGGCGCGAGCGGTCCACCACCGAAGGATCGTGCTTCAGGATGCTGGCCGCCAGCAGCCAGGGCAGGTCCTGCTTGTATTCGACCCGCGGACCCAACACGACCACCCGCCCGGCATAGGGCTTGAGCGCGTTGGCCGTCTTGCGCACGTCCGCGATGTTGCCGGAGCCCCAGCGGGCCGACAGCAGGATAGTGTCGAACCGGTGCTTCGGGATGAAGTCGGCGAACAGGAAGCGCATGAGGTCGGTGCAGCGCCGCTCGCCCTCGAGGTCGAGCAGTGGCTTGCAGCCCGACGCTGTGCCCTGCATCAGGTTGATCTCCGGATTGACCCCGGAAAGGCCGGCCCACAGATCGGCCGCCTGGCTGTCGCCGATCAGCAGCCAGTTCTCCTTGGTGTCGGACAGAGCTAGGCAGCCCGCCTGATTGAAGAAGCGGAAATCGTTGGTCTTCGGACCCAGGAAGCAGGAGCGCTCCGCGTTGGTGGGCCGGTAGTCGAGCGTGGCGAGGACGCGCTCCGCGCTCTCCGGCATCTGCCAGAAGCGCTGGCTGAGCGGATAGACCAGGCCCGCGGCAACGACCAGCAGCGCCATGGTCGCCGCCGATGTAGACAGGGCCGCGGTCGAGCCGAGGCGATAGGGGCGCTGCCGGAACGGCTTTTCCACGAAGTGCCAGGATAGGATGGCGGCCGCAAAGCTCACCGCCAGCAACGCGAGCTTGTACACCTTGAGTTCGGGATCCCAGCCATACCAAAAGGCGAAGTAGCGCGCGATCACGTCGATCGGCCAGTGCCAGAGATAGAGCGAATAGGAGATGAGCCCGATGAACCGCACCGGCGCCAGCGACAGCGCTCGAGCGGACAGGAGCGATGCATCTTTGCCGGTGTGGATCAACAAGCCCGCTCCGACGCAGGGTGCAAGCGCCGCCAATCCAGGGAACGGCATGGTCTCGCGATAGAGCAGCACGCTGCCGGCGATGAGCGCCAAGCCCAGGATGCCGAGCGCGCCCGCCGACAGGCGCGACCTGACGGCGGGGAACGAGCCGAGCGCGAGCAGCGCGCCCAGCAGCAGTTCCCAGGCGCGGGAATGCAGCAGGTAGAACGCGCCGGCCTGATCCGTCCGCACCAGCCAGATCGAGAGCCCGAGGGAGAGCAGCGCCAGGACGACCATGATCTGCCGCTCGCGCTGGCCGAAACACCGGCGCACCAGCAGCAGGATGAGCGGGAAGACAATGTAGAACTGCTCTTCCACCGCCAGCGACCAAGTGTGCAGCAGCGGCTGGGTCTCGGCCGCCGCCGCGAAATAGTCGGCGGTCAGATAGAAATAGATGTTGGACCCGAACAAGGTCGCCGCCGCGAGACTGCTGCTGAACCGCTTGGCATCGCTCGGCAGGCAGAACAGCAGCACGAACAGCGCGGTGACGGCGCACATGACAAACAACGCGGGAAAGATGCGGCGCGCCCGCCGCACATAGAAATTGCGGATCGAATAGGTGCCCTCGTGCATCTCGGCGGAGATCAGGCTGGTGATCAGATAACCGGAGATGACGAAGAAGATATCGACGCCGACAAAGCCGCCCGGCGCCAGGCTGATGCCGAAGTGATAGAACAACACCGGCAGCACGGCGACCGCGCGCAGGCCGTCGATGTCGGGCCGATATTTCGCATGTGCCGCGGCATCGGACCCAGTCGACGCCGGAACCCACGACAATCCGCCGCCGAGTCCGGCAGCCGACAGCAGCTGCCGGAATAAAGAGACTTGCGCCATGCTATGCGGCGGCCGCTTCGTGAATGACGGCCCAATAGGCATCCCTGGCCCGCGCGACGCCGAAATCGGAGGCGCGCTTCGGCGCGCGCTCGGCGTAGCCGTGCCGGCGGGCGGGGTCGGCCATGGCCCGCAGCGCCTCCGCCATCGCATCGGGATCGTTCGGCGCGACCAGGATGCCGTGTGGGGCAAACGTCACACCCGGCCCAACCTGCTCACGCTTCAGGTCGGCGAGTACTTCCGACGGACCCGACGGACAATTGGTGGAGATCACCGGCAACCCGACGCTCATCGCTTCCAGCAGGCTGTTGGGGAAGCCCTCGGCGTTCGAAGGCGAGAAGTAGAACTCCGCGTGCGCCAGCGTCGGGAACGGGTTGGCCGAAAAGCCCGCCAGCACTACCCGGCCGGCGAGGCCGAGCGCTTCGACCTTGCGCGTCAAGGCATCGCGCTCCGGCCCGTCGCCGAGGATCAGCAGCTTGCCGGCGATACCTGAGCGCGCGAACGCATCGATCAGCATGCCGAAGTTCTTGTTGGGCACCAGTCGCCCCATGGTCACCGCATAGGGACCCTCTGTCGGCACCGGCTCGCCGGCCTCGGCCTGGGCGCGGATCGCGTCCAGATCGATGGGATTGGCGATGATCGCCATGCGCTCGCTGCGCACGCCGAAGGACGCGTGGAGATCGTCGGCCACGCCCTGCGAGACGGCGATGATCCGGCGTGCCTTCGGATAGGTCGCCTTCACCAGCAGGCGCGCCACCATGGCGCCGGCGCCCGAGCCGAGATGGCTGGAGGTATTCACGCGTTCGCTGATCACCGATGGAATGCCGAGCAACGTGCCGGCGATGATGTTCGCAACGTTGGAGCGCGTGAGGAAGCTCACTGTCAGGTCCGGCTGCGCACGCCGCAGCGCGCGCCACACCGACCAGATGCTGCGGACCAGGGAGTGCCGGCAATCGAGCTGCTGCACCTCGATCCAGCGCGGCACTTCGTACATCGCGACCTCGCGATCCAGCAGCAGGAGCGAGATCCGGCTGTCCCTGAGTTCGCCCTGCGAGGCGCGCAGCAGGGTGCAGATGACGCGTTCAGCACCGCCGCCGGCGAGAGAGTTGATAATGAAAAGCACGCGCTTGCGTGCCGGCTGAGCCACCGCGCCTGCGCTCACGTCCGTGGGCACGGCACGCGCGGATGTCGAGAAATCACCTGGCAAATGTCCGGTCTCCGGAATTGTCGACGGGCCCCTGACAGGGGAGAGCTATCATGCGCAAGCGCAGGGTTCAACGACGACAGCCGTGACATTGCGCAGCGCGATGGCGCGATGTTTTCGAAATGTCACCAACCGTTGCGCAATCCACCGGCAGCATGCGCATAACTTCGCCACGCGCCGATGGTTCCGCATCCCGCCTTGTTGCGTTATATGATCCGCATGACCCGTTTCTCCGTCGTCGTTCCGCTCTACAACAAGCGCCCGCACATCGGGCGGGCGCTCGATTCCATCCTTGCCCAGAGCGAGGCTCCGGCGGAGATCTTCGTGGTCGACGATGCCTCGACCGACGGCGGCCTCGACGAGGTCGTGCGCCATCGCGATGAGCGGCTGAAGATCCTACGCCGGCCGGAGCCGGGTCCCGGCGGCTATGCCGCGCGCAACATGGCCGTGCTGCGCGCGCAGTCGGACTGGATCGCGTTCCTCGATGCCGACGACGCCTGGGCGCCGGATCATCTGGCGACCGTCCGCGCCGCCGTCGAGCAGGCCCCCGCGCCACGCCTGGCCTGCGTGTTCACCGGCTATTCCAATGTCTGGCCGGACGGCCGGAAAGAGCCCGATCGCTACAGCCGCCAAGTCGGCCGCATCGAGCTGCGCGCGCTCGACTTCCCCGCGCTGCTCAACACCTGGCTCGATCTCAAGGAATGTCCGATCTGGACCTCGGCCGCCGCCTTCCGGCGCCAGGCCCTGATCGATGCCGGCCTGTTCCCCGCCGGCCGCTGCGTACGTGGCGGCGACAAGGATCTGTGGCTGCGGGTGGCGCGCAACGCCGAGGTCGCGGCGGCGCCCGGCACCACCGCGATCTATCATCGCGATGCTACCAACATGGTGACACGCAAGAGTTCGACCAACGCGCGACACTGCCTTTGCGAGACCATCATCGCGATGCTGCAGAACGCACCCGACTCCGAGCGACCGCTCCTGAAGAAGCTGTTCAATCAGGAAGTCTATCAATACGCGCTCTATGCCGCGAAGGACCGAAAAGTGAACCCGGATTCCTGGCGCGGCTTCTACGCGCAGGAAGATCCGCTGCGCTTCCTGGTGCTCGCCGGCCTATCCACCCATGCCGGTGCTTATGCAGCCCGGCGTCTGCGCGCCATCCTGCATCGCGGCGCGAGCTAGAGCTCGGCGGTCGCGCTTTTCGGTTTCGGCTTGAGCACGGCGCGCGCGCCGGCTGCGGCCGCCGCCGTGCCGTAGACCGCGAGCGCCGGCAAAGTCAGCGCCACCAGCGTCACGATCCTGCGATGCGTGCCGAGATAGGCAGCGGCCGAGCGCAGCTCGCGGAACAAGGTCGCAAGCCCCGCGCCGTTCAGGTTCTTGCGCACCTCACCGAGCCATCCGGCGGCGTAGGCGCGGCGGCATTCCGGCCGCAGCAGGAACTTGGCGTAGTAGGCGCCCCGGCCGCGGTCATAGCCGGCGCGCAGGCGCGGCACGTCGGCTTCGCGGCGGCGATGGTGGTGCAGCACCAGCGGCCGCGGATCGTAGCGGCCCTTGTAGCCGGCCCACAGCACGGCAGCGACCGCGTCGATGTCCTCGCACGGAAACGGCGTCCCCGCCCCCAGCTCCGGATCGAAGCCGTCGATCCTCTGCAACGCCTCGCGCCGGAACGACAGGTTCGCGCCCTTGATCGCTCCCGCCACCACGAAGGAATGCGACGCCATCTCCGCCGGATAGTCGCGCTCGTCGATCGTCACGCGCGCATCGGCCGGATCGAACAGCAGGATGCGCCCGCCCAGCACGCCGACATCCGGACGGCCGTCGAATGCCGCCAGCACCGCGTCGACATAGTCTTCCGCCACGTAGCAATCGTCGTCGGTCAGCGAGATCACCGCCGCCTGTGCCTCGCGCCAGCCGCGGTCGCGCGCGGCGCCGAGGCCAATCCGCTCTTCACGGAAATAGCGGATGCGCGGCTCGCTCTCGCTGTAGCGGCGGATCACATCGGCCGTTCCATCGGTCGAGGCGTTGTCGACCAGGATCGCTTCCCACGCGCGCATTGTCTTCATCGCCAGCAGGGAGTCGAGCGTGCCCTGCAGCTGCCCGGCGCGGTTGCGCGTGCAGATGACGATCGAAAGAGCGGGCCTAGCGGAGCTCATGCACCAACCCTGCAACCTGATCCACCGAGCTGACAAGCCGGGCGTTGGTAGTACCTTTGGTCCAGGCGTCGTAGAGCGCTGAGACCTTGCCGTCCAGCGAATCGAATAGCAGGTGGCGAACACCGAGCAGGCAACACAGCACATGCGCGTGCAGCCGGTCCGTGATCACCATCGATCCGCGGCTGAGCAGGCCAAGCCCGAACGCCAGCCGCTCGCGCGCATAGCGCTCGCGCAGCCGGAATGCGAACGAGCGCGTGAGGCCGACGCTCCAGGGAAAGCGCCGCCAGGTCCGGCCCAGCGCCTGGTCGCGCTGCCCGAGGCGGGAGTCCGGCGCCGCGATCCAGTCGGCGACGTCGAGCGAACCGCCCAGCTCCGCCAGCACCTGCAACAGCCTGGAATGGTCCGTCACCACTTCCTTGTCCTGGCGCAGCAGGCACAGGAAATCGAGCGAGGCCGGCTCGCGCGCGATGTCGCCGAGGGCGAATGCCATGTCCGGGCACAGCATGGTGGTGCACGGGAAATGCTTCTCGGCGAAGGCCTGGCTGTTCCGGTCGCGCACCAGCAGGGTGAAGTTGCCCTGCCGCTCGATCGCGCGTGCCGTCGCGTCGATCCCGGCCTGGGTGGTGAAGGAGATGCTCTGCGGGAATTGCACGATCGGCTTGCCGGGGAAGCGCTGCAGGATCTCCATCCGGATGGCATGATGGCGCGGCCAGATCTCGCCGAAATTGCCCCCGCCTTGCAGCAGGATGATGGACGACTCTTCGATGAACCGGTCGCAGGCTGGCGTGTAGTTGACCGTGTCGAAGAAGTCGATCCGCGCATCCGGGAAATTGCGCCGCAGGAACGCGAGCTCGCCCAGGAAAATCGCGCTGTCGCCGACATTGGCGTAGCCCGGCGGATCGATGATGCAGATGCGCTCCGAGCGGCCGGCGAGCAATGGCGCCAGCGTCTCGTCGATCCGCCTGCTGAGTTGTACGTTCAGACTTTGCATGCCGTCTCTATTCAAGGTTTGCGGGACGAGTCCGTGTTCCCCTGACTTTTTGTCCTTGCCGCCCAGTGCGCTCGGAAACGCCGGAGGCGCCGGAGGGTTGTCGATGCATCGCGCCACCAGCGCTCCACCCGGTGCACGACCAGTCTTTTCAGCTTCAGGCGCTTCGGCACGACGAAGGCTTCGAACCGGGTGTTGCCGATGGTGGAGCCGACCGATTCCTCGAGGATTGGAAACGGGAATACCGCCAAATTCCGCTGGCCATGCACCCAGGTGCGATCCATTTCGTCATCGATAGGCCTGCACACTATGCGGCAGTGGTCGAGGAAAAGCTTGGCGCCCGCCTTGGTGATGGCATAACCCTGCGTGCCGTAGGCGTTGCCGGCGAGCTCGACGATCGAGCGCGCACGGTCGATGAAATTTTCCCTCACCAAAGCGGTGCGCGCCGGAAATTTGTAATAGAGACGGAGATAGTCGATCCCCATCGCCGCCAGGTCGACCAGCGCCAGCTTGCCCACGAATGTCCAGTCGACGATGACGTCGTCCTCCAGCACCATATACTGGTCGGCATCGTCGTTCTGCAGGTCTTCCCAGGCCGCGTAGTGGCTGGAATAGCAGCCGATCTCGCCCGCGCGCAGCGGCCGGCCCTTGGCGACGATGGCGCCCTCCTCGTCGTAGCGCAGTGCCGGATGCAGGCTGGTGCGCGCCGGATAGAAGTTCCAGGCGACGGGCGCACTGTGCGCGCGCGCTTCGAACCGGCTGCGTCGCTCGCTCGCATCCGCCATGCTAATGACAACGATCCTGGTCTGCACCGGACGGCCGCTGGTCATCGATTTAGGATCCATCCATTCCATCGTCGTTGATAACGTTCCTTGTCCGCACCGACAACACGACATCTCTGTGATCCGCGCTGCCGCGACATCCGGGTTTCCGGTTTCTGTTCATGCGCGGTTCATGACACAGAATAGTCACACGAATACATCGCGGCGCGGGAATAGATTTGCCGAATTCGATCGGCGGCGCGCGAACTATTGATCAGGTCAAGCGTTCTGTTATCGTCCAGCCCGGCTTGGGGCATTTGCTCTCGCAGACTGAATATGATGGCGAAGGAATAGCGATTGCTGTCGAAAGCTGCGTGCATCATTCCGACCCACGGGCGGCCGGGCCATTTGTCCCGCGCGCTCGAAAGCGTCCTGCAGCAAAGCCACGCGCCGGCCGAGATCATCGTGGTGGACGATCTCGACGACGGGCCGACCGCGGCGGTGGTGCAGGTGACGGCGCTGCGCACCGAAATCCCGATGCGGCGCGTGCTCAATCGCCTCAATCCGGGCGCATCCGGATCGCGCAACGCAGGGGCTGCCGCCAGCCGCGCGGAATTCGTGGCGTTTCTCGATGACGACGACGCGTGGCGGCCGCAATATCTTGCGCGTGCCATGGCGGAGCTCGAGAATAGCGGCCCCGACGCGGTCATCTCCGGTCTCTGCCGCATCAGGCACGATGGCAGCATACAGCCGATCGTCATGCCCCACCGAGCCGAGATCGCAGGCCGCTTGTTCGACAAGAATTTCGGCATGACGGGCAGCAACCTCGTGATCCGCCGCTCGGCGTTCGAGCGGGTCGGCGGGTTCGATCCCGCCCTGCCGGTGTTCAACGACTGGGATTTCCTGATCCGCATGATCGCCGCGGGGGTGGAGTATGGCGTGGTGCCGGAGATGACGGTCGAGTGGCGCGAGCACGAAGGCGTCCGCATCTCGACCCCCAGTCTGGGCCGCGCCGCCGGGATCGAGAGTTTTGTCGCCAAGCATAGCCACACCATGCCGCCGATCAACCGCCGGGACTTGACGGCGGTCGCCCTCGGCATCAGATGGCGGAATGCGGGATCGCTCGTCGGCAGACTGATGGTAGCGGCGAAGCTGCTAAGGCTGCTCGGCCTGCGCGAAGCGTTGGGGCGGCGCTTGAAGACGACCAGGAGAGGCGCAATCGAGGTGGGCTTATAGCCATGGAGACGGTTCTGGTGGCGCATTCGCGCGACGGCCTCGGTGGATCGGTGATCACCGGGGCGCTGCTTGCCAAGGCGCTTGAGTCCACCGGTGAATGGAAGACCCTCAGCGTGTGCAACAGCGCGGGACCGCCGCTCGACTATCACCGCACCATCGGCATCGACGTGGTGCCGCTGATGGAAAGCCAGGGCCTGCCCTACAAACCCCGTCCCGGCGACGGCAACCGCCTCCGGCGCATCGTCAAGCGTGTCCAGCTGTTCCGCGCTGCGCGCCGGTTCCTCAAGTCCGCGTCGCCCTCCATCATCCACGTGCACGACGAATCGAGCGCGCTGGCCTGGGGCCTGGCGGCACGGGAAAAGGGCATTCCGCTGATCTGGCAGG
>Ga0157380_10001445_pt1 | contig 15534 bp, 6 predicted proteins | sample S35metaG_FD_119757 | JGI IMG/M metagenome (GOLD analysis project Ga0157380, IMG submission 119757) | Switchgrass rhizosphere microbial communities from Kellogg Biological Station, Michigan, USA - S3-5 metaG | ecosystem: Host-associated > Plants > Roots > Rhizosphere > Soil | place: USA: Michigan... | reverse complement strand
GTTCCCTCGTATCGCCTGGTACATTCGCTCTGATTGAATCGGAAACGTGCCCTGATTGTCATCTGCTTCGCCATGAATCAAGAGGATCGGATCTTTGATCTTGTCGGCATACATAAACGGAGAAACCTTCATGTACATCTCCGGTGCCTCCCAGAACGTGCGTCGTTCACTCTGAAATCCAAAAGGCGTTAACGACCGGTTGTAGGCGCCGCTGCGCGCGATGCCGGCGCGAAACAGATCAGAGTGGGCCAACAAGTTTCCCGTCATGAAGGCGCCATAACTATGTCCACCAACTCCAACTCGATTCGGGTCCGTCACCCCCATCTCTGTTGCTTTGTCGATTGCAGCTTTGGCACTCATTACAATCTGCTCGACGTAAGTGTTATTCACGGTTTCCGGATTTCCCACTACAGGCATGGTCGTGTTATCGAGAATCGCGTAACCCTCCAGCAGGAAGAACAAATGTGATGGCCCGGTGATCTGAGTAAATCTTTGAGTTGAGCCGGTGACTTGTCCCGCAGTGCCTGGATCATTGAATTCAAGCGGGTAGGCCCATACGACAGTTGGCAGCCGAGTTCCCTGCTTGTATCCAGGTGGCAAGTACAGCGTGAACGAACACTGCACACCATCGGCCCGTTTGTAGGTCACCAACTGTTTCGTAATTCCCCGTAGCTGCGGAGTCGCATCAGGAAAGTTAGTCAGACTCTTAATCGGCACTGCCGGTCCCGCGGTCGCGACCGTCCGCAAAAAATAATTGGGAGCTTCACTTGGACTCTCGTGGCGCGTGACAAACTGGGTTCCATCCTCATTAAGCAAGGCGACGAAAGACTCGTATTGGTTGGACTCGCTGCGAAACATCCGTTCTGATTTCAGTGTTTCCAGATTCAAGCGATCGAGGAATGGCCTTTCGCCTTCGGGGCTAGCGCCCGCACCGACGAGGTAAATCCAGTTGCTATGTTCCTGGATAGCTCGATGTCCATTCGGCAGGAGGCGTGTTAAGGGAGTACCGGGATCTTTGTAACGGTCTTGAATGTTTCGACTCCAGATTTCCTTCGGTGTCTCATCCTTCTTTCCGGGTGTCACCATCACGGTATGGACCCAACGCTTGTCGCGATCGTAATCGGTAACCAGCGCTGCATTGCGCTTTTCAAGCCAGGATAAATTCGCCAGGCGCTGTTCAGTCTTAATCAATTCGGTGGGTGCTGAAGTAAATGGAGCAGCCAACATCATCACGCGATCGCGATAAGCAGCCTGCTTTTTCGGATTGCCTTCATCAAGAGCTTCAACCCAGACCAGCGTCGCAGGTTCGACAGGATGCCAGCGGTACGTTCGCGGACCGGTCGGGACGCCATCAATCGGCACCGAATCCAACATCGGCTGGCTGGTGACTTTGTAAACCATCTTGCCTTTTAGGTTCAGCACCTCGACTTCTTTGGGAAAATCATTGTCCGGATAAATGTAGGAAAACGGCCGATGGATACGCGCGATCAGAAGGTGCTGTCCATCAGGTGATGAATCGACGTAATCATAGATTGCCGGAGCGCCTACCTCACTTGTTCGTCCTGTTGCCGAATCTACGAGAGCCAGCTGGGCAGTCGCGTAATACTCAAAGAGATCTTCGTCATGAGGAGTCTTCAGTAGATCTTCATAAGTACGGATCGGCGCCGCTTTACCAGAACTTTCCTGGCTATTCGGCTCGCGCGGAACTGTGGGCGTGGCCGGCGCCGGTCCCCGTTTTGCCGGCACCAACTGCACTAAAAGATTCTGATTGTCGGGCATCCACTGAAATGGCACCCCTTCAACTGAATTCACCGCAATCCCTTTAAGCCGATGGATCTTACCCGTATCGGTATCGCCTACCCACAACTCGATTCCGGAAGGAGTCGCGTTCGTGAAGGCAAAGTGTTTTCCATCTGCACTCCATTGCTGGGCGCTAATCTTGGCGTTGGGCGGGAGTTCGATTTTTGTGTCAGCACCGGTCGAGATTTGTTTGAGTGAGAGCGCTACAAAGTATGTAGACCGGTGAGGACCATTCGTGTTCGGATTGATACGCAGTCCTGCGAGTCTCAGCATGGGCTGGGCCAGATCGGCAAGCGGAGGGTTGCGGAAGCCGGTTGCCAAAAGCATCTTGTCACGAGCTGGACTAACATTGGCGGTTGGCGTTACCGGCGCATTGAGGATATCGAGCACTTCCTGCGGCGGCTTGCGATAACCTTGCTGACTGACTGCTGTTAGCGAAATGACCAGCAAGCACAGGATCACGAGGAGACTACGCTTTGAGTGAATGAACATAATGAACTCCTTCTCTCGTTGCCGAACTCACGAACTTTTGAAATGTTATCCGTACGATTGGAAAGCGCCACATACTTATGCAACCAGTGGTCGGAAGTCAACAGCCTGCGCGCCCAAGCGTTCCCTTTAAGACCAAAGCTCAACTCAGTTCAGCTCATGGTCGGGAAGGGATGCTTGCTCCCGCTCAAGTATCATCAGCTTGAACTTTGGTGGAATCTCTTAACTTGAATCCAGCCTAAGTTGAGCGGGAGCAAGCCTCCCTTCCCGACCATGAGCTGATCCGAATTGAATGCCGGGATTCCCCTTGAAAGCTTTTGGCTCTTACCCGCCTGAACTCAGCCGCGAATCCCTTGTCACGTGCTCTCCATCTCGCCTATTCTCACCTCACAAAACCACTTCAACACCACAGGAGCGATGCCCATGATCTGCGGTAACTGCGGGAACCAGGTTGATTCTATTCACAGATTCTGTCCCAAGTGCGGAGCAGAAGTTCAGTACCAGGCTCCTCCTCCAGTTGGTGGTTCACCTTACACGCCGCCTTCCTATACACCGCCTCAATACGGAGCGCCTTTGCCGCCGAAGCAAGGCTCCAGCTGCGGCAAGATAATTATTATCGCGGTCATAATCCTGGTGCTGCTCGGCATAGGCATTGCCGGCGCCATCTACTACGGCTACCGTTATGCGGAAAACAAATTGAAGTCGTCGGAAGCCTATGTTGTGGCTATCAAGACCTTGAAAGAAAATGAAGAAGTACGAGAGAAGCTCGGCGACATTCAAGACACAGGCTTTCCTATCGGCGCCTATAGCGACAATGGCAGCACCGGAAACGCTGTATTTGTAATAGGGGTTCACGGCACGAAAGCCCGCGGACAGTATCAGGTCGAGTTAACCAAGTTGCAGAATGTGTGGACAGTGATCAAAGCCTCCGTAAAGACGGCTGACGGCGACACAATCTTCATTATTAAGCCTCGAACATCAATCGATGGGCCAACCAACGTGCCATCACCGCCGGGTCCGCCCTTTTCATCCGATCCACGCGCGAAAGGCGCGATTAGTGGCGGCGTGCTAAATGCCAAAGCTACGACACTGCCTCAGCCAACGTATCCCGCAGTCGCAAAAACGGCGAAAGCCTCGGGCACGGTGATGGTACGAGTGTTGGTAGATGAAAACGGAGATGTGATAAACGCCCAAGCAGTTTCAGGTCATCCCTTGTTGCAAGCGGCCGCGGTGGCGGCGGCTCGACAAGCTAAGTTCCCGCCAACAAAAGTTTCAGGCAAACCGGTTAGGGTGATTGGGTTTATCAGCTACACTTTTAAGCCCTGACTCGGTGGCCCCCGAGTAAACGTGGCACGGGCGCCGCCGGTGAACGTTCCCTGGAAAGTCTTAGTTCTTAGTAGGTGGTGGATTCAAAGCGCGATGGTTCCATTTCCGGCATGATCCGCAGCTTGAACGCTCAACCAGCACTACGCACAACTTCAAAGACCAAAGATCTAAGACCAAAACGGCCAACCCTCCAGACACTCAAGCTACCGCATCGCCTCAACTTGACAAGATCATTTTGCTAAGTAGAATCCATTATGCTCCAGCGGGAGTAGCTCAGTGGTAGAGCATCGCCTTGCCAAGGCGAGGGTCGCGAGTTCAAGTCTCGTCTCCCGCTCCAGAATTAAAGGCAAAAGGCAAAAGTAAAAAGGTAAAAGGAATTCTTAACCGTTTTGCCTTTTACCTTTTGCCTTTTTCAATTAGCTCCGTGCGATTACGTTTTACGGTTTTCGTGGACTTTGACGTGGTTCGAGGAAAGGTGTTTGAACTTTTCGAGGAAAGGTCAAATGTTTCGGAGTATCCTTCATATGGCGGCGTAGCCAAGTGGTAAGGCAGAGGTCTGCAAAACCTTTATTCATCGGTTCGATTCCGATCGCCGCCTCCAAAACCCCAGTGAATTAAACAGTTTGCGATGCTAGCTTGAATTCACCGTTTCCGTTTGGGTCACTATTGTGTCACAACCTGGCAGGACAACGGCTGACTTGGGCAAACGAATGCCCAAGAATGTCCAAAATCCCAGTAAAACCAATCATTCCAACAGACCAAATCGTACCGGACATTTTGCCGAAGTTTAAGAAACCTTTATTCATCAGCAATGCACCGTTACCAGTTACTCATCGCACGGACAATAAGAACAACCCCCAGATGCCATCGCCGTAGGACTACCGGTTACCCGATAGCCCCGGCACAGATCCCGGCGTGCGGTTTTCTCGCACCGGGCTCTTCAGAAATACTCGCTTCCGCATTGGGCTTCAAGCCCGCGAAACACTCGGCAGTCGATTAACTCGTTGCCAGTTGCCCGCGATGGTCCTCAGCCGTGGCTTATCCGTGATTCGCTTCCGTGGCACCTGAAAATGGTCCAACAGGTCTTTGAAGCCTTGCCAGTTGAAACTCCGACGTTGGCTTCTCCGGTTCAACCACTTCAACAGAGTCTCCATTGCTCTACTGTGGACTCTTTCAGCCCGACAGCATTCCCCTGTCATCCGTAGTAGTTGTAATAACCTCGGAGTTTCCGGTTCAGCTGCGGTTGGTTAGACCTTACTCAGCAGGGACTCTCACCCTGCAAGAAGCGCCAAGCTTCGCTTGGCGCACTAACGACCGCGTTCAGCTGCGGCTTGCGATCAGCATTCAAGCGACACCATGGCAAGCGATGCGCGAACGGCTCGAGCATCAAGCGCTTGCGCGTCCTCTGCCGGACGGTCAGCCAGGCTCTTGCACGTTGAAGGACGTGTAGAAGAGGTCGTTGGGGTCGGTGTACTTTTTGATCTGCTGCAATCGCGCGTACTCATCACCGGAATCGTAATATAGGTCTTGGGTTGCAGTCAGACTCATGTCGAGTTGCACGCCGTTCGTGTTCTTGTCCTCGAACGAGCCCCAGAGCATGCGCAGGTCGAGGCCGCCGCTGTACTCCGACAGCAAGCCCTTCATCGACTGCTGAAAATCTTCGGCTGCGCTCTCGTACCCGTCCTCATAGAAGATGTCGAAGACGAGCTGCACAAGGGCGTCGCGCCGCTGCATGTGCGTGGTCTTGTTCTGCGCATTGGCGCTGAAAGCGCCGCCGCCGATCACTCCTTGGAACACCACCTTCAGTCCCGGGGATTCGTAGACGTTGTTGACGATGTTCACGAAGTCGTCGCGGAATGCCTCCGAGAACGGCGTCGTCGTGATGTGGAGCGACTTCTTATATTTCAGGTCGAACTCGCGGCCGCTCTTCGGCAGGCCCATCACACCAATCTTGCGGACGCCTTCGTCCGCGATGACCGAGAGAGGTGTGGCGCCGTACACTGTACTGGCAGCATAAGCGGCGAAACGGACCACGTCGGGCACTGCCGCGTCTACCACATTGATGACGTTTGTGATTTCCTGCAAGCCAGGATTGCCCGTGCACATGGTCTCGACGAGCAGCACGGCTGGCCGGGGGAAGTCACCCGAAACGACCGTGAGAAAGAGGTCGATGCCCGGCGGCAGCTCGCCTTTGCTCTGACGGTCCGCCCACTGACGGAACTGCTCCATGGCGGCGCGGAAGCCGTCCGTGATCTCGCCGAACAGGTACGAGTACGGGTACGGGTACGAGTAACCCGCCGAGTCAGGGTATGTGGTGTCGGACAGCACATCGAGAGTGATTTCCGTCAAGACACCCCAACTGCTCGGACCCCCGCCAAGCACGGCCCTGAACACGTCGTCGTCCGTCGGCGCGCCGGCGCCCCCGCCGGCCGTCGGCCGGGTGAACTTGCGCTCCTCGTAGCAGTCGGTTCCCGACGGCGACTGCGGATCGCGCGTCACCATCTTGAACGAGCTAACCCAGTCCAACGCCGCGCCGAGGCTGCGAAGTTGGTGGCCGATGCCACCCGTCTGCAAGTGGCCGCCGAGGTTCACGAGCGGGCACTCGCCATGCGGGAAGACGACGCCGTTGTCGCGCAGTTCTGTCGAGCCGCCTTTTAGCGCGACGCCCGGACCCACAGTAACCTGCGTCGGGGGTGAGCCTCCTGAGAACGCGACGCTATTGAAGAGCCTCATGTCGATCAGCAGCGTGTCGCTGCCGCCCGACGAGAGGCCGCAATACTGGTGTCCGCCAGAGCGGGTCACGACCTTGAGCCCTTGTTTCGCGGCGAACGTGACGGCCAGCGTTACGTCCGTCGAGCACTGCGGCACTGCGACGAACTTCGGGGTCATGCGGGCCTGCACGACCTTTTGCGAGTATGACGAGACGGCGTACTGCTGGATCGCTCGCAAGTAGCTCAGGCCGTCCGACTTATCGAACACGTCACCCTTGAAACCAGGGATCACGTTGCCGCCGGCGCGGTTGCTCGACGTCAGTTCGAAGCCAGTCGTCGGCGTGAGACTCGGCAACACCGCAACGCCGCGTAGAGCGGCCCGGGTCGGGGCGCGCCGAACGAGCGCTCTGCGCGCGACCGCGGCCGTCGGCGAAGCCTTATCCGCGCGGATCGCCGCGGCCATGCGATCCCGCGCCTCCTTAGCGACCTTCGGGTCGGCCTCCGCGTCGAAGATTTCTGCGCGGGCGACCACGTTGCCCCCTGGCGCTAGCTGTAGCTCCGCCCAGGCCCGAACGCGGGGTGCCGGCTCGCGGCCGGTTCGAGGGCCGACACCAAGCGCGAAGTCAACCGCCGCAAGGAATGCTTTCCGGAACTCGGCGAACGGCCGGGGCGCGGCGTTGCTGCCGAACCGCGTCAGGATCTCACCGAGCGCCGCTTCGCCAGGACCCGTCGCCACCCAGATGGCGACGCTCGAGCCGGAGCCGTGCACCTCCCTGGACTCGAGCACCGCGAGCTTTGCTCTTTTGAAGGCAGCTTGGACGACCGCTTCGATGGCTTTGTCGTCGCCGTGCCCGGTGGTGCGGACGATGACGAGCTTCATCGAGTACGCGACCGACGCCACGCGGACGCTCAGGTCGTTGCGCTCGGGGACCTTGCGCGCGCCGGCGCCGAAGAGCGCATCGCACAGGGCGGCGAAGGTCTTCGGCTCGTAGACCGCTGTCCAGACTTGCGTCCAGCGGTCGGATTCGTCCGTCTTCGCGGCGTCGGCGTCGAGGACGAGCTTCGTGATCACCGCCGGGCGGTCGCCGGCCAAGACGTCGCGGAGCGCTTTATTGCGGAGCGTTTTCGCTCGACCCGCGCCGACGCCTTCGGTCGGTACGACCTCCGCCTCCACGACGGCGTTGCGGAGCGGGCCGAACCCGGTGCCGCTTCGAAGAAAGGGAGACGCGCCCATGCTGAGTACGGCCGAGACGACGCTCTGCGTACGGTTGTCATCGAGCGGGAGGAAGAGGTTCTTGCCGGCCAGCGTCTTGGCCACATCGCCGGTCGTCGCCGCTGCCCCGACGGTGACGAGATTTTTGCTGATGTCGATGTCTCGAAACGCCTCCAAACTTACGATCGCGGCGGCCGGTTTGCTCACGGCGGCTGGTTTTCTCACGGCGACCGCCGCTGGGCGCGCGGCGGCGGCGGCTGGTTTGGTCACGTCAGTGGTCGAGATGCTGCGGCCGCTTCGAACGAACACGCGCCTATTCGCGGCCTGCGCTAAGCGAAGGGCCCGCTCCACGTCTTCGATCGATTCGGGGATGAGAACGGTGGGCTTGTCGCGGAACTCTGCTTGAGCTTCATGTGACGAGGTGATGTGACCTTTGAACGACGATTGGAGATCGCGGGCAGCTTTTAATGTCAGCTTCGGCATGGTGGTACTCCTTCTGTCAAAGGTCCGATGGACCAGCGTGCGCCTTTGAGGCCGGTGTCGGCCCGCCGGAAGCCGGTATCGCTGGTCGGGTCCGGATAGAAATTCCACACTGTCTGATCGGAGCCGACTGTGAACAGCTCGACCTGCCCGTCCTTGTTGCGTACGGCAGCACCTTGAATCCCATGATTCACAGGCGTCGCCTCGCGATACTGCTTCATTAACTTGGTTTCCATTCTGATGCCGGTCCCTTTATAGGGCTTCACTTCGGACTCTGTATGCGTACTGTTTGTTTGCGACATGGCAAGACTCTCCTTATTGGTGGGAATAGTATTTGGCGCGCGCCTGACACCCTAATGTCAGGCCAGGGGCGTTTCCGCCGACAAAGCCCGAGGCAAATCGCATTGCCTTTCAGCCTGGCATCGTCCTTGTTGTAGTTGGTATCGGGTGCGGGTAGTAGTTAGTTCCACACGGATAAGCGGGTAGTGGGCCACTTTCGATGTCGGGCCAATAGAGTTAAGCAATCTTATATCTGCGAGTATAAGTGAGAAGTCACGATTCTCGCCGTGTGTCGAACTTTAAGTCGGGCTGATAAAGTCTGGCGGCGAGTAAATCACATGTCAGGGCGTCTGTATGTGCGCAAACACACATAGGCAAAATCCCGCTCCGTGTCCAACATTGAAAATGACCCAATACCGTTGCGTGATAAGGCTTGCTCATGCCTTATTGAAGAAAATCTGAAAATCTGGAGGGGCACTGGGAAAGGGTTAATTGCGGAGAGGGTAGCTGATCAGCATTCCCGGTCGGAGCCTCGGCCAGACAAAGACAGGATGCTTCAGAACTGAAAGGGGGCAGACGAGTTCTGTCGGATGAGGAGCTACGTCTCGACGATGAAGAAGCAGGGTTACGAGATCATGGAAGCTATCAAAGGTGTGTATGGCGGGAATGCCCTCATGCCCGCTCTGCGCTGCTAGCGTCTGCACAGAAACTGCCAACAAATCAAAACGAAATGAGGGTTGAAGAAAGTAGAAAGGCTAATCTAGAAGTCTGCCTGCTGAACAGTCACTTGAATAACGAAAAGTACAAGGAGAGAGAACGTGAACAGGCCAGGGCATATTGCGCAGAGCATGGGCACCTATTTGGGGATCCGAAGATATCGACGGCGAACTCGGTAAGAACGGCATGGACCGGATCTCCAATAACAAACCGATAGGCCTAGAAAGTGCGAACCCTTTAAGGATCGACAATAACTCAATAGTTCTTCAGTTGTTCTGCAGCAATGGTGTGGTGCAACAATGGAAAAGAGGATTTCAGTGGAAGAGAATGCAGCCACGTGAAGCCAGTGATAAAACAGGTATACTGAGAATCATCGTGAATAGGCTTTTGCGCTAAGTCTTTTAGAAAACTTTCCTCCGATATGTTAACGCATGAGGGCTATATTTTTGTCTGCGACTGTGCGCCCTACATGCGCTCTGCTTGTCAAGCAGAGACCTTTTACAAAGCTCATGATGGCTGGTTCGTATCGTTTCGTAAGATGGGGAATGCCGATTTCAAAGGACTTAAAATCCGTTGACAGTGACATTGGCGGTGGGCTTACTTGCTCAACAAACAGAAATGTGGCTCACCAGGGTAGCTCATCGTGCGGCTTTTTCTTGTATCACTCTTGTATCACTATCAATCGATAAAGACCCGAATCTAGGCGATCACACGCAAAGTCGAAATGCCGAAACCCCTAATAAAAATGGACACAAGGGAATACGCCTGAACTTAGGCAAAGAGCTCCGGCAAGACTGCAAAACCTTTATTCATCGGTTCGATTCCGATCGCCGCCTCCAAATCCTTTAATCACTTACAAGCAGTCACCAACCTCAACCAAATCTCGCTGCGGGGAGATTTGAGGGGTGTTTGCCGAATTGAATCGAAGAAGTGCGCACGTTTTTGATCCAACCTGGCATGAACCTGGTTGAATCGAAGCAGCCTGAGTGAATCAACAAACCTAGAGCTTGAATGGTTTTTTGATTAGTTGGCCAGTCTTCTTAAAGAACGACTTTACCTTTGAGTCGTTCTTTGGCTTGCTCTCCGGCGGCTTTTGCGATTCTTTCTCCTGTACTGCTGGAGACAACGATGATCGATAGCTCGATCTGCGCTTTATACTTGTAGATTTGGTATCGATTGCCGGCGAAGGAGTGGGGGACGGGGATGCGCTGGGCTGCTGGGTTGGCGTTCCTTCATTAACGACAACATTCCGGCTAGGACTTGGCGGAAGAACCTTCGTTGGTGTCGCTGCCAGATCATTATTCCGGACTGGGCGCTTGAGGTTGTAGATGTCCACGAGAAGAATCGCGCAAAGAATCCCGCTGACAATGGCTAGGGTTAAGATTCGCCAGGGTGATTTTGTGGCGGGGCCGTCCGATCGACGCGAGACGTTTTGTTCGGATGGCAATAACCGTTCATGGACGAGTTCCATCCCATCCATATCGCAAAGCCTTTGATCGTCCTCATAAATAAACTCGCAGATAGGACAGCGTTTCATAGCAGCGCTCCTCTTGAAATGCTCAAGTTGTGGGCAAGTGCGCGGATGCGAACGGTATTTAATGAGAGTGGGGAATCCGCTTCGTAGCTAGAGTACAGAAATTCAGAGACGCCGACAACTATTCTCAAAAATTTGAGTAATTTGAGAGGTATGGTATCAATCGTTGGCGGTTGAGCGACTTAGCCGCGAGGGTCAGGCAGGGAGGACATTCGGTGAGTGTTACCGACCCATGACACTCGGTAACGCACATCTGACCAAAAAACCCACCGCAGTTAAAAATGTAGTAATATTGTCTTGGCTTGCACTCCTCACGGTGTTCTGCAATTCATCTCACAACGCGAGCCAACCCTGAACAGGTCAAAACGAAGTAGACAAGCCCTCTCGACTTGAGCGCAGTACTCGCAAGAGTGTGCCACTCTCAAGAGGTATTCAACTCACAAGCTGGGTAGTGCCCCAAGTTGTAACGCAAACTGTTAGTTTGCGTGGATTGAATGGCATTCAACGCACTCGCAAACTAACAGTTTGCTTACGAAGCCAACTAGGGCACTACTCACAAGCTGGAATGCCGCCCGGATCACCGGAGCGCGTTCGACAGAATCATCTGACGCATAGAAGCGCTTGGATGCAATAGGCAAGAGCCTAATCAATCCAACTGCCGGCCAAATCAAAAACAAGAAACGGAGAAGTGAAAAAAGTTGGAGTTAACGAAAATATTTTTGTGCATCACAACGCTGTTACTGCTCGCAACGGTAACAATCGGACAGGATGAAGCACCGGGACGGGATGAATGGATCAAAGTCACGAAAAGCAGAAACGGTACTTCGGTCTATATGCGTTTGGTGGCGTCTGAATCCACCACGACGAAATTGGCATGGTCGAAATACATTAACAACCCAGGAGACGAAGATCGAAATATCGAGAGCCGAGTTTCACTTGAAGAATATGATTGTGAGGGGGGGTTGATTCGCACTAATCGCCTCATAACTTATCGCTTCAGCGGTCATCATTCGTCATTCGATCTTGTCAACGACTCGAGCCCGGCAACGAGGGCGTTGAGAAAATGGGAACCTCCCGCGCCTGATAGCGTGCATGCGGCAAAGTTCAAATACGTTTGTAAAAAGGAAACCGTGTCCGGCGATCGCTAAGACGTTGCACTAGAGGCGCATCAAATCCGAAATCCGAAATCCGAAATCCGCAATCCGCAATCCGAAATCCGCATTCCTCAATTCCTTAGTTCGTTTCTCTGAATTCGCTTCTCAGCGTGCGGCCGGCGCCGTAGTCGATGTCGTGAATTCGCCAACCGGCGGCGCCTTTCATCACGATGAAGGTGACTTTTTTCTTCTCACCAAGGTTCTCAAAAGTGGCATCGACCAAATCTCCACCTGATTCGTGACGTGCTTTATTGATCACGAAGTGCTTGATCTCGATGTCCTGCGCGTCATATAGCGGATCGCCATCGAGTACACCCACCTCGCCTTTTGGTTTAACGGCATCGGTCCAAATCAAATTTGCCAGGTCCTTTTCGAAGTACTTGTTGACCAAAGCACGGCTACGTCTTTGGAAGAAGGGACCGCGCTTCTGTTTTTGTGCCCGGTAAAGATCCGACACGAGAGTCTCGGGAGTAGTGACCGTCCTCGAAGTGGATTGCGGCCGAATGGACCAACCAGGGGTGGCACACAGACAGATGAGAAGTGGGGCGATCAATTTGAATGGTTTCGCTTTCATAGTAAGACTCGGCCCATAAACAGAACGTGCTGCAGTGCCGCTACGGGAAGTAGTCGATGTATATCGGCCCCTTCTCGAAGCGACCGCGCTTGGGCTTTGGCAGCCGTGTCGGAGATCCCTTGATTGCCGGTACTTCGCTGCCGGGCACGGTGGTCGCGAATTGATCGCTACGCACGATCTTGCTCTTTTTCGCCAGGGCTTCCAGCAACGGAACGCGTGGCACTTCGCTCTCGTTTGCCACACTACCGAAGCTGTCTTCCTGCGTCGAGCACATGGACGCAAAGTCCCCGCCCATCGTCTCCACGGCGCTGATCGGCGTTGCATTCGTGCTGCCATGGTGCCCGACTTTGTAAAAATCCAGATCGCTGAGGATCGACGCGCTGTCCTTGTCGATCTTATCCGCTGACGGAGCCTTCTCCGGTGTGCCACCGTACATCCAGTATTCCCAGTTGCCGCCTTGCGCGTCTCCCGCGAATAGAAGTTTCTTGCCGGCGAAGGTGAAGAACACAACGAGACTCTGATTGTTGAGGAAGTTGTCGAGTGTCTTGGCCGCCGTAAAGAGCGTACTCGGTTGCGCGGCCTGGATCGTGGCTTCCATGGTGGCACTGGACGATTTCTTTGATTCACGGGACAGTTCACGGAACGCCGAGGGCGGGTACTCGCTCGCCTCCGCATGCCACGAAGATCCGAAAGGATCAAACGTCTGGCTGTCGCTGTCCTCGGCTTCTCCCAGGTACTGGCCCACGCCCTTCTTGAGATCCATAAGCTTCATGAAGTCGACCGCGTCGGTCGGAGGCGGACCGAGGATCTGGGCGGTGAGTCCGGCATCTTTCAGAGCCTTCGGGATTTTCGGCTTGTCACCCTTCACGTAGTACTCCGGCTCCAGACCCAGGCCAGACTTCAGGAAGGCAAGCGAGGCGGCGTTGGTGCCCCCTCCTTTGCCGGGCTTCTTGGCGGAGGCTGTGCCGCCCTTTGCGGCAAAATTCGCGTGATCGACGCCGGTTGCGTTTTGCAGCATGGCCAGGATCTCGTCGGTCTCTTCGTCATCCTTGCCCGCCATCGCCAAACGGCTCTGCATACCCAGAGCAAGCGCTGTCAACTCGTCCTGGAATTCGCTGGCTAGCGACTTCTTCTTGGCCTTCTTTTCGTTCGGGTCGTATTCCGTCTCCCAGAACGACATCCAAATGGCGCCGACCTCGAAGTCGTTGAAAACCTCGGCCGCACGACTGAAGCCGATGATGTGGTCCTGATGCCGGTGGGTGACGATAATCAGCGCGAGCTTCTTCTCTGTCTCTTCTGCCATGTGAGCGACGGCCGCTTTGATCGTTCCGATGTCGCCCTTCTTCGTCTTGCCCGGGGTGACGCCGCAGTCGATCAGGATGTGCTGCGGGCCGTCGTCCGTTGGCACGGTCATGAGGAAGAAATCGCCAAAGCCGACGCGATACATGCGGATGCGCAGTTCTCCTTTTTGCGCCTTGCCCTTTTTCGTGCTCTTTTTCGTGGTCTTTTTCGTGGCCATGTCAGATGCCTCCGTGCAGCATAGAGAAGTTGATCTGGAAGCGGTTCCGTCCGCTGGTGCCCGCGATGCCGAGGTGCTCACCGAAGCGCCGCTGGCGCTCCTCGCGTTCGGGGGTAAGGTTCTTCGAGATCACGTAACGGATCCGCGACTCGTTCTTGTCCGCACCCGGCTCGCCGACCACCGGCCTGCTGATGATGAGTGTCGCGCCACCACGAAACTTGATCGTGCCGAACTTTGGTGCCGCATCGTTGAAGGGCTTTTCGATCGTCTGCACCGCCTCAACTACCATATCCGTACGCAGGCTGCCGTCGGCATTGATGCGAAACACCGGGTGGAATGAGGGAACGATCACCGGCACCCCGGGTGAGAAGCTGAGTAGTTTGCTGTTCTTGGTGACGTAAGCCCGCAGTACGTCTCCGGCCTTGTCCTTCTGTTCCCTCGTGAGCCCGTTCGGATCGCCAAAATCGAGGCCGACGACCGGAGGAAGAGTCTCCGGCGCGCGCGGCCAGCGAATAGAGTCGTCGCTAAAGAATCCGGCGCCTTCCGGCATAATGCCGCGCAGCCGGAACGACTGCATGATCGCGTCGCGGATGTCTATATGGTCCTCCGAATGAAGATCGAAGTCCGCCGTCATGATCGACCGCAGATAGGATCCGAAGGTGATGTCAACCGGGGCGCTGTAGTCGAGCGCGCGGACGCAGAGCTTAAAGAAAGTGCGGGCCAACGCGCTTGCTTCGTCACTAAGCCGTACGGCCAGCGGGCGCGGGATGTCGACGGGATTCGCACTACCGCCGCCGGCGCGGAAGATGCGCCACAGATCGGCGGTGCGCTTCAGATAGATCGCGAAGTAGGCATCGAACACCGCGGCCACCAGGATCGAGCCGCGCGCGTGCGGTTCCGTGATCTTTTGAATGTCGTCTGAGTTTGGCTTGGTGCCGAGAGCGGAGCGCAACGCCCGATTCTTGCCGGTGGCTTCGCCGAACTGCTGTGCGAGTTCGATCAGAGGATTGCGCGCGCTGATCTGCGAGCTGAGCAACGGGTCCTTCCTCTGCTGCGCGGTCGCATTCGCGTAGTCGTCGTAGCCCGTCATCTCGGCATCCGGCCTCAGTTGGTACTGGTACAACTTGCCGCCAGTCCTTTCCATCGTGTCGAGCAGCACTTCTTCGTAGGTGAAGTGTTGGAAGAGCGCGGCAAGGTCGGCAAACGCCTCATGGAACGCCGACACGTCCGGGTTCGTCTGCTCGGTGAAGAATGCGCGAATGCCGTCGACAATCGCATGCGTAGTCTCGTGAACGACAACGTCGTGCGCGAGGCAAGTGAACACCGGCTGGCCCGCCAGGTTACGCCCGACGTCCCCGGTACCGGCGCGGAAGTAGCCGAAGAGAATGCCGTGCGCGTTTGGACTATAGAACGCGTTCTGTCCGACGAAGGCGTGCGGGTAGATATTGAGCGTGTAGATGTCCTCGCGTCGAGCAGCCTCGAGATCGCCTTCGCGCAGACCGCGGCGCCAGTGGATGCGGCGTCCAAGTGCCTCCTCGAAATGTTGGATAGTATTGGTGATGACCGCGTATACCATTTGTTGGTGGAAGTACGGATCAGCCTCACTAGGATCAAGTCCGCCGCGAAGCAAGATCCCCCTGTCGTCGAGGTCGACAGGTTTGTAGTATCTATTGTTCGCGCCGTCATAGTCGATGACAGCAATCGCATTTGGAGCCCAGCGGTCGCGTACGACTGGTCC
>Ga0157380_10001444_pt1 | contig 15561 bp, 12 predicted proteins | sample S35metaG_FD_119757 | JGI IMG/M metagenome (GOLD analysis project Ga0157380, IMG submission 119757) | Switchgrass rhizosphere microbial communities from Kellogg Biological Station, Michigan, USA - S3-5 metaG | ecosystem: Host-associated > Plants > Roots > Rhizosphere > Soil | place: USA... | reverse complement strand
GAGAAACTATTTCAGCCCCGATATTCATGTTCCTTCAGTAACGGTTAATTGGCAGATCGCAGCATTCACTAAAATACAAGTCATATCTTCTGCCGTACTTGGTAAAAGAAACAGTGTGATGTTTGATAAACCAACTAATGTTCAAGACACCATTAACGCGGCAACTCTTCAATACAATAACCGGCAGGTCGATATTGATGCATTCAACAGTTATACCTCCGAATTCCGTTTATTACAACAATACCGCTTAGGTAATCAAATGAGTACACTGGCCGCCGGAGTACAATACATGAATAATGATTTACATCGTACGCAGTTGGGCAAAGGAACTACAGGAAGCGATTACGATCTTACACTTGTTACTCCGGGTTGGGGAAGGGATGTCCATCTAAAAACAAAAAACATCGCGCTATTTGTCGAAAATAATTTTCAGCTATTAGAAAATTTTTCAGCTACTATCGGTGCGCGGATGGAAAGAGGGGAAACAAAGATGAGTGGAACTATTGTTTATTATCCGGATGAACAACTTCCCGTGTCAATAAAACATGATTTTCCTTTACTGGGAGCCGGACTTTCATTCAAACCCAAAAGGAACATGGAATTATATGCGGGTTTTTCACAAGCTTATCACCCCATGTTATTTAAGGATCTGATACCGTCTTCTACCTTTGAGAAGGTAGATCCGAATATTAAAGACGCGAAAGGATATAATGCTGAAATTGGTTTCAGGGGAAATTGGAAATTCCTTCGCTGGGACGTGACCGGCTATCTTCTTCAATACAATAACCGGTTTGGAACACTTTCCGAAACGGATGCGAATGGCATTTTTTATTTGTACCGCACCAATATCGGTAATTCTCTAACCAAGGGATTGGAAATTTTTTTACAAGGCGATTGGTTACTCGGTAGCAGAACCGTTCTCAGTGTCTTTACTTCTACCGCTTTCGTAGATGCGCGTTACCAGGATGCTACTGTAAAATCGGGCATTTCAAATATCGATATTGATAATAATAAAGTAGAAACAGTACCCGATGTTATCACCCGCAATGGTGCAACCATCCGCATCAATAAATTAAGTATTGGCGCTTTATATAGTTATACCGGTGTAACCTATGCCGACGCGCTTAACACAATGGAGCCATCACCAACAACTGCTGCAGTTGGACGCGTGCCTGCATATGGACTGCTTGATATAAATTCAACTTTTCGTATCAATAGCTATTTACAGTTAAAAGTGAATGTGAATAATCTTACAAACAAACAATATTTCACTAAACGACCTTCCTTTTATCCCGGGCCCGGTGTATGGCCTTCGGATGGACGCAGTATAAACGGAACTATCATTATTCACCTTTAAAAAAACGTATGCCATATATACCATTAGAAGATCATTTGCCGGGTATTACCGGATTACTGGAATACCGCAAAGACACCGCGCAACCAATCAGGGAACTGACTCAATTCCTTCTTCGCGGCCCCTCATCTTTGACAGAAGGTGAAAGGGAATTAATCGCAACAATTGTTTCACATCGTAACGAATGTACATTTTGTGTAACAGCCCATACGGCAGCTGCTGATATTCTTCTGGGCGAAGAAGAAACAACCGCCGGTGTTAAAAAAGATATTCTTACTGCACCTGTAAGCGATAAAATGAAAACCTTATTAACAATAGCTGCACAGGTACAGGAAAGTGGTAAGAGCGTTACACCCGAATCGATACAAAAAGCAAAAGAAGCGGGTGCCACAGATATTGAAATACACGATACCGTTTTAATTGCCGCTTTGTTCTGTCTTTACAACCGGTATGTTGATGGATTATCAACTGTCACTCCAGCCGATCCAAATTTCTATAAAGGTCTTGGCAAGCGATTAAAGGATCATGGATACAATCGTTTGCCGCAAGGCTATGATCATCTAAAAAAACAATCATGACCATCGCGCAAAACGAAAGAGCCACTCCCTATCATTGGATATTATTTGCAATTTGCTTTTTCGGAACGGCATTCGCCGGAACAGTGTCTACGCTTATGTCGGTTTATCTACCAGTAGCGGTAAAAGACTTATTGGGAGATAAGAATGAAAGCGAGTTAAATACAATCAGTGCTTATATCAATAGCATTTTCATTTTTGGCGGCGCCGCGGGTGGTTTCATTTGTGGATGGATCAGTGATAAGATGGGACGCAAAACCGCTGTAATTGTGTCCATCGCTAGTTATGGATTGTTTACACTGCTTACTGGTTATATGCCCAATTGGTGGGCCGTTGTGATCTGTCGTTTTTTTAGCGGATTTGGTTTAGGAGGAGTGTTGGTGACAGGTACTACTATCATGATGGAAGAATGGCCCAAAAAGACAAGGGCTATTTTTATGGGGATACTTTCCATTTCAATTCCCGTGGGTATCTTTTCCGCAGGTGTCATCGATTATTTTGTGTCATCCTGGCGTCATGCATTTCTGATAGGGATCTTCCCGTTATTGATTGCATTGGCTTCTATCTGGTTATTACAAGAATCGGAGTCATGGAAAAATTGTCGAATGTCAAACATTTCAAGCGAAAACAAGGGTTCTTCACTTTTTTCAGGAGCCAATAGCAGCAATCTCTTCATTGGATCTGTCATATTCGGAACCATGTTGATTGGCTTATGGGCCATCTTTTCCTGGTTACCCACATGGATACAGTCTTTGATTGTAACCGGAGATGGACAAAAAGAAAGGGGAATCAGCATGATGATGTTAGGCATGGGAGGATTGACAGGAGGTTTTTTGTCGGGTTGGCTCATGAATGCTATAGGTGTCCGAAGATCCCTCTTGTTATGCTTTGTTATTTGTTCAGTCATGTCAGTTCTTTTATTTAAAACGAACACTGGTTTCTCAACGATAATTTTCGTTGAGATTGCGATATTGGCACTATTCTTTGGCGCTAGTCAGGGAGTATTGTCCGTTTATATCCCCGATCTATTCCCGGTGGCTGTTCGCGGTACGGCAACGGGTTTTTGCTTCAATACCGGCAGATTACTAACAGGCGTGGCCGTTTTATTTGTTGGCGTGCTGGTAACTGAATTAGGGGGTTACAGCAATGCCCTTTTTATTTTTTCATTGGTGTTTGTTATAGGTTTGTTGGCTACTTTTTTCACCAAACAAAATAGTACACAACAAGAAGAACCCACCGTATCCGGAAAACCAACAAAAGATATTATTGATATTGCTTAACGGTAAGCGTGCGCAAGGTTACTGATTAAATAAACGATTGATGCCATATATACAATTAGATGAAGGAGTACCTGGTATAAGAAGCCTGGTTTTGTTCCGGCCCGAAACTGGTAAACATTTATATGCATTGGCCCAGGTATTACTGAGAGGGGAATCTCCGATCAGTGAAGCGGACCGGGAATTGATTGCCGCTTATGTTTCACATCGTAATAATTGCGTGTTTTGCGCGAACAGTCATGCCGCTGCAGCAAGATGCCTGTACGGAGATAAAAAGTATTTGGTTGATGATGTATTGAAAGATATGCAACATGCTCCCGTCAGTGATAAATTGAAATCCTTGCTGAATATCGCTGGAAAAGTTCAAATACTTGGTAAAGAAGTTAGTCCGGAAGATATTGCAGCCGCCAGAGAAATGGGGGCTGATGACCGGGAGATACATGATACTGTATTGATCGCCGCCGCATTCTCCATGTATAACAGGTATGTGGATGGACTCGCAACATTTACACCAACGGACAAGTCTATATATGAAGAAATGGGTAAACGCATGGCGAAAGGATATGTATTACCTCAACCAAAAAATGTTTCATCCCAATAATCGGTCTCTATGCCTCATATTGATTTCAAAAACGACTTGCCAGGTATACGCGGCGCAATGGCCTACCGACCCGAAACAGCCGCTCCGCTGAGTGAACTCGCGGAAATATTATTAAGGGATGATGAAGGGCTGTCAAGATTGGATCGGGAACTGATTGCAACTCATGTTTCGTATTTAAATGATTGCTTTTATTGCCATCATTCTCATGGAGAAATCGCCTGTATTTATTCGGGTGGTGATCGCGAATTAATTAATCAGGTAAGAAATGATTATACCAATGCTAATATTACTGACAAATTAAAAGCATTGCTTGCAATTGCAGCAAAAGTACAGCAGAGTGGTAAGGCCGTTAGTTCTACCGACATTGAAAATGCGAAACAAGCTGGAGCTTCCGACAGAGATATACATGATACGGTGCTTATTGCTGCTGCCTTCTGCATGTTCAACCGGTATGTAGATGGATTGGCAACCATTGCTCCTACCGATATGAGTACTTACCCGCTTCGTGCAAAACAGGTTGCTGAAAAAGGATATGGCAGTCATGTGTATTCCTCTGCTCAACCAGTTGCCGAAGAAAAATTATAATCTAAAATTCACTTTAACCAATATAACAGCTCAACATTTATTCTAAAACAAAAATTAAATTCAATGAGAAAGATGATGCTCTGGATTGCAGGACTTTTTTGCTTGTCCCTGCTTCCCGCTTCACTGCTTGCCCAGGAAAGAACCGTTTCCGGAAAGATCACCGATGCGAACGGTGCGGCTTTACCTGCCGTCAGTGTTGTTGTAAAACAAACCAATAAAGGAACCGCTACTGACGCAGAAGGAAAGTTCCAGCTTATTGTTCCCGCCAATGCAACACTTATCATAAGCTCGGCAGGTTTAAAAACGCAAACGATACAGGTTGGCGCTTCCACAGAGATCAATGTAAAAATGGAAGAAGATGTTGCCCGGTTGGATGAAGTAGTAGTAACCGGTTTAGCTACTTCTGTTAAAAGAAGAAACCTGGCGAACGCGGTCGCAACTCTTTCCAATAAACAACTAAATGGTACCGCGCCTGCTCAAACATTTGATGCAGCACTAAACGGTAAAATCACAGGCGCATATATTAATGCCAATAGCGGTGCGCCCGGCGGTGGTATTTCTGTAAAATTAAGAGGCGTTACTTCAATATTCGGGAATACACAACCATTATACGTTGTTGATGGTGTATTCATGGATAACTCGGCTACCTCCGCGGGATTAAACGCTGTTACCGCTGCGGCAGCTGGTGGAAATGCTTCCAATCAGGATAATGCATCAGGCCGGATTGCAGATATACGCGCAGAAGATATCGAGAACATAGAAATTTTAAAAGGCGCATCGGCTGCGGCAATCTATGGTTCAAGCGCCGCCGCAGGTGTGGTGATAATAACAACCAAAAGAGGAAAGCAGGGCAAAACAAAGATCAGCTTCTCGCAGGATCTTGGTTTTGTTGAAGCTCGCAAACTGTTAGGCGTGCGTCAGTTTACCGCCGAAACAGCCGCAGCCCTATCAAGCGATCCTGCAACCAGTGCCGCATTGAAACAGCAATTCCTGGATGCGGAGGCAGCTGGAAAATTATACGATTACGAAAAGGAAGTGTATGGCAATACAGGTTTTTCGCGTAATAGTGTATTGAGTATGACTGGTGGAACCGATAAAACAGGGTTTTATTTTTCAGTTTCGCAGAAAGATGAAGAAGGTATCGTTGCAAAAACCGGCTATCGCAATACCAGTTTGCGGTTAAACCTCGATCATAAAATAAATGACAATATCAAAATCGGGGTGAGTACAAATTATATAAACTCTTCGGCGGATAGAGGTCTTACAGGAAACGATAACAATGGTGTTACTTATGGTATTTCGCTTTCTTCCACACCCAATTTTGTAGAACTGCATGCGAACGAGTTTGGAATTTATCCGAATAATCCGTTCGGAGCATCCAACGTTTTACAGACAATTGCATTAATGACCAATAACGAAAGTGTGAATCGTGTTACTACTGGTTTAAACCTGGAGGCTATTTTGCAAAAGGGGAACAAATCCACAACACGCTTTATAGGAAGAGGAGGTATTGACTTTTATAATCTCGTTACTACCGCATTATTCCCCAAAGAACTCCAGTCACAGACGGTTAATCAGGGAACTTCCATCCAGGGATTTACCAAAAGTCTGAATACGAATTTTATCCTGTCGTTGGTGAATCAATTTAATGTGAATGATAATTTAGGGTTAACTACTTCCCTCGGTATATCTCAGGAGACCGGAGATTTTAATAATGTATTGAATGTAGCTACACAGGTCGCATCCGGACAATCGAATATTGACCAGGGTGGTGCAATAACTGCACAACAAAGAAGAAATAAATTTCAGAACCAGGGATTGTTTATCCAGGAAGAAGCCACTATAAAGGATGCGATTATATTAACAGCGGGTGTGCGATTTGATCGCTCGACTAATAATGGTGATGCTGATAAATATACTCCTTTCCCAAAAGCGGGCGTAGCGGTTAACCTTACCAGGCTGGGTATTTTGGATAATGGGTTTTTTAACAACCTAAAAGTACGGGCCGCTTACGGACAATCTGCAAACTTCCCTGCACCTGGAAGTAAATTCACAACATTGGTTCCTTCTAATATCTCAGGCATGCAGGGTTCAATTGTAAATGTACAAGGAGGCGACCCCACCATCAAATCAGAAAAACAAACTGAGCTTGAAGCTGGTGTTGACTTCAGTATACTGAACGGAAAACTAAACTTTGAAATCAGCTACTATACTAAAAAGATTTTCGACTTTTTATTGTTGGCAACTGTACCGCCATCAACCGGATTCTCTACAAAATTTGTGAACGCGGGAGAGTTGAGCAACAAGGGACTTGAAGTAGGTGTTAACGCGCAACCGGTCACGATGACAAATTTTAAGTGGACAACTTCTGTTAACTTCTGGTTCAATCGTTCCGAAGTTACCAAGCTGAGTATTCCACCTGTTATTCTCGGTTCTTTTGGTACAAGTCTTGGAACCTTTTATATAGAGGAAGGTAAATCAGCCACACAAATTGTTGGAACAAATGCTCCTACTACGCCAAAAGGAGAGATTGTTCTGCTTGGCGACGGGGAACCCGATTTCCAGATGAATTCATTCAACGAATTTACTTTCTTCAATAAGTTAACGCTGCGTTTCCTGATGCATTGGAAAAAAGGAGGTGATAATATAAATCTTACTAATCTGCTTAACGATTTTGGTAGTACCAGCGCCGATTATGATGCGGATGCGGATGGTAATGGAACTCCGGATGGTCCCCAGCGCATTGGCTCATTCCTCGGAGGAAGTGCCCGTACGTTTGTTGAAGATGCTGGATACTTTAGATTCAGAGAAATTGGATTGTACTATAATTTCACTAAAATACCCGGTAAAGTAGTACATGGATTACGCATGGGTGTTTCGTTGAATAATTTTATTACATGGTCAAAATACAGCGGTTACGATCCGGAAGTGTCCAACTTCGGAACAGGTTTTTCATCTGGTGTGGATGTAGATCCATTCCCGGCATCGAAACGCGTGCTGTTTAATGTAACGATCGATTTCTAATAAGTAAACTATCACTATCATGAAATGAGTAATAAAAAAATATTCTTTTAATACCAACTGGAAATAGAATATTTTTTTAGCGAATTCCATCTGACAAAAAACAATAAAAAATATACAGATGAAAAGAATAATAAATCAATATACATTGCTGATGTTACTACTGGTAGCATCATTCATGTCTTGTAAAAAGGAATACGGGAATTTGAACGGTCCTACTATTGAAGACTATTCAAAAAATGCATCTATCGGCCAACTAAACGGGTTGGTAACGGGCACTCTTTCCGGTATGAGAAATAATGAAGGCACTTATCTGGACGCCGTAAGTGTGATAGGTCGTGAGATCTATCGTTTCTCCAATGCGGATCCGCGATTTGTAACTGAATTGTTGGGACAGGATCAAACGACACTCAACAATACCGGTTTTTATATAACAAACCCCTGGGCTTCGCGCTACCGGGCAATTAAGAATTGCAATGTGTTGATTGAAGCAGCTACCAATTCCTCACAGATTTCTGATGCGGAAAGAAAGGGTTATACAGGTATTGCCAAAACGCTCAAGGCTTATGAACTCCTGCTGAACCTGAATCTTACTTACACAAATGGAGTTAGAATTGATGTGGCGGATCCAAATAACCTGGGACCTATTTTAACCTATGATGCATCGATCGCTGAAATCGCCACTTTATTAGATGAAGGAAAGACTGATCTTACTGGGTCATCTATAATTTTCCCTCTTTCAGATGGTTTCACAGGTTTTAAAGATGCTGCAGGGTTGGTTAAATTTAACCGGGCACTCGCAGCAAGAGTTGCTGTGTACAGGCAACAATGGGCAGCGGCTGCTACTGCTTTGAATGAATCTTTTTTCAATCTTAATGGACCACCCAATGTAGGATTATTCCATGTATTCAGTACGGGTAGTGGTGACCAGTTGAACTCAGCTTTCTTCCCACAAAACCAAAATGGAGAAGTTCGACTTGCCCATCCAAAATTCATTACTGATTTGGCTGCGAATGATGACCGGGCTGCAAAGGCAACACTTCGTACTGCGGCTGCATCCAATGCGGGATTAAGCAGCAACTGGGATGTTTGGGTATATACATCCAGCACGGCTCCCATTCCTATCATCCGCAATGAAGAATTGATTCTTATTTACGCGGAGGTTAAGATTAACCAAAACAGTTTTCCCGATGCAATTACAGCACTGAATAAAATTCGTTCGTTGCATGGTGTTACTCCTTATGCCGGTGCTTCTACAGCCGCTGCGTTGACCGATGAAATGCTCAATCAACGACGCTATTCATTATTTTATGAGGGACATCGTTGGGTTGACATGCGCAGGTACAATAAACTTGCCCAGCTTCCAATTGACAGACCAGGAGATGATGTATGGTCAGCTATGCCAATTCCACAAACAGAAACTAATTAATACTTACCCAATAAGAGTGGCAGTAATTGCCACTCTTATTTTTTACATCAGCAATTAAATTTTATGGCACATATAGATTTGGGAAACGAGCTTCCCGGCATACGGGGTTTAATGGCTTACCGACCCGAAACCGCGAAACCATTGAATGAATTAGTTGAACTTTTATTAAGAGATGATAATAATACGCTGTCCAGGGGAGAACGTGAATTGATAGGCACCTATGTGTCCTCGCTGAATGATTGTTTTTTTTGCCAAAATGTACATGGAGCATTTGCTGGTTATTACCTTCATTGCGATATTCAGCAAATAGATTCCATAAAGAAAGACTTTATTTCTACTGATATTTCCGGGAAAATGAAAGCATTGCTTTCCATTGCTGGCAGTGTGCAGAAAGGTGGTAAACAGGTAAGTGTGGAACAGATTGAAGAAGCGAGAAACATGGGCGCAACGGATCGTGAAATACATGATACGGTTTTAATTGCCGCTGCTTTTTGTATGTATAATCGTTATGTAGATGGTCTTGCTACCTGGGCTCCGCAAGACAGGCAATTCTATGTTGATCGGGCACCGGTGAGAGCGGCAGAAGGTTATGTAGATTACGATTTGTATAAATGACAGTACATACATAATTAATTTTATTCGCCGGGAAGTCGGGGAGACGGGAATAAATTTGTTATAGAGATTCCCCGTCTTACCGCCTTCCCGGCTTACTTATAATCAGGTGGGCTGATTTTTAGAACTGATATTTTGAGTATCTTCCTCAATAACTAACTGCATATGAAAAAATTTTTTTGGTTAGGCCTGATAGGTTTATTACTATTTGAAATAGCCAATGTATATTTTATAATGCCTATGCCTGGCAGCCAGGATATGAACAGTATCGATCTTGCTTATTTCCTTTATAGATGGCGTTGGATATTTCGGATTTTATTTGGAGTAATGATTTTAGCGGGACTGTTCCGTTCAACATGGAAAAGAAAATGGTTACTGATTATTCCGCTTGCAATTGTTGGCGCCATAGTTTATATGACCAATTTTGTTATGGCGGCAGACCATATGTTTTATCAACCCTCTTCCGTATTATTAACCAACTCCGATAATAATAAAGTTGATGCTGACCGTCTAGTTATTGGTGTAGTAAATAACGGAGAAGCAAAAGCATATCCTATCCGGTTCTTAGGATATCATCACCAGGTGAAAGATACCGTAGGCGGCAAGCCAATGATTATTACTTATTGTACGGTATGCCGTACAGGTCGTGTCTTTGAACCTTTGGTAAATGGTAATCCTGAAGAATTCCGGTTGGTAGGTATGGATCATTTTAACGCGATGTTTGAAGATGCTACTACCAAAAGCTGGTGGAGACAGGTAACGGGAGAAGCTATTACCGGTAAATTAAAAGGCCAGCAATTACCCGAAGTATTCAGCACACAGACTTCGCTGGCACAATGGGTGCATTTGAATCCAAACACATTAATAATGCAGGAAGACCCGGCATTTGTTAAATCATATGATACTACCGGCAAATATGAAAGCGGAAAAAGCAGAAGTGAGTTAACAGGAACGGATAGTCTTTCCTGGAAAGATAAATCATGGGTAATTGGTGTAAAAGCAGGAAAAGAAAGAAGAGCTTATGATTGGAATAAACTTCATGAACAACGCATTATCCAGGATAAGGCAGGCAGTACACCGGTGGTAGTTATATTGGCTGCAGATGATAAAAGTTTTTTTGCATTTGAGCGCCCTGCAGAAAATTCAACCTTCACCTTTAGCAAGGATACACTCATTCTGAATGATCATCATTTTCGTTTAAATGGCACTGGCATTGATACAACCCTTTCATTAAAACCACTCCCTGCCTATCAGGAGTTTTGGCATAGCTGGCGAACTTTCAACCCGGAAACCACAAAAAATTGAGTGGTTGTGTAGTTTATCTTTATGTTTTTGTGAAATCCTTCGTATATAAAGACTACGGTGGTTTAGCTCTACGAACTTTGGAGATCATGAAAAACCACCGTAGTCTTCTGCATTCTTTTTTTGTGAGCGTGTGTTAAAAACTCTCACACAATCATGCAACCTAATTTTTGTAGGGTTTTTTAACACAAAGAAAAATTCAAAGAATATCACAAAGGAGAAACAAAGGAGATAGAAAGAGTCGCATATTAAAGATATCCGGCTCTTTTGTTTTTGTACCTTAGTAGTACAACTTCATCTATGCAAAAAATTGCCCCCCTGACCCTAATCCTTTTTGTTGCATTGAATTCAATAGCGCAAAAAGTATATACCCCCGATCAAATTTATGGTCAGCTTTTTCATGATGTGCAAATGGCCAGAATATTTCCCGATGGAAAAACTTTTGTCGATTGCATTCCTAAGCGTACTCCGAAGGATATAATGTATGATTATGGCCTTCAAAAAGGTCCGAAGATGGATCTGAAAAAATTTGTAGAAGATAATTTCGATCTGCCACGAATCCCCCAATTAAATTATATCACGCAGGAAAAAGATGTGATCATGCACATCAAAAATTTATGGGGTGTTTTGAAAAGAGAGGCGGATGTGTCGATCGTAAGCGATACCAGTAAGGCTTCTCAAAACTCATCGCTGTTGCCTTTACCCAATCCTTACATTGTTCCCGGAGGTCGTTCTCGCGAAATTTATTATTGGGATTCTTATTTTACCATGCTTGGGTTAAAGGAAAGCGGCGAAACGGAAATGATCGAAAATATGGTGAAGAATTTCGCATTCCTGATTGATAGATATGGACATATTCCCAATGGCAGTCGCAGTTATTATATCAGCAGATCCCAACCACCTTTTTTCGCTTTAATGGTAGAATTATTGGCCGGAATAAAAGGAGATTCAGTTTATAAACAATTTCTTCCCCAACTGGAAAAGGAATATGGTTTTTGGATGTTGGGCAGTACAAAAATTAAAGCTGGGCAATCATCCGCAAGAGTGATGAAATTAAATGATGGTTCCATATTAAATCGATACTGGGATGATAATGCAACACCGCGACAGGAAAGTTATAGAGAAGATATAGAAACAGCGGAAAAGTCCGGACGCAATAAAGCGGAAATGTATCGCCATTTACGAGCAGGCGCTGAAAGTGGTATTGACTTCAGCAGTCGCTGGTTCAAGGACGAGAAAAAAATTACTACCATTCAAACTACCGATTTAATCCCCGTGGATTTGAATTGTCTCTTATATAAACTGGAACAAGTTATTTCAAGAGCCAAACTAATTAGTCGGGATGAGATATTCTCCAATGAATTTAGAAAGAAAGCAGAGGCGCGCCGAAAAGCAATTGATAAATATTGCTGGAATAAAACATTGAAATACTATACTGATTATAATTTCAAAACAAAAAAACAATCCTCGATTGTTACACTCGCGGGGATATATCCTTTCTGTGTTTTCGAGGGCAATCCGGATTATCTAAGCTTACTTGCAAGACAAGCGGCTGAACAAATAAAATCAAAACTATTACAACCGGGCGGAGTTACAACTACAGCAAATACTACCGGAGAACAATGGGATGCTCCCAATGGATGGGCACCATTGGAGTGGATGACTATCTGGGGATTGGACCGGTGCGGACAAAGAGAATTGGCAAGAGATATAGCACTACGCTGGATTAAATTAAATGTGGATGTATTTAAAAGAACCGGAAAACTGATGGAGAAGTATAATGTTGCAGATACAAATCTAGAAGCAGGTGGTGGCGAATACCCCGGACAAGATGGGTTTGGATGGACAAATGGAGTGTTGTTGGCGCTTATTAAGAAATATGGAACACCTAAAGAGTAGTCGGGAGTCGGGAGCCTGCCTGTCCGGTAGGCAGGTTAGTAGTCGGTAGTTGTTTACCCGAAGGTTGAAATATCTAATTAAAAATCACGTCCATTTAATAGTTTTTTTATAGCACAGTAACTACAAACCTGCTTACCGGACAGGCTGGCTACCAACAACAAACTTGCTCTTTCCCACTTACCTTTGCTCAAATTTTTTACATGCGTTTACTTGCTTTTTCTCTTTTATTACTGGGTTCTTTAATTCAAGGCTGTTCTCCTAATAATGTGGATATAGACAACAGTCTGCAAAAATACTTTGAAGACAATAGAGTAACCGGGTGTTTTGGAATGTTCGATAACGGCAAAGGAAGATTTTCCATTTATAACCTTTCCAGGTTCAGCGATAGTGTTTACCTGCCGGCTTCAACTTTTAAAATTGTCAACTCATTAATTGGCCTGGAAACAGGTGTTGCAAGTGATAGTAGCGCAATTATAAAATGGGACAGTGTTTCGCATGGCCGACCTGAATGTGATAAGGATCTGAAGATGATAGACGCTTTCCGGATATCTTGTCCACCCTGGTACCAGGAACTTGCCCGAAGAATTGGCGAGAAAAGCATGCAACATTACCTCGATACAATTGGTTATGCTGCAAAAAACGGCCGTTTCGTTATAAACAATAATCTCGACACCTTCTGGCTCAATAATGCGGCAAAAGTAACGGCCGATGAACAATTGGGTCTTGTGAAAAAACTCTATTTCTCTCAATTACCTTTTCAAACCCGCACCCAACAGATCGTAAGTGGTATGATGCTGATGGAACAAAATTCTAATTATTTATTGAGTTATAAAACCGGATGGGGCACTACTCCTACAGGTAATCAATTAGGTTGGATCATCGGTTGGATCGAAGAAAATCAGCATGTTTATTTTTTTACGCTACAGGTTGAAAGTCCGGATAAAAATATTGATATGCGAACGGTGAGAATGAGTATTTTAAAGAATATCCTCAAACAATATGGATTCATGGAAGGAAAAAAATAATGCTAATTAAGGACTATTATCATTCGCGTGAGATCAATTGGTGTGATTCTTGAATAGAATGGTAAACAGTCCTAACCCCCTGATACTACGTTTTGAAATTTGAGTATGAACATATCGAGTATCTCCCTGCACTGGCCCTTCTCCCGGCCCTGGTGTTGATTTTTATCTGGGTGATCAAACAAAAAAAAGATATCAGTCGTAAGATCGGCAATCCTCTTTTGGTTAAGGAGCTAACCCGTTCCTATTCCCCGTTGAATTTTCTTCTGAAATTTCTTTTTTTACTAATAGCGATTACTGGTATAATAGTAGCCATCATTAATATTCAAACTCCAGGTACCAGTGCCGATGTGAAAAGAGCTGGGGTAGATGTAGTCATTGCATTGGATGTAAGTAAAAGTATGTTAGCGGAAGATAGTAAACCGAACCGGCTGGAAAAAGCACGTCAATTGATTTATAAATTACTCGATGAATTAAAAGACGATCGGATTGGTATCGTTTTCTTCGCCGGCAGGGCTTACCTGCAAATGCCACTGACTACCGATCATAGTGCCGCCCGGATTTATATACAAAACGCTTCACCCGATATTGTTCCAACACAAGGTACCGTGATAGGGGAAGCATTGAAGATGAGCAATACTGCTTTCAACAGTAAGGAGAGAAAATTTAAATCTATTATTCTTATCACAGATGGAGAAGATCATGATCCGGAAGCGCAAACCCTTGGAGCTTCTCTGGCAGCCAATGGAGTAATGGTAAATAGTATTGGAATTGGTTCGCCTGAAGGCTCTCCCATTATGGATCCATCCACCGATGGTTATAAAAAAGATGCGCAGGGTCAAACAGTCGTTACACGGCTTAACGAAACAATTCTGCAGCAACTCGCAGCATCTACTAAAGGCATTTATATAAGACTTGATGATGTTCCAGATGCAGTAAAAAAGATCACTGCTCAATTGGATACCATCGAAAAATCACCATTGGATGATTCGGCCTTTCGCGATTATGATACTTATTTTTTTTGGTTTATTGGCCTGGCCCTGCTTTTGGTAATAGCTGAAATGATCTGGCCCGAACGAAAATGGAAGCTTGCATGAGAACAAAAGTCATCATACTATCTCTTTTTTTGATGGTCACATCAATTATAGTAATCGCTCAGCCGGAAAATGCCACCATTGCGAAAGGCAATAAATTATACAAAGAAGGTAAGTTTGAAGAGGCTATCGCGGCGTACCAACAGGCACTGCAACAGAATCCCGAAAATATAACCGCGAAATATAATCTGGCTGCGGCCCGATTTCGTAATAGTAAATTTGAAGAAGCGCAAAAAGACTATGAAGGAGTGCTTGAAAAAACAGGTGACAGTAAGTTAAAACAAAAAGCCACCTATAATAACGGAGTGGCACTCACAAAACAAACCAAACTGGATGAAAGTATTGAGGCCTATAAGAAAGCGCTACTTCTAAATCCGCAGGATGCAGATACCCGTTTCAACCTGCAAAAAGCACTGGAAGAACGTCACAAACAAAATAAAGCGAAAGAGCAGCCCCAGCAGCAAAAAAAACAGGAAAAGAAAAAAGAACCGCAAAAACAACCTCCTGCCAGTAGAAAACAGATAGAGCAATGGATGCAGTCGCTGAGACAAAAAGAGCAGGAAGTTCAACAGAAAATGCAGCAGAATAAGAATAGGTCGGTGAATAAACCGGAGAAAGACTGGTAGGGGAGCTGCTAGCTTTTAGCTGTTAGCTTTTAACTTTTTACCTCGGGTTTGTACAGCTAACACAATGGCAACAGCCACTTTATTTAAGGTTGCAATTTAAAATTCAAGAGCGAGCGAATAGCTAGTAGCTAAAAGCGAATAGCTTATTTTTGCATCATGCAACT
>Ga0157380_10001443_pt1 | contig 15561 bp, 17 predicted proteins | sample S35metaG_FD_119757 | JGI IMG/M metagenome (GOLD analysis project Ga0157380, IMG submission 119757) | Switchgrass rhizosphere microbial communities from Kellogg Biological Station, Michigan, USA - S3-5 metaG | ecosystem: Host-associated > Plants > Roots > Rhizosphere > Soil | place: USA... | reverse complement strand
GGCGGCGGTGAACAAGAACCTACGCAAGGAGCCGCGTCTTCGAGAGCTGTTGCCCGCCTTTGCCGATCGTCTAGAGCAAGTCGATCTCTTCAATGCCGAATCGGCTGAAGCTGCTTTGCGGGCGTTCGCCGATGAGCAGGGAGTGAAGGCCGGACTGCTGATCAACGGCTCGCGAACGATGTTGACCGGGCAGGCAGTCGGCCCCTCAATGTTTGAAGTCTTTGAAATTTTGGGACAAAAGCGTTCAGTGGAGCGATTGCGCAGCGGAGTACCATGGTTCGACGTGATGAATGCCCTGGGCGACGTTTGAGCTCGTTCAGCGGATTCTCAACTCCCCGACATTCTTAGTAGTGGAGGCAGTTATGTATAACAAACTCATCCTGGTTCTTTCTGTTGTCCTCGTAACTTCGTCTATGACCGTAGCGCAAAACGCTAACTCTTCAACGACGGCGGCGAGGCCGCGCTCGACTAATTCAAACACTAACAAGTCCGCTGGCGAGTCGCAGAAAAGCACTGATACTCATCCGGCTACCACCACACCTGCAGCGGCTCGACCCACAGAAGTGAAGCCGAAGATTGTGGCGACTGAGGCTCCGGGTGCGGCGGGCGTAGTGACGGCGTTCAACGGCTTGATCGAGGGAATTCGCAAGGCCAACGTCAACCTGGTGACCGGAGTCTATTTGAATTCTCCGCGGCTCCTTCTCTTCAACAATAATGGGACGGTAACGCGAGGCTGGGAGCAGCTGCGCAAAAATCGCGAGAGTTCCTATCCCAAGATGAAGGACGTGAAACTCGACGTTAAAGATCTTCAGATCACTATGCTGGGTCGCGACGGAGCACTTGTCACCTGCCTTTGGACGCAATCACAAACTTATCAGGAAACGCCGGAAACCGCTTCGGGCCGGATGACACTTGTTTTCAAGCGGATTGGGAAAGACTGGAAAGCTGTTCATCTTCATACGTCGCCTGATCAACCAGATCCATCGCGCGTCATGCCTTCGGAGCAAACGCCAACGGCAACCCCGACACCTACTCCGAATCCATAAACGTCACACTTATCTCAACCTACGTTGGAAGCTTTTGCCGCAGAAAGGGCCGAAAGGTTCTGAAGTTGATCTGCGCGACAGCGATCCCTCCCAGAATGGCAAGAAAGGGAAAGATCTCCACGACATACCGGGGCTCTGGGTTTTCCAGCGATGAAAAGAAAGCGAGCCGCGTGAACGTCATTAGCAATGCAAGGATTAGCCATCTTCGCGCTGTCAAACTCCGGGCCCTCCAGATACACCACCCACCTGCAATTGCCAAGAGTGTGTAAAGCCAGGTCAACGCGGTGAACAACGGCAACCAGAACTGTTGTCGGATGTCGTGGTCGAGATCTGACAGGGGCAACAACTCACCTTGAAAGGGGTAGTACTGCGAGTGCGTATCAAACCAAAGACTTAAAGCTCGCTTTAAGGGGAGACGTATGTAGTAACGAAACGGGGCTCGCGCAATCCGAGTTCGGGCGAGTGCGGCAAATCCCATGTCGACTTCAGGGGTCATTTCTACGTTTTGTTCTTCGCTCACTGTGCTCTGATCATCCGGGCTGTTCTCCTCCTCATCCCCAGCGTCGGACTCCTCATCACTGCCGTCTGCTGAGTCCTGTTGTTTTTCTTCACTCGTCTCCGGGGCCGCAGATGCGTTCTCGGAATTAGTTTCTTCAGATTGCGATTCATCCGCAGAATCAGGCGGGTGATTGTATCTGTCGAGCAGGGCCGCAACCGTCTCCTTCTCTGCCGAAGAATCAAACGCCTGATCGGGGAAGTCGCTGATTTTGATCGCGCGTTCATCCATCGACCAGAGGACTGGACCGACGTAACGACCATCGTCAAGCCACGTCCTCACCCACGTAAGATAACCACGGGGAACAAACTCGCCGGGCATTTCGGCGTGAGCTGGAGCTAGCGGTTGAAAGAGATGAAAGACCCGGTAGTTCCGAATCGTCCAGGGCACAAGAACTAAGCAGAAACTCACTGAAAGGACGGCCGTGCAGCAGGTGGCCAGCCTTATGCGACGACGCACGTCAGAGTCAGCACTCTTGTTACGCCCCTTCCAGACATCAAGGAGTGTCGTTACAACGAGCGTCATGCCGATTGATCCGGCAAAGAGCCCGCTGTCCGGTCGGAAGAGAACAGCGATGCCGGCGACTACTCCAGTGAGGAACCAAAAGGTAAGCGAACGCCGGAAGGTCTTCGTCTGAAAAGCGAGCGTTGCAGTGAGACACATCGCCATAGCGAAGAAGATGGTCAACGTTTCAGTGAGAATGGTTGCAACATAGATCGCCGTAAAAGGGCAGAAAGCCGACAAAGCTATAGCGCAAATGGCGGCAGTCTGCTTTCGCTTCTGATCCGGCTCCCAAAGGAAAGCGACAAATCCCGCAAGTCCACAGGCGGCAGTGTCGGTGACTGCCTGAACCATTCGCACTGCACCGTTATTGCTGTGGCCAAATTCTGAATAGATTGCTGCGAGGAAAAGTGGATACCCGGGAAGACGAATCAGCGAAGGTTCGTAAGGTGGCTCTGTTGCATGTGAGTAGACGTGTTGTTCGAGAAGGTTTCGCGCCAGTTGTGCGTAGACCTTGCCGTCGTTGGGTTCATCGTTTGGAAGAAAATGGGCGAGGCAAAAGCGAAATGCGAATCCCGCAAGCAAGAGGACGACGCAGACTATGATTCCCTTACGCCGGAGCAACATGAGCTGATTCCTGGGTTAGGGTTGTGCGTCTGCCGTTGCCTTGCGTTCGAGCTTCCCCCAACCAACTAGAGCTCCCTGCAGGGCCGAAGCTACTGACTTGATCATCACGTAATACATAACTTGCCGGTAACAAAATCGCTGGAGAAACAACCACCACAGTAGTCGCCAGCGCTCACGCCGCTCCAAAAGAAACGCAAACCCGGCGGCTGCCCAATCGAGTGCCAGGAATAAGCCATAGTAGAAAAGCACCTGTCGCAAATTCGTAAAGCCAGTTCCATCCGGTTGCTCCCACTTTTCCCACACGGCTGCGATCAACGTATACACAATTATCAAATCCATCACCGGCGAGATTAACGCGAATAGAATTTGAAAGATCCAAACATTGGGCATGGCGATAAAACCAAGCGCGCCAAAACGCGGACGACATAACGCATCACGATGCTTCCACATGCATTGGAGTGTTCCAAACGCCCAGCGAAAGCGTTGCCGCGCTAACGAGCGCAGAGTATCGGGTGCTTCGGTCCACGCGATCGCGTTTTCTTCGTAACCGATGCTGTAGCCAAGTCGGCGCACCTGCAAGGTTAGATCCTGATCTTCCGCAAGAGTGTCCGAGGAAAAACCACCAGTCTGGTCCAACAAGTCACGTCGCCATGCACCTACGGCACCGGGAACCACAGTGATGCAATTGAGACTGGCGAACGCGCGGCGATCCATGTTCTGCGAAGTAATGTATTCCAGCGCTTGCCAGCGTGTGACGATATTGATTCGGTTGCCAACCTTCGCATTTCCGGCAAGAGCTCCAAGACGCGGATCATGAAAACGTTGCGCCAACGCCCCGATTGTCTGCGGCGCGAATAAGGTGTCTGCATCAAGCGCGACAACCACCTCACCCTGTGCATGGCGCAAACCGAGATTCAAGGCTCCTGACTTTCCGATGTTAGTCGTTCTGAAGAGCCGCACCCGTGCTTCCTCAGCAAAGTACTCTTTGACCACTTCGCTGGTGTTGTCTTTGGACCCGTCATCGACAACGATGATCTCAAACTGTTCATAATCTGAAGCCAGCAAACTACGAATAGTGTTTGCGATTACAACTTCTTCGTTGTGCGCTGGAACAATCACAGAAACGTAAGGTGAATAACTTTCACCGGCATGGGTCCGGCGCCTTTGACGCGAACGAATCCATTGCGCAAATGCCAACGAACCGATGAAGAGCAGGCGTCCCAGCCCTAACAGGATTCCGATCACGAAAACCCACTGAAGCAGCCAGCCTCCGGCTGAGAGGAAGTAGAAAGCGACGGTATCGGCTCCTGTGTAGACTCGCTGGCCCGGCATAGTTACGGGCATCACTTGATCGCGCGTGAGACCACCCAACTCTGAGATTGGCACGAAGCGCATTCCGCGCGCGCGCAACTCATGAATTATTCCCGGTAACGCTGCAACAGTAGCTGAGCGATCTCCACCTGAATCGTGCAAGAGCACAACCTGGCCCCGCGTCTCCGGATTGGTGTCGAATGCGCGTTCCGTTGTGCGTTGAATGATTTCGTCGGAAGAGACTGGGGTCTTCCAGTCGCTGGGATCAATCCGCAGTCCAACCATGATGTATCCAAGTTGTTCGGCGCGAATTGCGGGCTCTACTTCGTCTGGCTTGTCTGCCTCAGCGTCGCCAAAATAGGGCGGACGAAACAAGACCGTAGAACGCCCCGTCAGCGATTCGATCAGCCGCTGGGTAGCATTCAGTTCGAGATCGACGAGGGGACCAGGGAGTTCACCGAGGTTCGGATGAGAGAAGGTGTGATTTCCAATCTCGTGTCCTTCGTTAACAATGCGCCGGACCAACTCCGGATACGACTGCCCGTTCTTGCCAATGATAAAAAAGGTCGCGGGAACATTCTCTTTCTTGAGGATGTCCAGGATCGCAGGTGTCCATTGCGGATCAGGTCCATCGTCGAATGTCAGCGCAATCATTCCAGGACGATCGCCAGCTCTCTGAATCACGTAGGACGAGGGAGTAGAAACATAGGTCTCAGTGGTGATCAAACCACTCGTACCGTCGACCTTAATGTCGCGCGAGCCATCCTGCGGTCGCGAGATGACCTTCAACAGTTCGCCAGAACCTTCAAAATCGACGAGGTAGCCATAGCTAATACGGCGGAGTTGATCGGGAGAATCCGGTTTTTGCCCGGTCCCCAAAACTGACCATACAGACGGATCCTCTGAACCCAGCCTCCACAGCGCGTATCCTGCGCAATTGAACTTTCCCGCGGCATGCATCTGGTTGTAAGCCGTCACGCCATCAAGAAACCAGACGTCATGTGTAGAGTTATCTTCCTCCGTGTAGTTGAAGTGGGGATTCTTTGTCGCGTCGTCAAAAGTAATCGCGGCTTCAGAATCGCGCGCAGCCAAAAGGGCTTCCTGAACTGTCACCTCACGCGCCTCGCTCTCGCCGCCGACCCAGTCGTACCCGTAACTTCCAAACGCGACGATTGTCTTGTTCGGATCCAACTCGGTCATTCGACTCGCCAGGGTTCGCTCATACCAATCCTGGCCGGCAACCGAGCCTGGATCACTTCCCACCCAATGCTGGTCGTAAGCCATGAGGATTGAGTAGTCAGTTGCGGAGGAAAAACCCTTGTAGTCCCACTCCGTATCGTCGAACGGGAATGCCTGTGCAACTGCTAACCCACGAGCCTGGAAGGCTGCGTGCAACTCCTGCATGAACGTCAACAGGTTCGGCCGAGTTGCTGCGGTCGGCTCCTCAAAGTCGACACAGATTCCGGCAAATTTGTTGTCAGTGACAAAGCTGAGCAGGTTGTTTACGAGCGTTTGCCGCGATGGTTCATCCGCAACCGCGCGCGCAAGCAATTCAGAATTCCATTTCTCATCAACCAGATTTTGAACCATCGGCAGAACTTGTATCTGAGGTCGAGTCAGTCGAATCAGGTTGAGTGCCGGCGCGTCGATTTGAGTCGCCAGTGGGTTCGTCTGATTGGGACTGTCCTGAAGATGCGCCCATTCGGTGATTACCCAATCCAGGTGATCGAGGTTTCGCTTCAGAGAGGCGTAGCTCGATTCATCCCAATTCACATAAAACCCGATTGCCAGTGGCTTGTCGTCGGACCTTATGGGGACCGGAGCGTGTGGCGGTTCCGGGATTAGCGCAGTTTGCGTCGCCCTTGTTGCCGGCAGAACATGTTTGGTTTTCGCAAGTTCACGTTGGAGGGCCGCGGCTGCACGTTTTGCCCGTTGCGCACCTGGATTCCGGGCTATAAGCAGCGGTTTTGGTTTGATGTCAGCGGCGTGAGGCAAGCCCGCGAGAGGCCGTAGATTCAAGTGTGGCAAGAGCGGATTGACCAGGACGCTCGTAATAAAGACGGCGGCCACTCCCGTAACTACTACGGCAAAGAATAATCCGATACGACGAGTCCGTCGCCAGCGACGTCCGGCGGGATCGAAAAAGACTGGAATGTCAGAACTGGCCAATTGTCAGCCTATGGGGAAAAGTTTGCTGCTGGTCAGATGTTACTAAGCGCGGAGTTAGATGGCCAGATACAAGGAGAACCTTGGTGGACTTGGATTGATCGATGGGGTGCTAGCGTACAAAAAGAAGCCGCTCCCGAATAGATCGAAAGCGGCTTCCGGTGAACTGTTGGGATTGGCCTGTGGACTAACCGTGTGCTACGTCGAATAAGAGGAGCACCAAGCAGTAAGACGACTGAACCGTAATCCTAACAATCTCGATTCAGAGGTCAGGCCGCAGCCACCTCACTGTGATAAGAACTCATAAATTATTTGATCACCTCCTTTTCAGTGTTGCAGGAATGATAAATGACCTTAGAAGGTGCGTCAATCGGTTTTTTCTTTGGGGTGAGCCGACAAACTTGGGAGGCACCGCCGAACGAACATAGGAGTAAGGAAAGCACCGCTTAGCCCCACTTAGAATGACCAACGTCCATCAGCTACGGCTAAAAGCTCGCTGACCACCAACGAAGACCTGCCACGCGTGCTCCACACCAAAAAAGTACGAAAGTTCGCGGTAGTCATCGCAATCGTGAATCACAAAGTCGGCGCTCTTATTGTTCTCGAGTGATCCAAGTTTGGCGCCTCGTCCGAGGCTGTAGGCTGCATTAATAGTCGCGGCCGAAATTGACTCGGCGGGAGTCATCTTCATTTGAGTCGCCGCGAGGGAAAGAACCGCCAACATTGAAGGCGTCGGCGACGAGCCGGGATTGAAGTCTGTTGCGAGAACGATAGCCAGTCCGGCATTAATCATCTCGCGCGCAGCCGGGTAACCTTGTGATCCGAGTGCATAAACTGATCCAGGTAACAGCACTGGTTGCACTCCGCCGGATTTCAACGCCGCAATGCCTTCGGTGTCTGTATGCTCGAGATGATCAGCGGTCGTAGCTCGTAGTTCCCCAGCCAACTTTGCGCCCCCCGAAAGCGAAAGTTGGTCAGCGTGGATTCGCAATCCCAGCCCCAGCTTACGCGCAGCGGAAAGTATCTCGCGCGATTCGTCGACCGAGAAGACCTTGCCCTCACAGAAGACGTCGCAATACTCCGCAAGCTCCTCATTCATCACCTGCGGCAACATCTCATCAATTACAAGCGCAACATATTCGTCGCGACGCTCGCGATACTCAGCAGGAATGTCGTGCGCGCCGAGAAAGGTGGGAACGTATCGGAGAGGTAGATCCTGATCTAGTTGCCTGATCGCCCGCAGGATTTTCAGTTCGTCATCAAGCGTCAGACCGTACCCCGATTTCGCCTCCACGGTGGTGGTGCCGCCCCGAAGGAACCAATCCGCGTAACGCTTCCCGGCGATCACCAGGTCCTCGACACTTGCCTCGCGAGTGGCGCGGACTGTCGATTTGATTCCGCCGCCACGCGCCGCAATTTCCTGATAGGTGGCGCCTCCCGCTCGTTCCTCAAATTCATCCGCTCGAGTTCCAGCAAAAACCGGGTGAGCATGTGCGTCAACAAATCCGGGCAAGACGATGCGACCGCCCGCGTCAACTACCTCGCACTCATCATCGATCAGAGCCTCAATCTCTTTCCGCGATCCGACTCTTTCAATTCGAGTCCCACGAACAAAGAGTGCGCCACTGGACACGATACCTAGCTCGCGCAGTTCGCCGCCTACGCGCGGACGGGCAGGGCCTCCGAGCGTGACGAGCTGAGAGCAATTGATGACGGCAAGTGACTTTGACATTGGCGAACCGAACTAGGATTCCCTGTAGACCCAGCCGCCAGCGATCGCAGCTACCAGGTACTCCAGCAACCCCCACATGATCCCGATTACCATCGCCTTGATGGGGACACCGAAGAGTAGACCATTAACGACTCCCGTGTAGACATAGACGGCGAACCACATGATGAGGCCGGCGATGATTGCCGTCTTCACGCCCGGGCCCAGTCGCGAGCGAATCAACGCGTAGAGGAACACAAGCAGGATGCCTACCGCGAACGTCAACGTCACCGCAGCAACCAAGAATGATCCGCCTGGGTCAGGAATTCCGTACCGTGCATAGAACTCCCGCATTTGTGCACCAAGGACAACGTCGTTGAGAAGAAACTCACCGACATTCAAAACAAGACCGGCCAGTAACCCGCCTACCAAAACTCTTCCCAGGTTGATGTTGTTCATTTGCATCTCCTCTGTTTGAGTTTACTTCTAGGAAGCCGATGACGTGTGGTCGTGGACAATGCGCCAGCCGGCCTTCGTGCGGCGAAAGATCAGAGTGAACCGGCCATGAGGTTCATCTTTTGCGCGCTGCAAATGCCAGCGGCCTTTCACCATTACTACGTCAGGACTTAACACGGTGGGCTCTAGATCGGAGTAGGTCAACGTTCCCATCTTCTCTCGCGAGTCGTAGTTCTTCTTGTAGCGATCGTGAACGGTCTGCCAGCCGCGAGTAAAAGTATCCCCGGAAATAAATGTAATGTCAGGCGACCGCGCATATCCATCCATAAAACCTGTCACATCACCGCGATTCCAGGCGTCGCTTTGGGCCTCAAGCACTGAGCGCACCGCAGCAATGATGCGGGCGTTGCGTTTCTCCAGCACGCTACTGGGAGATTGAATGGATTTAGCCGGAGCTAGCGTGGAAGTAATGATCGTCAGCGCTAGCAAAGCAGTTGAGACCGATAATTTTTGTTTCATAGGGATTCCTCTTCGCACAACCGTCAGCTCAGGATTGTTGAAAAGAATGGGTTGACCTAAGTCGGTGTTACGGGAGCGCATGTATAACACGCTGCTCCCTTCGGCACTAGAACCTTGAACACTTCTTGAGACTTGAAATCTGGAGACTCGTTTAGAAATACCGGTAGTGGCCCGTGATTTTCCAGTTGAAGAGAACGTCTTCCGCTCGCGCTCCCGCTCCGATGTTATGGATGATCAGAAAATGTTTTGGTGATTCCGACGCGAGGTTACTGACAATTCCAATATGACCCACGCCGCCGCCGAGATCCCATGCAACGACATCGCCAGGTAGATAGTCTTCACGACTCGTTGTTGCCGGCAGCTCCTTGCCCTTACGTTTGAAGAAGGTCATGAGATTCGGGACGCGGCGATGATCGATATTGCTGTCCGGTCCGGACGCTCCCCAGCGTTGCGGGTACGCGGACCAGGCAGCGCCCATGTCTTCGTGCACGTCCTTTTGCAAATCGATCCCAGCCTTGCGAAACGCGCGGATAAGCACGTCCGAACAAACGCCAGTTTCGGGAGGCACGTCGCCACCCGGGTAATCAAGTTTTACGTAAGCAGGATCGTAGCCGGTGGTAACTCGGGTCTGTTCAATTGCGCTCGCCAGAAATGGTCTCAACTGAGGCGAGGCATTCTCAGGAACCGGCAATTCAGTTGAACTGGGTGGCACTCGCGCCCCGGTCGCCGAGCCAGTGGATTCGGAACGCCTCTGGCAGTTGGCAAGAGCAAGCAACACGATGAGCATTGCCAACCAGCTAACATTAGATCTTTTTCTCGCCCCATCAAGCAGCATGCTTTTCAAGCCACATGCGAATATCGTCACGCATCTCCGGCACGAAATCATGTGGCGCATCATAACTCTTGAACGAAACATCCTTTGCGCGCATGCGCAATTGTTCAGCGTAGGCGCCTACTCGTGCGGGTGGGTAAAACTCATCCTGATTTCCCGCCAGATGAAACACGGCCGCACTAGTTGATTTGTAGCCCTTGTTCGTCTCCCAGTCACCGGGTAGCCCGCCGCAGATTCCCACAACACCGCGCAGAAGATCCGGATGTGTAAACGCGAACCGGTAATTGAGCGCACAGGATTGCGAGAAGCCGAGAAGAAAAACTCTCTTGCGATCCGCAATCCTCTCCGCCGTCAATGTATCTATCAAATGGATAAGAGCGCGATGATGAATCGCGACCGATTCTTCCGGCTGGAAATTGGTCAGCCAGCCAAAACCAAATCTGAGCGCGCCGCCCGGCTCTTTTGGCTCTTTCATATGTTGATGAAATCCCTGCAATGCGGCAACGGCGAAAGAGGCCGGCGCGATCTGTCGTGCTTCACGCATCATCTGTCGCTTGCTCGCCCCATAGCCGTGCAGAGCGATGAGGAGTGGAGCAGGTGTTGCGGCCGGGGTGTGGACGTCGTAATAGAGTTTGATTTCAGCGCTGAGAGTGCGATCGGTTTGAGAAGTTTCGGCGGCGGTCATCAAGTTGCAGTTTCCTCGTTGATTTGTAGTTCGTCAAACCGTCAAGTGGGAGATCTGCGCCATGAAGCATAGCTCGATGAACTTAAAGTTGCTGGGCAATTGGCAATCGGCAAGCGGCAATCCTAAGGCCTCATTGCATTCGCACTTAATGAAAGTTACGATGCTTTTCGAGCGGCGCAACCGATCAAATCAACTTTCAGCGAGGTGGGGCCATGAAGTTTCCGGGTGGATTCAATATTCAGCAGATGATGAAGCAGGCGCAGACGATGCAGGAAAAGATGTCGAAAGAGATGGAGGAACTGCGCGTCGATGCGTCGGCCGGCGGCGGTGTAGTCAACATATCGATGAAGGGCAATCACGAGATCCTCTCTCTCAAGATCGATCCTGAAGCCGTGAAAGAGGGAGACGTCGAGATGCTTCAGGACATGATCCTCGCCGCAATCAACGAAGCCAACCGCAAAGTCGATGAGGCGATGAAAGGAAAACTTGGTGGGATGTTGCCGCCGGGATTAGGCGGATTGCTGGGATGATTGCCGATTGCCGAATTGGCGATTGGCTTGAGCTTCGTGAGGAATTCTGTCTCGCACGTACGATACGCTTGGTGATTCTGAAAATTGGAAATCGGCAATTGGAAATCGGCAATGCTTGAGTACGCAGAACCAGTAACAAAACTCATTGATGAGTTGAAACGACTTCCGAGCATTGGCCACAAGTCGGCGCAACGCCTCGCGTTTCACGTTATGCGGACGCCGGAAGCCGAGGTTGAGCGATTGATCGCCGCGCTACGCGAAGTCAAACAGCGAATAATCCTCTGTTCAGTCTGTAACAATCTTACCGAAACCGATCCGTGCCGGTTTTGTTCGTCAACTTCCCGCGATCGATCGGTTATCTGCGTTGTTGAAGAACCTCACAGCCTCGTTGCCGTTGAAAAAACGCGTAGCTTCAAGGGTCTGTATCACGTGCTGCATGGAAGTCTCTCGCCCATGCGACACGTCGGTCCGAATGAGTTGCGATTAGCTAATCTCTTGCCGCGCTTCAAATCCGAAAACAACGGCGGCGTGGAGATCCAGGAAGTTATTCTGGCGACTAATCCCACCACAGAGGGCGAGGCAACGGCAAACTACATCAGCCGTTTACTCAAACCCCTTGGCCTACGCATCACGCGCATTGCGATGGGAATGCCTGTGGGCGGTGATATGGAATACGTCGATGAGGTGACGATGGATAAAGCGCTGGCGAATCGGCACGAAATCTAGCCAAAAATGCAGCAGGCGGAAAGCAGAAGGCAGCATAGCCTCTACTTCGGAGTGAACTTTTCCGGGTGCGCCATCATGCTTGAGAGCATTCTACCAACTTCCTCATAACCTGCTGTTAGTCGGTCGTGATTCTCCTTTGACATGTAGCCGCAATCTAAGGCGAAGTCGATCCATACCTGGTCTCGCTCGCCTCCCCATCACAATCAGTCAATTTGTTGACAAGCATGTTTGGATAACGTCTCTTTCTGAAGCCCTCCGCCAAGTTTGCAGCAACGCTTTTCGAAGAGCGCCGGATCTGATTTGTCAGTGAATCGATTTCCTCGCGAGGAAACGCCCTTGAGAGGTTAAAGATTTCCATCGCGAGTTTGTAGGACAGTTGGTAGACCTTTAGGTCTCTGTGACCTCGGAGCATGTGAGGATCTCCCTAAACTTGTGAGGTTGGCCTGAGCCACACTGGCCGGCTCTGCCTTCTGCGTTCTGCCTAGTGCCTTCTGCCTTTCAGAAGCGCACGTGCTCAACCGGAACATTCTGCTTGCAATCGCTGCATTCCTCACCTTCGTCGTACATGTGGGCGTCGAAATCAACCAGCGATCGGATTGTGCTGCCTTCAAACTCATTTGGCGCTGCGGTGAAACGAACGATTGCGCCACAACCAATTATTGTCGCCCCCAGCTCCTTCACAAGTGCCGCAGTTTCTTCAAGCGCGGCACCGCTACGAATGATGTCATCAACAATGATGCAGGGATTGACCTCGCCCTGATTCACATACTGGCGAAACATCCGTTTGCCGTCTTCTTTCTCAGCCCAGTAGATCTGTTCGGCGCTGAGCGCATCGCGCACACCGAATGCCACCGGAATTCCCCCAGAGCTTGGACTGATCACTGCAATCTTGGGCAACTGACTGGAGATGTCTCGCTCCAGTCGAAATTTGCGGCTTAACGCAACAGCAAGCACGCGCGCCGTGTCGTAATAACGGAACGCAAGCGGCATCTGAAAATAATATGGCGAGTGTTTGCCAGTGGGATAAACAAAGTGGCCCTCGCGAAACGCACCAGTGCGCTTCAACGCTTCCATTACTTTATCTGACGAAGGAATCAGTGAAACCATTTTTAGCTCCGGTGATTGAAGGGATGTGGGATGTGGGATGAAACGACGAACTGCTGATTCATCCTTCACACTTCATACTTCATCCTTGAATTTGCTGCACAGCATACATCAATCTTCGCTTTTCGCTCCATCCTTCAGGAAATCTTTTATCAACCTGCGCTGGTCCTGAGGCAAGCCTTCAGGAATCTCTGTTGCCGTGAACCAACCCGCCTTTCTGATTTCCATACTTTGCGGCAAAGCAGTTCCGCGAGAGCGACAGCGAAAGATGATTTCAATCTGCCGCGGTTTCTTGAAAGTACGCGTCTGGACTAGTTCTGCGGAGTCGAGTTCTAGTCCGATCTCCTCGAGCAGTTCACGTCGCAGCCCCTCTTCCGGTTGTTCACCCGCTTCAACAAAGCCGCCCGGTATGCCCCAACCGCTCCCGGAGCGAAAGCGATGCTTCAATAACAGAACGCGGCCGCGCTCGTCGAAAACGATTCCAGCAGCGGTGACAGTGAAACGCGCGTGAGTCAGACGCATACTCCAACGACGCAATGATCTCGGAGCGTGGCGCCAGATCGTTTCTGCAAACTCTTTCAACACTAATTAAGCTTAGCATGCCAATGAGATGGGGTTTGGTTTTTGGCCTTTGGTCTTTGGTCTTGGACCTTTGGAACTCTTGGTGTGATCACTGGGTTGGTTTGCGTTGAGAAACAAACTACAAAGACCAAAGGCCAAAGACCAAAGGCCATTTCTTTCAAACATTGACGCCGGTTAACTTCACTCGTTAAGATTCGAGACAGGAACTCCCATCTCCGGTACTTACGAATTCGCAACCAAATGGCAGCAACTGTCAGCGATCCAAAATCACCTGAACCGGCAACAACTGCTCAGGTGCCCAAACGCATCACGAACGCGCAGACCGTTTGTAACGAGAAGAACGCGAAGGGCAAACTGTGCAACGGACATTTGAAGCAGCTGCGTACTGCGGGCGAGGCGTCTGAGATTCACCTCCGCGGGGACGATGTATTGTCGAAGTGTCAGACCTGCGGAACGTTGTACATGGGCCCTCCCCTCGGCCACGTCCGTGATCCGAACAAGCAAAGCAGATTTGTCGAAGCGGAGTTGACCGCCCTGCTACAAGCAGCTGGCGGCACGTTACCAGTAATCAAGAAGGACGAACGTGGCGTCTATGTGATGGTCGAAGCTGCGGCGGGACATGCACCGGCTGCGGCAAAGGCTGCTCCGGCGAAAGCCGCGGCGCCTGCAGCACAACCGAAGACGCAAGCCGCCGCACCCAAAGCAACTGCCGCAAAGCCAGCGGCGACTAAGACGGCTGGAGCGGATCCAAATCGTCAGTTGTTCAAGCGGTCAACCTACGCAGGCGTAAAGGACACTGGGCCAGTTCCAGGTGAAAGCTTTGCCGATAAGGTTGCGCGGTTGAAAGCCGTGTCAGCGGGAGCAAAACAGCGTGCTGAAGAAGGTGGCGGTGGTCACGCAGAGACTGTTGAAGCGAGCGCTACCATCGAAGCGTCGGCGGAGCCAGCAACTGTTGTTGAAACACCTGCGACCGAAGCTTCGACAGCAGCGCCGGCCGCAGAAGCCGTTCACAAACCGACCGGTCAGGCAGATCGAACCTTGATGAAACGTTCTACTTACTGTGGTGTGACGGATACGGGTCCGGTCGCGGGTGAGAGTTTCGAGCAGAAAGTAGAACGCCTTCGCAAAGTATCCGCCGCAGCCAAACAACGAGCGGATGGTGGGTGAGTCTCATCCACTCAAGGTAGCCTTCGGCAACGTTGGGCTGGAGGACATAACCGCTTCGCGGTTCAATTCAAAACGATAATCTTCGTTGGAGTTTTCACCTCTGGCGAACCGTCAAACCCTCACGAGCAAGTTTCCAATTCAGCACCTCTGCCCCTTGCTCTACGGCAAGTGCGCGCTCCACGTCTTCCTTACGCCCTTCTGCACAAAGAAACGCAATGCAACCGCCCCCGCCCGCCCCGCACACTTTCGCTGCCTGAGCGCCGTGCGCCAACGCCTTCGCCACAAGCGACTCCATTTGGGGAGTTGTCACGCCCGGAGAAAGTCTTTTGCGGTTGGGATACGCCGCACTCATGATCGTTCGAACACGTTCCCAATCGTCCGCCAATAAAGCCGCTCGCATGTTAACGGCCGAATCACGAATGCCCTCGAACAGTTCAAACAGCTCCTGATCGCCGTCAATGTGTCGCTTCAGAATGTCCCAGTTGTTTGTGCCTGAAAGGCGTGGCTCACCCGTGTAACAAATCACAATGCGATCTTCGAGCGTCGTTTCCTGTACCTCGAGACCTTCTCGCTCAATACCGTCCGCACGAAAATGAATGCATGAAGTCGAGCCGTAGAAAGCGGGATAGTAATCCTGAAATCCGGCGGGAACACGAATCACGGTCGTTTCAATGTTAGCCACAAGGGTGATGAACCGACGTTCGTCATAACGATTGCCCTGGAGGCGATTGAGGGCACCAATACAGGCGATGGCCAGCGCAGAAGAGCCACCAAGTCCGGCACCGGCGGGAGCCTCGCTTTTTGTCGTTAAGTGAAATCCCTGAGTCGGCTTGTAGAAGTGGACCAGCTTCGAGATCAGTTCCAAGCGCGCTTCGCTTGCCAGGCTGTCGATCTCGGAAACACTCGTTTCAAACGCGACTGCGCGGTCGCTGGATTCAAGAATGATCCGATCATCGTCACGCGTCTCAATGCGACAATGCGCTCGCAAAGAGATTGCGAAGTTCACAGTGGCCGCGCCAGGGTGAAAGAGATAGAGAGGCCAGAT
>Ga0157380_10001440_pt1 | contig 15567 bp, 11 predicted proteins | sample S35metaG_FD_119757 | JGI IMG/M metagenome (GOLD analysis project Ga0157380, IMG submission 119757) | Switchgrass rhizosphere microbial communities from Kellogg Biological Station, Michigan, USA - S3-5 metaG | ecosystem: Host-associated > Plants > Roots > Rhizosphere > Soil | place: USA... | reverse complement strand
GCCCTTTTGCTCATTGGCACCGACCTGACGATGGTCGTGGCGGGTGTGAGCGCGTGGCTTCAGTCCGCCTTCGGTCACGACCGCCGGCGCAACCCTGTCTTCCGAACGGTCTTCAACGCGGCGGCGCTTGTGCTGACGGTGAAGGCTGCCGGACTCGCCTTCCAGTACATGGGTGGGCAACCCGGTTCGCTGGATCTGCGTCTGCGCGAAATTTCAAAGCCGCTGGTCGCCAGCGCCCTCGTCTACTACCTGGTGAACACGTCGATCGTCGCGACGGCGATCGCATTGGCGAATCGGAAGTCGGTGTGGAGCGTCTGGCAATCGAACTTCTTGTGGACCGCCCCCAGCTACTACGTGGGTGCCGGCGCCGCAGTGGCCGGCGCCCTGGTCTGGCAGACGCAGCAGTGGTGGCTCCTGCCACTTGCGGGCGCGCCCCTCTACCTGATGTTCCGCTCCTACCGGATGTACGTCGAGCGGCTCGAGTCCGAGGAGCGCCACAAGGAAGAAGTGCTCCGGCTGCATGGCGACACGCTGGCCGCGCTCGAGGCCGCTCGCCTGTCAGAACAGCGCTATGCGCTTGCCGCCGCCGGCTCGAACGACGGTCTCTGGGACTGGGACGTGCGCGCCAACGCCCTCTATTGCTCCGAACGTTGGAAGCTGATGATGGGGTTGTCGCCGACCGACAGCGTATGCACGCTGGAGGAATGGGTGAGCCTTGCCGACGACGAGGATCGCGCGCGGCTTCAGGAAGCCATCGAGGCGCATCTCACCGGCGAGCGATCGCATTTCGAGATCGAGTACCGGATGCGTCATGTCGATGGCAATGTCCGCTGGGTTCACTGCCGCGGCATCGCTGTACGTGACGAGTCGGGGCGTGCCATCCGACTCGCGGGGTCGCAGACGGACATCAGCGAGCCGCGCCGAATCCGCGATTCGCTTGCACAGGCCGCTCAGCACGATCCGCTGACCGATCTGCCCAACAGAACATTGTTCCGCGAGCTCGTTCAGCGTGCGATCGGTCAGACGACGCGTGTCGGCTCACCTGGTTATGGAGTGTTGTTCATCGATCTCGATGGGTTCAAGGCGATCAACGACACGCACGGGCACGTGGCAGGCGATCGCTTCCTGAAGGCGATCGCCAAGCGCTTGCAGTCGCATCTGCGTCCCGGGGACGTACTCGCGCGGCTGGGTGGCGACGAATTCGGTGTCCTCGCGCACAACGTCGAAACGGCGGACGATGTCTGCGCGATTGCGGAAAGACTGCAGGAGGCGCTGGCCGAGCCGTTCCTGGTCAACGGACAACGCACCCGCGGCGCCGCAAGTATCGGAATCGTCGTGGGCAACGCACAGTCCCGGTCGGTCGATGCCCTGCTGCGCGACGCGGACATCGCTATGTATCGCGCGAAAGCGGCCGGACGAGGCGGCTACGAGCTGTTCGACCCGGACATGCACACGGCCGCGCTGCAACAGCTCACGTTCGAAACCGAGCTCCGTCGCGCGATCGAACGCAACCATCTCGCGGTCTTTTATCAGCCGATCGTCCAGCTATCGTCGTCACGCATCTGCGGATTGGAAGCGCTCGTCCGGTGGGAGCGTGCCGATGGCCGGATGATGGCGCCGTCGGAATTCATTGCCGTTGCAGAGGAAACCGGCCTGATCGTCCCGCTGACGTATCAGGTACTCGGCCAGGCGTGTCACCAGGTGGCGGCGTGGCAACAGATGTTCGGACGGCCGCTGGATCTGTCAGTGAACATCTCGTCCAAGATGTTTTCGCGACCCGAGTTCATCGATAAGGTCGAGGAAGCCATCCGTGAGAGCGGACTGCTTCCCGGGACGCTGCGCCTCGAGATCCCCGAAAGTGTCCTCATCGATCACGCGGATGTCGTCGGACATCAATTCAACCGGTTGCGCGCCCTGCAGGTGGCCCTGCACCTGGACAACTTTGGAACGGGGTACGCCTCTCTGAGCTACTTGCAGCGGTATCCGGTCGACGCGTTGAAACTGGATAAGTCCTTCGTGGCTCGCATGGGGACGCCCGGCAATGACGGCGTCGGCGGCGCGATCGTGAAGCTCGCACGCGAGTTGGGAATGGGGCTCATCGCCGAGGGCGTCGAAACCGCTACGCACGTCGAACAGCTGCGCCTCCTCGATTGTCCGCACGCACAGGGTTACCTCTTCTCGCGGCCGCTGACTGCCAGCGACATGGCGCCGCTGCTCGCCAGCGAGTCGGCGGTGGAATCTCTGCCGGCGGCTTCCTGATTTACAGCTTCCGCAGTCGCACCCGGCGCACGGCGTGATCGCGGCCTTTCTCCAGGATGAGATGCGCGCGTTCGCGCGTCGGCTGGATATTCTCGCGCAGATTTGCGAGATTGATCGAGGTCCAGAGTCGCCGCGCCGTCTCGACGGACTCGGCGGGGCTGAGCGCAGCGTAGCGATGAAAGTATGAGGACGCGTTCGTGAAGACCGTTTCCCGCAGCGCCAGGAAACGCTCGATGTACCACTGCTCGATATCGTTCTCCGCGGCGTCGACGTAGATCGAGAAATCGAAGAAGTCCGACACGAACATCGGCATGGGCCGTCCGGCTCGGCCGCTTCCGGTTTGCAGGACGTTGAGTCCTTCGACGATGACGATGTCGGGACGGCGAACGACCTGATACTCCCCCGGCACGACGTCGTAGCGCAGGTGCGAATAGACGGGAGCCTGCACCTCGGGAACGCCCGACTTCAGTTCAGCCATGAAGTGCACCAGTCGCCGGAGGTCGTAGCTCTCCGGGAAACCCTTGCGATGCGTCAGGCCTCTTGTCTCCAGTGTCGCCAGCGGAAACAGAAATCCATCCGTCGTCACCAGATCGACCTTGGGATGGCTCGGCCATCGCGAAAGTAATGCCTGCAACAACCGCGACGCCGTGCTCTTGCCAACGGCGACGCTGCCGGCCAAGCCAATCACGAACGGAATGTGCGCGCTTTGCGAGCCGAGGAACGTCGCCGTCGCGGTATGGAGGTTCCTCTTTGCGGCAACGTAGAGATTGAGCAGGCGTGACAGCGGCAGGTAGATGTCGGCAACCTCGTCGAGTGATGTCTTCTCGTTGAGGCTGACGAGACCGCGCAGCTGCGGCTCGGTCAATGGCAACGGTGTCGCGGCGCGGAGCCGTGCCCACTCGGCGCGGCTGAACTCGACGAATCGCGAAACCGCGACGTCCTCGCCGCGTCCGGACATGCGGTCATTCTAGCCTTGCCCTCCTGAGGGGCGGGCCCGCAGTCTGGCAAAACTGTGAAGGGGGTCTGACCCCTTGAGTGCAGTATTGTGAAGGGGGCTGACCCCGCGCGAGAGGCGTCGTCTCTCGAAGACACGGGCCAGCCACCATCGTCATGTCACATGGACATCACGATGTTGCCTCAGATACTTTCTAGGCATTCTTCGTTTCTTCGATGGCGTGATGTTTGCCAAACCGGGCATTATGCGCTACTGGCTTCCAGCCGTTCTTATCCTCCTGGCCGCCGTTCCCTCGTACGCGGCGCCGGACGGGCAAGATCAGCCGGATCCTGGTAGCGGGTCACGCCGAAGTCCCGATTTCCTGTTCGGCCGGCCAAGCGGCACTTTTGGGATTCGCGGCAATTGGGTCTTCAACCGCGGCGGCAGCGACTGGTACGACTTCGTCACTGACCAATTGACCATCGACAAAGGCGCCTTCAACGCGCCTGGCGTCACACTCGAGGTCGGGTTTCTGCTGAAGCCCCGGCTGGACGTCCTGGCGGGTGTTGACTTCTCCGGTACATCGACTGACTCGGAGTACCGGCGGTTCGTCGATAACAATCGCCTTCCTATCAATCAAAGGACCGAGCTTCGCGGAACGACGATTAGCGGCAGCCTGAAGTACTTTCTCGTCCCGCGTGGACGTGAGGTGGGGAGCGTGGCATGGGTCCCCAACACGGTCGTGCCATACGTCGGCGCCGGTGGCGGCACCCACTGGTTCAAGCTCACTCAGCAGGGCGACTTCGTCGATTTCGTCGATCTGTCCGTCTTTTCGGACGCGTTCGTATCCAGTGGATGGTCACCCAGTGCGCACGTCTTCGGCGGTGCCGACGTCAAGCTGAACAAACGCATGTACCTGACTGTCGAGGCCCGGTACGAATGGGCCAAGGGCGACCTCGGAAGGGACTGGATCGATTTCGATCCGATTGACCTTTCGGGCTTGCACGTGGGAACGGGAATCAACTTCGTCTTCTGAGGCGGAGTAGGATCCATTTGAGGAGCAACCGGATGAAGACGCTGGCCCTTGCCTCTGCCGTGTTGTTGTTCCCATTGGTCTCGCATGCGCAGGCCACCGACCCGAAGTGGAATGCCTGGCTCGGATGCTGGGAGCTGGTCGTCGAAAACGCGCGAGACGCCAGCACACGCCCGAACCCTGCTCGCCGTACGTTCTCACAGAACGGCGCTGACTCGCGGGCGCAGATATGCGTCGAGCCTTCCGGGAATGGCGCGACGCTGACGACGCGGGTCGCGAATCAGACCGCGATTCAACAGACGATCGTAGCGGACGGCGCCGAGCGCCCGATCACCGACGCGGAGTGCCGTGGCACGCAGCGCGCCGAGTGGTCTGCCGATGGCCGAAAGCTGTTTTCGCGGGCCGATCTCGCGTGCTCGAACGACAAGGGCACCCGGCGAGTGTCGGGTATGTCGATTCTGGGTGCCAATGGAACGTGGACGGATATCCAGGCGGTCGACGTCAGCGGACAGCAAACAGTACGCGTTCGCAGCTACCGCCGCGTCTCTGAGGTGGCAAAGATCGGACGGGGCCTCACACATGCGTCGCCGCTCACGCTAGACGATGTGAAAGAAGCGAGCACGAAAGTGTCGCCGCGAACGCTCGAAGCGGCACTGGTCGAGACCGGCTCCGCGTTTGACTTGTCCGGAAAGGATCTCCTCGCGCTGCAGGACGCCAAGGTGCCCGGCACCGTCACCGACCTGATCGTCGCGCTGTCCTATCCCGAGCGCTTCATCGTCGAACGGAGGCGACACGATGACACCACGCCAACAACGGCGCTGGTCGACGACCCGTTCTTCGTTGGATATGCGTTCGGTTATCCCATGTGGGGCGACTTTGGTTTCTACTCGCCGCTGTACGGACCGTATTCACCGTACTTCTATTCACCGTTCTTCGCGTACCTGCCTTGGTACTACCCTCGTTACTTCGGCAACACGTACTACGTCGTCTACGGTGATGACTCGGGTTCGGGCGGCGGAGGCGGAGGCGGGCAGATCAGGCCGAGTGGAGGCGGACGAGCTGTAGACGGACTCGGTTATACGCGCGTGCGCCCGCGCGAAGCCGAGCCCACACCGCACGGCTCTCCAGGTTCCGTTGCTTCTTCGTCTGGCGGATCGTCGTCATCAGGAGGCGGCGGGGGCAACGTATCGAGCCAGGGCTTCTCGAGCGGCGGATCCGGAGGAGGTGACGGCGGTGGTCGCACTGCGCAACCGAGGTAAGATTCCCGGATGCATGATGGAGTGAAGAAGACGATGCGCGCTCTCGCGCAGGTGGCACTGGCCATCGTTGCGATGGGCGCAGCGGCGGTCACTCTCGAAGCGCAGCAGCAAGGCCAGGAACGCGGCGCAGGCGCCGCAGGCGGTCAGGCCGGTGGTCGCGGAAATCCACGGCCTGAATGCGTCAATCCCAAGATTCCCGCAGCCGAGTGCAACGTCGGCGCGACACCAATCAACTGGGCCGATCCGCCGCTTGGTGATGGTCCATTCCTCATTGAATCAGCGCGCCCGGAACACCGCAACCTTCGCGTCGTGGTGATGGCACGGCTGCGTCAGCCGTGGTCGATCGCGTTTCTGCCTGACAACGCAATCCTTGTCACAGAACGCGGAGGTCAGCTCCGGATCATCCGCAACGGTGTGCTCGATCCCACACCGGTTGCCGGCGTGCCCGCGGTTCATGCCGCCGGCCTGCAGGGGCTCATGGACGTCGTGCTGCACCCGCGTTTCGCCGAGAACCACTTCATCTATCTGGCCTACCACAAGCCGGTGAAGGGACCGACTGGAACCGAGGCTGGCGAAACAACGCTCGCGCGCGGCGTGTGGGACGGGACGGCGCTGACCGACGTCCGCGACATCTTCGCGTCTGGTGCGACCAACACCGAGTCGTCGCGTATCGGATTCGGCCGCGACGGGATGCTGTACATGTCCATCAGCGCGAGCGGTACAGGCCCCGACGTCTTCCGTTCGGCGGATCCGAACGACTACGCGGGGAAGACAGTTCGGCTACGAGACGATGGGACCGTCCCACCGGACAACCCGTTCGTGAACAAGCCCGGATACAAGCCTGGGATCTACACGCTGGGACACCGGAACGGCCACTCGATGTCGCTCAATCCAGAGACCGGGCAGTTCTGGATGACCGAGCAGGGTCCCAACGGTGGAGATGAAGTCAACATCCTGAAGCCGGGTGCCAATTACGGCTGGCCGTTCGTCAGCAACGGCCGCAATTACATGGGGCCGAAGATCTCTGACGTTCCCTACCAGCAGGGCACTGAACAGCCTCACGTCGTATGGGTACCATCCATCGCCGTGACGGGCGGAACGTTCTACACCGGGGACGTCTTCACCGGATGGAAGCGAAGCTACTTCGTGGGTGGATTGCGAGAAGGTGAAACGCCGCGTACCGGGCAACTGCAGCGCATCGAGTTCAACGAGAAATGGGAAGAGGTTCGGCGCGAGCCGATGCTGCGCGAGTTGCACCAGCGAATCCGGGACGTCCGGCAAGGGCCAGACGGATTGCTTTACCTCGTTACGGGCGAGGCACAGGGGGCATTACTGCGCATCGAACCTGCCGCGCCTCTAGCAGCGCCAGCCTCGACCTCCAGGTAGCAAGTAAGGACACCGGGTGTGATTTTCTGCGGATTCGTACGGAAATCACACCCGGTGTCTTGTGTCGTGTTCAGAAAGTCAGTAGACCCTAGAAGAAAACGGTCGAACGTGTCCCGGCCCGGCACACCCGGACACGGCGACGGCCTTCCCCGGCGCGCGTTCTGCACACAAGCAATGCGCTGATTTTCAGAAAGTTACCCCCAAAGGCTCACCTCGGAACCACCGGAACAGCAGTTGCTCAGGCTTACTACGGATGTGGCCGTTTGGGCCCGTCGTGTGAAAGCAACCGCCATGAGAAGACTGCTCGTGAAGAGCGCGCTCGAGCGCGTCAACAAAGAACTGTGGGTCGTTCTGTCGCTGTTTGCGATCGCGCTACTGCTCAACCAGGTGATCGCAGCCCAGCGGATGGTTTTGAGCTTCTACGTTCTGCCCACTATTGCTTCGGCCTACTTCTACGGCCGGCGGCACGGAACGCTCACGGCACTTGCCAGCGTGCTCCTCGTGGCCGGCCTGCTGGTCTTCCGCGACTCCGTCGCAGGCGGGCCCGCCGCGCTGAGCATGACGTTCACGGATTGGCTGGAGGTCGTGGTCTGGGGCGGCTCGCTCATCGTCACCGGCTACTTGATGGGGACGCTCTACGAGCACAAGAATCAGCAGATCAACGAACTGCGTGAGACGTATTCGGGCGTGCTGCTGATCCTTCGTCACTTCATCTCGAAGGACAGCTACACGGAGAATCACTGCTATCGAGTGTCAGTCTATGCAACGCGGATTGCGGCGCAGCTGAACTTGCCGACCGATCGCATCGAGGATGTCAGAGCCGCGGCGCTCCTCCATGACATCGGCAAGCTGGAGATCAGTCGCGATCTGCTCTACAAGGCCGCGCGGCTGACGCGCGAAGAGCACGACCGAATCCAGGAACACGTGCCGCGTGGTATCGAAATGCTGGAACCTGTCGGCGGCGCGCTGCGGCGGGTCATTCCGATCATCCTGGCGCACCACGACAAGTTCGATGGGAGCGGTTACAACCCGACGAGCGGCGAGTCCATCCCATTCGAGGCGCGAATCATCGCCGTCGCCGACGTCTACGATGCGCTCACGAGTGACCGGCCCTACCGCAAAGCGATGTCGCCGTTCGAAGCACGCGATGTGATCACCAACGGGGAGAACACCGAGTTCGATCCGAAGGTCGTCGCCGCGTTCAATGCGCTATTCCGGCGAGGTGAGCTCGAGATCTGGTCGGCGCCCTTGTCCGCAGCGTAGGCCGGGTCTTTAGACCCGGTGGGGTCAGAGCCCTTCACACGTTTGCACGCGTTGTCGCAACGTAGGCCGGGTCTTGCCTTTTAGACCCGGCGTGATCGGCGGGTCCAAAAACAGGACCAGCCCTACGAATCAAAGAGAAGGACCCGCCCTACGCGTTCACTTCGCGGAAGGGATCGCGATCGACAAGCTGGTCAGCCCGTCGAGACAGTCCACGCTCATACGACCACCATGCGCTTCAGCGACGTGGCGCGCGGCGCGCAGGAGCGTGAGCGCCGACGTCGTACCTGATCCGCCAGGGACCGCCCCTTCGCGCGCATCATCGTCGGCAAGGATGGATCGCCAGAACAATGGCAGTTCGGCACCCTCATGATCCGCCACGAATACAACTGCCCCATCGGCTCGTGTCATGACGCCAAGGGAGACATTGCGAGCGCTCTGGCCAGTGAGTAGCGCCGGCGCAGCCACAACTAAGGCACCGATCGAGGCCACCAGCAGTTCTTCGTCACCCGTAAGGAGTGCACCGTCCGCCTTGCTCTGATTGATCGACAGCGCGACACTCCGCAGGCGACGCTCGGCCTCTGTGTCGCCGACCACGCGCTGCAGAATCGTCCTTGGATAAACAGGGCGCCGTACCGGGTTGACTTCCCCTCTGAGCACCCGAACCGCGCGAAGAAGGTGAAGGGCCCGTGCCGCCTCCGCCCGGACCAAATCGATGGCGACTGCGTGCGTCAGGGCCGACCCGCTGGCCAGTAGACCGGCCGACGAGGCGACTGCGGTCAGGCAATCGGCAAATGCCCCGAACGCAATGTCCGTCTTTGGACGCTCGGGACGCACGGGCGAACCCTCTCGGGGTGCTGACGGGACGTTCGTCGCCGCCGCCAGGATCCGAGCCTGGTCGTCATCTACACGTTCTACGAGACAGGGAACCTCAGTGAGTCCGGCCTCGAGGGCCGCGGCCAGCCGCTTGCTCCCGGCCATCACCTGAAAACGCCCTCCCCGGCTCCTCACCAGCAAAGGCTGCAGGACACCGTGCCGCCTGACCGACTCTACGAAGTCCGCCGACGGACTATGGTCACCCTCCCTTTGAATCGGGTCGATGGTGCGCACATCGAGATGGCGGATCGGCGCGCTAAATAGCGCCGAATCCAGTTCTTCAACGTAGTGAGCGTCGGCCCTCATGCGGAATCTCGGAGGCAGGCCTTCACGAAGCGGGGGTGTCGGTTCGCCGATATGGTTGTCCAAACCACGCTCAATATCAGACATAGTTAGGGGGTACCGGAAATCGCGTGGCCGCAGAAAGATGGTGGCGCTGGGCAGGCGTGACTTCGGGCAGCGCCACGAGTATAGATCGCCAGTCACCGCTTGCATCACCCGAATGTCAGAAAAATCCGTAGTACCCCTATTGAATCTCTGGTAAGAACCGATAACCTCCTCCGGAGAACAGCGCCCGGCGGCGCCGAGACATCATGAACGAGACGGTCTACCTGTTCGCCCTTAGTTTGCCCGACTTGTTGGACCGGATCGTGGCCGATCGAGACGAGGCTCGAGTTCCTGTCCCACAGCCGCCGTCACCAGCCCCTCGAACGTAGCGAGGCCCTGTGGAAGCAAACCGTCGCGACACGACGCGCCGTGCCGAGGTCGTCAGAACCGTTCTCGAGGAAATCGTCCACGGGGGTGCGCCCTTCGTCACGATCGACGGACTCCAGACTTCTCTCCAGGTTTCACCCGAGGCCGCGACCCGAATCCTTGAACGTCTGGTGAGTGCCGGACTGCTGACACAGGCCGGTCAAGGCGTCTGGACCCGCGTCTCTCCCTGATCTTCGTCACACTTCTTCCAGCCAGGAAGATTCCGATCATCGCGCTCTGGACTTTGGCGCGCCGCGGCCGATAGATATCAGTGTGAGCGCACTTGTTCTGGCTTCCGTTTTTCTCCTCACTCTCGCCCTCGGCGCAGCCCTGGCGAAAGGCGTCCTGACCGTGATGCTCAGCCTGATGGTTGGAGCCCAGGTTCCGACCGTAGCATCTGTCCGAGCCGCTGCGGCAGGCCTGATCGCCCTGGTTCGGTAAGAGTCACACACCCTTCCGTCATGTCGCAGTTCAAGGTCCTGAAGCAACAGGTCGCGGCCAGCCTCATCCTGTCGACGGGCGCCATCCGGCACGGCTGCTTCTTCGTCGTCACGTCGATGACTCATGGCGGCTCCGAGAGAGTCGGCGACCTGCTCAACAGCGCTTCCGGCTTCTTTCCGTTTCAGCATGACGACGGGACGACGGGGCAATACAACCGCAACCATCTCGTCATGGTGATGCTGCCGGCAGGAATCGCCGAAGAGGAGTTCGAACCTGGCTTTACGGTGTCGCTGCGGCGCGACGTCTCTGTTTTGCTGTCCACGGGAACATCCATTGATGGCACGGTTCTCGTCAGCGACGCCGCCGGGCACGAACGTCTCAGTGACTTCGCTCGCGCCTCGAAGCGATTCTGGTACATCCTCACGTCGCGGGGAACCGTTGTCGTGAATTCCGAACACATCGTCGAGCTCATCGAAAAAGGCACCGAATGACCCCCGCGATCGATCGTCTCTTCAAATTGATGTGCGAGCAGGGAGCCTCGGACCTGCACCTGTGCGTCGGGATGCCGCCGCTCGTGCGCAAGGACGGCTCGATCCAGATGCTCGAGCTCGCGGCGCCGCCGCTGGATGCGGCGACGATGACCTCGCTGCTCGAGCCGATCATGCCGGGCAAGAATCGCGAAGAGTTCGCGCGGCGCCACGACACCGACTTCGCCTACGAGCTCGCGGGAGTCGCACGCTTCAGGGCCAACGTCTTCATGGACCGCAAAGGGAGCGGCGCCGTATTCCGCGTCATCCCGTCCAAGATCCTGACGGCAGCTGACCTCGGATTGTCGCCGCACATCCTGCAGCTGTGTCGGCTGAACAAGGGGCTGGTGCTCGTGACCGGTCCAACCGGTTCCGGCAAGTCGACGACGCTCTGCGCGATGGTGGACTACATCAACCAGAATCGCAGCGAGCACATCATCACGATCGAAGACCCGATCGAGTTCGTACACGAGAACCGCAAGTGCCTGGTCAACCAACGCGAGGTCCATACCCATACCGAGTCGTTCCGCGACGCGCTGCGCGCGGCGCTCCGTGAAGATCCAGACATCCTGCTCGTCGGAGAGCTGCGGGATCTCGAGACTGTCGCGATCGCGATCGAGACGGCCGAAACAGGCCACCTCGTATTCGGCACGCTGCATACGACAACGGCCGCATCGACGGTCGATCGCATCATCGATCAGTTCTCCAGCGACCGGCAGTCGCAGATTCGAACGATGCTGGCCGAATCGCTGCGCGGTGTCATCGCGCAGACGTTGTGCAAGAAGATCGGTGGCGGACGGGTTGCTGCGCTCGAAGTGCTGATCGTCACGTCGGCCGTCAGCAACCTGATTCGCGAGGGAAAGACGTTCCAGCTTCCCTCCATCATGCAGGTCGGCAAGGCGCAGGGCATGGTCACGTTGAACGATTCGCTGATGAACCTCGTGACCAAGAAGCTGGTTGCGCCGGAAGAGGCGTATGCGAAATCGGTGGACAAGTCCGGTTTCGAGGGTCTGCTCAAGCGCGCCGGCATGGACACCAAATTCGTGACGGCCGGCAACGCGGCAGCGTGATAAGTCGCCGGGTCCACAGAACAGGACCCGGCCTACGCAGCAGATCGATATTCGTAGGGCGGGTCTTGCTCTAGACCCGCCGACGTCCATACAACAGACATCGACCGCCGGACATTTACACCGCTCCTGCTGGTGCGTCGAAATCCAAATTCTCCGTGATTCGCGTGCCGTCGGTTCGAAAGGCGGTCCGCAGCATGTCAATGCGTCGCCGCGCCTCGGCGACGTCGTTCACGCCCAGATTGATGTTCAGCAGATCGATGTACCACGGCAGCTTGATGCCGTCGGTGACGTAGGTCTCGACGATCTCGCGCGCGATCGGCAGCGTCGTGTCTTTCGAGTTGTCGTGCACGTCGCGGTTGCTCGCGCGCCGAAGCTTGTCGTATTCCTCCGCCAGCAGCCGCTTGAAGAGCGCCGCGCTGAAGACGTCGCCGGCCTTGCTGCCCGTTTCAGGGTCGTCTGCCGTCAATTGCGCGCCCTTGTGCAGCCATTCCCAGAGGATGCTCAAACGGATCTCCCCGGTGGCCATATCCTCCATCAGGTAGAGCACATCGTCATTGGCGAAGAAGTCGGCGGCCTTGAGCGCAGCCGCCTGCATGCCCTGACCAAACGCATTGCCGTACTGAATGGCGACGCTGAGCAGATCGCGCGCGCCCCGAATCGTGCGCGGCGCCGGCTCGAGCAGCAGGAGGCCATCCGCGTCGGCGGCTGCATAGGTCAAGGGAGGAAATGCGCGACCGAGCTGATTCGCCTTGCCCACGCGCTCCCAGACGGGCCGGACGATGTGAACCATCTTCCAGTGCGCAACCCACTTGCCGCTCGCCCCCTCGCGCTCTTCGCGTTCGGCGCCAGCGACGGCTCGCTCCATCGCCTTCTTGACGCCTTCCGCCGAGCCAACCGGGATGTTGGGCTCCATTCCGCCCTGCCACAGGGCGTAACCGCCGCGCGAGTCCGGCGTGTTGACGGCTCGGCGCACGCGGTCCTCGTAGTTCCGCATGTACCCATAGGTCATCGTGATGGCGTCGATATTGGGATCGATGAAACCGGAATCCCAGGCCATCGCGTCGGCGACGCTGTTGATGTAGTCCCATCGCCCGGTGTTGAACCCGACAAAGTGCTCGCCGAGTGCAGCGCGAATCTCCATCAGTTGATATACGGCCTCGAGTTGCTCAACGAGAACGTACACCTTGATCAGTCCGGGGGAAAGCTGCAAGAACCGCTCGAGTGTGGTGACTATCTCGTTCCAGATTGCGGCCTCTTCGGCGGTCTGGATCTTGGGCAAGTACAAGACAATCGAGGCGCCACTCTCACGCAGACGTTTGTAGTTGTTGATCACGTACAACGTCATGTCGACGATGGACGCCGAGAATCCTCCCCCATTCGCTCGCCGCACGTGGCGATCGTCAAGATGCAGGCCGCGCGCGCGGAACATCTTGGTGGTGTAGTCGAGCTGGGTTCGCCAGTCGGCGATGATCGGGCGGCCGAAGAACCCTCGTCCCCACTCGTTCATTTCGGCGGCCACCTGCTCGGCCGCGCGCATGAACACCGCGTCGCGATGAATGGCCAGCTTGAGATTGCGCTGGTTGTCGAGCGACATCATCGACACTTGTCCGAGCGCGTCTTCCCCGTCGAACATCCAGCCGTCGGCGCCTGACAGCAAGGCATAGGCGACATTGCGAATGCTCTTGTCAGTGGCGACGCCGGGCCTTGCCGCAGGCCCGGTGCCCTGAATCCACTGCCGCTGCAGATCCGTTGGAATGTCGCTCCCGACGAACTTTCCGTCACGCGCGTCCTGCACGCGAATGCGGGTTCGAGGAATCTCGGAGGAGGGATCGAGGAACGCGATCCGCTGTCCGGTCCGCGCCCGGGCGAGACGACGAGCAATACGGCCCGCCATGACAGCCTTGCGGTCATCGTCGAGCGGGGCTAGCGCATGCAGGGCATCAAGGGCCTGTGTCGTGAAAATGTCGGGGTAGTTTGCGCGCGCGCTCCTCCGAATTTCCAACATAGGGGGGCGATTATCTCAGACTATACTGCTCGAGTTGATGCCCCTGGTCGTTGCAAGCAAGACCTTGTGATCCCGCTTCCTCTCCGTCTGCGGCGCGCCACCAGAGCTATCGCCGCACTCCTCGCATTTCTCGTGCTGGCTGGCGCGACCTATCAAGGCGTGGCGACGGCGCTCGAGCGCCATCGTTTCAAGCGCCCAGGCGGCCTCGTCGATGCCGGCGGGCATCAGTTGCACATCTACTGCACAGGTCGGGGCGCGCCTGTTGTTATTCTCGAAGCCGCCGCGGGAAGCATGTCTCCTGCCTGGGCGTGGGTTCAGCCTGATGTCGCGCGGAAGACACGCGTCTGCAGCTACGATCGCGCGGGGCTGGGATGGAGCGAGGCGGGCGACGGGCGCTATGTCGCCTCGCGCGTGCCTGAAGAACTGCGCGTGCTGCTCGATCGCGCTAACGAGATCGGCCCCGTCGTCCTCGTTGGGCACGAGGCTGGCGCACTCTTCGCCCGCATGTATGCGGCACGCTTTCCTGAAGACACTGCCGCGCTCGTACTCATCGACGATCCAACGACCGTGCAGACCACGATGAGGGCAACGTTCCCGTCGGCGTGGCCATGGCTGGCCCGGGTGGGCCTCCTTCGCTTGTCCGGTCAACTGTCATCGATTGCAGAGGGCCTGCCGGGCGAATCCGGCGGCGCCATGCGCGCCTTCCTGAATCGACCGGATCACCTCACACGCGCGGCGATGGAGCTGTCAGGACTGGACGAAGTGACCAGCACGGCTCGCCCGCTGGCCCTCTCGCCCAGGATTGTCGTCGCGCCGGTGTCGCTCGGGACCGTCGCGCAGCCGGCGATGATCGTGACCCGGGAACAGGCGGCGCAGGTCATCGGAGCCATCGACGGCACGGTTGGGCGGGTCCGGGAATCGGATGCCCTCGCTAAATCAGAGCAATAGCCACAAAACGAGAACACCGCCCACCCTGTCCCGAACTGCCGCATCCACGAGGCGGCCCTAAACCACATCGTGTGGTCGCCGAAACTGATATAGCTACCCGCGTTTTGAAGCCTGACTCACGCCGCTAAATCCAGCGTTCGATCGGGCTGGCCCCGGCGTTGAAACCTAAGGGGAATTACCGATTGGGCTTTGAGATTTCCACACCCGGTCACATAATCACAGGACCGCGGCATGGGGCCATCCAGAGTCCAGCCGTGGGCCTGTGATGAAGTGCCCGAACTGCGGAAGACAGGTTTCGGATAGAGCCGGGCGTTGCCCTGCCTGTAATACCTCGCTGCCCTCTTCGGAATTAAGCGGCGTGTTCACGCCTCCAGGCGACGACGCGGAAACCGTATTTTCGCCGCCATCCCGGCCCCCAAATCCGCCTTCGGCAGCGCCCACATCTCCCAGGTCGAATACCGCGCCAACGTCCGCCGGAGGCGATCGACGCCGGGCCGCTGGAGACGAAGAAACCGTGTTCGCGTCGCCATCGCGGCCGCCCACGTTGCCCGGGTCCGGGCCAAGAGCGGCAAACGGCGGTGGCCCAGTCTCTGTTAGCACCGGCGTCCTCTCTCCCGTTCCCGGCGACGACGAGTCAACCGTCTTCGCACCACCGTCACGTCCACCAACTCTTCCGCCACCAAGAACAGCCCCAGCGGACACCACAGGCCTCCCGGTGTCGGCGGGTGGAAAGGCTCCCCGGGGGCCGCTGCACATCGGCCAGCAGTTCGGGACGCGCTATCACATCCTGAAAGAGCTTGGTGTTGGCGGTATGGG
>Ga0157380_10001439_pt1 | contig 15578 bp, 13 predicted proteins | sample S35metaG_FD_119757 | JGI IMG/M metagenome (GOLD analysis project Ga0157380, IMG submission 119757) | Switchgrass rhizosphere microbial communities from Kellogg Biological Station, Michigan, USA - S3-5 metaG | ecosystem: Host-associated > Plants > Roots > Rhizosphere > Soil | place: USA... | reverse complement strand
ACTGAGTTCCTTGCCCTTTGCTGGTTCGGGATAGCGACTGTAGTAGAAGCCATCTCCCTGCCACGACACTCCGGAATTCTTCATCCATTTGAGGTGATCCGGCAGAACTTTTCGTGTCGCGACTTCCATCAGGTGAATCTCGACCCAATCCGATCCGCCCGTCGACATTCCGTAGGCGACGTATTTGCCGTCTTTCGAAAGCGAGAAGGCGCTTAGTGTCGATGTGCCATCCGCGGAGAATTTGTTTGGGTCAAGAAAAACTTCAGGAGTGCCATTCACTCCCTTCTGAATGTAGTAGACATTTTGGTTCTGCAACCCGTCGTTCTTCGTGAAGAAGTAAGTGTCGCCACGTCGGAAAGGCGCGTTGATTCGCGGATAATTGATGAGCTGCGTAAGACGCGCTTTCAGTTTTTCGCGAAACGGGATCTTGTCAAGATACGCGAACGTGACCTTGTTCTGCGCATCAACCCAGGCTTTGACCTCTGGCGAAGTCTCGTCTTCAAGCCAGCGATATGGATCGACAACCTTGGTGCCGAAAAATTCTTCAACGACTTCGACTTTCTTACTTTCAGGATAGACAATCCTCGGGTCACGTTTTACGTCAGCATGTTCAGACAGCTTTTGCGCCTGCTGCGCGCGTGTGCGGTTAACGAATGGTGTTATGGAAATTGCTGCCGCGGCAAACGCGATTAGCAGCAATCCAAACAGACCATGACGGTAGCTAACGACAAAGTTGGTGGAACTCTTCTTCATTGTAGTTTTTCTCCGAACGGAAGGACTAATTTGTTGGATACTTTAATTGAGTTGACACGAAACTTCAAAGTGAGACTTTGGAGTGCGGCGACTTGTCGCCGCTTTGGTCGCTGACTCGCTGGACGGCTTGAAAAGCGGCGACAGGTCGCCGCACTCCAAAGGCGGCTACCGCCCGGCTCAGACCAAGTGCTAGAATCCAACCATGTTTGACCCGCAGCCTTTACATCTCCGGCCAACCGAATCCCGAGCGAATCTCTTCGCCGACTAGTATTTCCCTCAGATAAGTCCGCAATTATTGGCAAGGCCAACGTGCCTGCTTGCGTCAATTACTCGCATCGAGCGGTTTTACAAGGAGAAGAGACAATGGCCACGAGCATCCTGGCAACCCCGAAAAGACCTGAAATAAAGACGGCTTTACCTGGTCCGAATGCACAGAAGATTATCGAAGCCGACAACAAATACGTTAACCCTGCTTATCCACGGCCGGCATTCAAACTAGTAGCAGACCGGGCCAGCGGCGTCTGGGTTGAAGATGTTGACGGAAACGTCTTCCTCGACTGCAACGCCGGCGTGGCCGTTTGCTCGACCGGCCACTGCCACCCTGAAGTCGTCCGAGCAATTCAGCAGCAAACCGAAAAATTGATCCACATGTGCGGCACCGACTACTACTACCGTCACATGCCGGAGCTGGCAAAGAAACTTGATGAGATCGTTCCGATCTCCGGCGGCACACGTACGCACTTTGCAAACAGCGGCACTGAAGCAGTCGAAACTGCATTGAAGCTTGCGATGCACGCAACCGGGCGCGAAAAGTTCGTCGCGTTCTTCAACAGCTTTCACGGACGCACACTAGGATCGCTGTCGTTAACCTCATCGAAAGCAGCACAGCGAAGGGGTTTCAAACGATCCGCTTTGGACGTTGTTCACGTGCCCTACCCCAACGAGTTTCGCAATCCATTCAGCGCTGCAGATTGCGGCGATGGTGGGGCTGGACAAGGCGCACTCAATTGGATCGAGGAACGTCTGTTCAAGACAACTACTCCGCCAGATGAAGTCGCAGCGATCGTTGTTGAAGCGGTGCAAGGAGAAGGTGGGTACGTTCCGGCGCCGAAGGAATTCCTACAGGGACTACGACGGATTTGCGATCAGCACGGCATCCTCCTAATCGTCGATGAAGTGCAGTCGGGAATGGGTAGAACAGGAAAGATGTTCGCGTGCGAATACTACGACATAGAACCCGATATCGTTTGTATAGCGAAGGGCATTGGCTCAGGTTTGCCGATCGGCGCGTGCGTCGCCCGTGCAGAAATCATGAACTGGAAACCTGGCGCGCATGCGTCGACTTTTGGTGGCAATCCCGTTTGCATCGCGGCAGCTCTGAAAACGATTGAGTTGCTTGAGGGTGGCCTGGTCGAGAACAGCGCGCGAGTCGGTGAGTATCTAAAGGCGGGTTTGCAAAAGCTACAGCAGAAGTACGACTGCATCGGCGACGTGCGCGGAATGGGACTGATGATCGGCGTCGAGTTTGTCGAGAGCAAGACATCGCTCAAACCAGATGCTGAACTTCGCGATCGGATTGAGGTCGCTTGCTTTGAACGAGGCCTGATAATCCTCGGCGCAGGCACAAATACGATCCGCTGGTCACCGCCGTTGATACTGACAAAAGAGAATGTCGACGTGGCGTTGGATATATTTGACGCGGCAATCTCGGCGAGCGTGAAAGGGTAACCAAAAGAGCATCCGCAGATTACACTGACAGGAGCAGGAGCAGCAGGCAGGGGCACGAAAAGAAAGTCGGTGATTTCCTGCTCCTGCCTGCTGCTCCTGCTCCTGCTCCTGTCTGTGTAATCTGCGGATAGTATCTGCTCAGTAGCGGGCCCGCACCCCTTCCACCGCTCGGACGGTGTCGCGCGCGATCAGCAATTCTTCATCAGTCGCAATAACAAACGCGGCAAGACGACTTGAGTCAGTACTGATTCGTCCTCCGGCGTCCGCGCCGGCCGAGTCGTTTTGCTGCGGGTCCAATTCAAGACCCATCCACTCCAAACCTTTGCAGATTCTGGATCGGATTTCAGGGGAGTTTTCGCCGATTCCGCCGGTGAAGACGATTGCTTCCGCGCCTCCAGCCGCCGCCAGAAACGCTCCAATGTATTTTCGTGCCCGATAACAGAATATCTCGACTGCGAGATGCGATCTGCGATCGTTGTTCTCCTGTTCTTCCGCCAACAACTCGCGCATATCATTGGTCAGGCCAGAGATACCCAGCAGGCCCGACTGTTTGTTAAGTAGCGTTTCGACCTCCTGCGCGCTCAACCCTTCTTTCACGCTGATGAAATCGATAATCGCCGGATCAATGTCGCCCGAACGAGTCCCCATCACCAGACCTTCGAGTGGCGTGAAACCCATCGAGGTATCGATTGAGTCACCATAACGAACTGCGGCGATCGAACAACCGTTACCGAGATGCAATGTGATGATGTTTGTCTCATCGCGCGAGATGTTTCGCAGCTGACGGTAGCGATAGGCTACATACCGATGCGACGTACCATGAAAGCCGTATCGCCGGATTCGATAGCGACGGTAAAGCTGGTACGGGATCGCGTAGAGGTAAGCGTGTTCGGGAAGTGTTGAATGGAATGCTGTATCGAATACGGCAACCTGCGGCAGGCCTGTTCCCAGTACCGTTCGAGCCGCATGAATACCTTTGACGTTCATCGGATTATGCAACGGCGCAAGCTCAATACAATCCTCAATCGCTCGAAGCACTTCGTCGTTAATCACAACTGAATGGGTGAAGTGCTCACCGCCGTGTACCACTCGATGTCCGACGGAATGAATGTCTGCAACGCTCTTAATCGAACTAATCGAAGCCTGAGAACAAGCCCAACGAATGATCCACTCCACTGCCGACTGAGTGTCGCGAAGGGGCGCGGTGGAGAGTTTCTTTTCAAGGCCTTCAGAATGAATCGCGATTATCGCTTCACCGCCGATCCGCTCGATGGTGCCACGCGCAAGCCGCTGATCGTCATCGCGTGCAATCGCATCCAGATCGGTCGCAATGATCTGAAACTTCACTGAAGAACTACCGCAATTTAGGACGAGGATGTTCATATTCGGGTGCTTGGTGGCAAACAGTCAGTACCGAAACGCGGTAGCGTCGGGTCCGCGTTACGATTTGCCACAATGTTGATTGTCATGCACAAACTACAAGGCATCAATGTCACCTTAACTTCTTCGTGATCTCCACCATCCGGGCTCTTAATCGCTCTTCATCAACGCCAATCACCTGACCGTCACGATAAACCTCTCGACCACCGATCACTGTCAGCACTACGTCGCGTCCAGAGGACGAAAATATTGTCGTCGTTACTGGATCATAAACCGGCAATTGATGGGCGGCGTTGAGCGATAGAACGGTAAAGTCGGCGTCATGTCCTTCAGTTAGATGCCCGATACGATTCTCAAAACCTAAACAGCGTGCGCCTCCTACCGTCGCCGCGTACAAGGCATCTCCCGCCTCGATCACTTTTCCGTCAGAGCCGGCTGTGCGCGAAAGCAAAACCGCGAATCGAGCTTCCTCGAGGATGTCGCAGGTGTTGTTGCTCGCAACGGAATCACTCCCTAATCCAATAGTTACATTTTTTTCCAGGAACTTATCTAACGGCGCCCGGCCATGACGCAATTTCGCATTCGACTTGGGACAATGAACAACTTTACTTCCGGTCTGGGCCAACGTCTCAATATCTTTATCATCCACGCGAATGCAATGCGCCAGCAACGGTTGCCGGTCCAGGATTCGATGCTGCTGCAGATGTTGAATCGGTGAACAGCCGGGAGCACTGAAGTCTATTGCTCTGGTTTTCAGGTTGTCAGCGAACAGTCCGCAACCCTGGCGGAGCAACAACTCCTCAGCTTCTGATTCAGCCGCATGCATCATCAACGGCAAGTTCTCAGCAGCTGCGAATTCGGCAATCGCTTCCAGCTGCGGCGCGCAAACCGAATAAGGGGCATGAGGTGAAACACCAACTCGGACTAACTCGGTCTCCAATGATCGTAGTTCTGCTACTTTGTCTTTCAACTTGTCGACATTCTCCGCCACCAGTCGCGCATCTGGTCCAAACGACTCCTGAAAAATAACTCCGCGCAATCCGACACTGCTCGCCGCTCGCATTGACGTGATTGCCGAATCGCTCGCATCACCCACGCACGTGATACCAGCTCGCACAGCTTCGCACGCGCCCCACGTCGCTGACACTTCCAGATCATCAGGGGTTAAGCGGAAAAGACGTGCGAGCGTCAGTTTTTTCAACCACGAAAAGAAATCGTTTTCCTCTTGCTCGAGATAACCGCGCATCAACGTGAGTTCGAGATGCGTATGGGCGTTGACAAGACCGGGAAGGATAACCGCGTCGCCGTGCTCTCGAACATCGGCTTGAGGGAACTTCTCAATAATCTCTTTTTGCGAACCAACGCCAGCGATCGTTTTGCCATCGACAGCCATTGCGCCACTTTCGATTGGTGATGAAGAAATGGGTAAGACCCAGTGCGCTAAATGGATGGTTGTCATCAGAGCGTGATGATCGCGAGATTATTTCATCTCGCGTTTTTCATGCGTCGGTAGCGGTTCAGAACTGAGATAACGTACGCGCGCGTGGAAGGAATGTCTATACGCGTGATGAACTCTTCATTTGAGGGCAACTTTCCGTCGGCGTTGGGCTTCCCCCATTCGACCGACCTACTTGGCCCAGCATTGTAAGCGGCAATCACACGCGCCTCGGAATCAGTCACGTCCTGAAACTGTTCGCGGATCTTCTCGAGATACCAACAGCCCACCTGAATGTTGTGTTCTGGATCGCGGAGAAAACTCTGAGGGTCGGTGGCCATCGTGCGTTCGAGCTCCCGCATGCCTGTTTCGGTAGCCCACTCGCGCGCGACGATCGGCGTTACCTGCATCAGGCCGATCTCGCCGTCTCTGCCGATTTTCCAGGGAGCGAAATATGTTTCTTCATAGATGATGCTCCAGACGAGATCTGGATCGACACGATAGATCGTCGCCTGACGAACGATTAACGTGTCGTATCGGTGTGTCCAATATTGGTTAAAGAGATATGCGACGAGAGCGATTGTGAGGAGGATGAGAACAACAACTAACGAGCGTTTCATTCAGACGGCTTCGATCTTTGGACTGCGCCGACCTGTCGGCGCTTTGGCCAAAGCGGTGACAAGTCACCGCACTCCAAATGGATTTCTAGTTGCTCCTCTTAAGTCGTGACCAAAAACTGCCGACTGAGTGGGCCAGATCAACTCCTTCGTAACGCGAGCGTAAAGCATGCTCATCCAGGACGTGCCCCTGGAGCCAAACTTCAGCGTCGAGAGTTGCGCCAACTTCCAAACGCGATCCGCGCAGGGCTCGTCGATTCACCAAAACTTCAAGATTGAGGCGATCGAGATCAAGGTTAATCCAAAAAAGCTCGCCGCCCGAAAGGGGATTGATCAACGGCTTAAAAGCGATAATGCGGCCTGAAAGACTCCAGTCGTTTTCGTGAGCGGCGCGCGTCGGCGCAGTTTTTTCGAGTGGTAACCAGCGAGCTTTGCCCTTCGTCCGACGAACCCGCGCTCGATAGGCGAGACCACAAAGACCGATGTGTAACTCCTGTGCGCGGAAGCCGTTTGGCCCAACCTCTGTAAGATTCTGCAACTCAAAGAGCACTTCGCAGTCAGTTCCCTGCCGATATCCGTGAATAACCGCTTCACCTTCTTCGTCGTATTCAGTCAATGCCCACGGGGCTATCGTCTGAATGTAACGCGCACGAAAGCCAGGACGACAATCTGCATAAAAGACATCGCCGCTATCGGATTCATAGAGGACGGTCCACACCTCCAGACCTTCGCCTAGTTTCCAGCAACGCCCATGAAGCACAGCGCCATGGCGACTGAGACGCGTAGGTTCTCCCTGATCGCCCGCGCGTTCCGCGAGATAGTTGAAGGCCTTCTCATTAGAGACCTCCAAGCCAATAGTTTCAAAAGCAGGGTTCATTCTTTCTTTCGTGGGTGGTGCCGCCGTCATTATTGCGCGGCGCGCTTTCTCTGTCTATGTCTGGTGGTATGACCGTTCTTGCTTTCGTGTTTTGGGGCACGACTGCGAAAGCCGCGAATGATTCTCTCTGGACCATGGGCAGGCCGCTCATTTGATCGCACCATCTCCGCAAAGAGATCGACATCGTAGTCAGCTTCACGTGACATCTCTTCGCGAATTGTGTGCAGCACTTCCAGGAATTTAGGACGACGATACATATTAAGAATTGCCGATTGGCGATTGCCGATTTTTGATTGAACCTTCTTGATTTTAAAAGACCGCTATCTGTGTGAACTGTGTGTTCGTTATGAAGTACCTGTCGATCGCTTTGAATCGGCAATCGGCAATCGCCAGTCGGCAATGGCTTCGGTCGCTTCCGACACCAGGAACTCTGGCGTCACAATCATAGGTACGTAGAAGCCCGCAGCGGTATTAAACAATCGGATGCGCGCCTGCCGCCTGACATTCGCGAGATGACCAAAGTTCCAGGTCACCAGATAATCAATCTTGTGATATGACGCAATCGCAACATGCATCGCGTCCGCGATGTATTTCCGATGAAAGATACCGCGCGAGATGTAGCCCTCAGCAAGAATTGCCGCTTCTTCTGTTAGCTCCACTCGCTCCAATGAGTCAATCAATTTCAGATACGAAGACCGGTGTGGTTCCGGGACTCGGCCCAACTCGGAAGTCACCAGGGGTGAAATGACAGCGCGATAATCAGCCATTTCGTGCTCCCACCAGCGGATCGTCAGGTCGCGCCGAAACGGCTCGCCGTTATCGAGATAGGCACCCACAATCGATGTTTCGAGATACAGACTTTGCTTCATGGCGTCGATGCCACTTCGGGATTTATTTCCGCGCCTTTCAATTTTTGATTCAACGGCTCGAGCCGCAACGCGCCTCTAGCGAAGTCGAAGTAGACACGGAAGTTTCTCAAGAAATTTCCCCCGAGTATACCGCTTTGTTTGAACCCGGCTGTTTCATTAACGGGCTCGAGATCTAACACCGCAGCGTTGAGCTTCTCGATTTTGGTGAGGCCGAGACTCACTTTCGGAAGTTGCACGATCATCACGTTCTCTGTGATTCCGGCTGCTCCAAAAACCCGCATGCTCGAGGGCCGCAACAAATCATTTATTGCTTCCTCCTGCGAAAGTTTTTCAGAAACAACCGTGATACTCGCCGCAGTGTCGATGATGAAGTTCAACGGCTTCTCAAATCCGTCGAGCGCTACTTCGCCGCTTAAAAAGCCGCTGGAAGTAGTACGCAGCGGAACCTCAATGACGCCTTCGTTGGGCAACACGGGTGCAAGCGCCTGGGCGCCTTCTCCGCGTCGGACCGTGGTCCAAGCTTCCATGACGTCGTTCTGGTTTTGCTTGATTAATGTCATGCGTCGCGCCCCGTAATCGAGTGACGTAAGAAATCGGGAAACGACCGACAGACCAAGATAGCCGTCAACCGGCACGGCGTTATCGAAGAAGTAGCGAATGTAAACGGGAACATTTTCAACCTTGACGTCGCCAATCTCGACTGAATTCAAAAAGCCGTAGACGATGTCAAATTTCCCGCCTCCTCCGACTGCTCGGGCCATTCCGCCCTTCGCGACTGGTTTCAGTCCGAGTTTCTTTGCTGTGTTGTTCGAAATGACTGACATACCCGACCCCGTGTCGAGCACAAATCGCAAAGGCTCCTTTTGTCCGTTGAGACGAACCTGCAGGATCGGACGGTTGTCGAAAGCGTCGAACGTGATCGATGTTCGTTGAGCACCGCCGGGGACATACAGCGAACCCTGCCTGCCAAGATAACGCAAAAACGCAATCAACCCCTCAATGCGCGCGCGCCGGTCAGAGTCAGTCTTGGGAGCGATGATCAGAAATCGTTCGTACGCATCGGCCGCCTCTCTATATCGTTCGGTCCGTGCCGCGGCTTGCGCCAGACTAAAAATGTAATCGGGCTCGGCTGGATCGATGCTCACCGCTCGCCGCAACGTCGGCAAGGCCAACTGCAAACGGTTCTCGTAAAAGTCGACCATCGCCAGTCCGGCAATCGCCAAAGCCTCGTTCTCATTTAGCGCCAGCGAAGTGCGAAACTCCTCGACTGAATTGTGAAAATCTCCGGCCGCGAGTATCGCTGCGCCCAACAGCGCATGGGCACGTGCGGAAAGTGGATCGATCACAATCACTCGCGCCGCGTGATCGTACGCGTCTTGAAGATTTCTCTGCTTGAGGAGAGCAAAGCTCAGTCCAAGTCGTGCCAGTGTATCCTTCGAGTCTTTGGTCAACTGCTCACGATAAATCTTCTCGGCAAGCTGATAGTCACCCTTGCGTAATGCCTTCTGCGCTTTGTTGAGGTACTTATCATCGAAAGCTGCGGCTGGATTCACTGCAGACATCGATAGCGAAAGCACAATGGCGGCCACACCAATAGCCGCCATTCGCTGGAAAGACCTTTTGCTGTCAGGCTGCATGATTGACACCTTCTGACGACACTAATCAGAACTGAACTTATATTAGCACTACCTGATTGCGAGTCGTCTGAAACCATTTGCCATTCGCAAATGGAACTGACTAGTCCAGGGGAGACTCTTCAAAACGTGGAGAGAACTATGTCTTGTTCTCGGCGGATTCTATTTCAAAATCTCGCCTGTCTTCATCGACCAAAGAACAAGATCCAGCTCGTCAGAATTTATTCCGATGTCGTTCGCAAAGCCGAGATACTTTTGTTCAACTTCAAGATATCTTCTTCGGTTAGCCGGTGGCTTTGCTGTTTCGACAACGCCTACTTCAGACAGACAACGCATCACGTGCTTGTCCAGAATAGCGTGACCCTTGACTCCGACATTCCGTAAAAAATGACTGGCTTCCTTGTAGCCCAACCCTTTTATTTCTTTCTCCTGGGCCAGCCAATCGCGTCGTTCAAAGGGATCAGAGAAGCTGCGCAACCTCTTGCGTAGGGCCATATTAAAGTTGGCGCGCAAATAATTCCTTGTGGTGACAATGTAACGCGGCCGAGCGGCTGGAAATCGATGAGCGCCGGCCTTCTTCAAAACCCGCGTCATCTCTTCCGGCTTTCCTTCAAGCAACAACGAACTCACCGCTGCGACCGAATTAAGACCCATACGAGCTGACGCCCCTGCGGTGAAAATACAGTAGACAAGTTCTTCCCAAAGTTGCGCATCACTTCCTTTGCGCCAAACCTCTTCAAACTCATTGAGGCGCTTGCGAATTTCTTGCCGTCGCGCTCTATGAGTGGCAACCACTCGTTCAACTGTGACAGGTTCTTGATTGCGTTGCACTGTAGTTTGTCAATGAGGCGATTCTATGAGCCTGCCGGAAACCTTGTCAACGAATCTAGCTTGACTGAAGTCAGTCAGGTTGAATCTCCAACTCTCAATTTGAAGTTCTCAGCTATGAGTTGGTTGCCGTTTAGATCGAGCCAATTGTGAGGTGTCCGTTTCTCAGGAGTGTTCGAAAGCTACGCCTCTAATTCTCCCTACTCAAGTCAAATCTATCGACTCTCCGCAACACTTCGAGCTATGATGTTGACGGCGGAGCCAAATCCAGGTCGGCTGCGCATCCCCGCTCTACCCTGAGTGCATCTAAGTGTACTCTCCCTCACAGTTCCCTGATGTTATTGAGTTGTGTTGTGAAGCTAATGGCTGTTTTTCACGAAATTCGCTGGCCGTTTAGATCTGTCGCTTGCGCCACAGTGATGTTCTTTTCGCTGACGATTGGACACGTCACCCTTGCGCAGGAACTTCCGAAGCAACTACCTGCGCCAAGTCCCGCGGTTGACCAGTCGCAAGCCCAAACTCCAGTCGCAACGACAGAGCAATCAGGGGAAACCGAGCGACCGCTATACGGCTTGCAGGGTGTGCTCGTTGAAACTCTCAACGGGCAACAGGTCTCTTCACAATCAATAGATCAGCAGTTCAATCCTGCGTCGAACGTTAAACTGGCAACTGCTTTAGTCGCGTTGCAGACGTTCGGTCCCGATCACAGATTTGCTACAGGTGTTTGGACTGATGGGACGTTTGATAAAGCCACCGGCAAGATCGAAGGCAACCTCTACATCTCCGGACGTGACCCCTCTTTCCATTACGAACACGCGATCATGATTGCGCGTGAACTAAACCGACTTGGTGTCAAAGAAGTGACGGGTGACCTCTACGTCGCACCGGGGTTTACGATGAACTTCAGTTCGTCCGCTCAAAGTTCAGGCGAACAGTTGTACTACACATTCGACTCCACACTTCGAACGGGCGCCGCAACCAGAGCCTGGGACTACGAACGAGCAGCCTTGAAGGACCATTCGAGTATGGAGGCAGTACCAAGCGTCGCGGTGATGGGCGGTGTCGATGTGAGTCCCGTCGCTCCAAATGCGAAGCTGTTGCTAACCCATAAATCGAGCAAGCTTGTCGACATCCTGAAGGTGCTTCTGTGCTACTCGAATAATTTCATGGCAGCGCGCATAGGCGAATCACTCGGTGGCACCGAGGCCGTACGACAACATTTGATCAGTCGATTAGGTTTGGGTCCCACTGAGATCCGGCTTTCTTCTCTCAGCGGCTTAGGAATAAATCGCGTTTCACCGCGAGTGATGATGAAAATCTTCCGCGCGCTGAGAACCGAACTAGCCAAGCATCGGCTGGATCCCTCAGACATTATGCCGGTAGCGGGAATTGATCCCGGCACCTTAGAAGATCGCTTCACCGGCCTACAGTGGCGTGGGAGCGTTATCGGAAAGACAGGCACGTTGGTTAGAACAGACGGTGGTGCAAGCTCACTGGTGGGGCAGATGAAGACTGCGAGCGGCGAAGTACTGCTGTTCGTGATCATGAATCAGAGCGGCAGCGTATCGCGATTCAGAGAGAACCAGGATTATCTCGTGATGTTGATCCAGAACACGCGCGGTGGTCCAAGAGCGTTCGACTACAAGCCTGTGACGATGGCGATGCAACTCTCACACACTGAAAGCTCGGTTGCAGTAAGCGACGAATACGAACCGAAGCCGAAGCAATAGAAGAGCAAAGAGCAAAGGGCAAAGAGCAAAACGCTTTGCTCTTTGGCCTTTGCTCTTTGCCCTTCGCTACATGATTGCGCCCCGGCCATCTTTCGATCACCGGGGCGCCTTACCGTCCAAACTGAGCGCGGCGTGCGGCACCGCACCAGTGGACGATTTCGAGAACTTCGGAAGGAGCAACTTGGACCAGCCTGCCCTATCCAAAAAAGGGTGAAAAGCCTCCCGTTTCCCGAGAAAATGTGGCCCAAACGGTGTGAACTCAGCTTCCTAGTGGCGTAACTTAAGGTAACGATTCTGACAGGCCGAAAGGCCCACCCAACACAAAACCAGCCTGTTTGCTGGCACTTTCGCTATGGCACTCATGTTGCCAAAGTGGAAGTGGCTGGATCCCTGCGCGGATACCCACCAGCAAGATCGACTCTTTTTGGAGGCCCAAATGAAAGTGCGAGCAACTCGCAAAGGAAAGAACAGGCGGCGATCCCATGACGGCTTTACGCTGCTCCAGGCAATCATCGTCATGACCGTCGCCATGATTGTGAGCGGCGCTACCATTATGTCGATACGCGCTGGCAGACCGGGTATTCAGCTCGCGAACTCCGCGCACCAACTCGCTGGCTACCTTGAACGCGCGCGCGCTGATTCAGTGCGACGTAGACCATCGCCTGGCAATGAATCGAAAGTTGAGATTCTCGATACCAGGAACTATCGCGTAACAATGGGTTTCGGTGGCAGCGGAACCTTAACATCTCGTGACTTCATGACGGAGGGTGAGGTCTTATTCATCACGGACCCTGTCACGATTGCTTTTGATTGGCGCGGCAGACCAATAAATGGAACGGAAATTACTGTCGCCTTGCAAAACTCGTCAGGCACTACGCAGGTAGACGTTACGGGTTCTGGCGACGTTACAGTCGGTAGCGAGATCTTTCAGGACGAAGCAATCCCCGTAATTAATCTTAATCAAAACATGGATCCCGACGTCGATGTTTCTCCTGATCCAGTAATTCCTGAAGACCCGATACCTACACCTACGCCAGTACTTGAACAGGACCCAACACCAACGCCTCCTCCGGGCGGTGATACGGATTCCACTCCGACTCCGACGCCGACACCAACGCCGACGCCCCACGGCAACCAGGACCCCGGCAACGGCAATCCGCACAACAGTCCGACGCCGACACCGACGCCAACTCCCACGCCGGATCCAGGAGCAACGCCGACTCCGACCCCAGCTGGTTGTGCACCTTCGGTCTCTACACCGACGTTGTCCATTCGAAAGAATGGTGGTTCAGGCAGTGTGGTGCTGAGGCTGGGCAGCGTCGCCGGTACAGTTACGTCGTCTTCTCAGGGTAGCCTGATCGTTTCGCCGTCACCCGTGACCATCCCAGCAGGTGGGTACCAGCTGATCACTATTACGTCGGACGGCCCCACACGAGGAATATTCACCGTGACGTTCAGCACACCGTGTGGAGTTGCGAAAGTTGAAGTGACAGTCACCAACTGATCGCGGAGATATTTATGCAGATACCCAAATCACAACATCCTGAATCTCATCACGACCACTTGATTGACGGTCACTCTGCCGGCTTTACGATTCTCGAAACCTGTATCGCGATGCTGATCATGTTCATCGCGGTTCTTGGATCCGTATCGCTCTTCGCTTATTCAATTCAGAACAACAGCGGAGCTAACGATCGTGAATTGGCAATGGCTGTCGCTCAGAAACAGATGGAGCAACTTAGAAACGTTTCGTTTACTGACTCTAGTCTAAACGACACCGGTTCGAATCCCGTACGCACAGATCTAACTCGCGCTGGCCGTTCATATCGTGTCGTAACGAGTGTCGCGCATTCACAGGTCGTAAACGGAAAGCCAACGGTCAAGACGATCACAATTGAGGTGAATCCGGAGGGAACTTCTCTTGGCGCCGTATCGTTGCGTGCAGTTCGAACCACAACTCAGATTGGGCCCAACCGGTAGACACAATGGATCACAACAACGAAAGAGGCTCTATGGACCACATGGCAAGAAGCAAAGGCGACGCTGGTTTCTCGCTGCTTGAATTGTTGATAGCAATGTCGCTCACGATTGGAATGCTCGGAATAGCGGCGACTGCCTTAACCACCGGTTATCGTATCCGGGAACGCGAGGAATCTGTCACTGACGCTGTTGCCGACGCGCAGCGTGCTCTCAACATCATGTCTCGCGAAATCGCAAATTCCGGCTTCAATCTAAGTACGAATGGCATTGTGGCGGGTGACTCAGGCTCAACCAGCATCCGCATCCGATCGAACCTCAACAAGTACGACATGAGTGTTGACGAGACCAACCGAAACAACGTGATGGATCCGGGTGAAGATCTCAAATACTTCATCAACATCGCCAACAACACCGATTACCTGGTGAGGCATGACGAATTCGCTACGGGTAGAAAGACTACTGTGCTGGCAAATCGCATGGATAGTCTTCGTGTTCATTACTTCGCACAGAAGGTAACCTACACCACCGCCGACTGCGACATAAGTTCCCCATCAGCAGGCGAAGTCAGTCCAGATGCGGCACGGTACGTGGTTATCGCTCTGTGCGTTCGTATCGCTGCCGCCGGTGTTCCCAACACAGCCGGTTATCAACCAGCTTCCAACGTACTGTTGGTGTCCGACGTGACATTGAGAAACTCGGATCTCATCCACTACTAGCTCGCGGTGCGAGTGCTTCTGTCTGAGGTACGGTGAAAATGAATCAGAAACCCCTTAAGAAAGAAAACGATCGATGGTCGAATGAACGCGGCGCGGCATTGATTACGGCGCTATTAGTGTCAATGCTTCTGTTAATTGTTGGCGGCGCGCTCATCCTAACCACAAACATAGCGCAAGGACTAGCGATCGATTCAACGGCAGAGCTACAAGCCTATTACGCAGCGGAAGCCGGCGTGAACGCTACGCTCAACATCCTCCGAGGAAACGTGGATTCCACTCCCGAGGGCACGAAAGCAACGTTTCGCAACGTAGCCGATAATTCCACGCTGACTAATTGGCTGACCTACGACGCAACGGTGCACGGAACCAGCGTCGTGGGAGTCAACTCTTCTCCCGAGATGGGATTCACAGTTGAAGTCACCGATCCTGATGGAACCGATCCGGCGAAACAACCCAAAAGACTGCTTATTCATGCTACGGGCTACGGACCAAAGGGTTCTAAGAAGCAGATGGAAGTGATGGTGACGCGATTCATCTTTGACTTCAGTCCCCAAGCTATGATCATGATGATCAGTGACGATGACCACGCGACTCCACAGCCTGGCTTCGCCATCGGTGAGAGTGAAGCTAAACAGTATTCAGGTTACGACCAGGCCGATCCCACAAAGTCACTCCCCGTTTTCGGTGTTACGCATGACAATGACCTGGTCCTGGCAACGAATACAGTCAGCTCGTCGAAACCCGAAACGGTGAGCGGGGTTGACAAGGTAACGGAGTTTACTAATGGCGACCTGCCTTATTTCCTGCAAAGCGCTGACAATGCGAGATCATTCCTCAACGTTCTGCAAGAAAGGGCGCAAACAACCGAGCGGTATTTCGCCGGAAATACGACTGACATGGGTACTGTCGACAATCCGAAGTTTACGTTCATTGATGGCGACGCCACGTTGTCGGAAGGCGCCGGACTGCTCGTCGTGACCGGCAAGCTCGTCTCTGATGGTAACGTGGGCTTCAAAGGGATCGTTCTCGTT